>ENA-ORDP01000023-ORDP01000023.1-marine-sediment-metagenome-genome-assembly--contig:-NODE-23-length-83241-cov-10.792790_pt1 | contig 83241 bp, 79 predicted proteins | sample MGYA00248627_ERZ508539 | MGnify/ENA primary metagenome ERZ508539 (study PRJEB26208, sample SAMN05571518) | marine sediment metagenome | biome: deep sea; feature: Hydrothermal vent; material...
TATATAGTCAGGTTGGGAGCCAATACAAAGAAATGGCGAATACCCTTGGCCAGGTTGCAGATAACTGATAAAGGCCCCCATCAGCCGCGTCTTGCCCACGCCGGTGGCGAGTGCAAAACACAACGATGGGAAATCACGCTCAAACTCATCGACACTGGAAAACTCGGCCCGCACAGCAAAAAGCAATGCATCCAGATCGTACTATTTGCTCAACGGAACCAGTTCAGCGATCCGCGCCAGAATTTCGAGTGATTCGCGTTGTGGTGCGCGCAGACCCAACCGGGCGCTGATAGCATTGATGTGCCGTGATCCCGCAACTTCGTGGTTCACGTGTCGCCGTCCTCATCAAGCCGTGCTAGCAATGCCCGCGCCGCATCGCGTATTCCCGGGATCCGGTTACGCACCACATCCCAAACAATTTGGGCGTCCAGTGCAAAATAGTGGTGTGCAATGATGTCACGAAACTGCGCAGCGCCAGACCACTCAACTTCCGGCATAGCCACTTTCATGTCGTCCGGGAGTTTCTTGGCGGCTTCACCGATTACGTGCAAGTTAAACAGGACCGCATCGAATATGACATCGTTCCCACAAAATGCCTCGAACGATAATGGGCGCACGGACCGATCAATCTTTTCCGCAGCTTGTGCGATATCGTCCAGATACAGCAGCGGGTCACGCGACACGGATCAAGTCCTTTTCCACATGCGGGCGTGCACGGGGCTTGAGACCCGACTCGGTAACCAAATCCACCTCCCTGCCAAGTAACTCTTCGAGGTAAAACTTCAGACCCATGTAGCCATCAAATGTAGCCGGCCCATCGAATGCCACCAGAACGTCGATATCGCTATCTTCCTGTAACTCGTCACGTGCCGCCGAACCGAAAAGACTGAATTGTTTGACACGATATTGCCGCTCGATCTCGTCATGGTGCTCTCGCAATTTCGCAAGAATGGTAGATCGGTTCATGCTTCATCCTCCTCGAACAATGATAGATTGATCTGCGCCGCTTTTTTCTTCCCCTCTTCTTCCTTAGTCCCCTTTCCCTCAGGGAGAGGGCCAGGGTGAGGATGGTCTTCCGGTGCATCTGGCAATTCCGCAATTTCCAGGCTGTAATCTCCCGCCCAAACTCACAATGGTCCAGCACTGCATTGGGAATCTTCTTCAACGTCAAATTGGCAAAGGCATCGCGCTTGACGCGGAATGCCCCGCAACACACCAGCAGCGTACGCTCATCGCCGACTTCTTCCGACAATGCCTCCAGTTGCGCCCGACTCAAAGTCTGGGTGGTGACATAAATATAGTCCCGCTCGGTGGAATGGCCATGTTGCCAGTACACCGAGTCACTGGGAGCATAGCTAAACCCTTCGTGCTTGCACATCGCCTCAGCCAGCATCTCGGAATTGTATTTGTCGCTGATGACCCAGTTGTCCCACGGATCTTTTTCCAGTAACGAGGGCGCGAGTCGATAATAGCGGAAGCCACCGCCACCTTTCCAGTTGACAGCTTTGGTGATGCCGCCCGGGTCGTCGCCATCAATGACCTTTTTCATACGGGGGATGATGTGCGTGTGACAGTGGTCACCCAGCTCCACCATAATCCAGCGGCGGCCCATTTTTTGGGCGACTGCGCCGGTTGTGCCGGAACCGGAGAATGAGTCGAGAACGAGGTCACCAGACTGTGTTGCCAATTCTAGCACCCTCTTAATAAGCCTTTCGGGTTTTGGCGTTGAAAAGGAGTCTACTGGGTTTATTGCTTTTATTTCTTCAGTGGCTTCATGATTGTGTCCCGTTTCTGAATGTAACCACACCGTCGGTGATGGAGTACCTGAAATCTTCAGTTCACTCAAAAAGGTTTTACGAGATGGCGCGGCGTCACCCTTTACACCAAACCAGATCTCATCATTTTCATCCATCTCTCGTAATTTTTCTGCTGGAAATCTTGGTGAGGTTCCTTTTGGTGAAGACCACACATAGCCGTTCTTGAACGTAAACTTAAAGGCCTGCTCTTTCACAGACCCACTTCTCTTTGCATAAAGAGGAGTGGCCTTCCACAGCCCTTTTGGATGGTTGTCAGGATTCTTGTATCTTTTATCCATTGCCGCACTTCGTTCCAAGCGGAATGGTCTCCAAGTTTCCTTCTCTCGTGCATATATCAGTAGATGGTCATGGTTATCAGATAACCATTTTGCATCATTCGCAATTGTGTATTTCTTTTGCCAAACTGCATTTGCAACAAAGTTAGTTCTACCAAATACTTCATCGCACAAAACTTTAAGATAATGTGCCTCGTTGTCGTCGATTGTGATCCACAACGAGCCGTCCTTGGACATTAGACTTTTAATGATTTCCAGCCGATCTCGCATCAACGAAAGCCACAGTGAATGCTCGATCCCATCATCATAATGAGTAAATGCACTGCCAGTGTTGTATGGTGGATCAATAAATACACACTTCACCTTACCCGCATACTCCTGCTCCAACGCCTTCAGTGCCAGCAGGTTGTCACCATGAATCAGGATATTGTCGAAGTTATCGTTCTTACTCACCCTATGCGGCGCATGATACGATTTCTCCGGATCTTCCAATAGAATCCGCGGCTCCAACCGTGGCCGCTCATCCTTCCCAATCCAGGTCAGCTCTAGCTTTGTTTTCTTATTTTCCATCGTGCCTACTAAATTAACGTGAATTTTAGGCGCATCCGCTTTTTTGCATGACTGCTATGTCTTCCATCCAAGCACAACCAACTGGGCCTGTACTCAAAACGGTATATCATCATCAAAACCCGATGCATTGTTGTTGGCATTCTCTGGGTTTTTTCCACCTTCCGGTTCTTCAATATTATTCTGTAATTCAGGTGGTGGATGAGCCTGGCGAAATGTCTTAGTAAAGTCCTCTCTGTCATTCAACCGAAGGAGAACGGGATTTTCAGAAGTAGACGCCTTGCCAAAAAATATTGCATGCCGTGCCTGTAGAGAAGAAAGGATGTTTGTGTAATCCTTCCCTATATAATTGGATAGAAATCCTTTGCCCGTATCATCGAAAGTCCTCATGGCGAACACCGTGTTACACTGATTAAGAATAGTTTTTGTTACATTGGCTGTGCGTTGTGTGATCAGAAGGCATCCCATACCGTACTTTCTTCCCTGAAGAATCGCCCTGGCAGTTCCATTTGTAGCCGTTTTGTCTCCTTCTACAGCTACTGAATTCCACTCCGGCACTAATGAATGTGCTTCTTCATAGACAATACAAACCTTTGCTTCCTTGGAACGCCCCATCTGCCGAACAATGTTCAATGTCGCTTCTGAAATAATTTTGGCAATCTCTGTTGGCGTCAATGATGCCATTGATGCATCATCCTGGTATGGCTTACTGTCCTGGCGCCATACCTCGAATCGCGAAGGGTTGTATATTTTCAATTTTTGTTCAATACCAGAACACATAAAGTCGGATATATGGTTTTCGATTTCCTCTGAGAACTGGTTTATCGACCCACCTTCCTCTACATTTTTCTTTATGTTTGTTTTTCCATCTGAACCAATCTTATCCAGCTCGTCTAGCAATTTATGCTCTGTTTTCTCGTCATAAAAAATGCCTAACTCCTCGGCATACTCATCTGTCATATCTATACAAATGACTTTTATCCCAGCAGCCATCATCCTTTCCACAAGCTCTATAGCAAGCATGGATTTACCCACACCGAGAATACCCAGAATCGCAGTATTATGAGTCACCAGTTCGTGAATGTTCTTTATACCAACGGTATAGTTGGTTTCCGGAAAATGGCCTATAGCGTCTACATTTTGCTGATATTCCTCTACAGTCTTTAAAAAGACGGGGGCATTTAGTGATGGCAACCATTTCGCGGGAAGAAATTTCTGTGCGTCGTCATCCCATATCCCCACCTTTTGTGCTTGTGCCCTGGCATAACCGTATTTGTTCTTCTGTTGGACAATATCCTCTTTAGTCAGCCCATTGATTACTTGATATAGGACATGGTTATCCCCTATATAGGTTTCCACCAAACGGCCTTCCTCTAAATCGCTTACCTGAACGACCTCAAAATACAAACGCTCAATTGATGTTTCCGGTGCAACAATCCCAACAATTTCTTTGGAACGGTGTAGTATTTCAGAAATAATATTTCCCTGCTGATCAATGGCATCGATCTCAATATTCACGACAGAATTTACAGGAACCCCTTTACGGACAGTGCCCAGGTTATCCGTGTCTTTAGGTATGCCCAGTTCAATAGCTCTGAGCAACATGCCTGCATCTCTGCCAACATAGTCGAGAGCCATACCAATCTGTTCAGGAGCATGAGGGTCCTTTATTAGCAAGGGCGTCCCTAACTTCGTGTGTTTGGATGCTATTTGCCTGATAAGTACGATATTTGGCGTCTGGTAGGCAATGACTTCGCCAATTACTTTTATGGACAACCTTGGCTTCCAAATCTCCAATAATTTATTTACAAGCCTGGCGAATATTTCTATAGGAGATGTTACAACGGCAAATACACCAGCAAGCCCAATCCAAAACATTTCATGATACGATTCTCTATGAAATGTGTACCATGCAAATAGTATTAGAACTCCGTATATGGGTTTAGGACTCCCAAGATATCCGAGGGTTAACCGGAATGAGTTCGACAGCCTAAGTACCCATTCTTTTGTGCTGTCCTTAATCAGAATTGATATGAAAGCCGCCGTCACAACCAGTGCGCAGTAGCTAAATGCAATAACAAATATAACTTTTTCACTGATATTCCAGTTTGCCCAATTATTTATCAGAAGAAGTGCGATGCCAGCAGGTATTGCGTACACAATGGCATCAACGGGCCTTGAATAGAATGGAGTGACCAATCGACTACCAAGAAGTAACCCCAAAAGAGCTGTATAAAACCAGAATCCCTTTTCTCCAAGTGGCGGGAACCATTGTTCAAATGCAAAACGGCTGGCAACAACCAAAATCACAACTTCGGCAATAAGTATCCAAAGACGTGTGCTCTGCTTATTGGTTATATCGATCATCAGCTAACTTAATCTGCCTTGATAACGCCATAAGTTCATACTCGTAAACACTAAACGCGTGCACGTACACGTTCCTGCAAGCGGTTGCGAAGTTGCGTGAAAAGCCGGGCTCTTTCGTTTTCTCGGTCACGAAAACACACTGCAAGTGCATACGGTTCTTCTATGTTTGTCAATCCTTCACCCCATGGTTGGTCGTTACGGGTAACAACTACAAACAACCGCTGATTACGGAGTTTTGATCGGGCATTAAATTGCTTGAAACACCATGTAGCATTTTGCACAGTGCCTTTGGATCGTATAGTCGGTCCCAGGCTTGCGCCCGATAACTCCGGGATACTCTTGTATTCATCTTTAGGGGTCGCTCTGTCGAACATTTGCGTAACCTGATCCAAGTCTGTCGCTGTCACTAACCGGAATTCGGTACGCGATGCCTTATAATCGATGCGTGTGGATCGTACAGGCGGCAAATAAGCCAGCGCCACAGTAAGTTCACGCTCCCGTCGGCCCGAAGTGGTGAAATCATCCGGCACTGGTACTTCATAGAAATGGTGCCGCTTGTCTCTGAGTGTATCTTCGGCAATCAGTGTGACATCGTTTTCAATCGAGCGGAGCAACGCGCGGTCATCTACCTGACCATAGCCACATATTTGCCTGAGCGTATCGGTATCGGGTAGCAGGTTAATGCACGGTACAGGGATTACAGCATGCGATACCAGCAAGGCCCTCACAAGGTTTATCCCGGATTCTGGGTTTTCAGTGAGCAGCCGCGCACATAGATAGGAAATATGCGGAGCAGCAAAACTGGTTCCACACTGTTCTCCAAGCAATCGCCCTGCCGCAAACTCCCTATTTGTCGATAACTCACCCAAGCCTTGTTCGATAATGTGAAAACCTGCGCGAGTGTTGACCGCCCAATTACCACCATACGCTACCAATTCCGGTTTAATAGCGCCTGCCAGTGATGGGCCACGACGGGTAAAGGGCGATGGTTGATCACGTAGCGCGATTGGCACCTCTGCGGGATCATCGGGATAGCGCTGGCTGCTGAAATCTCTGTCCCAACGTGCAAGGCTACCTACCGTCAGTACGTTCAGCGCCGTAGCTGGATCGACAAGCGACCAATCCTCATTGGTTAGATAATCAGGATACTCATTCCTCCAGTCCTGACCGTCTTGCTGAGTCCGTAATACATTTCCTGCCGAGACAACAAAGACTACACTGAGTTCTCTTGATAAGGTATCCAATGTGACCGCCAGGCCCCGAACATGTCCTTGACGATACGGCTTGCGAAGATCACCGAAAGAAAGATTGAAAATCCGGCAACCATATTCCCGATTAAAGTACCTGACCGCTTTGTTTATGTGGTTTTCGACAAACCCGGTTTCATTGGCATCGTCATCATCAAGAATGCGGCCGCTGAACAAGCGGAATTGAGGCACGAAAGCCCCGGTGCGCAGGGTTTCCTCAACATCCCCATAAAGCGCCAGTCCCGCGATATGCGTACCATGCCCGGTTCCATCTGCATCAGGCATGCCGGGCAGGAAACTCTGCGCTTCACCTATTGCCAACCCCAGCAGGGGATGACCAGTTGCAACACCACTGTCGAGGATGGTGATACTCTGCGCATTCTCTGGAGGTTCCGGAATCGGTGGCAGATCAGCGATATCAGTGCCTAACATATCCATATCCAGGCTATATCGTGGCGGTAAATCAACAGTTCGCACATCCCGGTAATGCAAAAGCTGTTCTGCTTGCTCCTGATTGGTGCGTACGCGGTACAACAGAAGGCCGGGCTGGTTAACGGAGTCGAGTTGCTCGATCTCATACTGCTGTGACCAATCTTCGAACGCGTTGCGCAATCGACTACGCTCGGCCTGTGTTGCCAGTGGCCACAACTCTACATCGAGCACAAAGGTTTCAGTTTCAGGCAAGCCCTCCTGCTTCAGCGCCCAGCCCCGCCGGTCCGCTGCCGTCCAGCTATCAACGCCCTGCAAAGCATAGATGAAATTTCGGTTTGTAGGTTTTCCACCTTCGGCCAGAGTACTCAAACGGGCTTCGAACTCTTCAACAGCCGCTTCACTTGCAAAAGCCAGGATGATCGTTTTCTCTTCCTGACTTATTAAGTCGATACCGGGTGCAAGGCGTCTAATATCATCCGGGTTAAATCCCGGTTGCACTTCGAAACGGAATAAACGGCGCTCATCGAAACCTCCGATATCCTCATCCGCATGTTCCTGTGCTTTCTGGAGAAAGCCCTGAAGCTTATGTGCGTGCGCCGAAGGATCGTCTGGTACCTTAAACCTGGGTGGTGGTTTAGACCTACGTTCATTGATCGGTTCTTCGCGCAAAATCCTCAAGTGAGGATGATTTTCATCCATGAAAATTTACGCCCCTGATATTCTGTTGCGCCGCGCGTTCTCACGACGGATGGCCGCTTCGATATGTTGTTTATATAAAAACTCCTTTTTCGCTAACACCATATCTTTTATGGCACGGCGAAGAACACGCTCTATGTCAGCATGGCTCATGCCCTTGAACAGCTCCAACAGTTTGGTGGACTCCAATTCGAAATTACGGCGCACACCGCGTAGTTTTATCTCCAGCAAACAACGAGTTTGCTCCGTATTGGGAGGGTCAAATACAAGTACTTCCTCAAATCTGCGCCACACAGCCGAATCCAACATTCCTTCGTGGTTGGTAGCAGCAATCAGTATGCTCTGTCCCTGATAATCATCCATCATTTGCAAGACCGAATTGACAACGCGTTTGAGTTCACCATGTTCTGCACTGTCGGAGCGTTCTTTTGCAACTGCATCAAACTCATCAAACAGCATGACCATGGGCATAGTGGAAGCAAAATCGAAGACTTTGCGGAGGTTTGCCGCTGTTTCGCCTAGATAAGATGAGACAACACTGTCAATCCGCACAACGGCCAGCGGTCTTCCAAGCTCGCTGGCAAGAATTTCTGCGGTCAAAGTCTTGCCACATCCCGGCGGACCACAGAAGAGTAATCTATCCGCAGGTTCCAATCCGTAACTGCGTAGCAAATCCTCGTGATGATGCTCCGCAAGAATTTCGTCAAACTGAGTACGATTTTCTTCTGATAAAACAACGTCTTCTAACCTGCGTATCGGCTCCTTCATCGCAAGCAAGGGCAATCCGCGTTCCTTGTCTGAAGGGACGTTGTCTTCTCCAATATTGCGGTGGGGTCTTGGCCGACCGTAGAGTATCTTTTCCAGGTCATTCGCCAATAGATGATGCTGCTTGGCGCGCTCCTCCCGGATAACCTCTTCCGAAACGCTACGGAATGCGTCCAGATTGCCCTCAGCACCTGATTTTATTAGTTGTCTCAGTAACTTGCCGCTCGCCATACATTACCTCCTCGTGCCATTTCCTACCTTATTGAATCATAACCCAACATACCCAAATATGTTCACGCATGGTTATTTCTCTGTAAATAAATCAGCCGATCTGTGCGCACCCTGAAGGCAAAGGCTCGGAATCCTTTTTATCCTGATTATTAGCCATTATGACGATTCCTCCTCGTTGCCATCCGGTCCCTCTAGCGCGGCTAAACTCAGCCCCTCGACCTCTTGCAACGTCTTGCCCGCAATCCCCTGCAAATCCCCATACATACCGACCGTTGCCTGCATGACGCGATTGATCTGCTCGTCCCGCTTGGCCCATTGTTTCATGATGACCCTTCTTTCCTTGTCTAAGTCGTCCTGCATAGTGGAAAAGGCCTCAACGATAGCTTCCACACGCTGGCGGAAGCGGGGGCCGGTGAGGTACTGGTAAACCATTTCCGTCTTGGTTTGCTGGCCTTCATTGGCCTGCCGCGCCAGTGCCACCTCGATCAGTGACTGGCGCAGGATTGCTGCTACGGGTAACGTGGTGCGCGGATGAGTCACCCAGACGCTGTCTATGGTTTCAAATGTTTCCACGTCCTTCGGCAGTGCCTGGCTAATGATGACGGCAATTTCAGCTTTTGCGGCGCGCTGATCCTTGCGCAGTTTGGGTAACCAAGTATCGCTCCAGTTCTTGGTGCGTTTGGATTCCCACAGAATCGTACCACAATGCTGTCCGTTTGCACCGATAACACGCTGTACGACATCGCCGCCAAATTCCCCCTTGGGGACCGGTTCGATGGTGTCGAACGGAAATTTGCTATGCAACAGGTCTTCAAGCTCCAGCTCCTGTACTTCACCCTGTAGCTGCTGCGAGCCTTGTTCCGCACGATGTTTGAGTTCTTCGATCTTTTTCTGCATAGCGGCAATGGTTTGGTCTTTCTCTGCGACCTTCAATTTCAGACCTTCTTCGGCCTCTTTTTTTGCCTGCTCCCGGGTTGCGGTTAAACCTTCCTGCACACGCTTTTCGACGGTCAAATCTATTTCACGCTTGGCGTCATCCAGTTCACGTTGTTTCTTGATCAGCCCGGCCTGTGCTTTTTGTGCTTCTGCGAGTTTCTCGTCGCGGACTTTAAGTACCTCCTGCAAATCAGCCAGTTCCCGTGTCTTTTCATCAAGGTCGGTTGATACCGCCAGTTTGGCCTTTCTGGCCTCTTCGGTTGAAATCCGGGCACGATCTTTTTTTAACTGCTCTTCGACCTGACTGGCTACCTGTTCGTCGAGCCTGCTCTGGGTATCGGCCAGCTGTTTCTCCTGGTCTCGAACAGCCTGTTCGCGCTTGGCGATGTCACTGTCTTTCTGCGCCAGTTGCTGCTCAAACTGCTGGCGGGTAGATTCAATCAGAGGCGCGGCCAGCGACTCAGTGAGTTTGATCTCCGTCTTGCAGTTGGGACAAGTGATCGTTGGTTCGGTCATATACACTCCTGGACTTTTATTACCTTCATGATCTCATGCCAGCCGCCAAAACGGATCTTCATCCCAGTCATCCGGCATTCCCATGTGCGCCTTGCTAACGGTGGGATGTTTTTGTATTAGGCCATAAAAGCGTTTATGCCATTCCGATTCGGGGTTGACGATATTCAACAAGTACTCGATCACGATTAACTGAAAATAAAGTCGTCGTTTCATATCGATCTTGGGATCAGCAAGTGCCTTGGTCAAATCCGGCCAGCGGGCAGGTGGCTTCTTTGGCAACCGAGGACGGCTGCCGATTTCACGATTCCAGGTACGTGCGTGATGGGCGCAGACGTTTCGGAGATCAGACAGCGCACGGAACCATGATTTTAGAACAGTATCAGGCATGCCCCAATATTGAGCGATTGCCTGTTTGTCTTCTTTCAATCTCAGGTTAGTAAAGAGTACCGATACCTCCCTGAAGGTAAGGATCGCCATCGCCATCCAGATCGACGGTAATTCGGGGTTTTTATATTTATTGCGATAGTGGGCGATAAAGACCTCTGAATTCTGTTCCGCACACTTTTGCTTAAGCTGATTGATTAGCCAATTGTGGTTATAGCGTGTATCGAAGATAGCTTTGTCGATATATGCATGCGTTCCATGATGCTGCGCCATTACGTTGGTCATACCGGCGCGGAACGCGACTTCAATTCTCTCTATAGCGTCCAGGATAAGCAGTCGCAGTTCCCGATCGAATACGTAGAGATCAAGAATATCGTCGAAACAAGCACCCTGATTAAACTGATGATCAGGATTGCCTTTTTGGAAGGGGAACGTGTAGGCGCTAAGCCGGTAGTAGCTGACAACGTTGAGGTAGTGTTCTGCTCTGGCCATATCAGGTACAGCCAAGCCCCGCTTTTTCCACTGTGCAATATGCTGAGCGGTGGTTAAAACGGGTTTATTGTAGGTTGTCACGCCCGTTTTCTCCGGGCATAAAAAAACCCACCAAAGTGTGCTTCTACGAGAGGCATGGTGGGTGTGTTATGTATAAGTATCGGCCTATACTGCAGAAAATGCAATATTTTTTGCCCATTAATCCGTAGTCGAGAACTGCTCCTGGAAGGGTAAACCTCTACAAGCAGCTGTTTTTTCATTATTTTCATTACTCTACAGCCCCCGGCAGTTCCGTACCTTCCGACAAGATATCGATATACGCTTGATAGGCATATTTCCGGTTCCGCCTGCCTTTGCTGATCTGTTTCAGCATACCGAGGCGCTCGGCGATGGCAACGATGTTGTTGGCCTTGGTGTAACTTACGCCCACAGATTTTTCCACATCTTTCACCCGCAATACAGGCTGCTTCAAAAGCAGGCGCATAAGCAATAAACCGGAGTGGCCGACACCGGCTTTCAGCAGCCGTTCCGTATCAGTGCTCTCCAGCGACTGAATACGCCGGGTGGTTTGCACTACCAGACCAGATACAGTGATGATCCCCTCCAGAAAGAAACGCGTCCAGGCCTCATAGTTGCCGCTGTTACGGACCTGCATGAGGCGGTCGTAGTATTCCTGCTGGTGGGCCTTGAGGTAGGCGCTCAGATACAGCATGGGTTGTTCCAGAATCTTCTTCCAGACCAGATAGAAGGTAATCAACAGGCGGCCCACACGCCCATTGCCGTCATTAAAAGGATGGATGGTCTCGAACTGATAATGGATCAACGCGCAGCGCACTAACGGTGGCAGGTCATCTTTGACATGCAGATATTTCTCGAACTCATGCAGGGCCTCTTGCATGACGTCGGACGGCGGCGGGATAAAGCGGGCGGTCTGGAGATTGCTGCCGCCGATCCAGTTTTGACCGGTGCGAAAGTCGCCCGGCGTGAGCGCGGGCTTGCCGCCACGGACCTGTTTCATCAGTACGGCATGGATCTCGCGCAGCAGGCGTAGCGACATAGGGAAGTCATCCTTCTGTATACGGTCCAGCCCATAACGCATGGCCTTGACGTAGTTGACCACTTCGCCCACATCCACTGTCGGCTCGGTCTCTTCATCGATGCCGAGGACATCGACCAGGGAAGACTGAGTGCCTTCGATCTGGGAACTGAGCAGGGCCTCCTTCTGGATGAACATGCCCACGAACAGATCCGGGTTGGGAAGTATGCTGGTAATCGTGTTGACCGCGCCCAGCGCGCGATCGGCCTCGGAAAGCAGGAGTTGCAGGCCGCCGCCACTGAGATCAACCGGCGGCTGCGGTGGCAGGGTCCTGGGGAAGAAGGCGGTATAACCCGTCGGTGTCTTGCGATAGACACCGCTGCGGTGAGACTGGACTGCCATGTCTTCTACTTTATGTGTGGGCATCATCCTGGTGCGCTATATTATTAAATCGTATCACATGGGCCGTTACTATAGTCACATATCTCGTATATTACAATTATACTGGTGGTATTGTGGGGCTTACTAACGCTGGCAGCAGTACTGGCCAATATGGGCGGTTAAAGGCCCTATAAAATCCAGGAAAATCAGACTACGCGCCAGCGAATGGCGAACAGTGGGCGGGCCGTGACCGACTGTTTCAGGCGGGCCTCTATCTGGCTGATCAGTCCGTCCTTGCGCTCGTCAATCTCGTCCTGGGCATCGAATAGCTTGCGGCGCTTGTCGTTGCGCTTGCGCTCCAGTTCCTTGGTCTTTTTGTGCAGAGCGACCTTGGCCTCCAGGTCCGCGACCTGACGGGCCTCTTTTTTTACCGCCTTGATCTCGCGGTCCAGTTCCTTCAGCTCCCGCTCCAGGCCGTGCTTGAGGTCGTCGGCCCAGATTTCCAGCTTGTCCATCTCGATCTCAAAATATTGGTGATTGCGGGTAGTCACATCATGGATAATCTGGTCTGTTGAGGTGGCGATACCCTTTTTTAGGCTTGCAGCGATGTCTTCTGGCATAACTGTCTCTAAACCCAACTCGGCGGCCACACCAAACAGCTTGGCGCAAGTGTCGCTATCCATGATGTCGCCCTCATCGGTCACCCCACTGAAAACCAAGTGCTCTTCCTTCTCAAGGGCCTTGATGGTCAACAGGTCGAGGTGCAACCAACCGCTGCGGCCCTGCAGTTGCTCCACCAAACTGACCTTGCCGCCGTGCTGGTCATAACGAAAGTGGATTTCCCGTACGGGGAGTTCACGGCTCTTGGCTGCTGTCAGGAGTCGCTCGGCCAATGGGTGGCCCAGCCGGAAATGATGCTGGGTTTCGCCATTATGATGAGTGACGAGACGGTATTGACCCAGGGGGATATCCACGGGGTCTATTGTTTGTGGGTGACGGTGGAGTATGAATGTGTATGGCGTCGGGCCAAACTCGGCACAGTCGGCCAGCTCATATTCCGTGAAGCGCCATAGCCATTCCTCGAATTGGTTGACCTGGAGTAGCGTTTCATCGTGGTTCATGCGCAGACGTGTGTGCACCTCTTCATCAAAGTTTTCCAGTAGTTTGACGCGGGTATCTTCCATTTGCGCGCGAATCTGCACGTCCAGTTCTTGTTGCAACTCATCGAACGCTGCGTCGATATCATCCGGTGATCGGCAGGATTGATAGATCTCGTTGATACGTTTTTCGAAATCGACACCGGACTCCAGCGCCCCGAGCACTTCATCCGATGCACCGAAGACGCCATTGAACAGGTGAAATTTTTCCGACAGCAATTCGAATACGCGTCGGTCGGCGGCATTTTTGCGATTGAGAAAATTGATCACCACCACGTCATACTTCTGGCCATAACGGTGGCAACGGCCTATACGCTGTTCGATGCGTTGCGGATTCCAGGGTAGATCATAGTTAACTAATAGACTGCAGAATTGAAGGTTAATACCCTCCGCCCCGGACTCGGTAGAGATCATGATTGCGACGTGGTCCCGAAACTCCTCGACGATGGCAGTACGTATATCCACGCTGCGAGAACCGGTAATGACGTCCTCGCCCTGGTGTCTTTTGGTCCAGTTTCGATAGAGAGACACTGTATCCGGGTCAGTATTCGTCCCGCTCAGAGTCACTACCTGGCCCTGATAACCGTTCGCTTCCAGTAGTTCCTTGAGGTACTGCTGGGTGCGGCGTGATTCGGTGAAAATGAGTGCTTTGCGTACTGCGCCCAACTCATCGAGTTTTTCAAATCCGGAACTGAGGGCAACCAACAATGCTTCACCCTTGGCATTGTGCGTGATCGACTTTGCCAGCTCCCTATAGTTCGTAAGTTCTGCGGTTTCCTCCTGAATTTCTCTGCGAAACCTGGCTTGTGCTTTTGCATCCTTCGCATCGACTGCTGCAGGTTCTGCTGTTTTTCTGTCACCATTATCTGTGTTCCATTCATCGCGAGTTTCGTTCAGCACGTCATAGTCATCCGCGATGTCGGTTTGCTGTTCCGCCTCCTGTTCCGCTTGTGCAAGCTGGTGTTCCAGCCTTTTTGCCAACCGATCAAGCGTATTGGCAATCGCAAAAGAAGACGACGCTAATATTTTTCGCAAAACAAGTGTCATCAAAGTACGCTGCCCGGATGGTAGGGCGTGAGAATCACGCCGTTGCAGGTAGGCGGATACCGCATCATATAAACGCAGCTCATCATCACTGGGCGTAAAGTCCTGGGTGATGGAGATGCGGTTGGTGTAACGGACGTATTCCAGCACCTGACGACGCAATGTACGCTGACATATTGGCTGGATTCGCTCCCGTAGTCGCATAAACTCAGCCGCACCGACATCACCAGCACGGCGGGAGAATTCTGTACGGAAATAGGCCTCACTGCCGAACACATGAGGGTCGATAAAACTAACCAGGCCGAAGAGCTCCAATAGTGAATTTTGTAGTGGTGTCGCCGTCAGCAGAATCTTTGGTAGACCCTCAACTGCATCACGAATAACACGGGCTATCTTGTTGCCTTTTTTGTAGACATTGCGAAGCCGGTGGGCTTCATCGAACACCACCAAGTCCCAGGGGACACGCTGTATCTCATTACTCTTACTCTTCGCGAAATGGTAGGAACACAGAATGATTCTGTCCGATTGCTCGAAGGGATTGGCGGCACCATCATTGGCGAGTTGATTGAAATTCTTCGATTCCAGAATGACGGAATTAATAAAGAACTTCTCCGCCAGTTCTGTCTTCCATTGTTCCCGTAAGGCGGCGGGCAAAATAATGAGTATACGACGCTTTCGCTCGGCCCATAGCTGACTGAGAACAAGACCTGCTTCAATAGTCTTGCCTAGACCGACCTCATCCGCAAGAATGGCGCCCCGTGACAATGGCGAACGAAAGGCAAACAGCGCCGCCTCAATCTGATGTGGGTTCAGGTCAACCGTGGCATTGAATAGAGATTGTGACAGTTTTCCCAACTTTTCTGACGAACAACGTTTGGTCAGTTCGTGGGCAAGATATTTGGCGTGATATGGAGTACTCATCAAGAAAGTTACCAGCCGGCATCATTAAGCTGCGCGTCAATCACGACGCGGGAGAAGGCCTCTTTTTTTGTGTTATGCGCACTCATACCTCATTGCGAAACGTAACCTGCACGCCGTCTCTGATCAGTGCATATTTTTCCCGGTTCGTGGCCTTTTCCAGGTGCTCGGCCGTGGTTTGTTGAACCAGGGTGTCTTCGGTGCAGGCAGGAGGAGTCATTGACTGGCCGGTACCGTCGCAACCCCGTATTGTGGAATGGTCGTGTCTTTGGTCACGATAGTGAGTCCTTCCGCCATCGCTTGGGGGATCAGCATCCGGTCAAATGGGTCGCGGTGATGGGCAGGCAGACGCCCGGCCTGCCCCCCCGTGGTGGAAAGTAATAGGCAGATGAAGAAAACCGACCTCACTCATGATGGCGTCCAGGTGGCGGCGCACTGAGTTTCCCGGTCTCGCGTTTGATGGCGATCTCCCAACCGCTCGCGGCGCTGACATAAACCTCGTTGCGGTCATCCGCTATCGCCTTGCGTGCCTGTTCGCCCAGTTTGGAAAGCTGGGATTTGGCTTCATGCATATTGACCTTCATTTCAGCAATCTCCAGAGTTTAGTTTAGCTAGACTTAGTTAATATAGCTGGCGGCAAAACCCTGTCACCCGTCCAATACCTGCTTTGGTATTCCGGCCACCTTCACCAGCCTCAATTTAGTCGTCCAAATAAAGGCTTCGGGTTCGGCTGTTTGAAAGCAGTCAGATCACACAGTAATTTTGGATTACTTCTCTGCAATCTTGAAAGATTATTATAATGGCTTGATTTCAAAGATTCCGGCTTCATCATGCCAATAGCCATTACAATATGCATCACTAGATAATGCCGCAATGTGCCGTCCCTCAATGGCATCTCTGAAGTGATGAATGACATCCCTCATGCCTTCACGTTGCGGGCTCAGCCGAAGAATGTCGACAGACAGCTTCTTCATATCCGCCACTTCGGGCAAGAGGTTATAGACATCACCCGACTGTGTTTGGATGCCATTGATGGTAAATACCGTCTGTTCCTCCTGGCTGTCCAGTTGCAGGCCTTGCGGATAATCGCCACAGACAAATTCGCAATTATCTTTCGAGAGCTTGTGCGCCCTGGCGGTAAAACAGCGCGCCGAGAAGGCCAGGGGCAGGCGGCCATAACTGAAAATCTCGGTCTCCAATGATTGCTCCAGGGTCTTGGCCTCCGGTGCATCAAAGATACCCTTGAGTGACGCCCTGGAGAGTTCCACCGGCATTACCCAGCGCCGCAACCCCAGGCGGCTGAGGAATGCCAGGCTGCGGGCATTGTAAATATTAATGAAAGGACCGGCCACGAACGGGACGCCCCGCTCGGACAACAACTGCACTGCGGCCATATCATTGGCCTCGACAAGAAAATCATCCTGGCTGCAAAGACGCCGCATGGTCTTGAGTTCGGACTCGGCCTCGATCAGAGTCAGCGTGGAGAGAACCACTTGTTTACCCTGCTCCGTCAAATGACGTGCCAAGTCCAGCCAGTCGCCGGTTTTTAGGTTGCGGCGTTTGGAGCACACCGTCTCACCAAGATAGATGATGTCGACGGGCAATGATGTCATTAAATCATAGAAATCAAAGGTATCTTGCCGTGACCAAAGATATTGCAGAGGCCCAAGTGATAGCTTCATTTTTCTTACTGCCATGGCCGTAAATAGGCCCCCAGTGTCGTCTGCGCACCTTCGGAGACCTTGGCCAATACATCTGTCCATTCCTTTTTGGCTGCAAACTTGTCTCCCGCCCGGGCGTAGTGATCCAACGCCTGCCGCCACACCTGTGTCACCTGTTGTACGTAGGCGGGGCTGCGCTGACGCCCTTCGATCTTCACCGCCTTGATGCCGATCTTTGACAATTCGGGAATGAGGCCGATGGTATTGAGACTGGTCGGCTCTTCCAGGGCATGAACAACCTCACCGTTCACCCGGAAGCGGCCCTTGCAAAGCGTGGGATAACTGGCATTTACATCTTTCTGGTAGCGGTCGATCAGGACCCCATTGAGACGCGACTCAAGAACATCGCCGCGCTGCTCCCAGTTAACGGCCTTGGCGGGTGAACAGACACCGCACATATTGGGTGACTCACCCGTGACATAAGAAGAAAGATGGCAGCGCCCTTCGGCCATAATGCACAGGCTACCAAAGGCAAATACCTCCAGATCCACCGGGCTATTCTTGGCCAGGGCCTGTACCTGTGCCAGCGACAGGACCCTGGGCAGCACAGCACGGCGTATATTGAATCGCTGTTGGTAAAAACGTAAGGCCTCATAGTTCGTCGCCGAACCCTGTACTGATAGGTGCAGGTTTAATTCCGGATAAGTTGAAACGGCATAATCGAGCACTGCAATATCGGCGGCAATAACGGCATCAACTTCTAACTGCGCCGCTCTGTCGATGGCCTGCTTCCAGCGCGGCCAACCCTGGGATTGCGAATAAGTATTGATGGCAATAAATATCTTGACGCCCTTTGACTTTGCATAATCTAAGGCCTGATCGATTTTTTTATCATTGAAATTCAGACCGGCAAAATGACGCGCATTGGTGTCGTCCTTAAATCCGATATAGACCGCATTCGCGCCTTGATTCACGGCTGCCTTGAGCGACGGATAATTACCCGCAGGACACACCAGATCCATCAACTCACCCTATCTTCAGTTTGTAGTCGAGGCTGCTACCTTGACTACGGGTTTGCAGTATCAGTTGGTCATGTATGGCGTTGAGCACCCGCCACTTATAGGCACACCATTGAGGGGCCAGTAACAAACGCGGCGCGGCAGTCGCCGTAAGGCGATGGAAAATCACGTCCGGTGGTGTTCGCGCCACCATCTCTGTCGCCAGATCAATATAGTCATTAAATGCCATGGCCTTGTATTCCCCCCTGCGCCATTGATTCGCCAACTGCGTGCCCTTGACCACATGCAATGGATGCAACTTAAGACCCTGTGTCCCCACTTGCAGGACCTGTTGAAGTGAAGACAGGTTGTGCCCGGCATCCTCACCAGGCAAGCCAACAATCAGATGTGTGCAAACCTGCACCTTGTATCGGTACGCACGTTTTATGGCCTGCACATACTCCGCAAAACCATGGCCACGATTCACTCGCGCCAGGGTCGAGTCAAACGCCGATTGCAGGCCCAGTTCGAGCCAGACCTCGTAACCTTGTTGTTGATACTCCGCCAACAACACCAACACCGGGTCGGGAACGCAATCCGGGCGTGTCCCTATGGATAGGCCCACCACATCATCATCTTCCAGGGCCTGATCATAAAGTTCCTTCAGTCGCGCAATATCCGCATAGGTGTTTGTATAGGCCTGAAAATAGGCGATATATTTTTTTGCCCCGGTCCTTTTGCGCACAACCTTTTTGCCCTGCTCGATCTGTTCCATGACACTGACCGGCTGCCGTGCATGAGGACTGAACGAAACATTATTACAAAAGGTGCAGCCACCTGTGCCCCTGCTGCCATCTCGATTTGGGCAAGTAAATGCTGCATTAATCGCCAGCTTGTGCACTTTTTCGCCATACTTGCGTTGCATGGCGCTGCCGAATGAGTGGATGACCCCGGGCAGATACATTAAATACGCTACACCTGTAGTTGACTTCTAGGCCTAAGTTGCCAGAATAGTGCTGGCGGACAGCCTAGCAAAGACAGATTTGACGCAACTTGATTTAGGTCAAGACACAGCTAGGCGGCCCATTTATACTCAGTTTACCACCAAGACAGGCATGATCACAGATGAACCTCGCCTCAATCCCCGTACCCCTTAAAACAGCATTAGGCGAAAAACTCCCCTTGCTGCTGGCCAGGAATATTGCGCGTGCGCCCTTTGCATTGCAGCGTGGCGTGCTGGAGAAGGTGCTGCACTATGTCCTTAAGGAAGCATTGCGTGACGGGGAGCTGGATTTTTTACAGGGACAATACATAAAAATCACCCTTGAGGATGCCCACCTATGCTGGTACTTCGGCATACAGGGACAGCGGATTGTTTTGAAACAACGAGCGCAGGAGTCCGCCTCAATTCGCGGCAATCTGCGTGAGTTTATGCAACTGGCCACCCGTTGTGAAGACCCGGATACACTCTTTTTCCAGCGCCGTCTGATGATTGAGGGTGATACTGAGATCGGCCTGCAAGTCAAAAACCTGCTCGACACCCTGGACCTCGACACCCTCCCTTTGCCCTTACGAAAAGGCCTTGAACTGGCCGCCCGCCTGGTCTGTCGGCCCAATTAATCTTTGCGCCATGTGATGATCTGATTGCATAAGAAGTGCTCACATGTTTTGCTTTTAAACGTTCTGCCTGGAACGAATCAATCTTCTCGTGCTGGATCGTTCAAGTTTCCTCTTGGTGCGCACAAACAAACAAGCACGCGATAAATACCCAACCGGGAAACTCCAGATATGCACCAGGCGAGTGAATGGAAACAATAGAAACACTGTCATGCCAAAAAACAAATGAATTTTGAATACGGTGCCCACATCCGCTAATAATCCGGGATCTGCCTGAAAGATTAGTGCACCGCGCACCCATTCCGATAATGCCAACATGATGCTAGCGTCACCATTCGTTGCATGGTGCCATGATGAAGGTAAGGTGCTTAGACCCAGCAACAGGGTCACCAACAACCATACCAGAATAAAAATATCCATTAATCGACTGTTAACGTAGATGCGTTTAATTAACAAGCGGCGTAACAACAACATGACCGCGCCAATCAGACACAAAGTTCCGAAAATCAGACCCAGGATAATGGCAACATATTGATGACCCACGTCAGAGATGCCGATGGCATGAAACAGGGCGGGCGGGGATAAGAGCCCAAACAGGTGGCCGAAGAAAATGGCGAGGATGCCGACATGAAACAAATTACTCGCACGTCGTAAGCACTTATTTGACAACAATTGACTGGAATCACTCTTCCATGTGTATTGCTCACGGTCAAACCGCACCCAACTGCCAAGCAAAAAGATGGTGAGCACGATATAAGGATAGGTACCAAAAATAAAAGATTCAATATTCATATTAGTCTCACTATTGTTTAACTGTTAGCTGCGGCATCCAAAATGCTGGCGCGATTTTCTAACAAACGCATAAGTTTTGCATAAGGACTGCCGGTTTTTTCCAGATTAGCGGCCAAAATGCTGATCGCACCGACCGCCTCGCGCAGAAACATGCGTGCGCCCATTTCATCCAAATTAGACGCATACTCCAATATCATTGGTAAATAATCAGGCAATTCGTTATCAACAGCTTGCCAGCCTGTGTTCTTATAGAACTCCTGTAAATCGACAAGCGCAGGACCCCTCTCACGATCATCACCTAACAAATGGTGAGTTAAATACAAAGCGTGTTCGGCAGCCATGTCAAACGTTTGTATGTATAGCCCCTGCAATTCCAGTGCTTGCTGGTTTTGCATCCATTCGATATGTTCGCGCAAAATCTTGCGTTCCTGATTATTCACACACTGGGGTTCATCAAGGGCGGATTTAACTTGTTCCAGATTTAGCAACAACTCATCGTTTGGATAATCAATCAATACAGAAAGAATTTTATATATTTTTAGCATAACTATTATCGTAAATAGATGGGCTAACTATCGACGGTTTCTTTCTCCTTTTTGAACTTTTCAGGCGGCGCCACATAAACCAGGGATTCCATGCTTCCCTGGCGGCGTGTTGGGAACAACGATATTTTACCTCCACTGTTGGGACTCGTGTTTCCGAAATCAATACCATTGGTGCCCTGAAACGCGTGAAAATCATCCTGTCGTAATTCTTCCTGACTGGTTGGAACAACAAACCGATCTTCATAGTTGGCGATGGCCATATACCGGTACATATCTTCAACCTGCTCAACGCTGAGACCCACCTTATCCAGAATGGCCTGGTTCGGCTGTTTATCTACATGTACTGTGCGTTGATAAGATCGCATGGCGATCAAGCGGTTAATACTTTTCAATATCGGCTTTTCATCACCGGCGGTAAATAAATTGGCCAAGTATTGAACAGGCATGCGTAATGCCTCGGCTTTTGGGATCATGCCATCTTCTTCAGTCGGCAGGTTGCCTTGATCAATTTGCGACTGTACCGGTGCCAACGGCGGCACATACCAAACCATGGGCAAGGTGCGAAATTCCGGATGCAACGGGAAAGCCACGCGCCATTCAACAGCCATTTTATAAATCGGTGATTTCTGCGCGGCCTCTATCCAGGAGCAAGACACGCCGTTTTCACGTGCATTTGCGATCACCTCTGGGTCATTGGGATCAACAAAAATATCAAGTTGTGCCTCATACAGACCTTGTTCATTTTCCGTTGATGCAGCCTCCTTTATTTTATCCGCGTCATAAAGCATTATTCCGTTGTAACGAATACGGCCAACGCATGATTCGGAACACACTGTGGGTAGCCCTGCCTCAACACGTGGATAACAGGCTATACATTTTTCCGCCTTGCCGGATTCCCAGTTATAAAATACCTTTTTGTATGGACAATTGCTGACGCACATACGCCAACCGCGGCATTTGTTCTGATCGACCAGCACAATGCCATCTTCTTCGCGCTTATACATTGATCCGGCCGGACAAGATGCGACGCACGATGGATTCAGACAGTGGTTACACATCCTTGGCAGATACATCTGAAATGTGTGTTCAAATTCAGAATATATTTGCTTTTCAATATTAGCGAAGTTTTTATCCTGACTGCGCTTCTTAAATTCGCCGGCAAGATCGTCTTCCCAATTCGGCCCCCAGGAGACCTTTTCCATTTGGCCGCCATCGAGTTGCGACATCGGCCGCGCTGTGGGCGCGGCTTCCGATAGCGGTGAGGTTTGCAAATGACCGTAATTGTAGGTGTAGGGTTCGTAGTAATCGTCGATTACCGGCAGATCTGGATTGGCGAAAATATTCATCAAGCGTTTGAGACGACTGCCTGATTTAAGCCGTAATTTATTATTAAACAATTCCCAACCACCGTGCCAAACATCCTGGTCTTCCCAGTTTTTCGGGTATCCAATGCCGGGTTTGCTCTCGACGTTGTTAAACCACGCATACTCTACACCTTTGCGATTGGTCCAGACATTTTTACACGTGACCGAACAAGTGTGACAGCCTATACATTTGTCCAGGTTAAATACCAGGGAAAACTGTGCGCGGATTTTCATTCAATACTCCACTTAAAAATTATTAACATAAGGGCACTTCTATTAATTGATAACTCCTTCTCCTTCCGGGAGAAGGTTGGGATGAGGGGATAATAAAATCAGTACCTTAGCTTTATTTGCCCCCTCACCCTAGCCCTCTCCCGAAGGGAGAGGGGATTAATAGAAGCGCCCATAACACTTTCGTTTTAAGGCTGACCTTTTTAAACCATACCCGGAGGATTTGGATTCGCTTCCCGCTCAGGGGTGAGCTCACGCTCCAGCCAATCAACGTCCTGATCTTCAATTTTATGCACGATGACAAATTCATCTCGCTGAGAACCCACGGTGCCATAGTAATTAAATCCATAAGAAAGTTGAGCATAACCACCAATCATATGTGTCGGTTTGACTGTGGTGCGAGTCACACTATTTAAAATACCGCCACGTTTACCGGTAGTCGGCGAGCCCGGTACATTGATGGTTTTTTCCTGTGCGTGGTACATCATTGCCATGCCCTCGGGTACACGCTGGCTAACAATTACGCGCGCGACAGTGGCGCCATTGCCGTTTAGCGCCTCAACCCAATCATTATCCTCAAGCCCGATCTTTTCAGCGTCCTTCTCGGAAATCCAAACCCCCGGACCACCACGAAATAGGTTCAGCATGCGCAGATTGTCATTGTAGGTACTATGAATCCCCCATTTACTATGCGGCGTAATCCAGTTAAGCGTTAAATGCTGCTTGCCATTTAATCGAGACTCCACTGCGGCAGTAGCTTGCAGATCCACTGGCGGACGATAGACACAAAACCCTTCACCGAAATCCAGCATCCACTCGTGATCCTGATAGAATTGCGCACGTCCGGTTAAGGTGCGAAACGGAATACGTTCATGTATGTTGGTATAGCCTGCGGTGTAACTGACCTCTTCCGATTCGATACCGCTCCACGTAGGGGCTGTGATAATTTTACGCGGTTGATTCTTGATATCGGTAAAGGTGATTTTTTCGTCGCGCCGGGAAGCGCTTAAATGTGTGTGATCAAGCCCGGTTTTTTTATTAAGGGCTTGCCATGATTTTTGCGCCACTTCACCATTGGTCTCAGGGGCCATAACCAAGATTGCCTCGCATACGCTTTTATCTTCTTCCAGCGATGGCATACCTTGCGTCAAACCGGGCTCGCGTACGGTGCGAATCACCGTTTTCAGGCGTTTATATTCTTCCTCTGTGTTCCAGTCGAGCCCTTTAACGTTATTACCAAGCGACTCCATTAGGGGACCAAGCGCCGTAAATTTTTTATAGGTGGCGCCATAATCGCGCTCAACCACTTTAAAAGACGGCATGGTCTTCCCAGGAACCGGTTCGCATTCGCCGCGCTTCCAGTCCTTAACCGACAACGCCTGTCCCAACTCCGTCGGACTATCGTGCATCAAAGGGAACGACACCAGATCCTTGCGCGTGCCCAGGTGTTTTTCCGCCAGCGTCTCAAATGCTTTGGCAATTGATTTGAATATCTGCCAGTCACTGCGGCTTTCCCAACCGGGATTAACTGCAGCCGTCAGCGGATGAATGAACGGATGCATATCGGTGGTATTGAGATCGTTCTTTTCATACCAGGTGGCAGTAGGCAACACGATGTCGGAATAAGCCCCGGTGGAATTAAGGCGGAAATTAATATCCACCAACAGATCCAGTTTGCCGGTCGGCGCCTGTTCGTGCCACTTTATTTCACGTGATGCGGCACCTTCGGTACCCGCCTCCATCACACCGTTTTGCGCTCCAAGCAAATGCTTTAGAAAATATTCATGTCCTTTGGCGCTGGAACCCAATAGATTGGCACGCCAAACAAACAGATTGCGCGGGTAGTTTTCCGGCGCATCAATATCCTCATAGGCGAATGCCATCTCACCCTGTTTTAATTGACCTACTGCGTAATCAATAATGCCTTGATCGTCTTTGGCGCCAGCGGCTTTTGCCTCATCGCATAGCTTTAATGGGTTCTTATTGAAGTGCGGCGCGGATGGCAACCAACCCATACGCTGTGAGGCGACATTGTAGTCTGCCAGGGTATAGCCTCTGTAGCTGCCTTTGGCAGTTTCGGCGAGCAATTCATCCGCATTGAGTTTTTCATAGCGCCATTGATCGGTATGAAAATAGAAGAAACTGGTACCATTCATTTGCCGTGGGGGACGATGCCAATCAAGTGCAAACGCAATGGGTGCCCAACCAGCTTGTGGCCTGAGTTTTTCCTGGCCGACATAATGGGCCCAACCGCCGCCGGATTGACCGACACAACCACAAATATGTAATAAATTCATGATTGCGCGATAGGCCATGTCGTTGTGATACCAATGATTGATACCCGCGCCGAGAATTACCATTGATTTGCCCTGAGTCTTGGCGGCGTTTTCGGCAAATTCCCGCCCGGTACGAATCAGGTCGGCGCATTTAACGCCGGTAACTTTTTCCGCCCATGCCGGCGTATAGGCAGCGTCGTCATCGTCATAGCTAGTAGCAATATTGTCACCGCCCAAACCACGATCCAAACCGTATTGCGCCAATTGCAAATCAAAAACAGTCGCCACCAGGGTTTCTTCGCCATCAATGGTTAACTTGCGAACCGGTATTTTACGAACCAAAGTTCGTTTGGAGTTCGAGTCAAAATGCGGGAAGGCGACATCAGTAATGATGTCGGAACTCTCGATCAGGCTTAGACGTGCTTTTATGTCCTGCTGATTTTTTGCATTCTTTTCTTGTATGTTCCACTTGCCTTTTTCACCCCAGCGAAAGCCGATCGAGCCGTTAGGCACCACCAAATCATTGGTGTTTTCGTCGATGAGGATGGTTTTCCATTCAGGGTTATTGGATTCGTCGGCGTTGTTTTCAAGATCTGAAGCACGCAATAATTGGTCTGTCACATAGGCATCGCCTTGTTTGCGCAGTTTTACCAACATCGGCATATCCGTATTTGTACGCATGTAGTCCAGAAAATAGGGCACTGGCTTTTCTAAGATAAATTCCTTTAGCGCGACATGAGTCATCGCCAGAAAAGCGGCGGAATCTGTACCTTGACGCACCGGCATCCACAAGTCGGCGAATTTAACGTACTCGGCATAGTCCGGCGCCATCGAAACAACTTTTGCACCCTTGTAACGCACTTCGGAGAAAAAATGTGCATCCGGTGTTCTGGTCATAGGCAAATTCGCGCCACACACAATCAAATAGGTAGAGTTAAACCAATCTGCCGATTCCGGCACGTCGGTTTGTTCCCCCCAGGTTTGCGGTGACGACGGTGGCAAGTCGCAATACCAATCGTAAAAACTCAGCGGCACCCCGCCGATCAAAGACAGGTAACGGGAACCTGCAGCATAACTGATCATGGACATCGCCGGGATTGGAGAAAAACCGTAAACGCGATCCGGGCCGTATTTTTTTATAGTATAAATATTTGCGGCAGCAACTAACTCGGTGACTTCATCCCAGTTACTCCGAACAAATCCTCCCAGCCCCCTGACCGCTATGTAGCGTTGACGTTTTTCCGTATCGTTTTGTATGGCTTCCCAGGCTTCGACAGGGTCTTTGCCTGTGGCTTTCTCTTGCCGATACAATTCCAGCAATCTTCCCCTGACTAACGGGTGTTTAACCCGGTGCGGACTATATAAATACCAGGAGTAACTCGCTCCGCGCTGGCAACCTCGTGGTTCATGGTTGGGCAGGTCCGGCCTTGTTTCCGGGTAATCGGTGGCCTGCATTTCAAACGCAACAAGACCATTCTTGACATGAATATTCCAGGAACAACCGCCGGTGCAATTGACGCCGTGGGTGGAACGCACCACCTTGTCAAATTGCCAACGTCTGCGATAACCGTCCTCCCACTGTCGATTATCGTAGGTGAGCGCACCGTGGCCATCCGAAAATGACTCTTCAACGCGACCAAAAAAACGTAATCGATCTAAAAAATGGCTCATAATAATTCCTCGTCAACTATAAACTTCATGCCGATTGCCAGCCGTATTCACAGGATTGGGAGCCCGTTACCTTATAGGTATGCCTGCCGTTTACTACGCTATTTGGTAATTCCTATTCGCTTGGACAAACCGCAGTACGGAGCCCTGTTGCGTCAACCATAGCGTCACAGGTATCAAGCGCCAGCTTTAGTGTTTTTCCAATGCGAGAACTTTGATTATTCAAGTGCTTGTCTACACAAGTCGTCCTTTGCCTTTTTCCGGCATTGGAGGGCTTCTCCAAGCGGTAGGTATATTAGTATATCATTAATTTCTAATGCTTGATCTAGATCAACTCCCTAATTCCCCCAGATTTGATCTGGCTTTCCTTAACTCTTATCTCGTTAAATCAATTGAAAAACGGGTAGAAAGTAAGGATGGGGACTTTCGGACCCCCGTCGCGCTTCCAATCCTCGTTTATTTAGATCATTTTTTTGTTGATATTCCAGTTTTTAAATCACACAGCCAGGTCCAGTTGCTGCACACTACCCACCCTGCCATCTTCACCGAGGTAGATGCCGCTGGCGCGGATGACGGCCAGCAGCTCATTGTCACTGTTACGTATATCGAAGGGTGTGGCTGTGGATTGCAGATAGATGGCACCCACGTTGGCCTCACCCAGTGTCAGCAACTGATCGTGGCCCTCGGCATCCTTAGTCCATACGCGCAATTGCTGGTAGATCCCATCAGCTTCGTCTATAAAGCCATTGCCATCGTCGTCATAGGCGGCAAGGTCAGCGAATCCATCACCGCTCAGGGCGCCAAACAGTTCGCGTCCGTCATTGACTGTGCCATCACCATTTCGATCCAGGGCCAGCAAACCACTGTTGGGTCCCACGAAGGCTATCTGATCGTCACTGCCATCGGCGTCGATGTCGAAACTGAATTTCGTTTGCGTGAGTTGGGCCGCAGTGCCATTGAAATTGATTACCAGTGGATCCTTTAATGCCGCACCGGCATCAATATTGATACTCATTTGGCTGGCAAAGCGACGGGACATGGTGAGCTCGAGGTCTATTGATATCTCCCTGCCATCGGCAGTCTTAATGCTGCCCGTCGCGCTAAACTGTGTGCGTTCGGTCTCTATGTAGGTCTCAGAATAGCGGTAGCGCATACCCCACTCTGGATTGGCTCCGTCGGCGGTTGTCGTTGCGTCTTCAGCTACGGGGGGTTCCATGGGGGTCACCCCATCGGGTTGCATGTCTGAAGGCATGAAGATTTTGATCTCGTTACCGGACAAGGCTTCGATCATGGCCTTCAATAAAAGCAGCTTGGCGTCACCCAGGGACAGGGTCTCATCAATGTCGTTCAAGGCACTGGGCTCGGCACCCTGGTTCTGACCCAGGCCCAGCTGGGGCATCATCGGTTGCTGACGGGCGGAAAGATCGAGCGCAGATTGTTGTGGGTCAGGGGCGCGGCCACCGATGTCACGGGCCAACTGTCTCAATCGATCCACCGCCGGCATGCCGCCCCCGGCTGCGTCTTTGGCCAGGCGTGTCAGGTTGATTTCTATGTCCTGGGCCGCAGATCGCGAAATCTGCTCACGACTATAGATGACCCCCTCGCTGAGATTGTCTGGAGACCAAGCGCTACCCGGCCGGATAATGCCTTCGACCAGGGATTCGCTAATACGTTGGGTTTTTTCCAGGCTACGCTGGCTGAATAGATCGATTTGGGCACTGTCGACTTTCATGGCCTTACCCCTAATATTGATGACCACGGGGGATTCCAGGAATATGACCCACTAGACAAGCGACATCCGGAGCTAAGTCCGTTTACGGCTGTCGGCCCCCTCTTACACTAGGTTAGTCGGCAGGTACAGGAGGAACTATAGGTTTCTTATAGAAATTTTGGATAAAAATTACATCGACATCTTTCGAAGCCTTGCCTCCATCTTTTCATAGTCCCCCAGACGGGCGCGCATCAAACTCTTCCATAGCTTGCCGTGGTTGGGAACAAAGAAATGGAGCAACTCATGAACAATGACGTAGTCCCAGATATCTTGATCAAAATTCAATAACTCGCTATTGAAATTCAGGTGGCCGTTGGTGGAACAGGAAGCCCATTTATTACGCATTGAGCGCACGCCGAGCCAGGCCACCTCTACCTCAAGGTTTTCCGCCCAATAGCGAACCCGGCTTTTAAAATCCTGCTTTTGATTGGCAGACTTCATGGCGTTAGATTCGATCTGCCTTCTCCAGTAGATTGAACAGTTCATCCACAAGGGTCGTGACCCTGTCCAAGTCATCGCTTACCGCGTAAATCGCAAAGGTCACTTTCTTGCGCAGTTCGCGCAATGCGCTCTCGCTCTTCTTCCAGTTGGGAAATTCAACAAAGGCCGCTTTGATCTTGCAGCTCACGTCTTCAGCATTTTCTATTTTTGCATCAAGCAGCGTCCGATAGACAAAGAAGGTCAGCCCATCGAAGCCTTTCTCCGCCTGCTCCTTCTTTCGCTCCTCATTCTCATCGACTTCCTTTAGCAGAGCTGCCAGCGCTTCGGCGGTGCTGGTCTGGCGACTCTCAAAATTCTCTTGCACCGCCCGTGCACGCTCGGCCATGGCAATCAGATAGGGATCTTCACTTTCATCTTTCGCGATCTTCTCAATGCCTTTAACGAGATTGATTACCTTGTTGCCATCGCCACCCTTCCTGGAAGCGATATATCTTGCTGTATCCTCATTGATCTCCAGCACTTCGGTAACGGTTTTAATGTAATCCGTGCCAACGTACTTCTGCACCAGTTCGTTAGTCTTCTTTTGAAAAGCCCGGTCGACTTGCACTTGTTTTGCGTAAGCCTTGCGCACAATATCGTAGATCGCGGAGAGCGTACCGTAATTATCGATAAACGGGCGCAGAAAAGCGTCGGGCGATATGATCTCGTAAAGCATTTCGATTTCTTTATATTCCTTGAAGAACTCCTTACGTCTTTCCGGGTCACGGAAATGTTCGATCAGGGCGTCAATATCCTTGTCATCAAAATGCCGCTCGATCAGCCCCAGGTATTCCGGGGCCTTCTGCTCCATCTTGTTCTGGAATAGTACCTTGAGCAGCTTCAAGTCCTTCACTACAGCATTGACTTCATCGCTGTCGAAGGCCAGCGCTTTTTCCAATTTATCGAAGATGCCGACGAAATCGAGGACGAAGCCGTGGGCTTTGACCATGCCCTCCTGTTCATTTTCGTATGGGCGGTTCACCCGCGCAATGGCCTGTAACAAGGTGTGATCACGCATAGGTTTGTCCAGATACATCGCATACAGCACAGGCGCATCAAAACCGGTCAGCAGCTTTTCGGTGACAATAAGAATCTTCGGCTGCTTTTCGAGCTTGTTAAAGCTCTTACGGATTTCTCGTTCCTTCTTCGGATCAAGATGAAACTCTTTTAACAATTTTGAATCGTTATTGTTACCCGTGTAAACCACTTCGGAATATTCCGGCGGCAGGCACTCATCCAGCGCATGCTTGTAATGGGCGCAGGCCTCACGATCCACGCCGACCAGAAATGCCTTGTAGCCAAGCGGTTCGACATTCTCACGGTAGTGCTCAGCCACATATTGCGCCACCTTGCGAATACGGTCCTTGCCCTTGAGAAAATTCTTCAGGTTCACCGCCCTTTCGAGAATCTTGTTCAACTCCTCAATATCGGCCACACCCTCCGCCTCGGCCAGCGACAGAAATTCCTTATCCAGGGTTTCGTGCGGCACCAGCATCTCGTTAGGAGCAAGGTTGTAGTAAAGCGGCAGGGTCGTGCCGTCCTCGATACTGTCGGCGATGGAATACTTATGCAGGTAACCTTTGTCATCCTCACAGCCAAAGGTCTTGAAGGTTCCGCGCCCATAGGCTGTTTTATCTACCGGGGTGCCGGTAAAGCCGATGTAACTGGCATTGGGCAACCCAGCCATCAGGAAGTTGCCCAGGTCGCCCCCCGTAGTGCGGTGGGCCTCATCGATCAAGATATAGATATTCGCGCGCCTGTTGATATCCGCCGGCATATCGCGGAATTTGTGGATCATGGTCACGATAATGCCCCGGTAATCGTCGCGCAACAGCTTGTTAAGGCGTGAAATACTGGTGGCGTGTTCCAGGTTGCCCAGCCCCAGCGCGGCCAGATTTTTCAACATCTGATCTTCCAACTCGTTGCGGTCGATCATCAGCAGCACTGTGGGCTTATCCGCTTCGGGAGCCTTGAACAACAACTCCGCCGCCTTGATCATGGTAAAGGTCTTGCCACTGCCCTGGGTATGCCACACCAAGCCACGCTTGCGCTCCGGTTCGAGAGCCCGGCTGACGACCCGCTCCACCGCGCCCGTTTGATGCTGGCGCAGGATATATTTGTTCAGCTCCTCGTCCTTCTCGGCAAAGACGATGTAGTCCTTCAAAAAGCCAAGCACCTGCGAAATAACGCAAAAACTTTTTATCTTAGCCTCCAGCTTGCCGACCTCCTCGTCTTTCCAATTGAAGATATTCCGGCGCACCAGGTTCCAGGTCACCCCATAGGAAAAACCAATGGCATCGGTGGCGGTAAATACCTGCTCGGGGACGAACAGTTCCGGAGTTTCGCGGTGGTAGCGGCGGATCTGATCCACCCCCAAGGCAATCGCCTCGTCCTTGTTGGCGTTCTTGCACTCAATCACCAGCACCGGTATACCGTTGACCAGAAACACCACGTCTTCCCGTATACCATAGTGACCGTTGTGGTAGGCGAATTCCTCGGTGACTTCAAAAACGTTATTCGCAGGCGTGTCGTAGTCGATCAGGATCAAATCGCGTTCGCGTTTCTCCTCATGATCAAAAAACTTGCCCCGGTTGCGCAGGTGATCGACGAATTCCCGGTTACCATAGATATCGGGATGGAAATGACGAAACGTGCCAAGCAGCGCCCCCTCGGCTTCGCTGTAACATGAATTAAATTCCCGCACCTTGGTATCAAGCAGGTCATCGAAAAACAGAGACACACCTTTTGCCCGATCCCTGGGCGCCGTATCTGGATCAAAACCGCGACGCACTTCCGCTTCTTTACGAGGCACCACCGCCCAGCCGATTTCCCCGGCATATTTCAGGATACGGGCCTGTACGGTTTTATGTTCTCCGGGTTTCATCTAAATTCCTTCAACCGAAGCGTGCGCTGGATCTGATCACTCGTTGCCACAGGCACATCCGCTTCATCGGCATACTCCCGCCAGCGGGCGACCGCTTCGCACACCTCATTGACAATGGCCTTGGCGCGCCCACGTTTCAGGGAGGCGGCCTTCGCGCAGGCATTGAAATCATCCATGGTGAAGTCATCACGCTTGCCGTTGAGGGTCATCTGATGGCTGGCCGTCCATTCACCTGTAGGGTTGTAACTGTAGATCACATCAAAGGCGGGCGACAGTGACCAGTTGCCGGATTTATCCATCAAGAAGGCAATATTCTTGACATGATCGTCCTGATTGCGGGCGACGATGTTAAACACCATGCGGCGGAACTGCTCCTCGATTGCAGCCATGGGCAATCCCATCTGCCGGATCACCAGCAACGCCTGTTCATAGGCGTAGGCACCCGCCATATTAAAATCGTAATGCGCCAATGCGCAAAGCGATAGCATGTGAAGCTTTTCACCACCCGCAAGACGGTCAAAGCGCCGAGTCATAAAATGACGCCTGCCATTTTCCTCGAATAAACGGCATTCGCTGATATCGATACCGCAGTCGCGCGCCATTTTGTAATAGGCGTATTCAATCACGCCGTAACCTTGCGGGTCCTCGAGTTCTTTGTCCCGGTTGCCGCCGACGCCGTCAAATTTTAGCAGCCAGTATTCAAAACCCTCACCCGCCGGAATCTGGCCGGAACGAACTTCGTTGGTTGACGGATTCCAGGCTATCACCGCCTTGGCCCTGGCGCCACCGGCCGAGGTGCCGACCCGCAGGATGTCGGTCAACGCCTGCGCCTTAATTTCATCGGCGCTTTCATCAACAAAGGAAACCCGAAGGTCATTACGATGGGTGAGTATTTCCGATGCGAGTTCAACCAGCTTGTCGATTTGTATCCGGCTGGCCTGCCGGACTTTCGGTCCAATCGCCGGTGCAAATTCCAAAGCACCCATACCGCGCTCACCCGTATAGCAAAGCCGCTCGACGGCATTGAACGAATCTGGCTGCCTTCCCTGTGTGGCCAACCAGGCATCAATCAGTACACGACCGAACTTGTCCGGCAACGAGTCAGCCAGTAGTCCGGGCAGTCCGTAAAAAGTTTTTCTGGATAATTCGGGGAAGGTATAGACGCGGTTAGAAAGGGGCATGGTGAGCGGCGCAATTTCGATGTCACTTCCGACAAACGCCGGGTCGTACTCGAAGGCAACCACATCCTTGCCCTCGTCCAGCGACACCGCACCAATCGTGCGCCCCCAAAGTCGGACCTCGGCAATGCTGCTCATGTGTCGTCATTCCAGGACCACGGCTTGTCGGGCCGGTCTGTTCGATCTGACCGGCGGCGCTTTGAGGCACGTTGCCGTACCTTTCCCTTGTGCCTTAACAAATCCATCGGTCTTGGCCCGGCCTCGGGGATCATACGATCCAGACCCGACAGCAAATCCAGCACCCGGAAAATGCGGATCATGTTCGACATCTGCGCCGAGGCCCCGGCTTCAATGCGCTCTACCGTCCGCTTGGCGACGCCCGCCTGCTCGGCCACCACCGCCTGGGTCAATTGAAGATCGAGCCGATAACGCGCAACGCGTTCACCAATTTCGGCAAGAATAGCATCGTCTGCGAGGGGTTTTGATATCTTCATAGTCGCCAAGTTTAACGATTTATATGCTTAATACATATAATTCCGTCATATATGACGATATATAGCCTACGCACTTGAATTAATCAAGTCGCCTATTATGACGATAATATGCCAATAATAACTATATATCGTTAATAATGACGAATTATAAGTTTATAATGCGTTTCTAGGGGGCTCTGTCTCATCGCGGGGCACGACTTCATTTGAAAATATCATTAATGACATTTTACCGAGTTTGCTTCCTCTCGGGGCACCATCGTCCAGCCGATTTCCCTGGCATATTTCAGGATACGGGCCTGTACGGTTTTATGCTCGCCGGGAACGTCTCGGGATATCATTCAGCCTTCAGGCAGGGTAGGTAATGCCGCAACCGCCACCTGAACGGCTTCGGCAGCCTCAATGAGATTTTTTAAAATCGTGGTATCGGCATCGAAATGACCCTCGTACTCTGCAACATTACGCAGTTCGTGGGCCTTGGCCAGCACCCGCCATACGGCAACCGGCAGCCCAAGACTATGGGGCAAGGCCTGAAAGACCAGGTAGCGGCTATCCGAGCGGTAGCCTCGCCAACGCAGCGCCGCCAGCGAAAACGCGTGTGCCGCGTTGTACGCCAGATCGAATCGGCTCGACAGGGCGAGCACCTCATTACGGGCATCCGCCAGCCGTTCGCGTCCTGACTTCAACAAGCCTTCAATCTCACCGGGGGTAGCAGGCTCAACCGCCAGCTTGCCAATGCGGACAAGGTTTTCGAGTTCCTTGGGTTTTTCAGGCAAGGTCGTCTTCCGTTCCAATGAGAAATACCTTGGGTTGCGCGGCCACCTTCACCACAAAGGCATTGCCTTCCTTCTGCTTCTTACGCCAGTTCACGGGGGTGTAGACCGTCGGGTTTACCGTCCGCCCCAGTTTCACCTCCGCTGGTTGCAAGGCGTCGAACACGTCTGCGTAATCCACGCTGTCGGAGAGCACGAGCACATCGATATCGCTTGTGGCGGTGTCCTTGCGCTTGGCCACCGAGCCAAACACAAAGGCCGCCTTGATGCGCTCCGCCAACGGCGCAAGTGCCTCCCGTAATGGTTCGGCCAGACCCACCGTCTTCTGCGCAATGGCGCAGAGCTCGCCAAAGATCGGCGCCTTTGGGTTGGCCTGGTAGTGCTTCTGTGTCCCCACACGGGTAACCGTCACCAAACCGCTGCCGGCCAGCCGCGCCAGCTCACGCTGGACCCCGCCGGAACCACCACCGGCAAGCTTGATCAACTCGGTGGCGAAGAAACTACGCTCCGGCTGGCCGAACAAGTACCCCAGCACCCGTTGCTGGGTGGTCGTAAATAATGCATCGGCCAGACTGGCGCGCTTCTCGCCCCCGGCAACCCGGGGATTCACTCTCATACCCATATTGGGCATATTAATGCCCAATATGGGTATGTTCAAGCCCGCAATGATAAATTGCCCTGCAACCACCCGGTTGAAATCAGGTCGTAATAAGCATTTTCGCGACATATAAACACTTTATTTGCCGCTAATGCTTCGTATTTGTCGTGAAAAAGGGATTTAAACATCGCAAACCCAGCACGTTAGGGTGCAGCTCGCATACCGACCGCGCCCTACATGGGCTTAATCCCATGTCAGCGTACTATCGTTCTAATGCTCGGAGATACGAATGCGGCCAGGTTGCACAACAACAAAACGGCCTTCAATTTTGTCCGGGTTCTTACTCACGAACTCCACTACAGTGTCTGCCATCACCCGTCGGGCGTTTCCGGGAAAGCGGATGAATACCACACCTGGCGAGCTCACGGCACTGGAAAAAATGAGCTGCCCGAAGTCCTTGTCCTCAGTCAGCAAAACTCGCGCTTCTTGACAGGCTAGATCGATCACTGCTTCATCTGACGCCCCAGGAAGTACGTCCTTTACGTTTTAACATCATAACCGGCCTTACGCAGTGCACGAACCACCGCAAAGTCGCAGCACTCATCTGCCAAGAACCGCATTGATCACCCTTCTGCGGTTTTGTCCCTCGGCTCCAGTAGAATCGTTTCTTCATGCGCCAGCGTATCCGCCGCGAACGCAATGGCCGCATTTGTATCCTCGGGTTTAAGACCAGGATAAGCATCAAGGAGGTCCGCTTTTGTCGCCCCTTCGCTCATCTTTCTTAGTATGAGCTCAACGGTAATCCTCGTTCCTCGGATTACCGGCTTCCCCAACATTACCTTAGGATTGATCTCGATCCGATCTGTCACAGCCATGGCGCCAACTCCTGCCCGGGTAGCATTTAAAACGTATCTTAGCTTATTAGCCACAAGTTCGTCGACGCCTACCCTACCTTGAGTATCGCGGCTATAAAGGTCCTAAGCGCTCTCCCGCGCAGCCTCCACGATCAAGTATTCCCCAATCTCACTGCTGAACAAGTTGCGTCTCCCTTGAAGGTGAAATATCGCTCCTTTCCCGTACCAAGACCATCAAATGTATGCACTGATTTAAAGCATGCATTTCACCCATGAAATGCATCGTCTAAGCCACGATTTACGGCCCATTTCCCTGGTTGACTCTTGTTTTCAATTGGTTGTGTAGGTCCAACCCGGTTTGCTCTCGCCTTGAGTATGTCACATTTTTATTCTTCACCTTGCGGAATGCCTGCCGCAGATTCTTTACATATTGCTATATAGTAAAGAACTTGTTATTCTTTACATATCATCAATAGTAAAGAGGGCAGAGAGATGCCAAAAGTCAGCTCTAAAAGACAAATCACATTGCCTGTTGATCAATGCCAGCAAGTCGGTATAGAACCCGGCGACGAATATCAAAGTTTTGTTGTTGAAGGTCACATCACCATCATCAAGAAAGCCCCTGGCGCGGCCAAGGGGATTCTCAAGCATGTTAAGGGCGATGACTCAATAACTGACGAGATATCTCTACAAAGCGTCCTGGATTAGAGCACCACTTGATCGCCATCGACACCAACGTATTGCTTCGTTACCTGTTATGGGATAACAAAGAACAATCGGTTAAAGCTGACAGATTGATCAACGGCTCAGTGCCCGTCCTCATAACAGATGTGGTACTCTCCGAGACTCTATGGACTCTCAAAGGAAAAAAATACAAACTGGATAAAGCGGCAATAATTGATGTGGTTAATTCTCTATTTGAAGAGGCCAACATTCGCTTTGAAGACGGCCAAACTGTATGGCGGGCATTGAACGACTATCGGCAGGCCGAGCCTGTTAAGGTTGGCGGTAAAAAGAAAGAGGCTGATTTTTCCGACGCTTTGATTGTCAACAAGGCGAAATTTTACGCCGTAGAAAACGGTGAAGCGCTCGATGGAGTTTATACCTTTGATCTTGCGGCGCAAGCAATACCCGGAACTGCAAAACCGTGAGTCTAAATAGCACGTAGGATGTGGTGCATCCTAAAGGGGCATAAAAGCCTGCGAACCGTATCGATCAGGTCACCGTGATTTGTTGGTCATCCTGCAAAGAGCGTGTGATAGAGGTATGTGAGCACGCAGGATGCGATGATCGACTGAAATAAAGCGGGAAACAGAGTAAAATTAGGGTTAAGCATCAAGCTCTTGGGAGTAACGCCATGGCAACTTTGGAAGAAAAGGTTCTGGATGAGGCGCTTTTGCTGCCTAACGACCGGCGTGCGGCATTGGTGGATCAACTGTTACGCAGCCTCAACCTGCCTACTGGTGAAGATTTGGACAGGCTTTGGGCCGAGGAGGCGGAGCGTCGTCTGCGTGAAATCCGTGCCGGTGAGGTGGAGCCCGTGTCTGGAGAACAGGTCAGGGAAGAAGTCCGAAAACGGTTTAAAGGTGCATGACCTGGCGATTTCATCCCGAAGCCCGCACCGAATTCCTTGCAGCTATCGAATGGTATGAGGAACAACAACCCAACCTCGGTAAGCAATTTGCCGAAGAAGTCTTCGCGGCCATCGACCGCATCATCGCCTTTCCGAAGTCCGGCAGCCGGCTGTCACCCAATACCCGCCGTACCCTGACCCGGCGGTTCCCCTATGGGGTGATTTACCAGTCAGAAATTGAGGACATCCATATCCTGGCCGTGACCCCTCTGGCGCGCAGGCCGGGGTATTGGAGAGAACGGCTGTGATATGAAAAACGGTAACGGCAAAAAATAGGCCCCGTCGTGCCTTTAACGGAAATCCAGCAGTTCAAAGTATTTCTAAACAAAGATACCGCGAACCCGAGGATTACTCGGATGCTCGGCTTTGGCTCCAAGCGTCGCTCTACCTCCCCCATCCATGGGGTCGTACCTCCTGCGTCCATGCAGTCGTGCGTCACTCTACCGACTACATCCTTGTAGTCGTAGACGAGATCGAGTGCCCGAAACTAGCGTGATTCGTTGGCCACTATGCACAGAGCGTGATAGGGGCATCCTACGTGGACGGACCTCATTCCAAATTCCTAATTGTTAATTCCTCATTCTCCCTCTTGCGGGCTTGACTTATACCTTAATTTCCCTATACCTTATAGGTAATGGATATTAGGGATAATAAGTGGATATCTCCTTCAAGAACAAAAAGACACAAAAGGTGTTTAATTCCAGTACCGAACTTACAAAAAAGTACGGTGTGAGAAATGCGCGGATTATCCAGAGAAGGATGGCGGTCTTACAGGCGGCTCCGACCCTGGCCGATGTGCCCCACCGGCGACCGGAACGCCGCCACCAGTTGGAGGGCAAAAGACAGGGCGAATATGCAGTAGATGTCGAGCACCCTTTCAGGATTGTGTTCAAACCGGGCCACAACCCGATACCGAAAACCAGGGATGGTGGCGTTGATTTAACACGAGTGACAGCAATCGAAATACTGGGCATAGAGGATTATCACTAATGAGCACTGTAGCTAATCAATTCGAGCCGGATTATGCGATCCCGCCGGGTGAGATCCTGGAGGAAACGTTGGCTACCCGTGGCATGAAAAAGGCCGAGTTCGCCGAGCGTTGCGGGCGCTCCGAAAAAATGGTCAGCCAGATCATCAGCGGCCAGGCGCCCATTACCGCCGAGACCGCCATCCAGTTTGAGCGCGTGCTGGGTGTCAACGCCAGCGTGTGGAACAACCTGGAGGCCAATTACCGGCTGGCGGTCGCAAAGTCCGAACAGCAAAAAGCGCTTCTGGCTCAAAAAGACTGGGCCAAACGCTTTCCCATCAACAAGATGGTTAAGCTGGGGTTTATTCCCAAGCCGGAATCACCAACCGACCGGGTTGAAAAACTGCTGGATTTTTTCGGCGTCGGTAGCGCAGCGGCCTGGGAGGAGCGCTGTGCGCGTGTATGTATCGCATACCGGAAATCGCCGTCCTACAAGAGTGCCCCCGAATCCGTCGCGGCCTGGCTACGCATGGGTGAATTACACGCCGAAGATATTGATTGCGCAGCCTATAACCGGGAGCGTTTTATTGAGGCCTTGTCCAGTATTCGTGGACTGACACGCCAACCCCCGGATGTTTTTGTCCCGGAGATGCAAAGCTTGTGTGCCGATGCAGGCGTCGCTGTGGCACTTGTACCGGAACTACCTAAAACCCACTTAAGCGGTGCCGCACGTTGGCTTACAAAAGACAAGGCCTTAATTATGTTCAGCCTGCGGCATAAATCCGATGATCATCTCTGGTTCACATTCTTCCACGAGGCAGGTCATATATTGCTGCACGGGAAGAAGGATGTATTCATAGATGAGGAGGAAATTGAAGACAACGACAAAGAGCAGGAAGCAGACCGCTTTGCCAGAAATACTCTGATACCTCTAAAAGAATATCGGGTCTTCCAGCAGCTTGGCCGGTGGAGCACAGCAACCATTGCTACATTTGCAGAACAACTTGGAATCGCACCGGGCATTGTTGTTGGGAGATTACAACATGATGGGTTAATTCCTTATAGCCATTACAATAAATTGAAAACAAGGTTTGTTTGGAAGGATAATTCTTAAATGGACTGGGAAAAGATTTATAAATCTTCTGTGGTAACAGGCATTATCACAATACCAATTGGCGGAATGATTTTTCAAGTTCTTGACAATATATCGTATTGCTCAGAGCCCTACGCCAAGCAATGTGAATCTCGGTTACCCGGTGGGCAACGCACCCCAAATCTACCTGTGTACGCCGGGCCAACCATGGTTACCTCCTCTACTGCGTCCGATACTCCAAGCCACATTCCATAGCACGCAGGATGAGGTGAGCTTGCGAACCGCATCTTATGCGGGCTGAACGCTATAATCCTGAAATGCTAGATGACGATGCTTTGAACATCTATACCGATGGATCTTCCTTCTCCGGACCAAGGGTCGGCGGGATTGGTATTGTATTCGTCATTGTCAATGACGCAGGGGATGAGGAGGTTATCAACGAGTTCGACTATCCAGGCTACAAACAGGCGACGAACAACGAAATGGAACTTGAGGCATGCATCAAAGGACTGGAGGAAGCTCTCGATCAAGAAGCCCTCAAGCAATTTGAGAAAATCGTTGTCCACACGGATTCACGATACATAGTTGATAACTATCAGACCGCGAAGTTTGTATGGCCCACTACAAAGTGGACAAACCGACAAACCGGGCGACCGATCCTCCATGTGGCCCAGTGGAAACGGTTGGTAAGGCTTCTCAAACGCGCGTATCAAAGTCGGCGCAACGTCAGCATTAAATGGGTCAAAGGTCACTCAAAGGACAAGTACAACAAAGCGGCTGATAAGCTCGCAAGGAAATCTGCCAAGAACCCGCTGCACAAACCGTTATCTACCGTGTCGGTGAGAAGGAAGAAAACCTCAAAGTCTGTCGAAATCGGTAGTGTCGAGATGCGCGGTCAGAGATTATCAATCCGAGTATTCACGACGGAATATCTAGAAACTCATAAGCTCTGGAAATACAAGTTTGAAGTCATTTCCAAGAAGAGCAAATATCTAGGCAACGTTGACATTATTTTCTCTACTGAGCCGCTAAGAGACGGGCATTGCTACGTGGTAGTTCTAAACAAAGATACCGCGAACCCGAGGATTGCTCGGATGCTGGACGAGATTGAGTGCTCGAAGCTGGTGTGATTCGTTGGCCACCGTGCACAGAGTATGGTAGGCGCGTCCTATGCGGGTTGAACGATTTTGTGTTCTCTGAATTTTGGCATATGAATTAGAAACGCTCTAGTTTGAATAGGCGTCCGTTATCGCCTCCGTCATGCAGTTCGACAATCACCTCTTCCGGTCGCGGACAGAGGTGAGCCGTATCCTCATCCTCTGGAAGCTCCTCATCTAAGGCACTAAGGATATACTGGATGCCGTAGTCAGCGCAGGCCTGCCGAACCACGGACAGAAGGGCGAGTTTCCGCTTGCTCTCCAACTGCTCCAGTGCTCCGTCGTGATAAACAAAATGGAAAAATGGTTTCTTTGCATAGCTTGTCAGCACTGCGAGGTCGAACGCTATACAAAGGATTTTCCGGAAAGAGGTTCCTCGCCTTTCCTGTGTATGAGCGTCACTGTCGGCGTCAGTGAATTCTGCATGAAAATCCAGATTGCCACTATCGTTCTGTTGAACGTAAAGGACAGCGGTTCTGTGCAGAACCTCTTTGATGATTCTACTGAAAGTCTTCTGTATTTGCCGATAGCGGTCTGAACCATTGGTAACAAGCTCCTCGAGCGTAACAGTCAGTTCATCGCATTTGGCTTTTGTTTTGCGAAGTTCATCATTGAGTTCTCGAATAGCATCCAGTTTTTCGGCTTTCTCTTCCATTAGAGCCACGCTCGCCCGGTCATGGTCGAGCTCCTTCTGCAGACTTTTATACTTCTTGAGGCTGTCTGTACCACCCAAGACTTGCAGGATACTCTTTCTCTTCTCCGCAAGCTCTATGTTGGTATTTTCTAAAGACTTAATCTCACGCTCAAGCTCTTCGGCCCGATTCTTAAGTGATGTTCGGCGCTCACTGAGGATCCTCCTGTTGAAATCAACGAGGTCTGTATAGTCCCGGGCCAACTGATCAGGAAAAGTAATTTTTGACTCAGAGAATACCCGCTGCACATCTTTCAGATCAAAGTGAACTTCATCCTCAAGCCCTTGCTTCGTTTGGTTTAAATCGAATCGAGCGTTGTAAAGCGCCTCATTGATGTCGGCGACCTTCTTTTCAATCTCATCAGCGAGTTCTTCGCTCAGGCCCAATTCCTGTGCCTTGAAATCAAATTCATCAAGAGCTGATACTTTCTGTTCAACCTCGTCCCTTTTGACCGTAATGCTAGCGCGAAGCTTCTCGTAGTCAGAAAGTTTAACCATGACTTCACCTTGTAATTCGGTGCGGCGTTCCTTGATCTTTGCATGCGCAGCATCGGCCTCATATTTCTGAGTTATCGGGGCGTCATGAAAACCCAATACACGAGCCACATAAGGCTTCCAATCCTTGTGGCTTCCGCTCGAAAACTTACGTAGCTGGAATTCGTTTGAATAATCTTCCTGACGACGCATGAAGTAGCTGACGCCTTTCCGATAGTTCCAGGGTTTGATCATGGAGAGCGCAAGGTAGCCATCGAGCATCCTCACACCTGCAGCTAGGGAGATATTGAGATGATCCCATGTTTCGTCTGCAGAATTAATATAGTCTTGGTGACGTTCCTCGTGCCGTTTGAAAGATATTCTCGTGGCCTCGTGAACTGGTCGGCGAACTGTCACGTACCCGCCTTCAGATAATTCTAATTCCAGGAAAAAGACAAGGTCGCCGAAAAGATCATCTCGGGATTTTAGGAAATGGTTCTTCGTCCCAACGGATTTCAAGAGACAAAAATCAATAACATCAACCAGGAGAGTCTTTCCGAGACAGTGACTACTCTTTTCATCGTCCTTTGGGTGCCGGATGCGAGCCAAAACGACATTGAATCCCTCTCGGAAGTCGATAGGGGTGAAAACCAAAGTGTCGTTGGTGTAGAGACGACTAAGCTTCACGATCCACTTCCAGGCTGGATGTATTCGAATGAATCGGTCTGTGTGTGATACTCGACGAGCCCGAGCAAGTAGAGGAAGTGAACTGTGGGAAGGAAAAGGACATCAGCATCTTCTCCTAGGTTGCTCAAATTCTGTCGGAGATCCTCATAACCGCAGATACGATCGACTTGCAACTTTGCGAGAAGACGACTTGCAGCCCTCAGGACACACATGTTGAGATTAAGATGCTTTGCCGGGCGAATCACGTTTCTTTTTCTCCAATATCGCAGTCCCAATACATGTAATGCACAAAAATTTTGGTCAGCCGTCGATGCGCTGCTGACTGCAATTCTAGACTACGCCCATGCATCAATTGAAACACATGCTCCAAAGCCTCATCAAAAGTCACGAACTTGTCGCGATGAGTAATGATCTGCCCTTTGAGTTCATCGGCGACGGCATGATACTGGTCAGCAAATTTCCAGTTACGGGGGTTCTTCAGAAAGTGTTGAATTTCGGAAAACCGTGGAACTGAGTCCTCCTGTATATACCTGTAGTAGCCGTCAGTTAGGCCGTTAATTTCGTTTTTCTTCTTGATTCCAGGGTAATCCTTAAAATCGTGCTGGCTATCGAAAGCGGTTGATATTTCTTCTCGGTGAGTGTGAAATGCCACAATTACGTCACGAATATCGTCTGGAGTGAATCGAATAGGTGATCGCAGCTTATCGAGCCCTGCTTGTTTGATGATGTCAGGGTAATTGAGCAGGTGATCTCCGATATCTTTCAAACCGAACAACCAAACGTTTTCGACTCCGGTTTCATTTTTGATATGTTTGGGAATGCGATCCTCTGCTCCACCAGTTTTACGGCGATTCGTGAACAATAGGTAATGTGTCAAATCACCGTTCACGAACTGACGTTTGATCTTCGGAATCTCCTCGTTGACGACTGAGGTCTTGTTTGATTCGAAATTGTTATCTGAGCAAGACGCAACGGGATTTGTCGTGTGTTTAGCCTGAATGATGAACTTTCCCGTTGCAGGAGCGGAATTACTTGGGAAGCAGTTTGCAGTTCCCTCAAATTTAGCGTCCTTCCCTCCATCTGGGCCTGGAGAAAACGATGTAGTACCAGCACCAAGAATTCGCCGACAAATCAAGGTAACGAGATCCTCGAATTCTGTGTCGTCGAGAAGATGTAATAGGTATTGTGACATTGTTTTCTCTTCAATCCTGGAACAAGGGCTCTGCTAACATGATGCTAGAACCTTTTGGAATGTCAATGTCGTCCACACGAATTTTCGCAGTCATCAGTTCGTGAAGGAGCGTGCGGAAGAGGTCTTGATGGGATGCCCATTTCTGAGTTTGCTGAGCGATCTTGGTATCCAGCGTTCGAAAAATTCTCTCCAGTTCCTCCTGCTCTTCTGGTTGAGGCACGGGAATTAAGGTTTTTTCGATTGTTCCTTGGTCGATCTTCGGAAAGTTGCCTGCGGTAGAGCGTGCGTTCTTCTTGTAGTATCGGCGGCAAGGCTCTGCAAGGAGCCATTCGATCAGTACCTTTGGAGCGAGTCTCGATTCGTCCACTCGAACCCGCACAAGCAAGTCTGAGAAGATCGCGAAATTTTCCTCTCCCTCATACAGCGCGGCCAATCCCACGTAATCAGCAGTATTCGCTCTTTCAACGAAGATGTCTCCCGGCTTCAGCCACATGTTTTTTACACGCTTTGGATCGGCGCAGGTAACCTTGGTGTTTTCTATGCAGAAGTCCCGTTGTGTAACTGCCGTGAGGGTTAGCGTTCGGATTCCGTTCTTGTCAGTAGTTGCCTTCGCAGAATGGCCGTTGCGCAAAGGCTCACGCAACAGGATCCCCAACTCCACCACCTCACAGCTTTCTGGAACGGGGCCGATTTCGGTTTGTTTTTGTCGTTCGTTACGGAGGCCTTCGGTGAAGAGTTTTTGCATGAGGGCCTTTTTCAGCTCGGTGGTGGTCTGGATGATCCGCTCCTGTGCTTCGATCGCACGTTGTACCGTCGAAAGGATATGCGCGATCTTCTTCTGCTCGGGGAGCGGAGGGAGTGGTAGCCAGGAATTCTTTACATCTGAATCACGTACCGCTGGATAATTGGCCCCGCGCTCAAGACCAGCCATTCTTGCGTTAAAGCCGTCTGTAATCAGATAGTAATAGAGATAGCGCGGATCAACTTTCACGATATCGCTTCGGAGAACACAGTACCCAGTACTGGCGATTTGTCCATTGAGCCAATCAGGAACGACGGCGATACGTTTCAGGGTTGGCCTTACAGTCGCGAAGAGAACATCGTTCGTTTGAATCTCCTTCCGTGCCCGGCTTGGTGCTTCACTTCCGAGTGTTTGTGTTGCGCCGGTGATTCTGAATAGCTGGTTGGAAACGCTGGAAACATCAACATATAGAAACTTATCATCCTGTATCTTCCTCGGATCGCGTTGTTTTGCTTTCAGGACTACATCGCCAATCGAGGAATCACTCCACGATTCAGGCAAGGCGTATGGGTTTCCATCCATCATTTTGCAATCTGCTCCAGAATTCCCTTCAACGCCTTATCCGCCTCCTTGGACTCGGTCTCAATCGCTTCCAGCTCTTCGACTATCTCTGTCGCGCTTGTTCTAATCATTCAATTTAAACTCCGGCATGGCACGTCACATGAATTCGTCAAACAGTGGGACGGTGAAGGCCGTGTTGCCATTTTCGTTTCCAATTTCGGCTACGCTCATAACTATCCTAGTATATTGGATTAATTAAATATCCATCCCTTCCTGAACATGGATATCCATCTTTATCTTTTTTAGACATGTTCCGCCTTTAAATACCCAGCTTTGTCCAATTTCAGGATGTGCTGCAATACCAGCAAGCAACCACCCTAAGGTGTAATCCTTTTCAATAACCTGTGCTGCGAGTCCAAACTCACGCGCTAATTCCATGACTTCCTGTCTATCGATCAAAACGTTACCCCTTTGCCCATCGCTCAGGCACCCATAACCGCCATCGCGTTATTAATTTTTTTGCCTTTAATGCAGGATCAAGCTTTGCGTTACCTGTTGTTAACCTATCTCGACATTGCCCAATAAAATCCTGTTCATTTTCAGCATATTTTTCTAATAAAAAACCAAGACGCTTAAAAACCGCACCATTACCTAATTGATCTGCATATTTAATGAGTAAGCCTAAATCCTTCTTTTCTGAACTCATGTAATTTCTAATCATATCTATGGTTGAACGCAGCCCACCCCCCAACTGTGGATCACTTAGCATGTCGAGTACCGTTCGAGTGGGATCGGATACATTGACTTTTACCTGCCCTCGCCAGACCGGCTTCAAACCAAACATGGCTTTATCCGGCACTGTCCTAAATAAAAACTCAGTTCCTTTTATTATCGGTTTACGTTCTCTGGGTCGTTGCGTTGTTAGGACTATCACGGTGCGAAATATCTGCTCGGTTAAATCCCAATACTCAGCAGCACTCCAACCACCGATATAACAAGGGCTATAAAGCTTGTCCGCTATCACCCAGGCATCCTCCAGAGGGATATCTGCTGTCCGCGACTCCAATGGAACAGAAATATATAATCCCCGGCGAACCCGAGACAGCCAGCCCTTTTTTGCCCAGCGTGACAACAACTTAGCCGTGCTGGTACCAGGCATTTCCAGAATATCAGCGGCCTCCGCAACTGAAATCGCGCCCTTGGTCCCCCGCAACACCGCTGATAGGCGTTCTCGGTCGGCTTTTCCTAGTCCATTCATCGGCTTTAAAGTATATCCTGAGCGTAATAGTTCGTTAATTACACGAATTAATACACTCAGAATATACTAAAAATCGCATAAAAACTATATTCCATGCGCTGTAATTCGCATTTTAGCTGAACTTCTACGCCTGATATATACTACTAAGCAGCCAAACAGGTCCACCTCTTTGTTCGTCTAAATATTCCAGGGGGGGAGGTATTACACTTCCCTGGATTTATTACTTATGGCGTCGGCATCTAATCTTCACCAACTTAGCCCAGCTGCATCTCTGGTACGTGATTTATAGCTATTTCTAGCTGCGTATAGCCTCAAGGGGCTATACATGGCTATAAATAGCTAGTGTCCGTCCACATAAACACCTGTTTTATATCCCCTCACCCCCACCCTCTCCCGGAGGGAGAGGGGGCTAAAGGTGTTTATAGATGGACACATAGCTAGAATTCATTTCACATAATTATGGTCAAAATTTCCTTCAGCGACGCATCCGAAATTAAATCAGGGGTCATTCCCTTCTCCTTTCTTCGGTAACTTCTTCATTACCGCCTCCAAATCCTTGTCCACCTGTGTCGGCTGCACATCGATCACCTTGCGGTAGTGGTCGTACTCGAGTTCCGCCTTTTCTTTCGCCTGTTCGGCGGTGATTTTGCCGGCGTGGGTGAGGAGATCATGGTCACCGAGCTTGAGGAAGTCATCAAGCTTTATGATCCAGTCGGTCATTTTCATCAGGCGTCCACGTTTTGCCCGGAGTTCGGCGAATTCAAGATATGCCGTTACGATACGATTGAGGATGTTGAGTTCGTCTTCGTTGAGGTAATTCTTGGCGATAGCGACTTCGGACTTGCGAGGTTCTTTACCAGCGAAGTTGCTGAGACCCATGTGAGGCTTACCACCGTCAACACGTTGGTGGATGAGCTCGGCGGCGGTGTGGCCGTGGGCTGCCCAGTGCATCTTGTTTTGTATCTGGGCGAAGAATGTCTGGCTGGTTTCGTCCTTGCCATCGTAATCGACGCTGGTGGCATAGATATCGCAAATTTTACGCCAGAAAACTTTCTCTGACGAACGGATGTCGCGGATGCGCTCAAGGAGTTGGTCGAAGTAGACGCTTGTTTCGGGGTTCTTCAGGCGTTCGTCATCCATGACGAATCCCTTGACCAGGTATTCCGTCAGATGACGGGTGGCCCACTGACGGAACTGGGTGCCGCGCGGCGAGTGCACGCGGTAACCGACCGCCAGAATCATGTGGAGGTTATAGAGCAGGGTCTTGCGCTTTACCTGCCGTTTTCCCTCGGTTTGAACTGTCAAGGATTCCTTGACAGTTTCCTCTTCGGTCATTTCCCCCTCTTCCAGGATATTTTTTATGTGGAGGCTGATATTTTGCTTTGTGGTATCGAACAGTTCCGCAATTTCAAACTGGGTTAACCATGCCGTGCCATCAAAAGCCCTCAGTTGAATTTCCACCTGTCCATCATCGGTTTGGTAGAGGATTATTTCGCTTTCAGCCATGTGAGCCTCCATGCTCTGAATGAATTCCAATCTTTTTGAGTATTGCCTTTAGTTCTTTGTCCGTCCCCCTGGCCTCAACCTCGATTACTTCCAGTTCTTCGACAATCTCCGTAATCGGCCGGTAGGTTTCGGCATCCGAGGTATGGATGTAGCGGCTGGGGGATATGTTGTAGTCGTTTTTGATCAGTTCGGCGTGTTCGACGATGCGGCTGAGTTTGTCTTCTTCTTTCCAATTTTTCAGGGTATCGACGATACGCTTGATGCCGGACTCTGGGATGAAGTTCTTGGGGTCGCCCTTTTCGAAGATCTGGCTGGCGTTGACGAGCAGTACCTTGCCTTGCCGGTTTTTTGTTTTGGCTTTGTTGAGAAAAATAACGATACCCGGCGCGGAGGTGTTGTAGAACAGGTTCTCCGGCAGGTAGAGCACGCCCTCGACAAGGTCGTTGTCCACGAACCATTGGCGTACTTGCTTTTCTTTGCTGGTGCCGGCATTACCCGACCCACGTGAGGCGGCGCCGGTATCGAGCACCACGGCGGCGCGGCCTTTTTTGTTGAGGCTGGCCTGCATGTGCTGCACCCAACCCCAGTCAGCAGAGGATTTGCCGGGGAACCCGGCGCCGGTGGGGAAACGGTCCAGTTCGTCGTTGTCGTAATCGGCTTCGGTAAACCAGTCCTGATTCCACATGGGATTGGCGACCACGCGGTCGAAGGTGCGTAGGCCGCCGCCTTCTTTTTTGCTGTGTCGGAATTTAGGATTCTTGAAGGTGTCGCCGATTTCGATCTCGCCTTCCATGTCATGGATGATCATGTTCATGTTGGCCATGGCCCAGGTGTCGGCGATGTATTCCTGGCCGTGGAGCTTGAGGGGGGCGTATTTGGATGATTGCCCCCTCACCCCAGCCCTCTCCCCCGATGGGGGAGAGGGGGTTTTTGAGTTCATTTTTTCTTCCATGGCGATTTCGCACTTGATGAGCAGGCCACCGGAACCACAACAGGGATCATAAATCTCCATGCCGGGCTCGGCATCCATTACCCTGGCCATGATCAGCCCGACTTCCCAGGGGGTGTAGAACTCGCCCGCGCTCTGACCGCCGCCTTCGGCAAACTTGCGGATGAGATATTCGTAGCTCTTGCCGATGATGTCGGGCTCCACGTCCAAGAGGCCCAGGCGCTTGGTGCTGATAGCCTCAATGAGGTTCGAGAGGCGGTCGTCATCCAGATCGCGCTGGCCGTGGGTGGTGGCGTTGAAGTCCACCCGGTCGATGATGCCCTGCAGAAGCGAATTTTCCCTGGCGATCTCGCGCATGTGGGTGGTGATCTGTTCGCCGATCTTGTCGGCAAGCTTGCGGATGAGAGACCAGACGGGTTCCTCCGGATCATCCGGCACCAAGGGCAGGTAGAAACGCACCAATTTGTGATCGCGTTTGGCGAGCTGGAAAGCCTTCTTGCGGGAACCGACCTCTTCGGCCATGCGGTTGATCTCATCGTCGAAGACATCGCACAGCCGCTTGGTAAAGATCAGTGGCAGGATGAAATCCTTGTATTTCGGTGCATCCTTTGCCCCACGTATAGAGCAGGCCGCGTCCCAGATCCAGGATTCGAGGGATTTTCCATTATCACTGCCGCGAGCGACGCCTTTACCGGCGGTTTTTTTGTTCGATTTTTTCTTCTTGGCTGGCACCTAGCTCATCCCTCTCTTGTATCAATCCTGATGCACTCAACAGGTAAACCATGAATGTACCACCCGGCAACCGGTTCTCATAACGGACGGGCTTTTGTCGTGGCCGGGCTTCTCGCATAATGGCGCCATGAACAGGATCAAACCCGATACGCTGGATCATGGTGTCCATACAGTCGACACGGGCTATATACGCTCCGGTTTTGATGCCAGCCACATCATTGTTGAAAGTGGCCGCGCGGCGTTTGTGGATGTGGGGACAAACCATTCAGTGCCCCAACTTTTGCAGGGACTCGCGGACCTGGGCCTGGCTCCGGACGCGGTGGACTACATCATTCTCACCCATATCCATCTCGATCACGCCGGTGGTGCGGGGGAACTGATTAAACAGCTCCCCAATGCCCAATTAACAGTACATCCCCGTGGCGCCCGGCACATGATCGATCCGGGAAAACTCATCGCCGGGGCCACGGCAGTCTATGGCGAAGCCAGGATGGAGGCGCTCTACGGCACGATTACGCCAGTGGCTGTGGAGCGGGTCGTCGAAACACCCGATAGATTTGAACTTTATCTCAACGGTCGCCGACTGGAGTTTCTCGATACCCCCGGTCATGCCCGCCATCATGTGTGTGTCGTCGACGACAAGAGCCAGGGCATCTTCACCGGCGACACTTTCGGCCTGGCTTACAAGGAACTCGACACCGATGCAGGCGCATTTGTTTTTCCCAGCACCTCGCCAGTGCAATTCGATCCAGATGCGCTGATCCAATCCATCGAACGCCTGCTGACTTACCAACCCGAGCGGATGTATCTCACCCACTATGGCGCGGTGGAGAATGTTGCCCATTGTGCCCAGGGGTTGCTAAAACGGGTGCGTGGTTTTGCCGATCTCGCCCGGGATGTGCCCATCGAAGCGCCGGACCGCCACCGGCAATTGGTGGCGGGTCAGTGGGAAATTTTGCTGGGTGATCTGAACGATCACGGTTGCACGCTGGCGGAAAATGAAATCCGTGATTTGCTTGTGCTGGACGTCGAGGTCAATGCCCAAGGCCTGGCGATCTGGCGGGACCGTTTGGGCTAATCCAATGTCCCGCACAGCGCGAATAAATTCGCACCTATACCGTAACGTTCTACAGTTGTGCGAATAAATTCGCACCTACAATAATGCTTCGTTACAAGCAGTGGGGTAATTTAACCCGCAGAGATTAGAATTATATTGGTCGAATGAATTCGACCCTACGATTTGCTCGCCCTATTTTCGATCAGATCGGTCACCACGGCCGGGTCCGCCAGGGTCGAGGTGTCACCCAGATCATCAATCTCATTGGCGGCAATCTTGCGCAAGATGCGGCGCATGATCTTGCCCGAACGGGTCTTGGGCAGACTTGGCGCCCACTGAATTACATCGGGGGCGGCAAAGGGGCCGATTTCTTTGCGCACCAGTTTGATTAATTCCTGACGTAACCCATCGCTGGGGTCAACACCTGCCATAGGTGTAACATAGGCATAAATCCCCTGGCCTTTGATCTCATGAGGGCAGCCCACCACTGCGGCCTCGGCAATGTCATTGTGCAACACCAACGCGCTTTCCACTTCCGCGGTGCCGATACGATGGCCCGATACGTTTAATACGTCATCCACCCGGCCGGTAATCCAGTAATAGTCGTCTTTGTCCCGGCGCGCGCCATCACCGGTAAAAAAATTTCCGGGATACTGGCTAAAATAGGTCTTCACAAACCGTTGGTGATCACCATAGATCGAGCGCATCTGGCCCGGCCAGGACCGGGTAATAATAAGATTGCCCGAGGCCTCGCCTTCCAGGACCTTACCGTCTGGGTCCACCAAGGCCGGAACAATGCCAAAGAAGGGCCGGGTGGCCGAGCCCGGTTTTAAATCTGTGGCGCCGGGTAGAGGGGATATCAAAATTCCGCCGGTCTCGGTCTGCCACCAGGTGTCGACAATAGGCACGCGGCTGTTTCCTACCACCCGGTAGTACCATTCCCAGGCCTCCGGGTTGATAGGTTCACCCACTGTACCCAACAGCCTCAGACTTTTTCGTGAAGTGGATTTGACCGGGCCGTCACCGTCACGCATCAGGGCGCGGATGGCAGTGGGGGCAGTATAGAAAATGTTCACTTGGTGCTTATCTATAACTTCCCAGAATCGGGCCGAACTGGGATAGGTGGGTACCCCTTCGAACATCAAGGTCGTGGCGCCGTTGGCCAGGGGACCATAGACGATATAGGAGTGGCCGGTCACCCAACCTACATCAGCTGTACACCAATAGATATCACCATCATGATAGTCAAACACGTACTTGTGGGTCATGGCCGCAAAAAGGATATAACCTCCGGTGGTGTGCAACACCCCCTTGGGCTTTCCGGTCGATCCCGAGGTATAGAGGATAAACAACGGATCTTCTGCATCCATCTCTTCGCAGGGACAATCCGCCGAAATCGTTTCAAGCATCTCGTGATACCACACATCACGCCCGTCCACCCATGGGATGTCACCACCGGTATGCCGGACCACCAGTACCGTATGCACATTGGGGCAGTCCTTGACCGCGCTATCGGTATTGGCCTTAAGCGGGACATGCTTGCCACCGCGCACGCCCTCATCGGCGGTGATGACCACCCGGCAATCGGAGTCCAGAATACGATCCTTGAGGGACTCGGGTGAAAATCCACCGAAGACAACGGAATGCACGGCCCCTATGCGGGCACAGGCCAGCATGGCCAAGGCGGCCTCGGGGATCATGGGCATGTAGATACATACCCGGTCGCCTTTGCTGACCCCGCGTTCCTTTAATATATTGGCGAAACGAGAGACCTGCTGGTGAAGTTGCCGATAGGTGAGGGTTTTATCAATCGAAGGGTCATCGCCTTCCCATATAATGGCGGTTTGGTCGCCGCGTCTTTCCAGGTGGCGATCGATGCAGTTATAACAGACGTTCAGTTTGGCGCCATCGAACCAGCGTATTTTTGCCTCGGTGAAATCGCAATCTGACACCTCATCCCAAGGTTTGATCCAATCGATAAATTCGGCGGCCTGCTCTGCCCAAAATTCATCAGGGTCCTGTACCGAGCGTTGATACATCTGCCGATAACTTTGGCCATCAATATGGGCGCGATTACTCACCTCGGCGGGCACCGCATAGCATTTCTCATCAGACATTAGGTATTTCCCTTGATCAAAGCCCCACTCATGTGTGGCTGGATGATGACAATACATCTTGTATGGGAGGTTCTGCCTGCCAGAATGCCTCCAAAACGTCCAAAAGCTCAACCTCCAAGCGCCATTTTTACCGGTGGCGGCGTCTAGATTAGCAGAATTGGCTCACCGATGTGAAAACGACCCCACCCTTACACAACGTCTCAGTTCGTACTACACTTACCTATATCTAAGGATTTGGAAAGTGGTTTCTGGTCGCCGCAAAAAAGGCCCAGACCTACCGTGCGAGTTGCCCCCAAACCACCCATATTTTACGCTTTCAAGGACCTACAAGGCTGACCCTATGAAGACAATTTTCCGTGCTCGCCCATGGCTGGCCCTGTTTGCTGTATTAGTATTTCCCCTGGCCGCTCTGGCTTCTGCGGGCGGCGCCACGGGCACACCACTTGATTTGACCGCAACCTGGTATGGCATATCTGCTGTCATCATATTCATAGTGGCCTACGGCTTCGTCATCAACGAAGAATTTCTCCACCTGCGCAAGTCCAAACCGGTCGTGGTGGCGGCAGGTATCATCTGGCTACTCGTCGCCTTGGCATATCAAAGCGTAGGCGACACCACCACTGCCCCGGCCGCAGTCAAGCACAATATATTGGAATATGCCGAGCTGTTGTTGTTCTTGCTGGCGGCGATGACCTATGTCAACACCATGCAGGAACGCAACGTGTTTGAAGCGCTGCGTGCCTGGTTGGTGTCTTCAGGGTTTTCCTTTAGGGCGGTGTTTTGGCTCACGGGGGTATTGGCGTTTTTTATCTCACCGCTGGCGGACAATCTTACCACCGCCCTGGTGATGGCCGCAGTGGTCCTGTCGGTGGGCGCCGGAAATCCCAAATTTGTGGCCCTGGCGTGCATCAACATTGTGGTGGCCGCCAATGCGGGTGGCGCCTTCAGCCCGTTTGGGGACATCACTACCTTGATGGTGTGGCAAAAAGGATTGGTGAAATTTGCTGAATTCATACCTCTATTTATCCCGTCTGTAGTCAATTGGCTGGTGCCTGCGATTATCATGTCCTTTGCTGTCCCTAAAGCCCACCCTAACCCCGTTGAGGAACACATCAAAATCAAACCGGGTGGGGTTATCGTCATCTTTCTATTCATTCTCACCATTAGCATCACCGTGTCATTCCACAATTTCCTACATATGCCACCCGTATTAGGCATGATGACCGGCCTGGGCCTGCTCAAGCTGTTTGGGTTTAGGATACGCCGGTACGAAGTGACCAAGCATCCTGTGGAGATAGATATTCCCGTGAATGGCGATGAACCTCTTAGCGAGGAACTGCTGCGTAAATACAAGCCCCGCAACCGGCCCTTTGATATCTTTATCAGCATGAAACGCGCCGAATGGGACACCCTCATGTTCTTTTACGGCGTGGTGCTGAGTGTGGGCGGCCTGGGCGCTCTGGGCTACTTGGCCATTTTGTCAGATTCCATATACGTGGGCCTGGGACCTACCTGGGCAAATGTTTTAGTGGGTATCGCCTCGGCCATCGTGGACAATATCCCTATCATGTTTGCCGTCCTGACCATGGAACCGGATATGGACTTGAAACAGTGGCTACTCGTCACCCTCACCGCCGGTGTGGGGGGCTCCATGCTGTCCATCGGATCCGCCGCCGGGGTAGCGCTCATGGGTCAGGCCCGTGGTGTCTATACCTTTTTTACCCACCTACGCTGGACCTGGGCCATTGCCCTGGGTTACGCCGCCAGCATTTGGGCCCATTTAGTACTAAACTAGCTATGAACTCATCACGGACTCTCAAGTTATGAATACTTTAAACTTCACGGTCAAGCGAATTCGAGGCGGACACATTGCTGGTCTGGCACTGTGCCTGGGGCTATCCGCACCCCTAGCCAACGCCGAACAAAGCTTAGACTTGAGCTATCCACCCGCCGACAGCCCGACCCGCATAATCAACGCACAAGCCGGGGAAGTTAACACGGGTGAACCGCTTAGCCCCGAACAAATCAAGCAACACGAGCAGGACCATAACCGTCATCATTTCATTATTGATAGCAAATTCGAGGTCAGTTGGCCCAACACTCCAACCGAAAAAATGGTGTCGTCCATGCCGACCCCGACAGCGTTATCACCGGCGGCACAATCGGCCTCCAGGGCGCCTGATAAACCCAGCAAGAATACCGGGAAACAATCCGGGCAAACCGGGTCACATTAAAGCATCGACGACTTGCCCCGCTGTATGCGTACACCGATAACTTGTCATTTCACGACTTAGCCCCATATAGCTTTAAACGCGCTGCTATCCCGTAGACTCCGCACCCCCGTAGCGCGACCTTTTTTAATGCGCCTTGAGAGATAGAGGCCTGAATCCGAACATAGGTTGATGCGGCAATATCGATTCAAACAAAAATCCACTTTAGCGTGATATTCATAACCTTATGGTACGTGACTTAACAAAAGAAGATTTCGAAGAAACAGTCCTTGAAAACAACATTGTTGTAGTGGACTTTTGGGCCCCTTGGTGCGGCCCTTGCCGTTCATTTGCCCCGGTCTACGGAAAAGTAGCTGACCTGCATCCAGATGTGGTTTTTGCCAAGGTCAACACCGAGGAAGAACAAGAACTCGCGGCCGGATTCCACATTCGTTCCATTCCAACCTTGATGATCGTGCGTGATAAAGTCATCGTTTATAGTGAGCCAGGCGCACTCCCCGAATCGGGGCTCAGTCAGGTGGTAGAGAAAGTGAAGTCTCTGGACATGGAAGAGGTCAATAGACAGGTCGACACCCAGGAACAGAAATCGGCGAGCCAGGGCTAGGGCTTAACTTAGCAAACCATTTATTACTGATTGCTCTAGGACCTGGCGCCAGACACTGCCAGGGTGGCATCAACTGGACACGATGCCGTACGCACTGGCCGTCCAGCCTTTTTGTGCGCGCTCTTGCGTAGGCTTTTAGGGAATTTCTTGCGAGACTTCTTTGGCTGGGTCACATCAGTCACTATGGATTCTTCACCCTCATCGGACCGCTCCGGGTAATCCCACACCGTGGTCTCGTCATAGCTCAGCCCCTGAAAACGCCGGGTGGCCTCGTCCTGGGTCAATCCGGTGTGGGTCAAAATCGCACCTTCAATCTGGGCCAGACTCATATTGGTCTCGGTCAACAGAGCATTGGTCATGTTTGTACCGGCCAGGTTAGTTTTAAACAGGTGAGTCCACCACAACTTGGTGTTCGACATATCGGACCCTGAAAGATCGCAGTGGGTGGCATCTGCCCGGCATAGGGCCGCACCCACCAAGGTCGAATCTGTGATGTGCGCGCCATTGAGCTTCGCGTTGCACAGGGTGGCATCGGTAAGATTGACCATAACCATTCTGGCGTACTGGAGCTTGGCCCCAGTGAGATCCGTACCCACCATGGTTGCCATGGAAAGATTGGCCTTACGTAAATCTGCCCCCGCTAACACCGCCATAGACAAATCGGCCTCATAGAGGTCGGCACCGGCCAAACGTGCGCCACTTAGGCGAACACCCACCAGACAGGCCCCAGACAACTTGATGCCCTGCAGGCTGGCCCCGGCCAGACTGCATTCACTCAGGTCAGCCATGGAAAGGTCGGCATTCTCCAGGTTGGCCCCCGCCAACCGAGCGCCCTTGAGATTGGCCTTGTATAGATCAGCCCCTGATAGATCTGCACCCATAAGCGATGCGTCAGAGAAATTGACCCCGGAAAGATCGGCGCCACTGAAATCCGCCCCTGCCAGGCTCATGCCCGAAAAATCCTCACCCGAAAAATCTTTAATACTGAGCCTGGGCAACTCAAGCACCAGTTGGGCAGGATCAATCTTGTACCTTAGGTCGTCCACATGGGTGTCTGTGCGGGGATCCTGGGCCATCTCTTCTGCGTCAACAGGCGCCTTTTTAAGGGCTTGATCGGGTTGTAGCATACTGACCACACCTCGTTAATGAGTTCGGTTTACATTGAGTATCCATCTTTTTGCATCAACACTCTACAGTCTAGATGACTTGAAGCGAAAACCCAGTTAGTGGTCATCGAGCTTTCTCCACAAGCACCCCGCTTCGGCTTGGTCCAGCTGATCCAACCAAGTGGCATGGGCGGCCAGTTCCTCAGCATTGGCATGGATTACCCGTGCCGGGGACTGTGCCGCATCCAAACGGCGGATGGTACTCGCTGGCGCCCTGCCCGAGATCGCGCTTTCTACCCCATCCAGCGGTAGCGTGGTCTGTCCACCGGTCAGCGCCAAAAAAACGTCCGACAAAATCTCGGCGTCCAAAAGGGCGCCATGGAGGGTACGTTGTGAATTATCGATCTCGTAGCGCCTGCACAAGCCATCCAGGCTGTTGTTCTGACTGGGATGCAAGCCACGGGCCATCTTCAGGGTGTCGATCACCGGACAATAATCCTCAATCTTACCCTTGTCTTTGCCCACCAAACTCAATTCGTGGTTGATAAAGCCCACATCAAACGGCGCATTATGGATAATCAACTCTGCGCCTTTGACGTAACCCAAAAAGTCTTCCACCACGTCCCCAAACCGGGGCTTATCCGCCAGGAACTCGGGAGTAATACCATGCACCTCCAAGGCTCCCTCATCGATTTCCCGATCAGGTTGCAAATACTGATGATAGCGATTATCGGTCACCCGGCGGTTGATCATCTCCACACAACCGATCTCAATGATCCGATGGCCTTGGGCAGGATCGAGTCCGGTGGTTTCGGTATCAAGTACGATTTGGCGCATATCCTGGAATGCTGGACGTCAATGGGCAGAAAACACCCTATCACGCTTTTGGGTGCAGCTGTAGCGGCAATGATATTGGGGGATGGATTTCTATATGCCCAGATTTTTGGCTAAAGGCTACAGATCAGGGGCCGAAAACCTCCATATGATACCCATGACCAGTGGAACAGAACGATATGAGAAGCAATTCGGCGTCACCGCTGTGGAGATGGGGTATATCACCCCAGATCAGCTGGTGGAGGCATTACGGACCCAAATTCAGGAAGACCTTGAAGAGGGTAAACATCGCTTGCTCGGTCAGATTCTTAGAGAACAGGAGTTGATGTCACCGAACGATATAGAAACGGTGCTCTGCAAGAGCCTAAGCCACCCCAGCGTTACCAGTAGACATTGAATATAGCCCATAATTCTTAATTTGCGCCCAACCGGCCTCGGGCAACACCCTCTATATTCCAGGATACGCATTCTGCCCAGGCTCACTATCACCTGGCATCCAGTGATACAGTAACACTATGCGGACACTCGTAATTGGCCTCGTCCTGGCCTATGGACTATTTGTGCTTACGATCTATCTAAGCCAATCCAGCCTGCTGTATCTCCCCAACCTACCCTCCCGAACAGTGGCCCAGACCCCCGCCGTCTTGGGCTTAGAGTTTAGCGCCGTAAAACTTACCACTGAAGACGGTTTGACATTAGACGCATGGTACATTCCCGCTCCCGAGCCCAAAGCCCAACTCCTATTTTTTCATGGTAACGCCGGCAACATTTCACACCGGCTGGATTCGATCAAGACCTTCTATGATTTTGGTTTAAGCACACTGATCATCGACTACCGGGGTTATGGTAACAGCACCGGTCATCCTACCGAGGCCGGCACCTATCTTGATGCCCAAGCGGCATGGCGTTATCTCACCGACACCCTGCACTTGCCAGCAAACAACATCATCATCTTCGGCCGCTCCCTGGGGGGAGCCATTGCCGCCCACTTGGCCCGCCAACAGACTCCGGCGGCACTCATCCTGGAATCGACATTTACCTCAGCCCCAAACCTCGCCGCTGATGCCTACCCCTATTTACCGGCACGTTGGCTCACCAAGTTCTCATACAACACCGCTGATTATGTCAGCCGGGTTCGCGCTCCTGTCCTGGTTATCCATAGCCAGGATGATGAGATCATCCCCTTTGACCATGGCCAGCAAATCTTCAACATTGCCTCAGACCCCAAGCAATTCCTAACCCTGCAAGGTGGGCACAATGATGGATTCTTAATCAGCCACAAACACTACCGCAGTGGGATTGAGCGTTTTCTTAATGAAGTGACTCAGAATAAAAAATAGCCCGGATCCTGCGTACGGCAACAATACACCAGGATTTCTTGATACTATAAGCTGTACGAGTTCTATATTCAGAGCCAGATTAATATTTAACCAACTTTCCTTGATAACAAAGAGGTGGCAGTTACAACCATGACAGAAACAGTTGACGATCTATCTATTGAATACTCCGAAAATGGTCAATTACTCGTCAAACAGCTGGACAAAGAGGTGCTGACGAAGGGCGCATGGTCAACCATCATGTACCGTTACCAAGATTGGGATAAACGTAATGAAGAATATGGTAAGGAAAAGTATACGATTCGCCGTTACCAGAAACGTAACGGTGAATATAAGCTGAAATCCAAATTTAATATATCCAGCGCAGACCAGGCCCTTGGTGTTATCGAAATCCTGCAAAAATGGATTACGGATGGGGAAAACAACGTGGGGAAAGACTCACAACAAAAGTAAAATTAAAAATGTGGCACTTGCTGCCCGACAGCAGTAGCGAACTCTATTCGTACTTGGTTAAGCTTATCTTTCTTTGTGCCTTTGTGCCTTTGTGGCGAAAGGCTTGTACTTACAAATAAAGAGATTCAACCCTAAAGAAATCTAATCTGCGGGGACCGTGCGTCCCTCGGCCCAGACCCGTAGGGCGTTGACTTGCTCGGCCATTACCACGGAAAGGGGACGCGCGCGCTCGATCTCATCCAGCAAAAGCATTGTGTTGGGTGCTTGGTCGTTGCCATGGGCGGTATACAGCACGCTGACGATGGCCTGTTCCAGTTCGGCGCCGGTAAAACCTTTCGATGATTCGGCAAGCAAGGTCAGATCAAAATCCGCTTCTGGCAGACCACGTTTTTGCAGGTGAATCTTGAGTATTTTCTGACGAACCTCGGCACCGGGTAAATCTATAAAGAAAATTTCGTCAAACCGGCCTTTGCGGATCAATTCTGGCGGCAGACTTTTTATATTGTTCGCGGTCGCCACTAGGAACACGGCAGACTTATTCTCTGCCATCCAGGTCAGCAGTGCGCCCAGCACGCGGCGTTCAAGACCGTCGTCGGCACCCTGGGGCGCCAGACCCTTTTCGATCTCATCCATCCATAACACACACGGCGCCATGGCCTCCGCAGTCTGTAACGCTTCGCGCAGATTGCGTTCTGTTTCACCATAATACTTGTTGTAGAGCGTACCGAAGTCCAATCGAAGCAAAGGCGTTCCAAAAATGCCGGACACCGCCTTGGCCGCTAAACTCTTGCCGCAACCCTGCACCCCCAATAGTAATATCCCCTTGGGCGAGTCCAGGTCACCTTGGGATTTTTCACCGCTATAGAATGCCTTACGCTGATCCAACCAGCCCTTAAGCCGACTGAGCCCCCCTACATCCGCAAAACGCGCAGTATCGTACTCAAATGTGAGGGCGCCACTCTTGTCCAACAGGCGATGCTTGGCCTTTGATAGCTTTGGCAGATCTGCTTGGGTAATCGCACCATCATCATAAATGGCCTTGCGCGCCAACCGGCGCACATCCGAATGGGTCAAACCATGAAGATTGTTCATCAACATCCTCAACGCCTCGGGATCGGCCTTTACATTCTGACCACCATTTTCGGTTTTCCATTCCACTGCCACGGATTCGACGATCTTTTTGATGGCCTGACTATCAGGGAGGCCCAATTCAAATCGGGCACTATAGCGGCGCAGTTCATCCGGCAGGGTAAGTTTGTGGCTTAATAGCACAATGGTCTTTTTGGTCCGGTCATATTCAACCGCAATATCCTTCAGGCTCCGCACCAGGATGGGATCTTCCAGATAGGGGTGGAAATCAACCAACACATAGATACCCGGTAGCTCAGAAGATTTAATATGGCCCAGAACATGTATCGGTTCTGCATTATGTTTTTGTGGCGGCATACCACGGTCAACTCGCGCCAATCCCTCCGTCACGGTCCATACTGACAGCGCCATACCCATTCTTTCTGACAACGGAGTAAACAGTTTTAGCGCACGTTTCTCGTCCTGGCTTTCCACCACCACGATGGGAGAGTGAGCACGCAACAATAACTCTAACTCATGAATATCTTGCATAACGGCAAATGACTCACTTTTACAAAGAACCGTTCCTCAATGTCAAGTGAATCACTATAACTTATAGCCCATCAATACCTTGATTGGCCAGAACATCGGCCCGCTCGTTACCGTCATGACCGGAATGGCCCTTGACCCACTCCCAAGTCACCCGGTGGGGTCGTTCTGCCGCTTCCAGGCGCTGCCACAGTTCGGCGTTCTTTACGGGTGACTTGCTGGCCGTCTTCCAACCACGGCGTTTCCAGTTCTCTATCCACTCGGTGATGCCCTTTTTGACATAGGTGGAGTCGGTAGTAAGGACCACCTCACAAGGTTGTTTTAGAGATTCTAAAGCCTTGATCGCGGCCATGAGCTCCATGCGATTGTTGGTGGTATTGGCCTCGCCGCCAAAGAGTTCCTCTTCCTGTTTACCGGTACGCAGCAATGCCCCCCAACCACCTGGACCCGGATTTCCACGGCAGGCGCCATCGGTATATATCTCAACTTTAGTTAAAGATTTGTCAAGCATTGAGTATCAAACACTCATTAAAAAATCCGGGCGGGATTATAACATCACTGCTATCGTTCCGGTGGTGTAACGGATTCCATCATCGCATTACCCGCAGACGGTGGGGCGGTTGACCACCGGGTCCTACACCGTTCTCCATTTGTCGGCGCAACATCATATACCTGTTTTATGTTAACGGGTTTATTTAGCCATATCTGGGATTCTTAACCTTGGACCCGCCGCGCCCCACGGGTCACCGGTTCGGCCAGTGGCCGAACCACCGCATTTTTCGTTTTCCATTCGGGTCGGATAGAAATCATGCCCAATTCTCTTTTCTTGGCCACTAAAATATACACCGCCGCCAGCATCGGCCACCAACGATCGCCAGCAGCCTCCAAAAACAGGAATCTTTCATACAATGCCGCATTACCCACAGGGGGCCGGTAACACAGCATACTTCCGGCGGTCGTCTCGAAATCGAGCAACGCCAACCAATCCTTGATCCTGGCCAGTCGCAGAAACTGACCACACCAGGGTACTTGCTGACGCCGACCTATGACGGGCAAACGCACCAACTTACGTAGCCCCCACAGGCTCAAAGGGTTAAATCCGATTATGACCACATGGCCTTCGGGCATCAGCACCCGGTCCACCTCGCGCAACACACCGTGGGGATCATCGGCGAAATCCAGGGTATGGGGCAATACCGCGACATGAATGGATTTGGTGTCAAAGGGCAAGGCATCCGATTGGGCGCGAACACCCACCTCGTTGCGGCCTCCATCCCAGGAGGGGTGGTCAAGGACGATACGCGTGGCCGCCAGACTGGCCCGTAAAAAATCGGCATCGCCATAACACCCTATTTGAACGGCAATCGGGCCATAGAGTTTGCTCAGCACATCTGCCAGGCGGCCACTCTCGAGACGCTGCAAAGTCTGGCCCATAGGCCGACTAAACCAGTCGGTAAGTTCCCGGCCCAAATCAACGGCCTTACCACAATTGTGCATTGACTCTTTCCTTTGTGGGCATGACACTTATTTCTATTATGATAGAGGTTTTACACGTCGACGCATTTGAGGACAACTATATCTGGTTGATCCGCAGCCCTGATGACGCCTCAAAAGTCGCCATCGTGGACCCTGGCGACGAGATGCCAGTCTATGCCGCACTCAAAAAACACGCGTTGACGCCCTTGGCCATCCTCTGTACCCACCACCATGGTGACCACATCGGTGGCATCGGTGATATCCTCAGCCATTATCCTATCCCGGTATTCGGACCCGCCCAGGAGCGCATCCCGGGGGTCACCCATAGGCTAAAACAAGGTGACCCTGTCGACCTTCACGGTCTCGGGCTTCACTTTGAGGTCTTAGATGTACCCGGACACACCCTTGGCCACATCGCCTACTATGGTCACGGTATGTTGTTTGGTGGTGACACCCTGTTTAGTGCCGGCTGCGGTCGTTTGTTTGAAGGCACCGCTGAACAAATGTCGGCCTCGCTTAATAAGTTGCGCGCCCTGCCCAACGATACACAGGTCTACTGTGCCCATGAATACACTGCAGATAACCTGCGCTTTGCCCTGGAACTGGAACCCAATAACCCCGATCTGTTGGCCTATATCAAGAAGGTGGAAGAACTGCGCCGGGCAAGACGTCCAACCTTGCCCACCTCCATCAATGCAGAAAAATCCTTCAATCCCTTTCTGCGTAGCACCGAGCCTACGGTCAAACAGGCCGCAGAAACCCACTGTGGACACGCTCTGCACAGCCCGGAAGAGGTATTCGCCGAAATCAGGCGATGGAAAGATCGATACTAGCCTGGAAATCAGAACCAAGCCGGGTATATTCACTCAAAATTACCGGGTGGTAAAAGCACATTTTTGCCATAAAAACAAGCAGTTGACCCTATCTCCTCGAATCGGTAGTATTTACCTCCAGACTGGACAAACAAAATAAAACCAGCCCCAGAATATGAATAAAAACTGTAGCCCGATTGCCGTAAAACATCTGTTTTTGATCGCACTGACAACCTTGGTAGTCGGCTGCGCTAGTCAGGGTCCCATCCAACGCAACCAAGCCCATAGTGGTGAATCTGAACAGGCCGCCCATCTGCAAGATCCCACCCAATACGAGGACCTGTGGGATCGGGTTCGTGCCGGTTTTGCGTTGGAGCCTATCGACAGCAAGACCGTGCGCCGCTATGAGAAGTGGTATGCCGATCGTCCAGATTACATGGAGAACATGACCCGTCGAGCACGGCGTTACCTGTACCATATCGTCACCCAGGTCGAAGCGCGGGGGATCCCTACCGAAATTGCCCTACTACCAGCCATTGAGAGTGCCTTTAAACCCATGGCCTATTCCCGTGCCCGGGCCTCGGGACTGTGGCAGTTTATCCCCTCTACCGGCCGTAATTACGGGCTCAAACAAAATTGGTGGTACGATGGCCGCCGAGATGTATTGGCTGCCACTGATGCCGCCCTCGACTATCTGGAAAAGTTACACAAACAGTTCAACGGTGACTGGCACTTGGCCCTGGCGGCCTATAATGCCGGTGAACGCCGCATCGAAAGGAACTTGGCCTACAATGCCCGCAAGGGCCGGGGTACAGACTACCAATCACTGCGTAGCTTGAAACGCGAGACCCGCCACTATGTGCCCAAGCTCATCGCCGTAGTCAACATCATTCGCGACCCCCAGGCCTTCGGTCTTGAATTAGAACCCATCCCCAATAAGCCCTACTTTGAGACAGTGGATGTGGGCAGCCAGATAGACCTGGGAGTGGTGGCCGATCTCTCCGGTATAGGTATTCGTGAACTGCACGTCTTGAACCCAGCCTTCCGTCGCTGGGCCACCGACCCTCAGGGACCCCATCGTATCCTGATACCGGTAGGCAAAAAACGTGTGGTGGAGCAGGGTATCGCCGCCCTACCCGCATCAAAGCGTATGCAGTACACCCGTCACGTGGTCAGACGGGGAGACACCGTGGGGGGTATCGCCCATCGCTACGGTCTTTCCGCAGGGGCCATACGGTCGACAAATAAATTTCGTGGTAATCTGATACGTGCGGGCCAGAACCTGCTCATCCCCCTGTCGAGTCGCGCACTGGCCAAAGCTAAACGCGCCAAACCACGACGCGTGGTCAGCGCCAAAAAGTATCGCAACACAAGGGGAAAAGTTCATCTTGTTCACCAGGTCAGGCGGGGTGAGACCCTCTACGCCATCGCCAAAAAATACAATGTCTACGTGTATCAACTGGCCCAATGGAACAAACTTGATGTAGATGGCATCCTCAATCTGGGTCAGAAAATCAAGGTCATTAGGTAATAGTTTTCACAAGGTCTTGGCCAGTATCAACGCGTCTTCCTTGCCACCCTTGGCTGGATAGTAATTGGACCGCACCCCGATCTCGTTGAAGCCAGCATGATCATACAGACGACGTGCTTGCTTGTTAGACTTACGCACCTCCAAGAATGCCATCCTGGCGCGGTAGTGCCGCGCCATCGCCAGCAAATACTCTACCAGCCGTGCCCCTAAACCTTGCTTCTGGCATTGCCAGTGAATGCTGACATTGAGTATGTGGCATTCACTGGCCGCTACGGACATCACACCATAACCATGAATCTCACCGGTGGTTTCGTAGACCATGCAAAAATAACCTACTCGCAGACAATCGCGAAAGATTCCCTCAGACCAGGGGAACGGATAAACGCGCTCCTCAATGGCCATCACCCCGGACAAGTCTTCTTTTGTCATGGGCCTCAATTGAGGTCCATCAAAAGACAGCACGGCGCTCATGCAGATGCCTGCAGAGTTGATCGCGCCAGACACAGGTCCGCCCATGCCTTTTTCTTGTCCATGGGGCTACGTAACAGGTAGGCTGGATGATAGGTCACGATGAGGGGGATGCCGGTGCCTCCATAGGCATGTGGGCGGCCGCGCAGTCGGCTGATGGGGTCTGAGGTTTTGAGCAAAGATTGGGCCGCGAACCTACCCAGAGCAACGATGACCCGTGGCCCAATGAGTTCCACTTGGCGCAATAAAAAAGGCTCACACTGTTGGACCTCGTTACCTGCAGGATCACGATTGGCAGGAGGACGGCATTTCAATACATTGGCAATATAGACTTGCTCGCGTTTCAGATTGAGAGCAAACAACATGGCAGCCAGCAGTTGGCCCGCCCGACCTACAAAGGGCTCGCCCTTACGGTCTTCTTCGGCGCCGGGGGCCTCACCCACAAACAACCAGTCCGCATCTTTATTACCCACACCAAAAACGGTTTGTGTCCGGATAACGTGCAGCTCGCAGGCCCGGCAAGCAGTTACGGTTTGTTGCAAACCCTGCCAATCAAGCTTAGTAGCAGGGGGTGTTGCCGCAAGTTTAATTTTACCGATGGGGCTGGGTGCCACATCCCCAGAGGCCTCTGGGCAGCGCGATTCCCAGACCTGGATACCCATGGCCTCCAGGATCTGGTGTTGTTTATCAACCGTCACCCTTGCACCCTCATTTCTAGACCCCACACCCTGAAGAGCATAAACGAAAAAATACAAAGTTACGAGAAGAACAGCTGCTGTCCCCTCATCCTAATCTTCCCCCTGAGGGGGAAAGGTTAAATACATGACCTAAATCGGTTGATTGGTCTGTGGGTGGCAGCGTTCAACCGGGGTCACGATTTTATTCAGGGCATTGATGTAGGCCTTGGTCGATGCAATAACGATATCCGTATCCGCACCATGACCGTTGACAATGCGGCCACCACGCTCCAGGCGCACGGTGACTTCGCCCTGGGCATCGGTACCACTGGTGATGTTGCTCACCGAATAAAGTTGCAACTCAACACCGCTCTCCACCACATTCTCAATGGCTCGAAATGCTGCGTCCACCGGCCCACTACCCTCTGAGTCTGCCTTTTGCTCTTTGCCATCAACCGACAGGGTAATATTGGCAAGAGGCGTTTCCCCACTTTGGGAACAGACCTTTAACCCAACCAGACGAATATAATCACTGGCCTGCTCAAGGCCCTCTTCGGTCACCAGGGCCTGCAAGTCCTCATCAAAGATTTCGTGCTTCTTGTCGGCTAGGTCTTTGAATCGACTGAATGCCGAGTTCAGGTCTTCCTCTGTATCAAACTCAATCCCCAACTCGGCCAGGCGTTGGCGAAAGGCATTTCGCCCCGAGTGTTTACCCAACACCATACGATTGGCCGGCCAACCCACATCCTCGGCACGCATGATTTCATAGGTCTCGCGGTGTTTGATCACACCATCCTGATGGATGCCCGACTCATGAGCAAAAGCATTAGCGCCAACGATGGCCTTATTGGGTTGCACAGGGAAACCGGTTATGCCGGAGACCAATCGGCTGCTCGGCACAATCTGAGTGGTGTCGATATTGCTATCGCAATCAAACATGTCCTGACGGGTGCGCACCGTCATGACGATCTCTTCAAGTGAAGCGTTGCCTGCCCGCTCACCCAAACCATTAATGGTGCATTCCACCTGACGCGCACCGGCGGTCACTGCGGCCAGGGAATTGGCCACTGCCAAGCCCAAGTCATTGTGACAGTGCACAGAAAAAACAACCTTGTCCGAGTTGGGAACACGCTCCATGAGGGTCTGGATCAACCCACCAAATTGCTGGGGCAAATTGTAACCTACAGTATCGGGGATATTGACGGTACTGGCGCCGGCATCAATAACCGCTTCAAGGACGCGGCACAAAAAGTCGATTTCTGATCGGCCCGCGTCCTCCGGTGAGAATTCTACATCATCAGTATACTGCCGGGCGCGCTTGACCGCCCACACCGCCCGCTCCAACACCGCGTCAGGCTCCATACGAAGCTTTTCCCTCATATGCACCGGGGAGGTGGCAATAAAGGTATGCACCCTGCCACGGGCCGCAGGTTTGACTGCTTCGGCGGCCACATCAATGTCCTTTTCGGTGGCCCGGGCCAGGGCACAAACTGTGCTGTCTTTGACCACCTCGGCAACGTGTTTAACAGCCTCAAAATCCCCGGGACTGGCTACAGGGAATCCCGCCTCGATGACATCGACACGCATGCGCTCCAGCAGCTTTGCAATACGCTCCTTTTCGTCCCGGGTCATCGACGCGCCAGGGCTCTGCTCGCCATCGCGCAAGGTGGTATCAAAAATGATCAATTTGTCGCTCATGGGGTTTTCTCCGCTATTAATCCATGACCATCAGGCCATTGAGTCCGCCGCCTTTGGCAGGCAGGGATGAAATACAGGGATTTTAAGATCGGATAGTTGCGCCTAACGGCGCAGCAGTACTGAGGAGAACAGGACAAGGGCAAAAGAAACACGGTCCGCGTCAGAATTGGCGTGGAGAAAGGATGAGGCTGGAGTGGCTTGCCTGGTCATGATGCACTATTTATAGCTGTGATTTGATTTTAATTCAAGCCCCAATTCCAATAAACAATGAAAAGTATTTTTGCCCCTTCTCTTATCAGGACGACTCCAGGGACCTCGGGGGCCGTAGTGTGTGGCCGCGCACGGAAAGGTATGGAGGAGGCAGAACGAAGCCCGGAACCAGAGTCGAGAAGGCTGGTATGAGGTGATATAAATACTCGCTTATTCATCATATGCCACAGAGACACGGAGGACACAGAGTAAATCAGAATTTGAAACTCTGTAGACAGTTTTATTTCTGTGCGCTCTGTGCCTCCGTGGCGACCATATAGTTCTATGCCTTTTTCTGGGCTCGCCGCTTTTTGCGATAAAACATCACACCTGAGACCGGGCCAGACAAAAAGTAGAGTAAGGACATCGCAAAAAGCACCCGTGCCGGGTCAAACGAGATCACCACCAAAACCAACACCATGATTAATAGCACCACAAAGGGCACTCGACCCTTCAGATCAAGGTCCTTATAGCTTCGATAGGGAATATTACTCACCATGGCCAGGGCGGCCAATACGGTAAACACCAAGGTCACCATGAGCCAATCTTCACCACGCTGCTCATAATTCGTCACCACCCATACCAGTGAAGCGGCCATCGCAGCGGCAGCGGGACAGGGCAGGCCTTGAAAATATCGCTTGTCATGCGCCTTCTGGGTGTTGAATCGCGCCAGACGCAAGGCGACCGCTGCCACGTATATAAAGGCCACCAACCAACCCAGCTTGCCGCGTAAATGTAGAGTCCAGTCGTAGAGTACCAGCGCCGGGGTGAGTCCGAACGAGATCATGTCCGACAGACTATCGTACTCAGAACCAAAGTCGCTGGTAGTACGGGTCAGTCGTGCGATACGCCCATCAAGGCCATCGATAACCAGAGCGATAAATATAGCAATGGCGGCGGCTTCATAGTTACCCTTGCTGGCCTGGACAATGGCAAAGAATCCGGCAAACAGACCGGCAGTGGTGAACAGGTTGGGGAGGATGTAAATACCCTTACGAGCCGGGCGCTCACCACCAACCGGTACGCCACGCTTGCGTCGCTTGAGTGCTTTTAGTTTTGGGTGTTTTAATTTTGGCACTGTCCATTCCTCTTGCTGCAGTCTCACCGCCACAGATCATTACAAAACTGGATCAATGAACCAGATGGGCAATAATATCACTTCCTGCCTTAAGCTTATCCCCCAACTTGGTCTCAATTTTGGTGTTGATGGGTAAATAAACATCCACCCGGGATCCAAATCGAATAAATCCGTAGCGTTCACCATGACCCAGGCGATCACCCGGCTGCGCGTAGCACAGAATCCGGCGGGCAATAAGACCCGCCACCTGTACACAGGTAATATCATCTTTTTCATCGGTCTGTAGCCACAAGGCATTACGTTCATTTTCTACAGATGCCTTGTCCAGAGTAGCATTGAAAAACCGCCCCCTGTGGTACCACCGGTTGATGACCTTACCTTCGATAGGGGCGCGGTTGGAATGCACGTTAAAAACATTCATAAATACACTGATCTTGATCGCCCGGCGATCCAGATAGGGATCATGGGTTTCTCCCACGAATACCACCCGGCCGTCGGCAGGACTCACCACACCCAGGGGATCGGAAGGGATATGACGCCGAGGGTCGCGAAAGAACTGCACCACAAACAGTGTGATCGCCCATAAAGGGGCTGCCCAATAGGGGCCATAGTAGTAATGCACCACAGCCGCCGCCAGGACCGCTACAAAGATATGTACCCAGCCCTCACGAGCCAGCAGGGGGTGACGCCGCTCAGCCATCGTAATACCGTCTTGGAAAGAAGTGATTAAAAAATTACTGGGGGATCAAGTCAGTTGACCGCCTTATCGACGATCTTCTTTGATTTAATCCAGGGCATCATGTCCCGTAGACGGGCGCCGACCTCTTCGATGGGATGAGTCTCACCCTTCTTACGCAGTTCCGGAAAACGCTTGCCGCCGGATTCATTCTCCGCCATCCACTCCTTGGCAAATTCACCGGATTGAATCTCACCCAGAATTTTTTTCATCTCTGCCTTAGTTTGCTCATTCACTATACGAGGTCCGCGGGTCAGATCGCCATATTCGGCAGTATTGGAAATAGAATATCGCATGTTGGCAATTCCACCCTCATACATGAGATCTACAATCAACTTAGTTTCATGCAGACATTCAAAATAGGCCATCTCCGGTGGATAGCCCGCCTCTACCAAGGTTTCAAACCCGGCCTGTACCAACGAGGTCAAACCGCCACACAATACCGCTTGCTCACCGAACAGATCTGTTTCGGTTTCGTCCTTAAAAGTGGTCTCAATAATACCAGCACGGCCGCCGCCTATGGCCGAGGCATAGGCCAGGGCGATATCCCGTGTGTTTCCAGATGCATCCTGATGAATAGCGATCAAACAAGGTACACCCCCGCCTTCCAGGAAGGTGGACCGTACCAGATGCCCCGGACCTTTGGGTGCAACCATAAAGACATCCATATCGGCGCGGGGCTCGATAAAACCAAAGTGAATATTAAAACCGTGAGCAAAGGCCAGGGCTGCACCGTCTTTAAGATTGGGGGCAATAGCGGCCGCATAGATTGCAGCCTGCTTTTCATCCGGCGCCAACACCATAACCACATCGGCTTGTTTGACCGCATCGGCTACGGTAGCCACGGCAATTCCGGCCTTTTCTGCTTTGGCACGGGATACCGAACTCTCGCGCAGGCCCACCACCACCTTTACACCACTTTCTTTCAGGTTGTTGGCGTGGGCATGACCTTGTGAACCGTAACCCACAATGGCAACGGTCTTGTCTGTAATCTTGCCAAGATCGGCATCTTTATCATAAAAAACTTTCATGACTAACCTCTATATAATTTGTACGCCGACTTCGTGCTGGCGCTGGAAATTGAAAAATCGTTAAACCTGCAAACCCTTTTCGCCCCTGGCAATACCCGACACCCCCGAACGCACGGTCTCCATAATTGAACCCGTAGGCAAAGTTTCCAGATAGGCATCTAGCTTGGTACCCGTACCGGTGACTTCAATGGTGTAGAACGCGTCGGTTACATCGATCACCCGGCCACGGAAAATATCGACCAAACGCTTGACCTCATCACGCAAACTGCCTTCGGCCCTAACCTTAATCAGCATCATCTCCCGTTCAATGTGGGGACCCTCGGTCAGATCCACCAGGCGCACCACATCGACCAGTTTGTTCAACTGCTTGGTAATCTGCTCAATGACACGCTCCGAACCGCTGGTGACGATGGTCATGCGTGACAGCGTCTCGTCTTCTGTAGGTGCAACGGTCAAAGACTGGATATTATAACCCCGGGCCGAAAACAGCCCTGCCACCCTTGAAAGGGCGCCGGCCTCGTTTTCCAGCAAGATGGAGATAATATGTCTGTCGCTCACGCCAGTTCCCTATCCGTCGGCACGACGGCATTACAGGGAGCAAGGTGCATCTCATGATGACCCTTGCCCGCACCCACCATTGGATAAACGTTTTCTTTCTGGTCAGTAATAAAATCCATGAACACTAAACGATCCTTCATCCCCAAGGCTTCCTTCAGCACACCCTCCACATCCGATGGCTTTGTAATTTTAAAACCCACGTGACCGTAACTTTCAGCCAACAGGGTAAAATCGGGCAAGGCCTCCATATAAGAATGGGAGTAACGCTTCTCATAGAAGAATTCCTGCCACTGCCGCACCATGCCCATGTAACGGTTATTGAGATTGACCACCTTGATGGGCAAGGCGTACTGCTTGCAAGTCGACAACTCCTGAATGCACATCTGGATGCTGGCCTCACCGGTAACACAGACCACCGTATCGTTGGGGTGGGCAAATTGCACTCCCATGGCCGCCGGTAGGCCGAAACCCATGGTGCCAAGACCGCCGGAGTTGATCCAGCGCCGTGGCTGCTCAAATTTATAATATTGAGCTGTCCACATTTGATGTTGACCCACATCCGAGGTCACATAGGCATCACCGCCGGTCAACTCGTAGAGATGCTCCAACACGTATTGGGGCTTGATAAGCTCGTCGCTCTTTTGGTAGGTCAGACACTTGAGTCCACGCCATTGCTCTATCTGTTGCCACCAACTCTTCAAGGCATGGCTATCAGGCTTGGTGTCCGAGGCCTTCACCCGTTTCATCATATCCTGTAAAACGGTGTCGGCATCGCCAACGATGGGCACCTCCACCGGCACCGTCTTGCCAATGGACGAGGGATCCACGTCCACATGAACGATACGGGCATGGGGGCAAAACTGGGCGAGATCCCCGGTGATTCTGTCGTCAAACCGGGCTCCCACCGCCAACAGCACATCACACTCATGCATGGCCATATTGGCCTCATAGGTGCCGTGCATCCCGAGCATGCCCAAGAATAGAGAATCCGTCGCCGGATAGCTCCCCAGGCCCATCAGGGTATTGGTGATCGGGTAACCCAACTCACGCACAAAGGCGGTGAGCGATGCCGATGCCTCACCCAGAACGATTCCACCGCCGGTATAGATCATGGGCCGCTTGGCGGACAGCAACAACTCCACGCCCTTTTTGATCTGCGTCTGGTGGCCCTTTTTGACTGGCGAATAAGACCGAATGACCGCAGTCTCGGGATAAAAATATTCGGTTTTATGGGCAGTGATATCTTTGGGGATATCCACCACCACCGGGCCAGGTCGACCGGTGGTGGCGATATAAAAGGCCTTCTTGATCGTGACCGCCAGATCCCGCACATCGCGAACCAAAAAATTATGTTTTACACAGGGCCGGGTAATCCCCACCGAATCCACTTCCTGAAATGCATCGTCACCAATCAGGGCAGAAGCCACCTGAGCGGTGAAGACCACCAGGGGGATCGAGTCCATGTGGGCCGTGGCGATACCGGTCACGGTGTTAGTCGCACCGGGTCCCGAGGTCACCAACACCACTCCAGGCCTGCCAGTAGAACGAGCATAGCCATCCGCAGCATGGGTCGCACCCTGCTCATGGCGCACCAAAATATGCTGCACCTTGTCTTGGGTATACAAGGCATCATAAAGGTGCAAGGCCGCGCCCCCTGGGTAGCCGAAGAGATACTCCACACCCTCCTCTGCCAGGCAACGCACAAATATGTCAGCGCCGGTTAATTCCAAAATGACCTCATGAATAAAAAATGCCCGCAGAACGGACGTTTCCAGGGTAAAACGTCAACACAAGCGTAGGCCTGCAACTTACTGTTTCGGTTGGGGGTCGTCAATACTCCGAACAAAAAAATCCTGTTAAAACTGCACTCTAAAGCAGATCTAATTGCGCCGCCAAGTGGTCACGCCATCACGGTCTTCAAGAATGATGTTGGCAGCTAAAAGTACATCCCGAATTCGATCCGCCTCTGCCCAATCCTTATTTTGACGGGCTCCGTCACGATCGGCCATGTACTGCTGGATCTGATCATCGGAGAGCCCCCCACTATCGTTGCCGCTGCCGGAGTCGGATTGCAAAAATCGTTGGGGGGATTGCTGAAACAACCCCAAGATGCCGCCCAAGCCCAATAATACCCCTGCCAAGTGGGTGGCCTTATCCGTCTGCCCTGACTCCTTGACGGTATTGAGTTGGCGGCGCAGGTCTGCCAGCACTGCAAAGGCCTCCGGGGTATTGAAATCATCGTCCATGGAGGCATAAAACCGCTGCCCATATTCGCCAAAATCATCGCTTGGCCCAGGGCTGAGACCACTTAGGGCGATGTAATAGCCGGTAAGACCGGCCTTGGCATTTTCCAGGGCGCCATCGGCGTAGTTGAGGGGGCTGCGATATTGGCTGGTGAGAATAAAATAACGCACCACCTCCGGGTCGTAGTGGGCCAGTATCTCTCTGATGGTAAAGAAATTGCCCAAAGATTTGGACATCTTTTCCTCATTGATGCGGACAAAACCGTTGTGCATCCATAAGTTGACAAAGGTCTTGCCGGTGGCTGCCTCAGACTGGGCAATCTCGTTGTCGTGATGGGGAAAACGCAGGTCCTGGCCGCCCCCATGGATATCAAAATGGTCACCCAGGCAATGAGTGGACATGGCTGAACATTCGATATGCCAACCGGGGCGGCCGGGCCCCCACGGCGTCGGCCAACTCGGCTCATCCGGTTTGGCCGCCTTCCACAACACAAAGTCCAGGGGGTCTTGTTTGGCCTCGTCGGCCTCCACCCTGGCCCCCACCTTAAGATCATCCAGAGGCTCACCCGACAACGCACCATAGCCCTCAAACCGGCGCACTCGATAATAGACGTCCCCATTGGCCGCCCGATAGGCAAAGTCCTTGTCCATCAGGGCCTGGATCATGGTCACGATCTGGTCCATATGGGCCGTAGCCCGGGGTTCTGCCTCTGGTGGCAATACCCCCAGGGCCTCGGCATCCTCGTGCATAGCTTCGGTGAAACGTTGGGTCAGAACATTAAAATCCTCTCCATTTTCAACGGCACGCTTTATGATTTTGTCGTCGATATCGGTGACATTACGCACATAGGTCACCTCATACCCCCGCGCGCGCAAATAACGCGTTACCATATCGAATACCACCAGCACCCGGGCGTGACCCAGATGGCAATAGTCATACACAGTCATGCCGCATACATAGATGCGGACCTTGTTGGCTTCGATGGGGCGGAGCGGTTCTTTTTGTCGGCTTAGACTGTTATAAATCTGCATCAACGTCATTCTGTCTTGGCGGAAAATAGAATATATCATAACCGGCGAGTCGGATTTCAGCACCTGAATCACCCCGGTCATCGGTCCTGCCGATTCGCCCCTTGGTCACTCCCATCAAGAACTGGCTTGCGTCTTATTGGCCACTGAACGACAATAAAATACATATTTAACCCACTGAACCGACATGACTTTAAACATACCCAATCCCAAGGTCATCATCCACACCACCTATGGCCCCATCACTGTGGAACTGTTTGTCAATAAGGTGCCGAAGACAGTGGAGAACTTTCTCCAGTACGTCGATGATGGGTTCTACATCAACACTCTGTTTCATCGGGTGATCGACCGCTTTATCGTCCAGGGAGGCGGCTTTCAGATTGGTATGGTGCAAAAGACCACACGCCCCCCCATCACCAACGAGATAAAAAATGGACTGCGCAACGAGATGGCCACCGTGGCCATGGCCCGTGTAGCGGGGGATACGCACTCGGCCACCTCCCAATTCTTTATCAACACCCAGGATAACGAAAGCCTTAATCGCCACAACAATAACACAGACCCCGCCGGTTATTGCGTATTCGGCAAGGTCCTGGAAGGTATGGCCGTTATTGAGCGTATTGAGGGCTCACCTACCAGCACCCACGGAGAGCATGAAAACGTGCCTGTTCAAGACATCTTCATCCAACTCATAGAACGAATGAATTGATCCTCCCGTCCATTCTATGCCCACACTCTTCATTTCTGACCTGCATCTATCTGCGTCCCGCCCTCAAATCATTGACCTCTTTCTGCGCTTTTTGCAGGGTCCGGCTCGGGACGCGGACCAACTCTATATACTGGGCGATCTCTTTGATTACTGGGTGGGAGACGAAATGTTGCAGTCAGATGATCACGCCAATCTGGGCGCGGCCCTAAGGCGGCTAACGGACTCCGGTGTATCCCTTTACATAGCCCATGGCAATCGTGACTTCTTGTTGGGCCAGAATTTCACTCAAACCACGGGTAGCACCCTGTTAGAAGAAACCACGGTGATCGATCTCTATGGGACCCCCGCTCTCATCATGCATGGGGATAGTCTTTGTATCGGTGATGTGGAACACCAAGCCTGGCGGCGGCAGGTACTCAGCAGTCAGTGGCAACAGGAATTTCTCGCCCAAAGCCTGGACAAGCGCATTGACATTGCCAAGTCCCTGCGCCAACAGAGCGAAGAGAACAAACAACACAAGGCCATTGAGATCATGGATGCCAGTCAACAGGCGATCGAAGACACCATGCGTCAACACAAGGTCAAACTATTGATACACGGCCACACCCATCGTCCTGGGCGGCATCGATTTGAACTGGACGGCGAGCCCGTCAGACGTATTGTATTAGGCGACTGGTACCAACAGGGCAGCGTATTGGTCTGCACCAACGATGATTGGGAATTGATAGAGTTGGGGTTGTTAGACTAACAGATATTCTGGAAGCAACACAGTAACCGTAGAAGTGCAAAGGAGAGGCGATTAATGGAGGCGCCACCAGTCAATAACTGGAAAAATAAATATTGCCATAATCTGCGGAGCCTGACTTTCCCGTGTTATCGGTATCCGTCATGATGGCAACGGCGTCAATCCGCATGACATCCTCGCCAATATAACGTTTCACATCTTCCAGTACATTACGTTTTTCCTCAACCCAACTTCCGGTATTCGTGCTGCCTGAACGAATCGCAATCATTGTGGCCTGATGGGCGTAGGCATTGGGCCACACACTGCCAATGGGTTGCTGGCTGGCCCAGACATAGTTGATCGCCCGGGTGCGCCAAAAAAACAGGCCACCGGAAATGACAATATATATCCGCGCTGGATAGTCATCACCTTCACGATGGGTTTCATCTATGCCAGAAAACACCTGATTGACACGCCACGACCAATTTATATACGGTGTTTTTGCCAGGTCGACCGATATTTTTCTGACCAAACCCGAAGCCGTACCATTGCTGGTAGCATGAAGATAGACCCGATTGCCCGAGGTTTTGATTTCGTAGCGAGTTATCCCTTTAAATTCCTGCCTTTCCCACTGACTGATGTCCGGCAAGTCAAGCACAGGCTGCACATCACTGCCTGCATGTGCATTCAAAACTACAGCAACAATAGACAAAGCCGCCCATGTCCGGTGTCCAGTTGTTGCTATCGAAGGCATATACGGGAATTGCTTGCAGTCCAACCCAGTATCATTGCCATGCTGCTCTAACCGCGAAGAGGACCCGGTATTGAATTCCGACAAGTTAGACCAAAAACTCTCAAGTACCCGATGTCTCCTTGGTTGGCTTGGCTGTAGATTCCCGGTTGCGCATCTCCGCCGGTGTATAACGGGAATAGTCCGCCGGCAGTGTAAATAGAGACGGATCGGCCTTATAATTTTTCTCGTAGTTATTCAGGTTGCGTGTTTTACCGGTCATGTCTTCCATACGCACGGGCAAACCGTATTCCAAGTGCCGAATCGGTAGAAAGACATTATTGGCCAAATCACAACCCGTTTGAAATTCCCGGGGCACAAAGGCCGACATGGCAGCCTGTTCACCGGCAAGCACCTCACGGTATTCGATTAAGGCCTGGCGCACCTCTTCCATCAAGCCTTTAGCCGCAAACACGACATAACAACGTTTGCCGTTAGTAGATAAGGTATATCGCGTTACCTTCTTGCCGTCAATATCGGGACTGTCCTTGAGCACAAAGGTCTTCACTTCATGCTTAAATTCTTTCGGTGGCTTTATGCCGATAGCCTGAGGCTTGATGACTAGAATAGCCTGGGTCTCGGCAGCAACGCTATAGATCGTCTTTTGTGCGCGGTCATATAACAAAAAGTCGTTATTATTGATTCCATCATCGATACGCATGAATTCCTTGGTAACAATCATGCGAGTGGGGGAAGACTCAGAGACACTATCTTTTTCTGAGAACATCACCATATAGTCTCCGTCGGAGCGGGAACAGGAAACCGTGACTCCGATCACGAAAACAACAAGCAGAACAAGAACAGGTCGAATCGAATTAAACAAGAGTTTATCCCCTTAAAGTCCCAAAGAATTAGGGAAGCTCTGATTAATTCGTCATTCCGGCCGTAGCGAAGCGAAGAGCCGGAATCCAGAGTAGTAAAATCACTGTATTACTGGATTCCCGCTTTCGCGGGAATGACCGGGCGGGAATTAATCAGAGGTTCCTTAGGGATCAGGACAACTCCCGGCTTACTGGGGGGCTACCTTCGGCTTGCTCTCTATGATCTTCGGTGGAGTCGAATTGGGCACCACCGCCCCAGGTGAAGGTGCTTTAGTAAGGGGCGCCCTGGCTACCGGAGCAACAGGCGCTTTCTTGCCCGTAACCGGAGCGGGTTTGAGATTGGGTCCGGCCTTTTTTGTTGCAGGGGCAGTAACCTTGGGTGCCACCGTGGTAGCGGCCGACGCCTTAGCACCCGCCTTCTTGTCTGCCGGTATGACTACAACCGTTGCCGGGAGCTTATCCTTGGGGCCTTTCATGTTTTTGCTTGGTGGCGCCGTAATTTGGGGTGCATCCTTGGCCTTGGGAGGCATGGGCCTTGCGCCCAGGGCATCGTCAAGGGCCTCATCATTCATTGTACCAGTCTTACCAAGAGCCTTAGATCCCTTTTTGGAACCTAAAAGTTTCTTAATTTTGGCTAAAGCCTTTCCTTTTTTAACAGTAGCAATGCCTTGGCCGCCCTGGTGTTTCTTTTTATTAATCCCTTGGCCTCCTTGTCTGTTAGGGTTATCAGTATCAAAACACCCCAGGTCTTTACCTGTAGAACTGGTTGCACAGCAAATTCCCCAATCCCCTCCGCGTTCAACATAACATCCAAGTTTTCCACCATCGGCTGCTGTACAACCCAGGGTATCGGCATCAAGATCGTGACTTGGCTTACCGCCACCTGCCCCACATAAGATTGCGGCTTCGAGCAAACGCCCGTATGTGCTTGTGGCCAGGGAAACCCCATCTTTCTTTTCCCCTCCATAGCTGGTCTGGGCAACAAGCCCCAATACAAAAACCATCACCAGAAGTGAACTTAAACGGCCTAACAGAATTTTTAACCGAATAGCATTCATTTTACCCTCCAAATTTAATGCTGCCTTAATTGTTCAAATCACAAATGGAACACCTAACTGTTTTTCCGCGATCTTCCTCGATAGCGCTACACGCACATTGCGAGTCATTTCCTCTAAAAAACCCCCTCTCCTCTTTTTCTTCGCCTTTTTTCCACCCATTTCTCACAGAATCCTTTGTCTGTGAACGGTCGTCCAACCGTTCTGCACACATGCATGTCCGCCTCCCCTTGGGTCCACGCTTTGGCTTCTACCTTCTTGCTCGCTTTCGGCTTGATACTGTCATCACCCGATCCTTTTTTGTAAACGGGCCGGATCACATTGTCACCTTCAGGAGGAGGCTCCGGTGTTTCCTCATCAAAATCAGGTTTTATTACCGGATTCTGTCTGGCCAGCTGCTCACCCAACAGGTTCCGCATCTGTCTGGGCTTCCTGCCATCATCCTTTTTTTCGATGACCGTGGCCTCACCATCACCTGTTGCCTTCAATTCATCCAGAAGTATTTGATCTTGAGCGCTGCGGCTGACCTCGTCTCCAGCTGGTATTTTGACCTTTGCCGCGGCGCCGGTTGCGGTATTTCCGGTAACCTTGGAAGTCATGGTGGCAGGACCACCCAACCCTGCGTCCGGTTTAGCTGTGTTTAGAGGAAGCGGCGGATGATCAGGACCATCCGGCAAAGGATTCGTGGGCCCAGGTCCGCTATCCGGTTGTTTGGCGCCCACCACTGGTATGCGTACCGAGGGCTTAGGTGAGCCCGTCACCGCCGACGGCCTGGGTTTAGCAACAGGTTTGCCGGGTGTCGGTGGATCGACAGCTAATGTCGGCCCCGTCGTTGACCCCCCAGGGTTGTTCGGCCCGGTGGCCCGCATCTCTTTGTTCATTGGAACGGGAGTAGTGTGATCAGGTTTCTTGGGTATCTCTTCCTTAGGTGGACTGATCGTGCCACCAATTTCAATTGAATAGGTGAGTGGGCTCATCGCTATACTGGCCATCAATAACGCGCAATTCACAATGTTTGGCTGCATGTTCTTCATGTCATCCTCCTCACTCAATTTCATTCAATCACTAGGGCACTTCTATTAATTCCCTCTCCCTGAGGGAGAGGGAATTAATAGAAGTGCCCACTATTCGATTGGAAATGGATCGCCTCTTTCTTCACCACCTATTGAACAACAGGCGGTCCCCCGCCTCCCCCCGGTCCGATGGGTCCGGTCGGCGGCGCCGATGGAGGGCAGAAAGGTGGGCACGGTAGTCCCCCGCCACCAGGTGGTTCGGTGGTACCGCCACCACTGGGTGGCGAAACGCTGGGTGGCGACGAGCCGCCGCCCGTATCCGGACTTGGGGTAGTAGGTGTAGGCATCGCCACCGGCGCACTAAAATCACCCTGAGCTGCAGGTGGCTCCTGTTTGTACAAGGGCCAATCTGGCGCGCCCTGTTTGATGGTGGGCGGGAAGAATACCGACTGCAATACCGGACCGCGCAAGGCACGCAGGCTGACATCGATTTTTTGGTCTTGGCGCCAGGATGTAGGCCATACGCTGGGGTCAAAAAGGTCGGGCCGAGGGTATTTATCCTGACTCAGAAACCGGGGAATATAGTCCAGACGCTTCAGCTTTTGGGCTACGACACGTCCGGTCTCACCACGTTTAACCGACAGTTTCTGTTTTGCTCGCCCTAGCCAGATCGCATGCTCATATACCGGCACATACAAGCCTGTCGGCACAGTTCTATTTTCCCCAAGTTTACGGGACTCATCAGCACAATCCTGCCCGCACATCCGTACATCAAACACCGTGCCACGAATACCGATCGTCGCTGTGGGCGTGTTGATTCGATACGCCGCCGGCTTGCGTTTGCCAATCAGGCCAGTAAGCACTCGCAATCCACCCTTGAGTAGATTCATACTGGCCCGCGCCGTTTTGGAACTGTAGGCGTAGTCATCAATCCGTAGCTGGGTATGGGGCCTAAGCGTCATCCTGGCCTTGTCCACAAAGCTAATGACAGTAAAACTGTCACTGCCGGTCGATAAGATGTCGCCTTTGAACAACGGTGCACCTTTTATCAGAGCCCTTGAGGGCTGCCCCGCCGCCGTTGCCGTGACCATACCGTAAACATAGACGGCAGTGGCCACCGGCTTTGGCGCCGCGTAGCTGGGTTGAAACGGTAGCAGCATGCACAACAAAAGCCCCATCACAGCAAACCGACCCCAATGGACGGGTTGCGGCTTTCTGCTACGTACTGGGTTAACCAAACAAGAACCACATGCAGGTAACTTCATGTCATTTATCCGGCTAAGTAGATTTTTTGATTTAATAGACATAGCTGATATTGAGCCCCCACGCCCGCCGGTCATAGGTGAGTGATGCATAGTTGGATTGCACATCGGAAACGTTATAGGTCAATCGCGTCATGATGTGACGCCCAAACCACCGGGTGAGTCCTGCGGAGTAGTTGGTGGTTTCTGTCTCACGTTTAACCGGGCCAACAAAATTATTGTAGTCTGAGGTGCTGTAACTGGCGCCCAGATTCACCCGTAGATCCCAGATGACTGGAAACTGGGCCCCAAAATTGAGGGCATAGCCATCGGATTCAAAGTTCAAACCATCAGACTGGCTGGTGTTGTATTGCGCCCCTGCACTCACCTGGCCTTTGCGCTCATTGAAGTACCACACCTGGGTCACCCCCAGGGCATGGTTATTGGCATCTCGAGAGGAGATCGTTGGATCAAATCCAATATAGCTGAACTTGTCCTGGGTGTAAGAATAATGAAAATTTGTCGAAGTGTTTTGGGTAAACCCCACCCTTGCCCCCAAAGTAAGCGCATAGGATTGACTATACGGATCACCGGATTCCAGGTTGACCTTGGTGTAACCGGCCTTTATCGAACTTATAACGGACTTTTTCTTTACTACTGAACTGTGTTGCAATGCCACTGTCACCCCGTGCTGTCTAACCCCCGCGCCATCCAGGACATCGTCGGTATACCGGGCTCGATAAGCCGAGGCCTCTACCGTGCCCACCCATTCGGGGCTACGAATAAAACGATGCTCGACAGAGAGATATTCGGTATAGCGATTTCCCCTTTTACTGCCAACAAAGCTCGATCCATCCGGGACAGCAAACACGTTATCATCATTTTGATACCCCATCTGGACATAGAGACCCCAAGGCGTAGGGGTTCCGGGCCGCTGGAGTTGCGAGACCTGCTTGGCAATCGCCTCTAAATACTGACGAGCCAATTTTGAGTATTTTGATCCGGGCGCCAGATTTTCGACTTTTCGAAAATGGGCGACCGCTTCATCCGTCCGCCGGGCGTTATAATAGGTCGCGCCCGAATGAAATAATAACGAGGGGCTGTTGGGTTGTATTGCCAGCGCCTCCTTGAATATGACTATCGCCTCATCATAGTGCCCCAATCGATCCAGTGTAATCGCGAGATAACGCAGAATCAGTACATTGTTGGGATTTTGCTCATTTAATTTGCGGAACTCTTTCAGGGCCTCCTGGTACCGTTTTGCACTGAAGGCCTTGGCCGCTGCTGTTTCCTGAAACTTGACTGCGACCTGTGCCATTGCATTTCCACCCACTGCCAGCAAGGTAGCGGCGGCCACTGCCAGGATATTTTTATATTTTCGTAGTCTCATGATGATTGATAGGCCCTGTTGGTTAATCTGATCTCTGTACTCTTATTGATCACCACACTATCGCACTTTACATCTGGGACACCGTTCCGCCCCCCTCATTCCCGACCTTACGCTTGCCGGTAATGCTGTTACCAACGGTTTTTGTCTTTTCCCCCAGCGTTGCTTCCTATAGTGTATTGTGTTCCTAGAATACCCACCTATTTCATAGGACAAAGTACGTAATACGTTGTTTCTTAACACAAATAATATCTGTACCTCATGGTTTTTCGTCAAAATTCTGTCTACCTGCTTCGGTCTACAGGCTAGCAAAAAATAATGGTTATTAATGTGACCTAGATCACAGTTCTCAGAAGTTATGGGTTCCCACGGGGGACCGTGGGAACCAGAAACACTACGACTACCGTTCCACCTTCTGACCCTCTTCCTAGTGAAGGGCGAGGATTACAGGATAAGAAATAATCGGAATATCCTTAGAGATACCTTGGCACACCCTATACTAAGGTGTCCAAATTTGAATACTCACCTCGCATCGTCCGATAGATGATCGCCTTATCCCCCTCCACCAGTCCCTGGGTACGCGCCACGTCCATCACCTCTTTGGCGGGGTAGCCGATACCCCACACGCCCTCAGGGGCCTCATCCATTTCATGGGGGCTCAATGCCCAGTCATCAATATTCTCATCAACAGTATCCACGCACATAGCGTTGCCCTGTGTCGACGCCTTGGCCTGTTTATGGACCCGCATCAACTCCTCTTGCGTGCATTGACAAAACAGACGGTGATCAAATCGGGCCATGGGATGATATTGTTTGTCATGCACATGCACGGTGGGGAAGAAGATAACGTCAGGGTTGCGGCGCTTAAATATAAACGCCATGGGGTGGATGGTCTCGGCCAAAGCTACGTTTTTGTCGTTGAATTTTGGCTTTAATTGGAATACCGCAAAACCGTAATCCTGATAGTCGGGCATGGTCGCCCATACGTTATCAGGTAACCTGAAACGAGAGTCCAAACGATCCCAGTCACGGGTCGAGGGCACAAAAGAAGCCTCATAGTCGCCCACCTCATGGACCTTTAGCATAGCGGGGTGCAGGTCCTCGTCGCCGCCAAAACTGACCATCATAATAGTGGGGATGGCCTGCTTCATGTCATCGAAAAAAGCAGGGTAGGCGCTGAGGTCGATAAAATCCAGATTATTCTCATCACCATCCGGAGGGACGGGTAGCGGCAATATCATAGCGGCCTCGTTATCCGGGCGGACGGTCATGCTATAGACCAAGGCCTGGCGGCCATTAGCCAATGAACGCGCAAAAATGTTGGTATTGCTTACCTCAACCTCAGTGGCGAATTCCTCGACCACCTCTTTTCCATCGACAATGATAATACACATGGCAGTGTTTCCTTTTTCCTTGAGGGACCTAGTGTAGTGTCCTAATTTGATCGTATATTATCAAGAGTTCTCTGGTTCCCA
>ENA-ORDP01000024-ORDP01000024.1-marine-sediment-metagenome-genome-assembly--contig:-NODE-24-length-82606-cov-11.384792_pt1 | contig 82606 bp, 78 predicted proteins | sample MGYA00248627_ERZ508539 | MGnify/ENA primary metagenome ERZ508539 (study PRJEB26208, sample SAMN05571518) | marine sediment metagenome | biome: deep sea; feature: Hydrothermal vent; material...
CGCCTTGACACCTTGGCACAGGTTTCCTGAAGCAGTCGCTTCATATTGGCTGCCCAGGCATACCCATGGGCATCCACAATAAAGGTCAACTCCCGTAGCAGATGCGAACCACACAGGCCATGATCGCAGTGATCGTAGGACAGATAGGAAGCCCAGCAGTCATGGATCACCACCCCGCCATAGCGGGGGATGATGCCAATGGCGTCAATCGCCTCACAGCCCCGCTTGGGATGCAGGAATTTACACGTGATATCGCCCGACGAACAGACGTGGATCCAATCATTCCTTTTATCGACCCGCAACGAGGTCTCTGAAGTGACCCCCAATATTTGGACAGATTGATAAGCTAAGAATTTGCGCGTTACCATAACCGCAATCAAGAGATATCAATCATGACCAAAAGACGAAAAATACACCATCCTGAGTTTAAAGCAAAAGTCGCCCTGGAAGCTATTCGGGGCATGAAAACAAGCAGTGAATTAGCCAGTCGTTTTCAAGTCCATCCCACTCAAATCAGTGCTTGGAAAAAGCAGGCACTGGACTGTCTGCCGGAGGGTTTCCGCCGAGGCAATCTGGCAAAACAAGTCAGTGAACAGGAATTAACCGGCCCGCTGTATGAAGAAATCGGTAGGCTCAAAATGGAGCTGGATTGGTTGAAAAAAAAGTCTGCCCATTTCGGTGAGGAGTAGGCAAATGCTCATCAATCCCAATGACCCGGATCTCACCATCACAACACAATGTGCGTTACTCGGCATCAGCCGTTCCAGCTATTATTACCAACCGAAGGGAGAGACCCCGGAAAACCTGAACTACATGCGGTTGATCGACGAACAGTATTTACAGACCCCGTTCTTCGGCTACCGGCAGATGACCCGATGGTTGAATCGTCAGGGCCACCCCGTCAACAAAAAACGCATTGAGCGGCTGATGGGCATCATGGGGCTTCAAGGAGCGGTGCCGGGCCCTCATACCAGCAAACCGCATCCTGAGCACACCATCTATCCGTATCTACTCAAAGGTATGGTACTCACCCATTCTAACCTGGTCTGGTCAACGGATTTAACGTATATCCCCATGCCAACCGGTTATATGTATCTTACCGCCATCATCGATTGGTACAGCCGTTATGTCATCGCCTGGGCGCTGTCCAACACCATGGATGTATTGTCCTGTGTGGAGGTTTTGGAGGAAGCGTTGATCCTGGCCGAACCGGTTATTTTTAATACTGACCAAGGCAGCCAATTTACCAGTCCAGTCTTTACCCGGCCATTGCTGGATCGTGGAATCCTAATCAGTATGGACGGGCGAGGTCGCGCCCTGGACAATGTTTTCATCGAACGATTATGGCGAAGCGTGAAGTATGAGAACATCTATCTCAACGATTACGAGAGTGTTCCCGAATTGACTCAGGGTTTAACTGACTACTTTGATTTTTACAATTATAAACGTCCTCACAGTTCGCTGGATGGACAAACTCCAGCAGAAGTTCATCGACGTAGCAAGGTGAAATAATGAGTATACATTTAAGTTCATAGGCCGGACTCCGTATGGATAAAGCATGAATATTTTGCTTCGCAAAAGCGTGTGGAAATACCGTGGACAAAATCTCGCAAGCTTGATTTTGCCCACAGCATTACCACACTTATTCATCCTTTACCCACACTCCGCCGAGAAAGGGTATAGCAACTGCAAGAGGTGTTCAGCTACAATAAATTATGTATAATCTATTTCTAGAGATGCACAAACTCTTATCTTAAATTTGTCCCCCCCCTGTCCAAGGAATGGGGGTCACCTCATTCTTCCCTTGAGTTGATAGGAGAATGGTTTGCCGAATACAATGTATAATCGAGTTAATTCGTAGCGGGTTTGGTGTGCCAAAGAACATAGCAAGGCAGGGGATAGTCAGGTATGAATCGTGCTGAATCAGTGGTCCGTGGGATTGTTGTCTTGGCGGATGTGGAGATCGGCGGCAACCGGGCTTGGGACATTCAGGTTAATAACACTCAGTTTTATGAGCGTATGTTGCGTGATGGTTCAATTGCATTCGGTGAATCCTATATGGATGGCTGGTGGGATTCTGAAAGGCTGGACGATCTGATTTTTCGGTTGCTGCGCGCAGATCTGAAACACAGTATATCCCCCCTAAAACTCGTGTTTCCCGTCATCATGGCGAAGCTCGTTAATCGCCAACGGCGTTCCAGGGCATTTAATATTGGTGAACATCATTACGATATCGGTAATGATCTGTTCCAGAAGATGTTAGACCCACGAATGGTGTACACCTGCGCCTATTGGAAGGATGCCAGCACGCTGGGTGAGGCCCAGGAGGCCAAACTTGACCTGATTTGTCGCAAGATAGGGTTGCAACCGGGCATGACGATTCTGGATGTTGGATGTGGCTGGGGCAGTTTTGCCAAGTATGCCGCTGAAAAATATGGCGCAAGGGTCACCGGTGTTACGGTTTCGAAAGAACAGGTCGAATTGGGCCGTAGCCTGTGTGATGGTCTGACGGTTGAATTTAGGCTACAAGATTACCGTGACATGCAGGGCACCTTTGATCGGGTCGTGTCGATTGGCATGTTTGAGCAGGTGGGCGCAAAAAATTGCCGCACCTTCATGCGAACGGTCGACCGCTGTCTGGCGAAAGACGGCATCTTTCTTTTGCATACCATCGGTGTGAATTCGCGCAAAGAAGCCGTAGACCCGTGGATCGATAAATATATTTTTCCGGACGGAATGTTGTTAACGGCGGCTCAAATCGCACGGGGTGCGGAGGAAATATTTGTAATGGAGGACTGGCACAGTATGGGTGCCCACTACGATCCCACGCTGATGGCGTGGATGGCCAACGTGGATTGTTATTGGGACAGTCTGGACCATGATAAATATGACGAGCGGTTTTATCGTATGTGGCGCTTTTTCCTGATGTCCGCTGCCGGCGCATTCCGAGCACGGTTTAATGAGTTGTGGCAGATTGTTTTTACCAAGTCAGGTATTGATGGTGGCTATGAGTCAATTCGTTGAGTACTGATATGGAAAGTGGGGCAGGTTCACGTTGGCGTATAGAGACCGATTTACCGGTCTATACTTGTTTCAAGGAACGCTATGCCTTTGTTTTGGTCTCAATGGGCTGAGTGAGTGATTTGATTAACAAAAATAAAGGATCACCTTGATTATGAAAGCTTCTGATCTGTTTGTTAAATGCCTGGAAGAGGAAGGCATTGAATATATTTTCGGTGTCCCTGGAGAAGAAAACGCGGATTTTATGATGTCTTTGGAGGCATCTGACAAGATTCAGTTTATCCTCACCCGCCATGAGCAGGGCGCCGCGTTTATGGCCGAGGTCTATGGCAGACTCACCGGTAATCCTGCGGCCTGCCTGGGAACGTTGGGGCCTGGGGCCACCAATCTGATTACTGGCGTTGCCGACTCAAATATGGACCGTTCCCCCATGCTGGTCCTGACCGGGCAGGGGGCCTCCACCCGATTGCACAAAGAATCCCACCAAATTATGGATGTGGTGGCCATGTTTGAGCCGGTGACCAAGTGGTCCCACACCGTGTTGCACCCGGATAGCATTCCCGAGATGGTGCGCAAAGCAGTGCGACTCGCCCGTACCGAAAAGCCTGGGGCCTGCCATATTGAACTGCCTGAGGATGTGGCCAAGATGGAGACAGATTCGGACCCCATGGTGCCGTTCCGCTTCCGGCGGCCGGTGGCGGATGACAAGATTGTAGACCAGGCCTTTGAGCAGATCATGAATGCCAAGCGGCCGATCATTCTTGCCGGCAATGGTTGTATCCGCAAACGAGCCAGCAAGCAACTGCGTATTTTTTGCGAGAAAACCGGTATCGGTGTGATCAGCACCTTCATGGCCAAGGGCTGCGTGGATATGGATGCGGATTATTGTCTGTATACCATCGGTCTTCAGGCTAAAGACGTGGTGGCTTGTGCCCTGGACTCCGCTGATCTTGTTATCGCCCTGGGCTACGATATGGTGGAGTATCACCCTTATTTGTGGAATAAGAATAAGGACAAGAACATTATTCATGCGGATTTTCTGCCCACCGAGATTGATGAACACTATCATCCGGAAAAGGAGATTGTCGGTGATTTGGCCCATACCTTATGGATGATGTGTGAGCGCGTGGACAAAGTGGGGGGGCTCAAGTTCGACCTTCAGCAGCAGGCTGCTACCCGGCGCGATATGAAGGAGGAGTTAGAGAAGTATAAGGACGACGATACTGAGGGTACGATCCGGCCGCAGAAGGTCCTGTGGGATGTGCGCCAGGTAATGGGGGCCGATGACATCGTGTTATCCGATGTGGGAGCCCACAAGATGTGGATTGCACGCCATTATCAATGTCATGTGCCAAATACCTGTTTAATCCCCAACGGGTTTTGCTCCATGGGCTTTGCCTTTCCCGGCGCCATTGGCGCCAGCATGATTCATGGTGATCGCCGCATCCTGGCCATCTGTGGCGATGCCGGCTTTATGATGAACGTGCAGGAGATGGAGACCGCAAAGCGTCTCAAATCCAATATCGTTGCTATGGTGTGGGAAGACCACAGCTATGGTCTGATTGCCTGGAAGCAAACCAACGAATTTGGCCACCACACGGATTTATCCTTCGGTAATCCAGACTGGCAGCAACTGGCCGGCGCCTTTGGCTGGCAAGGTCACCGGGTAGAGAACAGCCGCGATCTGGTCGATACTCTGGAGACCGCGTTTAAGGAGCCCGGTCCAAGCCTCATTGTGATACCCATCGACTACCGGGAAAATATGTTACTGACTCAGCGTCTTGGCGAGATTGCCTGTCCCATATGACGACACACTACCCGTTAATGATTCCAGGGGCCGTCCCCAGCGGCAACACCCTGACCGTCACTGCACCCTATGACGATAGCATTATTGCCACCCTGGATACGGCCAACGCCGCTGCCGTCAAAACCGCGCTAAATACCGCGCAACAACTTTTCGCGGATCGCAGTCGTTGGTTATCGGCTGCCGAGCGTATCGCCATTTTGAAAAAAACCGCAGAACTTATGGACACCCAAGCCGATGATCTGGCTATGGAGGCGGCAAGGGAGGGCGGCAAGCCATTGATGGACTCCAGGGTAGAAGTTGCCCGCGCTATTGATGGGGTGCACAACTGCATTGAATGTATTCGCGGTAATGGCGGTCGGGAGATTCCCATGGGGACCAATTTGGCATCGCAGGGTCGTCTGGCCTTCACTCGGAAGGAACCTATCGGGGTGGTGGTGGCGGTCAGCGCCTTTAATCATCCGCTCAACTTGATTGTGCATCAGGTAGGACCGGCGGTGGCCAGCGGTTGTCCGGTGATCATTAAACCGGCGCAAGACACGCCTCTATCCTGTTACCGTTTTGTTGCCTTGTTACGGGAAGCGGGCCTGCCGGAGGCGTGGTGTCAGGCATTGGTCGTGTCGGATTTGGATGTGGCCAGTCAGTTGGTTAGCGACTCGCGGGTGGGTTTTTTCAGTTTTATCGGTAGCGCCGCCGTGGGCTGGATGTTGCGTAGCAAGTTGGCCCCAGGGGCTCGCTGCGCCCTGGAACACGGCGGTGCGGCACCGGTGATTATCGAAGCGGACGCGGACCTGGATGACGCCCTGCCGCTTATTGCCAAAGGCGGGTTTTATCATGGCGGTCAGGTCTGTGTGTCGGTGCAGCGGGTATTTTGCCATTGCTCCATTGCTTCAGAGGTGGCAGATCGCTTGTCCACACTTGCCCAGGCCCAGGTTGTGGGCGACCCCACGGATCCTGCTACTGAGGTTGGGCCCCTGATTCGGGCCAAAGAGGTGGATCGGGTGCAGCAGTGGGTCAGTGAGGCGGTGGCTGCCGGCGCCGAATTGTTGACCGGGGGTGAAGTCCATGGCCATTGCTATAGCCCCACGGTGCTCTTTAACCCCCCCCAGGACGCCAAGGTGTCGAACAAAGAAATCTTTGGCCCGGTCATATGTGTCTACGACTATGTGGATATGGATGAGGCCCTGGGCCGTGCCAATGCCTTGCCGGTTGCCTTTCAGGCCGCAGTGTTTACCCGCAGCATGGACAAGGCCCTACAGGCCTACAGGGGCTTTGACGCCAGTGCGGTGATGATCAACGATCACACCGCATTCAGGGTGGACTGGATGCCTTTTGCCGGGCTGCGTCAATCCGGTTTAGGGGTGGGGGGAATTCCCTATACCTACCGTGATATGCAAATCGAGAAACTCATGGTGATACGGTCGAGGGTGTTGTAGTTTGAATTTTTTCGACCATTTTGCGCTGAGGGGCAGGAGGGGTTAATAGAAGTGCCCTTAAATAATACGCTCAACAGCCAAGGCGCCAACGACTCCATGGACGGAGGAGGTAGCAACGAATGGAGCAGTTGCCGATATCGCCAGGTTAATAGCACTTCGTTCCCACGCTCCCGCGTGGGAATGCATATGTTTGGCTCGGTAGGGCAGGGCTATGGGTTCCCACGCGGGAGCGTGGGAACCAGAGATACCGGGAGCGCAGGATGCACGAATACCACAAGAGCAATCTTCAGAAGAAAATGCTTGGCGTTCTTTGCGTCTTGGCGGTTCAAGTGAGCAGCATTTCCCTAAGGCTCCTTTTTGAATTGGCGGCGCCGGGCCTTCTCCTCGGCGAGCCGTTTGGCCTCGGTTTGCTTGCGCCACCTGAGTTGCTTGGCAGTTAAGCGCCGCAGTTCTGTGCCACGCCTTTTCTTTTCCTTCCGGGCAAGTGATTGCGCGCGTTGAAAAGACTTCGCGCTGTCGTTGTACTGTATGATGGCTTGTTTTAGCCGGTCCTTTTGCCTCGACGCATTGGCGAGCCGCAACTGCTTGCTGGCTTGTAAATAGGGGGTTGCAGCATAGGTGCCGGCTTCGAGTTGATCGGCCTGTTGCTTGGCGATGGAGACGCGGTCTTGGGCGCCGATGAGCAGGTTGATGGCGATGGCTTTTACCTTACTGTTGCCGGGTTCCAAGACCAGTAGATCGGACACCACATTAGATGCCATATCTTCTTTACCTTGTTCGATATACTTATTTGCCTGGGCCAGCATCCTGCGTATCTGTTTGGCCTTATTCCCGAGTTCAGAAGAAATGGGAACCGTTGTGCTTGCATGAAAAGACTCCGTAATGGCACTGCCATCGTTAGAACGCATCGGTATCGCTGGACTGTCTGTGTCCGATTTGGTGAGACTATAGATCAACAAGGACGCGAAGCTCATGAGGACAGTGGTAGCAATCAATTGGCCTTTATGGGCAGAGGCCCAAAGACCGGTCGGTGGTGGTTGGATCGGTAGCTCAGGTGTAGTGGGTTTGATTTTCTTTATTGATGGTTCTGGGCCATAGTGGATTTCTTCGGTCTTTTCCAGTCCATGGATAGTTTCCAGATACTCCAAATATTCGGGGGCCACCGGGCCTTTGCCGCTGGTCGTGGGGTCGGTCTCAAGGTACTTTGCCACCTGGGACGCTACATAGGTGCTTAGGGTGTCAATGCCTTTCTGGTTTGCCAGGGCGTCAATAACCATATCGACATTTTGGGGCCGGTTCTGCGCCAGCGGAGACAACATCCAGTCAATGGTTTCTAATAAGCTCATGGGGTATCTGCCACGACCGATCTCCATTGCGGGTAAGAGCGGATCTTCATTTTGATTGTGCAGGGCAGCGATGCGTTCCAGGGCATCGGGTGGATGACGACCGGCAATGCAACGATATAGGGTGGCGCCCAGGGCATAAATGTCCGTCCAGGGGCCTTGTTTCTCCCGGGTATTGTATTGCTCAAAAGGGGTGTAACCGCTGGTGACCATCCGCGTGACCGCGTGACTGCCATCATCCACGTGTTGCCGGGCGGCGCCAAAATCGATGAGGACGGGTTCGCCATTGGCGCGTCGATAGATGTTGCCCGGTTTGATGTCACGATGCAGGTAGTTTCCCTTATGGATTACCTTCAAACCTTGAAGGATAGGCTCCAGGATCTGCATGACTTCTTTCTCGGTGAGGGTGCCGCCACGGCTTTCCAAGTATTGATTCAGGGCCTGGCCGTCGGCGTACTCCATAATGAGATAGGCAGTGCCATTGGCGAGTACAAAGCGCAGGGCATGGATGATAGTGGGCTCCCTAAACCGTGTTAGGGCCCGGGCTTCGTTGATAAATCGATTGAGTCCCTCGAAGTAGTCGGATTTCCCGCCCTCAGAAATGGGCTGGATCGTGGTGTCATCCTTGCTGCGAACCGCCAAATCGGTGGGCAGATATTCTTTTATCGCCACATCGCGCCTGTTGTTGTGATCATAGCCCTTGTAGGTGATGGAGAAACCACCCACCCCAAGGACATCCAGAATTTCAAATTCCTCGATCCAGGTCCCTTCTTTAAGCGCATGGTGAAAAACTTCACCCAAAGTTGCTACACCTCTATCATTAGTTTATGGGCAACCACAGACCCTGAAGTATAGAACTGATTGGGTTATGCCAGTAGTGCCAAGCACGAATTACTACAGGAAAACGAAAGTTACCCGACTCCCTTATAAGCGGATGTTGGCAGCATGGATGCTGCTATCAAGCGCGCAGGGACAGTTGCGCATGCATGCCCTGTCCCTAGAAGAGATAAATGTTCTGCGTCACCAGGCATTCTATCCGTCGTATTTACTGTGTCCTGCTGATGAAGGATGTTGAGCAACCAATGTGTTCATTAGTACGCAAAGTTTCCGTCAAACACCGGCCGGATGATGGTGAGATAGGCTATAATGTATTGTTAATGATTAAGGTGGGTGTTACTCGTATTGCCCCCAGGCATTAATTTTTAATTGCGATCAAACACCGTATTAATTGTAATTATCCACACATTAAAAAATCACTCCCATTGACTACTATTCTTGTTACCGGTGGTGCGGGCTATATCGGTAGCCATGCCTGTAAGGCGCTTGCCGCCGCAGGTTATAGGCCTGTGGTCTATGACAACCTAGTCTATGGTCACGAATGGGCTGTGCGTTGGGGGCCCCTGGAGATGGGTGATATCGCCGATAGGGTGCGGCTGGGGACGGTTTTTGAGCAGTATCGCCCGGAGGCGGTGATGCATTTTGCTGCCTACGCCTATGTGGGTGAGTCTGTGCTGGATCCCCTCAAATACTATATGAACAATGTGCTGGGAAGCTTATCTTTGTTGTATACGATGCGGCAATTTGATGTTAGCAAGCTGGTATTTTCCAGCACCTGCGCCACTTATGGCATACCCAAAAAAGAGCAGTTGGATGAGGTCCATCCACAGCAGCCGATCAACCCCTATGGTTGCTCCAAGCTTATGGTCGAGCAGATCTTGGAGGACTTTGGACAGGCCTATGGGCTACGTTCTGTTACGTTGCGTTACTTTAACGCGGCAGGCGCAGACCCCGAAGGGGAGATCGGGGAGGTACATGAACCCGAGACGCATCTTATACCCCTGGCCCTTCATGCGGCTTTAGGCCGCCGATCTCAGGTAACGGTTTATGGGGATGATTACAACACCGGCGATGGAACCTGTATTCGTGACTACATCCATGTAAACGATCTTGTCGATGCCCATGTGTTAGCTTTAAGGGCCTTGCAGGCAGGTGAACAAAGTGCGGCCTACAACTTAGGCAATGGACAAGGCTATTCCGTCAACGAGGTCATTGAAACCGCTCGGCGTGTTTCTGGCAAACACATTAAAGTGGAAGTGGGACCTCGGCGTGTTGGAGACCCTCCTGTATTAGTGGCGACAGCCGAAAAGGCCAGGCTTGAATTGGGCTGGCGACCGAGGTACAACTCAATCGAAGACATTATTGGGTCTGCCTGGAAATGGGCGCAAAAATATTACCAAGCTTAAAAGACGGGTGGGTACTTAGCATTCCAAACACCTTGTTTGTTAAGCCGATTCTCGACGAGAATTCTCGTTAAGGTGCAAAGCAAAGGTGGGCTATAATGGAAGCAGGGTTGAGATTTATCTCGGCGTGGTTTGGAACTTGAATGACGGCAGTGGATTTTTCTAATAATAAAAGTGATGCGACCCAGTGTTTGACCTGACAAAAAGAATAGAAAGCTTCAGCCTAGTCGTCTGGCTATTAGGTGTGTGCTTGACGGCGCCTCTATATGCGGATGGGTTTGAAGATGCCGTTGCGGCCTACCAAAAAGGGGATTTTGAAACCGCCAAGAAATTATGGCAGCCCCTGGTGAGCAAAGGCGAGGCCGCAGCTCAGTTCAACCTGGGAGTGTTATACGCAGAAGGTCAAGGGGTAAAACGCGATTACTCCAAGGCTGCGAAGTTGTACGAGCAGGCCGCCGGACAAGGTTACCCGCCAGCCCAGTTCAATCTGGGCGTGCTGTACGAGGCCGGGCGTGGCGTTAAAAAGAATGTGGCCACTGCGTCAAGTTGGTGGCTGAAGGCCGCCGAGCAGGGGTTTGCCCAGGCCCAATACAACCTTGGAACACTCTATTTTTATGGTCGTGGCGTCAAGATGAGTTTGGAGCAGGCCCTGCACTGGTTTGCCCTGGCCGCTGAAACCGGTGACAAGGCTGCGGCCCAGGCCTTAAAGTCCACCAAAAAACGTTTGCAACTGACCCAAAAGGTTTCCACAGACAAAAAAGTTGTCCCGACAAAACCACAGTCAACTGCGAAGCATAAGCTTGCCGAAAGTGAGATATCAGGACAGCAGACTAAATTCTCTGTCCACCGTCGAGATTGGATTGCGGCACAGAATTCAGGCCACTACACCATCCAACTCTTTGCCAATTGGACCGAGGCCTCGATTTTGACTTTCATTAAAGAACACAAATTAAAAAGGAATGTGGCCTTTTTTGAAGTTTTGCACCAGGGCAAACCCTGGTTTAGTCTGATTCAGGGGGTTTACCCTACACCTGTAGAAGCCCAACGGGCGCTTAAGGGCCTATCTCCAGAATTGAGGGTCATGGGGGCGTGGGTGCGCCGATTTGCAGAGGTGCAAGATTTGATGGCACGTGGGTCCGTTGATGGCAAGCCTGTTATGGTCGTTAAGAAAGAGCCAGTGACATCATCTGTACCCCGGTCCAAAGCCAAGCCCAAGGAACCCGCCAAGCCCGTTAAGGCCAATCTAGATCAAATAGTGACGAAAAAGCCTGGCCAAGTGGGTAAGGCGCCTGAGAAACCAGCCTCACCGCCGCTGGTCGTCACGGACGAAGACGTGGACAAAGAGCCGGCCATTCCAGAGGTGGTGAAGCTGCTTGATGAGGCCTGGTTACTCAAGCGCAACCCAAGGCACTACACCATACAAATTTTTGCCGATCATAGATTGAGTTCGGTCAAAGAATTTATTGTGGGAAAATCGTTTGCTCCACCATTGGCCTATTTCGAATCGCGTCATGAAGGACGTCCCTGGTTCTCACTCTTGTATGGTTCTTTTAAGAGTTTACAAGCGGCAAAGCAGGCTCGAAGTGGATTGTTGCAGCCTATGCGCGACAGGAAACCGTGGATTCGGTCTTTTAAAACTGTGCATCTTGCCATCAAAAAACGTGAGCAATCTGTAAGGATGCCGAGGCCTGTAACGCACAAGAAAAAACAACAAACACCGATAAACCGGCTAGAAAAGAAATCGGCGGTCAAGAAAGATAAAGCCAAAACCAAGGCAGCAAAGCCTAAGTCAGGCAACGTCCTGCAACGAAAATTGCTTAGGGATGGGCAGAACGCCTTTAACGCCGGACGCTATGACCAGGCAGTGGCCCTGTGGCAGCCCTTGGCCGATGGGGGGCTCGCCAATGCCCAATACAATATGGGTTTTCTCTATGAAAGTGGCTGGGGTGTAGAACGCAATGACCGCTTGGCGTCCATATGGTATCGACGTGCCGCAGACCAGGGGCATTTGACCGCATTGTATAACCTGGCTCTTCTCTACATAGAAGGAAGAGGCGTGGTGGGTGACGTACACCGTGGCGTGGGCTTGGTCAGGCAGGCGGCCGAGGCGGGATTTACCAAGGCCCAGGAATTTATGACACAGGCCTATAAGGATGGACTCTATGGTTTGCCAAAGGATGCCAAGACCTCAAACTATTGGCACAACAAGGCCCAGCTTAGTCGTTAACAATTGCACCACACCAGGGCGTGGCAGGCTGGTCGATGGCGCCTAGGAAACGCTGTTTATCAGATCCAAGGGTGAAGGTGCGGTATTGATCGAGTTGTACAGACTGGCTATAGCCTGACTGCTTGATGTGCTGGCCCTGTTACCGTTGATGCTGTTAAGACCGCTTACAGTAAAGCCTGCAAGCTCCAGACCTTGGTTGGCGATGTTTTTGCTGAGGCTCTCTGTAGCTGCCTCCAGGGCAGTACGTAGACCCGCATCTCCAGTGGATAAATTCAGGCTGACACGATTGTTCTGTATCGACACATCTATGCCAATGGGCCCGTAGACATCATGGTTGATTGTGGTCTTGATTTCGGTATCGCCGCCCCGAGCTAGAGTAGCCAGGCGTTCCGCCAGTTTCTCACCCAATTTTTCCGGGGTCTTGGGTATATCAAAGTTACTTGTTTGTGTCACTGGCAGGGATGACAGGGTTGATAGATTTGGGGACTCACTGCTCAAACCGGGGACCGGGCTTATACTGGACTCATCGGTGAGCTGGCCAAGATCCACGGATTCCAATAGCTGCGCCAGATCTGTTTGCTCTGAACTGCCAAGAGATTCCGGCAGGCTAAAGAAATTGTAATTAATTATCGTGACGGGCGATGCTGAATTAGAGCCATACATGCCCGGCAAGAACTGGCCGAAGTTGGCAAGCCCTTGCCCCCCTGCAGCCATGGGCGGGGTGGTCATCATATTCTGTAAGACTGACATCTGACCGAGCCGGAACAGGCCCAATTGTTGGCTGAAGACATTAGAAAATGGGGTTTCGCCACCCTCATTGCCAGCATTGCTGAGGTTTTGCAGGGTCGTTTGACTGCCATTGACCTGACTGTTGGGTACTGTTATCGGTGCGTGTGAGCCTATCATCTTAAATCTCCTATCAACCGTTCAATGCTCACGCTATGATTTAGCAATATATGTGCCAGGACTCAAAAGGCAAAGATGGGCACCCATGGGGTGAGACAAGCGGGTAAATTGTGTACACTCGGAAAGGCGCTAAGCCTTTGAGAGTATTAAGGTCTTTTTAATATATCTGGAAGAACGATCTGCCTATGGATTTCAAAAAATCTGACACCGTGGACACGCCTATCCGTGTTCTGCAGATCACGGATTTTCATTTATTCGAGGCACCCCATCAGACCCTGATGGGAGTGGATACCCAAAAGAGCTTTGAGACCGTTCTTGGTTGGGCGCGAGAAGACGAGTGGCCGCCGGATCTGGTATTGGCCACGGGTGATTTGGCCCAAGATGGGGGCGAAAAAACCTATAGAAGGCTGCAAAGCAATTTTGCGTCTTTTATGGTGCCGACCTACTGGATTCCAGGCAATCACGACAACCCCACTATAATGCAAGACACACTGATCGGGGGTCAGGTGAGCGCGGACAAGCGTGTTAAATTGGGGGCTTGGCAGATCATCTTGCTGGACAGTACCGTTTTTGGCAATGTGCATGGTGAACTGTGCGAATCGGAACTGAAGAAGCTGGACGATTGGTTAACCGAGCTCCCTGACAAGTATGCCATGGTCTGTTTGCACCACCATCCTATCGCAATGGGCAGTGACTGGATAGAGCCTATCGGTTTGAAGAACAGCGAAGATTTATTTGTGGTGTTAGATCGGCACCCTCAAGTGAAAGCGCTTGTGTGGGGGCATGTTCATCAGAAACTGGCGCAACAACGAAATGGCGTGAAACTGCTCAGTTCGCCGTCCACCTGCTTTCAGTTTAAGCCCCACAGTAGTGACTTTACGGTGGATACTGCATTGCCGGGCTATCGTCGCCTCGACCTCTACGCCGATGGCAGGATCGAGACGCGGGTGGAGCGACTTGAAGACTACGATCTTAGCCTTGATCCCAATTCGCCCGGATACTAGTTGGCTGGTCAGGCCGATGGTGCCTGAATTTCAGGTAACACTTTTCTCGTATTGTGCTTATTCACCACAGACGCCTGCATGGACGCAAGCGGTAGAGTGAAGCAGGAGCCAGGGCCGAGGACACAGAGTAGTAACGCGTTTTTTCCTTTGTGACCTCCGTGGTGAAAAATGTTGTACGGAGCACCCTAACGGCTTCGCACAAATCTGATAAAGCCACGTAGCAAGCGATGTAAGTATAATACCGGCAGCAAGATTCGATGACGGGTGTTGTAGCTTCTTAGCAGGTAGGTTGCATTAGGAAAGAAGGTCTCGCGAAGATAGCCCAATCGAGATCGCCAGTTGGGTTGCGCGCGTAAATCATCAAGGAAATCATCCCAGCGACCCCTGCCCTTAATAATGTACCTGCGCGTGTAGCGCTCCGTCTTGCCCGTTGGGTTCTGTGATTGTTTAAGAAAATCGGTCAGGACCGGGGATAGGTGGGTGTGCAGGCAGTCTCGAGATAGTTCCAGACCTTGCCTACAGACGGCCACCACACCGATCTGGTGCGCACGAAGAATGAACTCCTTCGCCTCCGCATCGCTGATGGCTTCAACCAGGAGGTGGATGTCCATCAGCCAGATGAGGCGGTCATTGTGGTGATGGTGGGCAAGACGATGGATGCACGCGATCAACAATGCATCGACCTGGCATGGACAACGGGTGTCTTTGGTCAGTTGGGGAATGCGCGCTGCACGTTTCCAGAGGTCTTCAAAGTTCAACAGATTGTAAAAGGCCGCCGGGTTACTCAAGTGCCAATGCAGATCGACGGCGTGCGGACAGCCCTGGTGGTCAGTATATTCATAGTTACATTGGTGCATGATGTGACGTCCCGTGGTCACATTTTGGGCGGTGTAAGCTAATGTTTTGAGTATTGTTGCCGCCGCTTTACGTTGGGTCTCTAAGATGAGCAGGTCGGTATCATTCCGGGGGCGCAGTTTGGCCTCGGAATAGTGACTGTGGGCAAGAGCGCCTCCCTTAAATACCAGGACCGGGATATCGTTTGCAGAAAACGCGCTTAAAACGCGCTGCAACTCTAATGTTTGCAAAATCTCCAAGACGGCCTGATTTTTCAGGTCTTGTTCTATAGCAGACCCTATGGGGGATGGCGGTTGTGCAGCGCTGTCTGCGTTTAATAATCGATCTTGGATGAGGGGCAATATACCATGGCTTTGGGCCAGGGCCAGGTAGCGCCGCCAATCGTGTTCTTGCCAGTGCTTAGGGCAGGTAAAACCTTCAGAAGCCAGATGGCCTGAAAGGATACCTAGTAAATTGCCAGAGGGGTCGAGCTGATTCATTGCCGCAAGTTGATTTGGTCAAGGGGCGCCTCTAATTATAAATACCTTCTCCCTTCGGAAGAAGGTGAAGATGAGGGAATATTAAAATCAATACGTTATTTTTGATTGACTCCCTTGCCCTCGCCCTTTTATGCCCTAGGGGTGCCCCCATACGGGGAGGGGATTAAAGAAACGTCCTCTAGTGAAATGGCCCTTTTCCGGTTGATTGGGGTGTTAGCAGAGCGTAGAAATTTGTGCCCCGGCGCCAATCCAAGGCGATAAGAGTCGAAGTTTATCTATAACTAAGGGCCAATGTATCATGGGGTTTGAAAGTGTACTTGTTTTGGCTGGGCCAGGCTCACGGAGTGGGTACCGGCTCAAGATTTCGCGATTTTAGCCGATACCAAAAGCTGTGGAGTGGTAAAAATCTGTATCGGCGGCCTAACCCAAACTCGATATCCCCACATATGACCTGGGAAAGCTGGGGAATGGGACCAATTTGAGCTATACTTTGGTTCAAGTTATTGCAGTAATGCCATATTATTTAGTGGGTTTTTCGCGAGCCTTCAGGGATGCGGTACCTGCCACAGCAGGGTGTGCAGGAGATCAGGCGGGTAGTGCGCTCGCAGCACCCTGGGGTAATAAGGCAACCTAAATTTTGTGCATTATGCACTTGGTCGCAGGGACCGCCGAGCCAATATCGGGGTATGACCATGAAAAACAACTTATCACTCCCGCGTGACTGGGATTTCTCTCCTCGGTTGGGCGTTTGGCGGCAATCCGTCGTTTTATTTCCGCATTTTGTATTTAAAAAAGTATTCCCCATGGTTTTATTTTCCCGCAGATGGGGGAAGTTTCCCCTGGTCTTGGTATTGCTGCTGGGGTTCAGCACCGTCACCAGCGCGGTCCAACTCGACCGCATCATCAACCAGAGCACCGATGATGCCGAGGAACGGCCATCCCTTGCTACCCCCATGTACCTTACCAGTTCTGATATGGAGTTGGTGTTTGATGGTAGCACTCGGCAATTAGTGGGATTACGTTTTCAGGATCTGCAGATTCCTCCGGGCACCACCATCACCCGCGCCTATCTCGAATTTACCGTGGATGAGAACGACAGCGGCGCCACTAATGTGGTGATAAATGGTGAAGATATCGATAATTCGGTCACCTTTAGCACCGCCAATAATATTTCAGGGCGTACGCTGACCTCGGCTACCGTTGCCTGGCTGTCAATCGCCGCCTGGAACATCGCCGACAGCGACAATGAGCATAAAAGAACCCCTGACTTGACCAGCATTGTGCAGGAAATTGTCGACCGCAGTGGCTGGACCATCGGCAATGCCATGGCCTTCATTATTCAGGCTGGGAGTGGTTGCAGCTCCAGTGCCTGCCAACGTACTGCGGAGGCGTATAATGGCAGGCGCACACAGGCCGCCCGGCTGCATATCGAATTTGCCGGTTATCTGGCGCCCCCGGTAAGCCAGATCTGCTACCTGATATCGGATGCGGATAATCTGTTACGTTATACTCACCTCATTGATGACAATTTAACAGCTGCCGACCCGGTTGAATGCGTCGGGGGTAATCCCGATGCCAATATCAATACCGGTCGTAGTTGTGTAGTCGGCGCCAATGGGGTCACTGGTGCCGAAACCATGGCCATGGATCCCGACGATGGCACAATCTACACCGCCAGCGGTGGGCAGATCTATCGGGTTGACCGTTCCTCGGGAGCGACTTTTCCATTACTCAACCCCATCGGCTCAGGCTCTGACGGCAGTACGCCATCAGGCACCGTGACCGATGTCGACGCCATGGCATTCGATCCTTACACCGGATTAATGTTTGCCATTGATACCCCCGAAAGCGGCAGCGATTCGGGTTCCCGAATCATGTTTGTGGTGGAGACCTCCGGCGCCAATGAAGGCCGGATGGCAACGGATACCTTTGGTGCGGGTATTGATTACATCACCATCAGTAATTCATCGGGACTGATCCGGGCAGACGATCTCGGTATCGATCCGGTGAATGAAAATCCCAACGCGGCGGGGTATGGCCGTTTCTGGATCAGTAGTCCCAGTAACCTCTACGCAGTTGACTGGACACCCAGTTCCAATACGGTGACGTCAGTCGACTATGGTGCGTTTACCGTTAATGGTGGCTTAGCGACGGCGGATATGGAAGGGTTGAGTTTTGCCTATGACAGTGCCGGCGACATTTCCACCCTCTATGGTACGACGGGCAGGACTAGTACTATCGGTAGATCCGAACGCAATCGTCTATGGGAAATCACCATCCCCGCTACTCCCGGTGCAACGGTGACGGTTGCGCATGTGACGGATTTGGGTAGCGGCACTCTGGGCTGGCCATTGCACGATGGCAGCAGTTCGAGCAGCGCAGGGAATGGGGACTATGAAGCGGTTGAATGTGCCTTTAAACCACGCGGTACCACCTATGTCTCCCTGGCGTCCTTTATGGCGCGAACCGTAGACGGTGCAACACAGCTTGAATGGAGCACCACTTCACAGATAGGCACCCTGGGCTTCCATATCAAGAGAAAAGATCCGAACACCGGCAAGTACAAGCGCATCAATGACAAAATGTTGCCTGCATTGCTAAACGCCCCCCAAGGCGGGTCTTACGTCTTTGTTGATCCAGGCGCCGTATCGGGTGAAACCTACAGCTATAAGCTGATTGAAATCGAAGTGACCGGCAAAAAGCACCGTTATGGTCCATTCACGGTCACCGTAGACGGCGAGGGCTATGCGTCAGACAACCCGGCCAACCACAAGCGAGCCAAACGCCTGCACGATAAATATGCACACCATGCCCATGAGATATCGCCAAAACAGCTCAAACGTCTCGGTAAGAGTAAGCTCGCCAAAAAGCGTGCAAAACTCAAGCGGAGAAAGCACCGAAACCGAGATCGGGTAAAGGTCACGGTCAAAGAGGCGGGCCTTTACTACGTGGATACTGTACAGGCTGCTGATTTACTGGGTGTTTCAGCCGCTCGATTCCGGAAATTATTAAAGCGTAGCCGTATAAAAGTCACTAACCTGGGTAAATCTGTCGCCTATATTAAGGGCCGGGGCAACAATGGGCTTTACTTCTATGCCGAGGCGATTGAAAGTAATTTTACCGACGAGAATGTCTATTGGTTGTCCCGTGGTAAGGGCAAACAGGTGCACTCCAGGAAGGGCAGGAAAACAGATCCGGCGTTTGCTGGGCAGAGTTTCCTGAGCCGGGTCCGGGCCGAACAGGATATGGTCCCGGTAACCGTTACCGCCACTGATCCTATAGGAGATTTTTGGCATTGGGATGTAATTGTTGCCGGGGCTCCAGGCAAGGTATTTAACATCCAGGCCAGTGAGCTTGCCAGCAAGACAGACGCAGTGACTTTAGATGTCAATCTCCAGGGTTACAGTAACGATACAAAAGTCGAGCTTGATCATCACATTGAAGTACATGTCAATGGTCAGCGGGTAGGTGATGGCTATTTATCGGGCACCGATGCGGCCACATTAACATTTAACTTTAGCCAGGGTTTACTGCAAGAAGGAGACAACGGTGTTGAAATTCGTGGGTTGCTGGATACGGGTGTCGCCTACAGTTATGTTTATCTCGACAGTCTGGCGTTAAGTTACCATCGCACCTATCGTGCACTCAACGATCAACTTTTGCTGCGGGGTGACAATAACACGGTGGTCACGGTAACGGACTTTTCCGGACCCAATATTTCTGTGTTGAACGTTTCTCATCCAAACAGGCCCAAACGCATTAAGGGTGTTCGAAGCCAAAGGGTGGGACAGAGGTATCAGGTCAGTTTTCGGCCCTCATCACCAACGGCAGAGTATTTTGTTGTTGCTAGTCGCGTCGCAGCCAAGTCCCCAGTTGCTATGGTTGCTGACAAAACCACCCAACTCAAGCGCCGCCGAAATAGTGTCGATTATCTTGTTATCGCCCCAGAGGTTCTGGTGGATGGGGCACAGGTGCTGGCTGATTACAGGCAAGGCCAGGGGCTGAGCAGCATGGTGGTCTCATTGGAAGATGTCTACAACACATTCGGATACGGATTGAGGACCCCCGAGGCAATAAAGTCGATGCTCGAGTATGTCTATCATTCCTGGTCCGGCGTACCACGATTTGTCCTGTTGGTGGGTGATGGTACGTTTGATTATTTTGATCGCTGGGCGGTTGGTGGAAATCTACTACCGCCTTTGTTGGTTGCCACACCCTTCGGCGGCATCATGGCGTCAGACAATGCATTTGCTGATGTGGCCGGTGACGATGGTGTTCCCGAGTTTGCAATCGGGCGCATTCCAGTGCTCAGTGCGGATGAGCTTGCTACGGTAGTCGAGAAAATCAAGCTCTACGAATCCAGCTCTTCGCTTTCAGATGTGATAATGCTTGCCGATAAGCGGGATAAAAATGCCGGGGAATTTGCGGCCGATAGTGATGCACTGGCAAACTTGCTGCCGCAAAGTATGCGTGTCAATAAAATCTACCTCTCTGACAGCTTGTCTATAGATCAGGCGCGGACCCGTCTTTTCGATGGCCTCGCACAGGGAATCGGTTGGATAAATTATCGTGGCCACGGCGGCCTGGATCGATTAAATAGGCTGCTCATGTCCAGTGATGTACCTGGTTTGACAAACAGCCGCTACCCGGTGGTCAGCGCCTTAACCTGCTCGGTAGGGCGTTTTGAGATCCCGGGGTTTAACGCCCTTGGAGAAGATTTAATATTGCGCGATGGGGGGGGGCGATCGCCGTTTGGGCTCCATCGGGGCAGTCCTTGGACGGTGAGGCATTACGGTTAAATCAGGAACTCTTTGAGGCGGTTTTTGACGCAGGTGCGGAAACTCTGGGTGAGGCCATCTTGCAGAGTTTAGGTGAGTACCGAGCAAGAACCGGAAGTTTTGCCTACATCCCCAGAATCTATATTTTATTGGGGGATCCGGGGCTCATTTTGCGTCATTAGTAGGCTCGTACAAGTGCGCCAAGAGTGTGGATTATTGCTAAATGAAAACCGGGAAAACTGAAAAAATATCAACAGATAGTTGCAGGCCTGTCAGACGTGTTTATGAAAAACCTGCGATTATCTCCAGGGAGCACCTGGAAGTGGTGGCGGGAGTTTGTACCCCTGGAAAATCTGCGAGCACCTTCCCCTCTGGGATGTGCGTTGTTATACAGGGTTCTTGACGGGGGCCGAAGTCTGTTTGATGGGGTCCTTGCGCTGTATTTTTCTGTTTAGCTCAAAATGTTGTTTCGCTTGTGGATAGATTTTAACAGGATTTCCCGTTGCCAGCTCAGCGAGCCCCATGCAGAAACCCATATATTCTGATCCCTCGCCATAGGAATCCACCAACTGTTTGGCTTTAGCAGCTAAGGCTCTGACATCCTTTAGAGTTTGCGAATGATTCCATATCTCTTCGATTGACTGCCGGTGGATGTTTCCCAACAATCGCCGCAGTTGCATGCAGGGATAGACGCGGCCATAGGGGTCAATAACCAAAATGGACGAACCTGAGCCACATTGCTTGCTGACGGGTGTTTCGGTGTTCTGGGGGGCGGCGATTTCTTTTTTATGCTGTACTCCTGAATCAAATTTGTAGCTGCTGTCAAAATTAACTATTTTTGATTTCAAATGACCCGCTTGGAAAGTGATGAGTTGTTTAGTTTGCTCGGCGGAGATGGAAATCGATTGGGGTGCGGGGTCACCATTGTCTCTTGGTGTAATAGAGGAAGAGGCAATCAGGTTAAATCCAAACTGGTTTGCAATGGCGTAGATTTTTTTCATTTCATTGAAGTTCCACTGGCTAATTGTCGCGACCAGATTGACTCTCACCCCCAGACTCCGCAATATTTCCAGATTTCTCATTAGCCTTTTAAAGCTGCCCGGTATCCCCGTTTGCCGATCATGGATTTGGGCGCTGGCGCCATGGATGCTGATATCAACTATGGATGTATCCACAACCTCCTTTAGCCTTGTTGCTAGTGCCTTATTAAGCGCATGCCCGTTGGTCTTGAGGTGAACGGCAAAGCCCAGTTCTCGCGCATAGCTGGCAAGAGGCCAGAATTCCGGGTGGAGCATGGGCTCGCCACCGGTCAAGGTGAGAAACATCACCTGCATTTTTTGTAGCGACAATAGCAATGACTTATATTGCTTGAGCGATACCAATTGGCCTTGGGCGCCACGATCGTTATAGCAGATAAAACAATCCAGATTGCAACGATAAGTAAGTTCCAGGGTGACAGAAAGCAGTTGGTTATTCGCCACAGCTTTAGATTTGAATTTTTCTAACAGAGTTGACATCGCACCAGGATCATCGGCTGTGCTCAGACCGATTCCAGAATGTCGTTTTGTACCAGATCCGAAATAAAATCCAGGCAGTCCCGTTGTAGTTGTATCGGCTCAACTTCAAATTCCTTTAGTAGTATAGCCAAACAGTCGTCAATTGATTTGTGGCCATCTATGAGTTCAAGTATGCGGCTGCCGACCGCATTTATTGCGATAATATCTGCGGAGTCCTGGCACATGATGATGCCTTCATCACCGATAGTTCGATGTCTGATATCGGATTTTTTTTCAGCATAGTCGATGTTGTGATTTTCATGGCAAGCCCAGCACTACATCAAAGTACATCGCCATTTTCCAGCGCACTGGGGACCGTCGGAATGATCACCCCGGCTTCCAAAAGCTCCTTGATGAAACCCATGACATCGTGCTCGAGTTGAGGTGGGTCGATATCAAACTCTGCTTCCAATGCATGAATCAATTCACTTAGTGTGGTATGCGCATCCAGTAGCTGCAATATGCGCGCGGCGACCTCGTTAAGGACAATCACCTCCGTTGACTGTTGGCGCACCACCACCGCCTCGTCGGATACGATGCGGTAGCGGACATCTTTTCTCGGTTTATAGATGGTGGATGGACTGATCACGGTATTCTCTTAATCCTCACTTGCGAACATAGGCCAAAAAGGTTGATCAAGGGAAAAGGTTAAGTGGCGCACGGGTGCGATGGCGCTCAAGTGTTCCAGGTTTTCAAACAATCGATCTTGGCGAGCGGGATCGGCGTTAACATAGGGCGCGCATGCCACCAAGGCAGCGATGCTTTCGCTTGGACGCATGTCGCGTACCGCATTGTGTGGCCCCTGGTGGAGCCGAAACAGGCCGCGCACCGGATAAGCGCCACTGGGTGTTGCCGTTTGACCTAATTCGCCGGCAAACGGCATTTTTTCGGCAACCACGCCCTGAGCTGGCCCTGCCAGCAAGGCATTGATGTCATCACTCAATACACTGCGGCCACTGCTTTGGCTCAAACGGGAAACTGTCGTTTTACCGGCGTTAGAAGGCCCGAAGAATAAATAAGCACTGCCCTTGTCGATTACACCGGCGCTGTGTAGCAAGACCCCGCCACATGCCAATAGTCTATAGGCCACCACCACACGGAAATAGTTCTCAAAAACACCTGTAAAATACTCATCGTCCTCTGTCGAAGTCCACAAATAACTTTGGTTATTCCGACATAGATCAAAATAGGCAAAGAATTTTAGACCGGCGATGCCCACAGAAGTATTTTTATATTCAAAGTTGAGGGTGTATTCCCAACCGTTGAGATCAAAGTCAGGGAAAGACCGATTTGGTGCGCGATATAAAAGGGTGTTTACCTCGGCTTGCTGAGACGCGTCGTCATGGCACAGGTCTTGGAAGCGTGTCCGTATGCGATCTACTTGGGTGGCACTGAGGCCATCAAATCCATAGGGCCCCCCCGCAAAATCGATTACCAGCCGATAGTCGCCGAAGGTTTGACCCGGTGATGATGGGGTGAATTGATCTGAACTCAGGACGAATCGATCCGCAAAACTCATATCTTTAGGCGGGTTCTGGTTTGTTGCCAAGCCAGTTGGCAATAACGCATGATCGCCTGGACCCTGCGAGCGTAGGAGACCGGTAGCAAGTTGCTGGGAGGGTTTACATCGACCACCTTACCGATGACTTGGTCAGGCCGGACTGGTACATCGTTTTTGCTGGCCCGGTCGGCACAGGTGACCAGTTCCAGGTGGCCATTTTTTAGTCGATACCCCAACATCCGATGAACCAGAAGCTGGCCGTCCCAGGCACAAAAGGTCACTATGTCGCCTGGCCAGTAGAACCGGCAATTGATGACGGCGACCCGCTGGCCTGGGTTGAGTTGTGGCGCCATGCAACCCCCTACCACATCCATCCACAGGGCGTGTTGGCGGGCCATTTCCCGCAATCCTGCCACCACATTGCCTGTTTGTGTGATCGTGCGGGGAGGCGGGGTTGGGGCTTGGGAGGAGCTCATAATCGAGGACGAAACCGATTGTACTGGGCCTATAGTTTAGCAAAAAGCCGCCGTGGTAGGGAAAGCCCTTTGGAAAGCACCAATATTAATCAGGATTTCTACAGTGCGGGACGCCTGCCCTGAGAGATCCAGGCCAGGGTTTATTCAAGCGATACGTACCACTACGTATATCCTGAAGATTACAAAAATCCACTCTATTTTAGTAATTTTTAAAGGAAAATGATCGGTGTGATTGACGTCTTGGCGGTTTAAGCTCAATAGATCAGAATTTCCTTAGAAATACCCTTCCTTTAGACTCATTTCATATTGGACAAGATTGCGGCTTTCCAGCGCGATCATTTTCCTTTAGAATCCCGCGCTCTCTTGGCCACAGCACAGTAGGTGGCCAATACTCCTTGTCTTACTGTCCAGTGTGGCAGAAGGCTACAACCCGTAAGGAGCCACAATGCGCCATTACGAAATTGTCTTTCTGGTCCATCCTGACCAGAGTGAGCAGGTATCGGCGATGATCGAACGATACCGTAATATGATTGAAGGTGCCCAGGGCCAGATTCATCGTCTGGAAGATTGGGGCCGCCGTCAACTTGCCTATCCTATTAATAAAATTCACAAGGCCCACTATGTGTTGATGAACATAGAGTGTGGTCAGGAGTCCCTTGATGAACTGGAAAATGCGTTTCGGTTTAACGATGCGGTGATTCGGTCGTTGGTGTTAAAGCGGGATGAGGCCATCACTGCGGCGTCACCATTGGCCAGAGACGCCCGTGAAGACGAGGAATCTGAGTCAACTAACGAAAAAAATAGTCAGAACGAGAAGCCTGTACCCGCTGAGAAGGTAGAGGCCACAGACGGCGTAGGCGAAGGCACGGTTAAGACCGAGCCCCCGATGGAAGAGGGAAAGCCATCAGATCAACCTGTTCCTGAGGAGGCCTGAAGATGTCACATTATTTCCGACGTAAAAAGTTTTGCCGTTTTACTGCCGCCGGGGTGGATGAAATTGATTATAAAGACATCGCGACGCTGAAAGGGTACATCAGCGAAAGCGGTAAGATTATCCCCAGCCGCAATACCGGCACCAAGGCGCGTTATCAGCGGCAATTGGGGCGGGCCATTAAACTGGCACGTTACATCGCCTTGCTGCCCTATAGTGATCAGCACGGCTAATTGTGCCAGTGAACCGATGATGAGGACTATTTAATGGATGTCATTCTGCTCGAAAAAGTACGCAACTTGGGTGACCTCGGTACCAAGGTTTCTGTAAAGGCCGGTTATGCTCGCAATTATCTTGTGCCCAAGGGAAAGGCCGTACCGGCTACTGCGGATAATCTCAAAAATTTCGAGGTCCGGCGCACGGAACTTGAAGCGGCAGGCGCCGAGTCTCTGGCGACGGCAAGCGCACGGGCCGAGAAGCTCAACGGCGCCACGGTGCAGATTCTCATGAAAGTGGGTGAAGAGGGTAAATTGTTTGGTTCTGTCGGCGCCCCCGACATTGTCACCGCTACCGCTGAAGCAGGATTTGACTTGGTCAAGGCCGAGATACTGCTGCCTGACGGGGCGTTAAAAGTGGTGGGGGATCATGAGATTAAGCTCGCCCTTCATCCTGAGGTGGCGGCGCATATCATTGTCTCTATCGTGGGCGAAAGCTAGGGAAGCTCTGAATGACGCTCAACCGTTGAGGTTGGTGCCTTGGCGGTTCAAGTTCAATTGACCATAATTTCCCTAGACGGTAGCGCGCTCCGGAAATCCGGTCTTGTCAAGACTGCTCAGGACCGCCGGACTCAAGTACAATAACGCCTATCCAAGCCGGGGTCGAATCCCCGCTATTTAGGCGTCGCTTATTCGTACCTGCGGAGGAAAGTTGGAGGAGCCTGTCTACCTGTCCCAGCGTAACGATCCGGACACGGATGCGCTAAAGTTACCACCCCACTCCCTGGAGGCCGAGCAATCGGTATTGGGGGGCCTGCTACTCGATTTTTACCGTTGGGACCAGGTCTCCGACTTGGTAGCGGAGAGTGATTTTTATCGGCGCGATCACCGCCTCATCTTTGCCGCCATACGCAGTTTGTGCGAGGCCGATTCCCCGGCCGATGTGGTGACGGTATCCGAGTGGCTGGAGAAAAATGACCAACTCGAAGCCGCAGGCGGTTTGGCCTATATTGGCAGTTTGGCCAAAAACACCCCCAGCGCGGCCAATATTGATGCCTATGGCCGTATCGTGCGTGAGCGGGCGGTACTGCGAGGCCTGATCGAGGTGGCCAATGGCATCGCCCAAAGTGCCTACAGCCCCCAAGGGCGGCGTCCGGACGAAATTTTGGATGCTGCAGAAAAGGAAATCTTTGACCTGGCCCGGCATGGGACTCAGACTCAAAAGGGGTTCCGGTCCATGAAGGCCGCCCTGCCCGGGGTTATGGACCGAATCGATTTGTTGTCGCAATCCGATAACCCCATTACCGGTGTGCCCACCGGCTATAAAGATTTGGACGAGTTGACCTCGGGTTTCCAAAAAGCGGACCTCATTATTATTGCCGGTCGACCCTCCATGGGTAAGACTGCATTGGCTATGAATATTGCCGAGAACGCCGCCCTGGGTCATCAACTACCGGTGGCCATCTTCAGCATGGAAATGCCGGAGAGCCAACTGGCCATGCGTATGTTGGCCTCGACCGGACGTATTAACGCCCAGAAGTTCAGGACCGGCAAACTCAGTGATGATGATTGGCCCCGGTTGAGTTCTGCTGCGCACCTTTTAGGGTCGGCCCCCATCTACATTGACGACACACCGGCATTGACCCCTTTGGAGATACGCGCCCGGTCGCGGCGTTTGGCCCGGGAGCACGAGCATGGGCTGGGTCTGATTGTGGTGGACTACTTGCAGCTTATGCAATCCGGGGGTAACAATGAAAACCGCGCCACCGAAGTCTCTGCCATTACCCGTTCTCTCAAGGCCCTGGCCAAGGAACTTGATGTCCCGCTGGTTGCATTGTCGCAGCTCAATCGCGCCCTGGAACAACGTCCGGGTAAAAAGAAGATTCCGGTCATGTCTGACTTGCGCGAGTCCGGCTCCATCGAACAAGATGCCGACGTGATTATCTTCATTTACCGTGATGAGGTGTACAACGACGATACCGACGAAAAGGGCATTGCCGAGATTATTGTCGGCAAGCAACGTAATGGTCCCATTGGCACGGTAAGATTGACCTTTCTCGGTGAGTACACGCGGTTTGAAAACTATACCAGTCCTGATTTCGACAATTACTATAGTCACTAATAACCAGGGCAATTCTGATCAATTGAACTTGAACCGCCAAGAACGCCAAGCTTTTTCTTTTGAAAATCAACAGCTTATTGGATTGGCGACCTCGGTAACTGCTCCATGCGTTACTCTACCTCCTCCGTCCATGGAGTCGTTGGCGGTTGAGCGTCATTCAGAGGTCCCATAGAGTGACCCTACACTCCAGAACCAAGCACACGACAGTATGACCCGGCCATTGCGGGCGGTGATCCATCCTGCGGCCCTTGCTCACAATCTCAATGTTGCCCGCAAATTCGCACCGCAAAGCAAGGTGATGGCAGTGGTGAAGGCCGATGCCTATGGGCATGGTTTGGCGGGTGCAGTGCAAGGGCTTCAGGCCGCAGACGGGTTCGGCTTATTGACCACGGATCAAGCCATCCATCTGCGTGAAATGGGGGTTGATAAGCCCCTATGTCTGCTCGAAGGTTTTTTTGAGCCCTATGAATTGACGGTATTGGCAGGCTATGGGGTCGCCGTTACCCTTCACAGCGAGGCGCAACTCCGAGTCCTTGAAACCACCCGCTTCAAGGGGCCTCTGGATGTGTGGGTTAAACTCGATACCGGTATGCACCGCATTGGATTTTCACCAGGTGCGGTCGCCGATGTGATGCAACGCCTTTTGGTCTTGGACAATGTGCGCCCGATAGGTTTTATGTCACATTTGGCCAATGCAGATCAGGTAGACGATCCTGCTACAGAGAAGCAATTGAAGCAATTTGTGAGCACTTGTTCGGCCTATACGAAACCTAAAAGTCTGGCCAATTCAGCTGCAGTGGTCGCGTGGCCAGCTACCTACCTTGACTGGGTGCGGCCCGGCATCATGCTTTATGGGTCATCGCCTGTGGCCGCCCAGTCTGCCCAGGAGTTGGGCTTGCAACCCGCTATGGATCTGGATTCGGCGCTCATTTCCATCAAGGACCTGAGTCGGGGAGATAGGGTGGGCTATGGTGGGACCTGGGTCTGCCCACATGATATGCGCATCGGCGTGGTGGCCGCTGGTTACGGTGATGGGTATCCTCGCCATGCCCCCCAAGGGACACCCATACTCGTCAAAGGCCGGGTTGCGCCCTTAGTAGGGCGCGTATCCATGGATATGATCACGCTAGACCTGAGCCAGCATGATGATGTCCAGGTGGGCGATCCGGTACGCCTGTGGGGACAAGACTTGGATATTGATGCTATTGCCAAACGGGTTGGCACCATTGCCTATGAATTGATGTGTGGGGTTACCGCCCGCGTCCCGCGGGTATATAACGACCATGGCGGTTAGGACCCGTAGTGAATTTAGCTGCACCGATTGCGGCGCCCAACACAACAAATGGGTGGGGCAATGCCCGGCCTGTGGCAGTTGGAATACCCTGGTGGAGGTGATGGCCACAGCGTCCCACAAGGCCGACCCGCGGCGGCCACGATTTGTCGACCATATCGACAACCGGGGTCCTCAGCCGCTGGCGGATGTGGCTGTAGAAAAACTGCGCCGCAGTCATACCGGGGTCGAGGAATTTGACCGGGTGCTGGGTGGGGGACTGGTTACAGGATCGGTTATCCTCATCGGTGGTGACCCGGGAATCGGTAAATCGACTCTGGTATTACAGTGTTTGGCCCATATGAGCCGACAGGCCCGCACCCTGTACATCACCGGTGAGGAGTCGGCTCAGCAGGTGGCGCTACGGGCGCAACGCATCGGCGTTAATGCCGATGGGGTGCAATTATTTGCCCACAATCAGGTTGAGCAAGTCCTGGTCTCGGCCAACCAATTAAAGCCCAGCATCATGGTGGTGGATTCCATACAAACCCTCTATACACAGTTTCTTCAATCTGCGCCGGGCAGTGTCGCCCAGGTGCGTGAGTGCGCCGCACAACTTGTGCGCTATGCCAAACAGACTGGGACTATAGTGTTGCTCATTGGGCACGTGACCAAGGACGGGCACCTCGCCGGACCACGGGTGTTGGAACATATGGTGGACACGGTGTTGTATTTTGAAGGTGATGCCGATAGTCGATTTCGAATCATCCGTGCGATCAAGAACCGCTTTGGTGCGGTCAATGAAATTGGTGTGTTTGCCATGACCGAGACCGGGTTGCGGGAGGTGGGCAATCCATCGGCGCTATTTTTGACTCACCATCAAAAAGCGGTATCCGGCAGCACCATTCTCGCCACCCAGGAAGGTACTCGGCCCTTATTGGTTGAGATCCAGGCCCTGGTAGATTCGACTTCTCTGGGTAACCCAAGACGGCTCACGGTCGGCTTGGAAGGTAGTCGTCTGGCCATGCTGCTGGCGGTGTTACATCGTCATGGCGGTGTGGCCTTGAACGACCAGGATGTTTTTGTGAATGCAGTCGGAGGGGTGCGGGTATCGGAGCCTGCCGCTGATTTGGCCATCCTCGCTGCGGTGGTATCGAGCCTGCGTGATCAGCCTATTGCCGAAGGCTTGGTGATCTTCGGCGAGGTGGGGTTGGCCGGGGAAGTACGTCCGGTGCAGAGGGGCCAGGACCGGCTGCGGGAAGCGGCCAAGCTGGGTTTCAAACGGGCAGTGATACCTGCCGCCAATGCGCCCAAACGGGTGATTGGTGGTATCGAAGTGGTAGCGGTAGAACGTTTGGAACAGGCATTGGAGCGGGTGTTTCCTTAGTTGGGATAGTCCCCAAGGAGTGTCGGGCTAAAGCCCGGCCTACAGGCCTGCACAGAATTTTTACCACAGAGATTGGGTTTGGTTTATTGATCTACTCCAGGGTGCGTACCAGGATAACGGAGATGTTATCGGGTCCACCGGCTTCGTTGGCCATGTTCACCAACGTCGAAGCGCTCTCTTCAAGTTCGCCATTGGCGTTATGCAGGGTCTGGCGTATTTGCTCATCGTTGACCACATCGGTGAGTCCGTCAGAACACAACAGGTAAAGATCACCTTCTTCGATTTTGCCTTGGTTAATGTCGGGGGTGACATGATCTTCGATGCCCAGGGCACGGGTAATGAGATTTTTATTCAGAGACCCTTGGGCCTCTTCCGGGGTCAACATACCTTGGCGCACCAATTCCTGGACCAGTGAGTGGTCATCTGTGATCTGCTTAAGTGAGTCGCCCCGTAGCCGGTACATGCGTGAGTCTCCCAGGTGTGCGACGCTGAACCGGTCATCCTTGAAAAAGGCGGCGACAATCGTTGCGCCCATGCCTCTGCACTCTGGGCGCTCTTCGGCGATGCGCAGGATCTGGGTATTGGCGTCTTCGACCGCTTGGACCAGTTTTTCGATATGACTATCACTATTTTCGTCTTCTTTTGAGTCAGCCTCTCTTGCATCTATATAGCGATTAATTTTCTCTGTTACTGCCTCTACAGCAATTTGGCTGGCTACTTCACCGGCCTGATGGCCGCCCATGCCATCGGCCAACACCGCAAGCCCTATAGAGGGTTCGGTGGCGATGCTGTCTTCATTGTGTTCGCGTACCTGACCGGTATCAGTGATACCTGTTATCTCGATTTTCATGCAGTCTATTCGCCCCTGGTGCTTGATCTTGACTCCACTACAACAGAAGCCGTTCCAGACAACGGTTATAAATTCGGCTCAGCACCTCCAAATCATCGACTCGGACACATTCGTCGACTTGATGGATGGTGGCATTGGATGGGCCTAACTCTACCACTTGAGTTCCGGTGGGGGCTATAAAGCGCCCATCCGAGGTGCCCCCGGATGTCGATAAAACTGTACTTCGCCCAGTAACGTCTTGTATGGCGTCTTGAGTAGCGGTGATGAGAGCGCCCTTTTCAGTGATAAACGGTTGTCCCGAGAGACTCCAGTCAATGTCAAAGTTTAGACCATGTTTGAGGAACAGGCCTTCAAGTCTTTGGTGCAGTTCCAGCTCGGTGACTGCCGGGGAGAATCTGAAATTGAATTCGATATCCAGTTGGCCTGGAATAACATTGTTGGCGCCGGTCCCTGCCTGGATAGCGGAGATCTGAAAGCTGGTGGCAGGGAAATATTCAGAGCCTTGGTCCCATTCAACAAGGATCAGTTCTGAAAGGGCGGGGGCCACAAGGTGGATGGGGTTGCTAGCAAACTGTGGGTAGGCTACGTGGCCCTGGCGGCCCTTTATTCGTAGCCGACCGTTAAGAGAACCCCGGCGACCATTTTTGATCGTATCCCCCAGTTCTTGCTGGGAAGACGGCTCACCCACTATGCAGTAATCGATGCGCTCATTACGAGCCTGTAGGGTATTGACGATTTGTACGGTCCCGTTTGTTGCCGGGCCTTCCTCATCGGAGGTGATAAGAAACCCAATGGAGCCGTTGTGATCTGGATGCCGTGAGACAAAATCTTCGCTTGCAGTAATAAAGGCGGCCAGAGAGGATTTCATGTCGGCGGCGCCACGACCATAGAGATAACCGTCTCGAATCTCGGGCAAGAAAGGATCGCTTGTCCAGGCCTCGGCAGGGCCGGCAGGGACCACATCGGTGTGGCCCGCGAACACGATTAAGGGGCCAGATTGGCCATGCCGCGCCCAGAAATTCTGGACGTCACCATGGGGCATGGATTCGATGGCAAACCCGATGGCCCCAAGACGTTCACACAGCAGTGCCTGACAACCCCGGTCCTCCGGGGTCACCGAGGGCCGGGTAATAAGCGCCATGGCCAACTCCAGGGTGGGGGTCATCATTTCAGACAAGACGCTGGATTGATGAGATCAAATGTCCCTGAGCAGTTCATTGATGCCCACTTTGGACCGGGTCTTTTCGTCTACCCGTTTAACTATGACTGCACAGTACAGGCTATGGCTACCGTCTTTGGCGGGTAAGGAGCCGGAGACCACCACGGACCCGGCGGGGATTCGGCCGTAGCTGATCTCACCGTTCGCGCGGTCCAGAATTTTAGTGCTCTGGCCAATGAACACGCCCATGGAGATGACCGAGCCGGCCTCGACGATAACACCTTCCACGACCTCGGAACGGGCGCCGATAAAACAGTTGTCTTCAATGATGGTAGGTGCGGCTTGAACAGGTTCCAACACACCGCCGATGCCCACACCACCGGATAGGTGTACATTTTTCCCGATTTGGGCGCAGGAGCCGACGGTGGCCCAGGTGTCGACCATGGTCCCTTCGTCCACATAGCCACCGATATTGACATAGCTGGGCATGAGCACCACGCTGGGTGCAATATAGGCACCATGGCGCACCGAGGCGGGTGGGACGATCCTGCTGCCACCTTGGCGAAAATCTCGTGAACTATAATCAGCGTATTTTGAGGGCACCTTATCAAAGTAGTTGGTAAAGCCACCCTTGATAAAGCGGTTGTCTTCGATTCGGAAATAGAGCAACACGGCCTTTTTAAGCCACTCATTGACGATCCAGTGACCGTCATGTTTTTGAGCGACACGTATATCACCCCGGTCCAATTGTTCAATGGCGCTCACAACTGCATCTTTGACCTGCGTTTCCACATTTCTAGGGGTAATGTCGGCGCGGCGCTCAAATGCGTCTTCTATGATTTGCTGTGTGTCGTTCATGTGACTCTCTTCCTCAGGGTGCGTATTGTGCCAGCGAGGCTGATCGCTTGGTGTGCATTATAAGTGTAACAGCTTCAAAGGGATTCTTTGATACCGGGTGTCAATACCTAATATTGGACTTTGCTAAAACACCCAATCCTGTTGGGGGCCGGTTGTCTGGCCCAAGCGTTGAGCGATCTCCTTCTCCATACATGCCCGTAATTGCGGATCACTGATGGGCCGATTGTCACGGTCAGTGATATAGAAGATATCTTCGGCGCGTTCACCGTAAGTGGACACCTTGGCGGTCTGAACACGCAGTTTACAGGCTAGAAGGGCAAGCGCCACCTGATGCAAAAGCCCAGGGCGATCTTGCGCCACGACTTCGAGTACAGTGGTGAGGCCGCTGGCAGATTCGGAGAATTGGGTGCGTGTGGGGATGGGAAATTGTTTGAGCGCTCTGGGAAGATTGATTTGTAGAGGGTGCTTGCCTGCTTTTGGCGCCAGGATTTGTTGGTGGAGTTGCTCTTCGATGTGGCCTAGAAACCCGTTTCGGCTCTGATCGGCGCCGCTGTTGTCCAACACCACAAAGGTGTCCAGGGCAAAGCCCGCAGTAGAAATATGCAGGCGAGCGTCGACGATATTGAGATTCATACGATCAAAGCCACCGGTGAGGGTGGTGAAGAGATCAGTTTTGGCCGGAGCGTAGATTAAAACTTCAATGACTTCATGTTCAGGATGGTAGCGCGCAGCAACCAAGGGCAAGCGGGTTGCTTCGGTCTGGGCGATGGATTGTGCGTGCCAAGCGATGCTTTCCGCATCGTAGCGCGCAAAATACGTATCGCCCAAGGTCTCCCACAACTCCAGTATGTGGTCAGACGTGGTGCTGGAACCGTTTACAATAGCCAGGGCTTGTTGCTTCTGATCGGCGACGCGTTCCTCAATGCGTACTGGGTTGCTAAAACCGCGCCTGAAAATTCGGGTGGTGGCGGTATAGAGTTGGGATAATAGCCGGCCCTTCCATGAATTCCATACCTTCGGGCTGGTTCCTCGGATATCGGCAACAGTTAATAGATAGAGGTTATCCAGGCGTTCCTGCTCCCCGACCTTTTCGGCGAATCGCATTACCACCTCCGGGTCAGAGATGTCTTCGCGCTGTGCGGTCCATGACATTATGAGGTGGTTGCGTACCAGCCAAGCAATAAATTGAGTGTCATATGCACTCATATCGTGCTGGTGGCAGAAGACGATGACATCTTTTTCGCCCAGTTTGGCATGGTCACCGCCCCGGCCTTTGGCAATGTCGTGGAACAACCCGGCGATGTAGAGGCGTTCAGTTTTAAACAGGCCGCTGATCACCGTACTTTCGAGAGGAAATTCATGCTTAAATTCGGGCACTGCGAGCCGACGTAGATTACGCACCACAAACAGGCTGTGTTCATCAACGGTATAAACATGAAAAAGATCGTGTTGCATTTGGCCAACGATGCGGCCGAAATTGGGAAGATAGGCGCCCAGGACCCGGTAGGCATTCATGCGCCGTAAACTATGGGTGATGCCTTGGGGTTGGCGCATAATCTCCATGAACAGGCTACGGCAGGCGATGTCCTTTCTGAATTCATTGTCGATACGATGCAGGTTGCTTTGTATCAACCGAATGGTGCTGGCCCGCACCCCTTTTAGGCCGGGATTGATTGCCATTAACAGGAACAGTTCAAGCATGGCGAAAGGGGAGTGCTCAAAGACCTTTGGGTTGGTGAGCTCCAGAAAACCATTGTGACTCCGAAACCTCCTGTTGATTTTCTTCTTCTTAGTCTTACCTTGACTTAATATTTCTTCCTGAAAATGTTGTAGCAGAATTTCGTTTAACAGGGCCAATTCCTTGACTGTCCTGTAATAACGCTTCATAAGCTGTTCGACTGCCAACTTTCCTGGGCGATCTTGGTAGCCAAATTCCTTGGCCAGGCTACGCTGATGATCAAACAACAAACGATCTTCACGTCGGCCAGCGATGAAATGCAGCCCGTTACGCACTCGCCATAAGAAGTTTCTACCGCGTATAAGACCCCGATGTTCCTCTTCAGTCAAAAACCCGTGGCCTACTAAGTCGTGAATGGATTCTGCTGCGAAATGACGTTTTGCCACCCAACCCACCATCTGTATATCGCGCAGCCCACCCGGGCCTTCCTTGAGATTGGGCTCGAGGTTATAGGCGGTATCGTGATAGCGGTGGTGGCGATCAAGTTGTTCCTGCCATTTGGCCTCGAAGAAGGCTTTGGATGACCATATTTTGGGTGGCGCAGTGGCCTTCAACATTTTCTGGAATAGCTTTGGGTTGCCATGCAGTAAACGAGATTCCAGAATATTGGTGGCGACGGTAATGTCTTTTTTTGATTCGTTGACGCAATCTTGTATTGTTCGCACGCTGTGACCGACTTCCAGGCCCATATCCCATAAAAATCGCAAAAAGGCTTCGCAGAAAGACTGGACTTTTTTGTGGTGATTGCCTCCAAGCAAGAACATAAGATCCACATCAGACCCAGGGTGCAGTTCACTGCGGCCGTATCCGCCTACGGCTATGAGTGCGGCCTCGTGGGTGGGTTGCAGTTTCTCCAGGTGCAGGGTCCAGGCCTGGATCAGGAGTTGATCCACTAACCAGGCATGGTGGTGGACGATATCCTGACCTGGGGCCGACTTGAGGTGCGCGGCATGCAGAGTCTTTCGTCCTTTTCTAAGGTAGGCGCGGAAAACATCTAAAGGTGAACGATCACCATTGAGATCAGTGACAAACTCCTTAGGATTAAAAAGCTTTGCTTTGGATAATGGCATGACCAGACTCTATTTTGGGCAGAACTTCAGAATGATTCTTCTGGTCTGACGGTAAGTACGTCATAGCCGTCTTCGGTCACCAGTATAGTATGTTCCCACTGTGCCGACAGACTGTGATCCCGTGTCACCACGGTCCAGTTGTCCGCTAATAATTTGACCGCTCTATGCCCGGTATTGATCATGGGTTCGATGGTGAAGGTCATGCCCGCCTCCAGCCGCAGGCCCGTACCCAGTTCACCGTAGTGCAGGACCTGAGGGTCCTCGTGAAATTTACGGCCAATCCCGTGGCCGCAGTACTCGCGCACCACTGAGCAGTGGTGGTCTTCGGCATGACGCTGAATACGGTGCCCTATATCTCCCAAGTGGGCCCCGGGCTTGACCACACCCATGCCAAGACGAAGACAATCGTAGCTGATCTCGGCGAGACGTTTGGCCTTCACCGAAGGTGTGCCGATGAAGAACATTTTGCTGGTGTCGCCGTGGTAGTCCTCTTTAATGACAGTGATATCAATATTGATGATGTCGCCTTTCTTCATTTTCCGGTCGCTCGGGATACCGTGGCAGACCTGATGGTTGACCGATGTGCAGATAGACCGGGGAAAGCCATGATAGTTGAGCGGCGCAGGAATGGCATCTTGTTCGTTTACGATGTAGTCGTGGCAGATTCTATCCAATTCATCCGTGGTGATACCGGCGACGACATAGGGTTCAATCATTATCAGCACATCTGCCGCCAGACGTCCGGCAGTGCGCATTTTCTCAATTTCTTCTGCGGTCTTGGTTTTTACGGTCATTTTTCTGGATTACACTTATAATGTGAGCCCAAGTTTGGGTCTTGGCCATTGTTTCGTGGCGTGGCTGTCCTGTGGGGGTTCCCCGGATGATGCCGGTAAATGGTCCCTGGGACCAGCGTTGTGGGTGGGGGGTGATTGTGGTATAAGACAGCGCCTTTTTTGCACCTTACTTGATTAATTTAGGGCGCGAAGGGGCTTACACACGTTACTACCCAGTCTTCACTGGATCAGGCCTACCCGGCCGCCAGGAAGACCCCTAAAACTCACGTGGACCCCATTTGGACGTCCGGGTGCCCTGCTTAAGACGGTAGGGTTGGCGTCTGAATCCACGGTGGATGAACCCGAAACGGAGAGTTGAGAATATGAGTAATGTCAGCATGCGTCAAATGCTGGAGGCCGGTGTGCATTTCGGCCACCAGACCCGTTATTGGTCTCCCAAGATGCGCCCGTATATTTTTGGCGAACGCAACAAAATCCATATCATTAATCTGGAAAAGACCGTACCCATGCTCAAGGAGGCCATGACCTTCTTGAATAAGCTGGCCGCCAATGGCGGCACGATCCTGTTTGTCGGCACCAAGCGCCAGGCCGGCGAGATTATTGGCGAGCAGGCCAACCGTTGTGCCTCCCCCTATGTAAATCATCGTTGGCTGGGTGGGATGTTGACCAATTTTCAGACCGTTAAAAACTCCATTCGTCGCCTCAAGGAGCTTGAGGTCATGGGTGAAGACGGTAGTTTGCTCAAACTGGCCAAGAAGGAGGTTTTGAAACTGGATCGGGAGCGCAGTAAACTGCACCGCAGTCTCGCCGGTATCAAGGATATGGCGAAGTTGCCCGATGCCCTATTCATTGTCGATATCGGCCATGAAGATATAGCGGTTGCCGAAGCCAAAAAACTCAAGATTCCAGTTATCGCGGTGGTGGATACCAACTGCGCTCCTGACGACGTGGACTATACGATTCCTGGGAACGACGATGCTATCCGGGCCATTAGCTTGTATGTTTCGGCGGCTGCAGACGCAGTGCTTGCCGGGCAAGAGGCTGCGGCGACCCAGTTACCTGGGCGCAAGGAAGAAGAATATGTAGAGATGGACAGTGATGACGCCGAAGAAGTCCTGGCCGAGGTTGAAAAAGACAAAAAGGTGCCTAAAGCGAAAGACACTATAGACGACAATACGGAGAAAAAGACTGTCAAGAAAAAGGCCGTCAAGAAAAAGGTTGCCACCAAAACTGTTAAAAAGGCCGTTAAAAAAGTGGTCAAGAAAAAGACGGTGACCAAGAAGGCGTCTGCCGGGAAAGAAAACTAAAAGCTGTTAATGATAGGGTGTATCCAAATGGCGCTTAATCTTAAAGCCCAATACCACTGTCATCCCGGAATGACGAATAGATTATTTCAGCTTAAGCGTTAATGCCATTCGGGTAGATCCCTATGGTCATGCACATTATCTACAAAGACGAGTTCATGTGCATAATAATAGATACGAGGTGGTTCTAATGAGTATTACGGCTTCCATGGTAAAGGCCCTGCGCGAGCGTAGTGGCGCAGGCATGATGGAATGTAAAAAAGCGCTTGCCGAGACCCAAGGTGATGAAGACGCCGCACTGGTGCTTTTGCGCACCAAGGGTGAGGTGCAGGCGGAAAAGAAGGCTGGACGCATTGCTGCTGAGGGCGTCATAGGTAGCTATGCCAGTGAAGATGGAAAAGTTGCCGCGCTGGTAGAGCTCAATTGCGAAACCGATTTTGTTGCCAAAGAGCCCGCATTTAAAGATTTTGCAAACGCCCTAGCGCAACTTGCAATGGATCAAAATCCAGCCGACCTCGATGCCCTGTTGGCCATGACTTTACCGGGTGAGAGCCAGGACGTTGAAGCCGCCCGTTCTGCGTTGATAAATAAGATCGGTGAAAACATCAATATTCGCCGTTTTGTGCGTTTTGCCGCTGAGGCCGATACTCAGATCAGCATTTATTTGCACGGCGTCCGGATTGGTGTTTTAGTCGAGTCCAGTGGCGGGGTAGCCAGTCTTGGACGCGATATTGCCATGCACATTGCCGCCAGCAGGCCGTTGTGTGTCAGCGCGGATCAGGTTCCCCAGGAATCGATCGAAAAAGAAAAGGCGATCTTTATTGCCCAGGCCGAGGAAAGTGGCAAGCCCCCTGAAATCATTGAAAAAATGGTGAGCGGAAAGTTGCGTAAGCATGTCAACGAAGTTTGTCTTGAGGGTCAATCCTACGTCAAAGCCCCCGAGTTATCGGTCGCTAAGTTGCTCGCAGGTGAAAACGCCAAAGTGAGCCAGTTTGTCCGCTTTGAAGTGGGTGAGGGAATCGAAAAAAAGGTCGAGGATTTCGCCGCCGAAGTGATGGCCCAGGCCAAGGGAGGCTAAGCCTTGGCGAGAAAGTGTCGGCGCGTCCTGCTAAAACTCAGTGGCGAGGCCCTGATGGGGGACCATGCCTATGGTATTGATCCCAAGACATTGGACTATTATTGCGAACAAGTTGCTGAGGTCGTTACCACCGGGTGCCAAGTTGCTGTGGTCATCGGTGGGGGTAATATCTTCAGGGGCGTGAGTTCGGCCGCTTCAGGCATGAACCGTGTCAACGCAGACCACATGGGGATGTTGGCCACGGTGATCAATGGTCTGGCCTTGCAAGATAATTTGGAGCGCCGGGGTATTGCGGTACGGCTCCAGTCAGGCCTCAAAATTGGTTACGCCATTGAGCCCTTTAGTCACAAACACGCACTGCACCATCTTGAGTGCAATCGGGTGATGATTTTTGTGGCGGGTACCGGTAGCCCTTTTTTTTCCACGGATACCGCTGCGAGTTTGCGTGCCGCTGAAATCGAAGCCGATTTGCTGGTCAAGGCGACCAAGGTTGATGGTGTCTATAGTGCCGATCCCCTGTCCAACCCGAAAGCGACACGTTATGATGTATTAAGTTATAACGCTGTTTTGGAACAACAACTCGGCGTCATGGATGCCGCCGCAGTTGCCTTGTGCCGCGAGAACGATATCCCGCTGCGGGTATGCGATGTCCAGAGTCCAGGGAATCTGTTGGCAGCGGTGAGCGGTGAACATGTCGGGACGTTGATTAATCGAGAAGGTAAACTATGACTGCTGAGATACGTAAAGATGCCGAAGGCAGGATGATCAAGAGTGTGCAGGCATTGCAGAATGAACTTTCCCGCCTGCGTACCGGGCGTGCCAGTGTCGGGTTGCTGGAGCCGATTCGCGTGGATTACTATGGTGCTGTGACACCTTTGAGTCAAGTCGCTGCGGTGGCTGTTGCAGACGCCCGCACCTTGACGGTGACACCGTGGGAAAAATCACTGGTCCCCATTATCGAAAAGGCCATCATGGAGGCCAACCTGGGCCTCAATCCAGTGACCGCCGGTGAGGTTATTCGCGTACCGTTACCCCCTCTGACGGAGGAACGGCGTAAAGAAATGACCAAATTGGTTCGCAGTGAAGGAGAAAACGGGCGTGTAGCGGTGCGTAATATACGTCGTGATGCCAACCACCGGCTGAAGGAGTTATTGAAAAATAAGGAATTGCCGGAAGATGAAGAAAAGCGTGGTCAGGAAGAGATTCAAAAGATCACCGACCGATTTGTCTCGCAGATCGATGCAATGATCGAGACCAAGGAGAAAGACATCTTAAAGGTTTAGGTTAAGGTGATCGACACAAGTTTAACCCTCTGACAGGAGCGGGATGTCTCATCCCCTGTTAAGACACTTGGTTGCTAAATTAAAAGAATTGCTGTCGTTTCGACGCCTGAAAAAGACCTCTAACGGTGGCCGTACTGTGCCATTGCATGTTGCGATAATCATGGATGGCAATGGTCGTTGGGCCCGCAAACGAGGGTTGCCGCGGATCGCCGGTCATCGACGGGGGATGGAAGTGGTGCGTAATCTGGTACGCCTATGCGGTGAAAACGGCGTTAAATACCTTACCTTATTTGCCTTTAGTAGCGAGAATTGGCGGCGACCTGCCCGTGAAGTGCAATTACTCATGGACTTGTTTGCCAGTGCGCTCGAAAACGAGGTTAAGAAACTTCATGACAATGACGTGAAGTTATATGTCATCGGTGATCTGGGCCGTTTTGGCGAGCGCATCACATCTCTAATCAAGGATGCCGAGAGTCTTACACGTAACAATCAAACCCTCACCCTGACCATTGCTGCCAACTATGGTGGGCGATGGGATATTGCCCAGGCCTGTCGAAAAATAGTCAATCAGGTGCAGTCGGGAGCACTGAATGATCGTGCCATCACCGAGGAGACGGTGGAAAACTTTTTATGCGCCAGTTTTTTGCCGGAACCCGATTTGTTTATTCGTACGGGTGGTGAACAACGCCTGAGTAATTACCTGTTGTGGCAATTGGCCTATGCGGAACTCTATTTTACCGATGTGCTGTGGCCAGATTTCAATGAGGATAAATTTTTGAGTGCCTTGCAGGAGTTCTCAAAACGTCAGCGGCGGTTTGGGCAGACCGGAGAGCAAATCGACCAGGCGACGAATGCTTAAGGCGCGTATTATTACGGCCATTGTCATGGCCGTGGTGCTGTTTGGAGTGCTATTCGGGTTGTCAGGGGGGGCGTTCGCAGCTGTGCTCGGACTTGTGGTATTGGGTGGGGCCTGGGAATGGTCTCGGCTTGCGGGCCTGATCCGCATCGAATTTCGGCTTCTCTATAGCACGATTATCGCTGCAATCGGCGTAGTGTGTTATCGCTATGCCTTTCCTGAGGTTTGGCCACTGCTGGTGGGTGTTGGGTGGTGGTTTGCCATTGTCGTTTTGTTGTTTCGCCTGCAAACCCGTGGCATACAGCTACAGTCTCGAGCTTTCGTGCTTATAGCTGGGGTCGTAGTCCTGGTGCCTGCCTGGTACGCTGCGGTGATGCTTCATGCCATCGACCTTAAGCGGCCATGGTTGCTGTTGTCTTTGTTTCTGGTTATTTGGGGCGCCGATATCGCAGCCTATTTTGCAGGTAAGGCCAGGGGGCGGATTCGCCTGGCGTCCCGTTTAAGCCCTGGCAAGACCGTAGAGGGTTTGAGTGGAGGATTGGCCGGTGTTTTGCTCGTAGCCGTCTTTCTGGGCGCCACAGTGTGGCAGCTTGGGGCTACGACGTTGTTGATGTGGGTGAGCCTATGCTTGGCCAGTGGTCTTTTTTCTGTGGTGGGCGATCTTTTTGAAAGCGTGATCAAACGCCAGGCAGGGGCCAAAGATAGTGGTAATTTGCTTCCGGGTCATGGTGGTATACTTGACCGGATTGATAGTTTCACCGCTGCTGCCCCGATTTTTGCATTGGGTTGGTTGTTGCTAAAAGGTCTCTAACTTTTTCTTCACCGGCATAGGCAATGAAAGGCGTAAGTATCCTCGGTTCAACCGGATCCATTGGCGTCAGCACCTTAGATGTCATTGCCCGCCATCCTGGCCGATACCGTATAGTGGCACTCACCGCAAACCGTCAGGTTGACCGGTTGCTGGAGCAATGCCGCCGCTACCACCCCAAGCTGGTGGTACTCAAAGATGAGAAGTCGGCACGGCTTTTACGTCAGCGGGTGCAAGCAGAAGGCCTTGATGTGATGGTGCAAACTGGCCAGCAAGGACTAGAAAAGGCGGCCACACATCCCGAGGCCCAGATTGTGATGGCTGCTATTGTCGGCGCCGCTGGATTGTTGCCTACCCTGGCAGCGGTGAAAAGTGCTAAGCAGGTCCTTCTGGCCAATAAGGAACCCCTGGTGATGGCGGGGGATATCATTATGCAAAATGCCAGACAGGCCGGTGCGGCCCTGCTGCCCATCGACAGCGAACACAATGCCATCTACCAATGCCTGCCAGATCGCTTCGAGGTGGCCGGGGAGGTATCGGCGAGCCAGGGTTTGGCAGCAATGGGGGTCAGGCGAATTCTCCTCACCGGTTCGGGGGGGCCGTTTCGCAGCAGTGACCCACAGACGCTGGCCAATGTGACTCCTGCCCAGGCTTGTAAACACCCGAATTGGTCTATGGGCCCCAAGATCTCGGTGGACTCTGCCACCATGATGAACAAGGGCCTGGAACTGATCGAGGCCTGTCGGCTGTTTGCTTGTGGCCCAGACGAAATTGATATTGTGGTACATCCCCAAAGTGTCATTCACTCCATGGTGGAATATGTGGATGGATCGGTATTGGCGCAGTTGGGCAACCCGGATATGCGTACCCCCATAGCTCATGCTCTGGCTTGGCCCGGACGGATGACGTCGGGGGTCTCACCTTTGGATATATTCAAGGTTGCCAGGCTTGATTTCGAGCCACCGGATAGCAAACGGTTTCCATGTTTGTTATTGGCGCGACAGTCAGCTTTAGTGGGGGGTACAAGCCCCACCATACTCAATGCCGCCAATGAAGAGGCGGTGACAGCCTTCCTGGACGGGGTATTGGCATTCGGCAGGATACCGGCAATTATCGAGCAGACCCTGGGGAGCATGGAGAGTGTCGCCGCCGATAGCCTCGATATAGTGCTTCAGGCAGATCAGGAGGCCCGAGCGTGCGCCCGTGGTATTATCGGAGTCCTGGAGACGAAGCCCAACAAAGTAATTTGATTTTGTCGGGTTTCGCTGTGCGTAGCTTATTTACATAGGTTGCAAAGGAGTACGAGGGTAACCCAAATTAGCACATAGTCATAAATTTAAGGATATGCGGTGATTGAGTTTCTATACAGTTTAGTCGGTTTTTTTGTAGCCCTGGGTATTTTGGTTACCGTGCATGAGTACGGACACTTTTGGGTGGCCCGTAAGCTGGGCGTTAAGGTATTGCGTTTCTCCATAGGTTTCGGCAAACCCTTGTGGACGAGGCGTGGCAAGGTGGACGGCACCGAGTACGTGATCGGTGCCTTGCCCCTCGGTGGCTACGTCAAGATGCTCGATGAAAATGAAGGTGAGGTCCCGAAGGAAGATTTACACCGCGCCTTTAATCGGCAATCCCTGGTCAAACGTTCCTTGGTGGTACTCGCTGGTCCTATGGCCAATTTTCTATTTGCCATTTTGGCGTACTGGGTGGTATTTATGCTCGGTATCGATGGTGTAAAGCCCGTTGTCGGGCAGGTCACAGAAGGTTCGATTGCGTACCGCGGTGGCTTTCAAGTCGGCGATGAATTGATAACGGTAGCCGGTCGCAAGGTGCGTAGCTGGAGTGAACACCGCATGTATCTTTTTAATCAAGCCATCAGTCAATCCCGGGTCAGTATCGAGGTACGTGATCGAGATGGCCGGGTGACCGAGAGGGTGCTTGATTTTGGTAAATTGGAGGCCGCCAAGCTTGATGGGGCATTTTTAGAGCGGGGCGTGGGGTTATACGGCTATAGACCGGTAATCGAACCGATTGTGGGTTCCATTCAAGCGGGGTCACCAGCAGATCAAGCCGGGCTTGAGGTCAATGACCGGATGGTAGAATTGGATGGAAAGGCGGTAGAGCAGTGGAAGGACGTGGTCAAGTATATCCAAGAGCGCCCTGAGAAACTTTTGTCCCTGGAGTTGGATCGCGGTGGCCAGCGAATTAGCGTTGAGTTACGGCCGGCTGCTGTCGAGGTGGGTGGTAAAAGGATCGGGCGGATTGGTGTAGGGGTCATGTCACCCCCCTTGCCTGATGACTTGCGCGTTCGTGTCAGGTATGGACCCTTGGAGGCCCTGTGGCGGGGTACAGGGAACACCTGGTTAATGGGTGTGTTGACCTTGCGTATGCTCGCAAAAATGGTCACTTTGGAGGTATCGCCTAAAAACATCAGCGGACCACTGACGATTGCGCAATATGCGGGTCATTCCGTGCGTGTCGGTATAGACCAGTTTCTACTGTTTTTGGCATTGGTGAGTATCAGCTTGGGGGTGCTGAATCTGTTGCCCATACCGGTATTAGATGGCGGACATTTGTTTTATTATCTGCTTGAGGCTATACGCAGAGGGCCGCTCCCGGAAGGGGTGATGCTATGGGGGCAACAAATTGGTATCCTCTTGCTGGTCGGCCTGATGGGGCTGGCTTTTTACAACGACCTCGCACGATTACTACAATAATGGATCCCAGTGGGGATGGCGGACTAACAATGAAAAAAATTGTCTTTTGTATCTTGCTTTTCACTCAAATGGTCATGCCGGCCGTTGCTACCGAAACCTTCATTATCAAGGATATTCGTGTAGAGGGTTTACAGCGCATATCTCCCGGAACGGTGTTCAACTATTTGCCCGTTAAAGTAGGTGATCGTCTTGATGAGGCCAGTTCTAAAGAGTCAATACGCGCTCTTTTCAAAACTGGCTTTTTTAAAAGCGTCAGTCTCAAGCGTGACGAGGCGGTATTAGTCGTGATCGTCGAGGAACGGCCTTCGATCTCTGTTATTGAGGTGGTGGGTAACAAGGAATTCAAAGACGAAATTCTAAAAGATGCCATGAAGCGGTTGGGTTTTACTGAGGGCCGTGTATACAACCCGTCGCTGCTGGATAAGGTAGAGCAGGAACTAAAATCTCAGTATTTCTCACTTGGAAAATATGGAGCAGTCATTAAAACTACGGTGACACCCCTGGAGCGAAATCGGGTCGGCATCGTCATTGAGGTCACTGAGGGTGAGAAAGCACGAATCAAACAGATCAATATTGTCGGTAACAAGAACTTCAAAGACGAAAAGCTTTTAAAAAAGTTTAGCCTCAAAACCAAGAAACGCTTCAGATTTTTTAGCAAAAAAGATCAATATTCCAAACAAAAGCTGAGTGCAGACCTGGAGACGCTTCGCAGCTTTTATCAGGATCTGGGTTATTTGGATTTCAATATTGATTCAACCCAGGTCTCCATTACGCCGGATAAACAACACATCTATTTGACAGTCAATATCCATGAAGGCGATCGCTATGTGGTGTCTGAGTTTAAGCTGGGTGGTAAGCCGCTGTTGCCGCAGAAGGAGTTACTGGCGCTGGTCACCTTTAAGCCCGGTGAAGTATTTTCGCGCAAGGAAGTATCCAGGACCAGCAAGCTGATGGGTGACCGCTTGGCCGACGAGGGCTATGCCTTTGCGAATGTTAATGCCATTCCAGAGTTGGACAAGGAAAAACAGACCGTCGCGTTTACATTTTTTATAGACCCCGGGCAAAGGGTCTATGTGCGGAGAATCAATATTAGCGGTAATCGCACGACCCGGGATGAAGTCGTGCGCCGTGAAATGCGGCAACTAGAGGCTAGCTGGTTTTCGGCAGCGGCAGTAAGACGTTCCAGGGTGCGGTTGCAACGACTGGGTTTTTTTGACGATATCAATATTGAAACCCCAGCCGTGCCCGGCACTAGCGACCAAGTCGATGTCAACGTAAGCGTTAAAGAACGAGCGACGGGTAGTCTGTTATTTGGTTTGGGTTACTCCGATGCGGATGGATTTTTGTTACAACTGGCAGTGTCTCAACGTAATCTGTTTGGTACGGGTAAAGAGCTACAGGTTAATATTGACAACTCGCAGGTCTCTGACACCATCAGCATTCGGTACGTTGATCCCTATAGCACCGATGATGGTATTAGCAGGGGCCTTACGTTATTTAGCCAGCGCATTGATGCAAGCGCAAGACAGGCGAATATCGCTGAATACATTACTGAAACCTTGGGTGGTGGAATATCATATAAAATCCCCATCAGCGAGTTTAACTCTGTCAATCTTGGTGTGGGGTTTGAGAGGATAAACCTCGAGACCACTGCGTCATCGCCACCGGAAATCGCAACGTTTATCGCTGCCAATCCCCGCAATAATATCTTCAAGATTAATGCGAACATCTCGCACGATACCCGAGATAGTTATATCTACCCAACTGACGGCTGGTTGCATCGCTTGGCCCTAGACGCTTCGATCCCAGGTAGCGATCTTGAGTATTATAAGCTGAGTTATATCACTACCGGATATATACCACTTACAAAAAATTTGATCTTCAAGGTGGGCAGTGAGATGGGTTATGGTAACGGCTATGGAGGCACTTCCGTGCTGCCATTTTTTAAGAATTTCTATGCCGGTGGTGCATCAACGGTGCGTGGCTACAGGTCTCGAACGCTCGGGCCATTTGACTCAGGGACAACACCGCGAGCCCTCGGTGGTAGCAAGCTGATATTGGGTAATGTGGAATTGTTGTTTCCATTTCCGGGAGGGGCTGACAATCGTGACAAACGCCTGAGTCTCTTTATTGATGCCGGACAAGTGTTTGGTGCGAGCGAACGAATTGAGTTAGGTGAAATTCGACTTTCGACCGGGATTGCATTTAACTGGTTTTCACCCCTGGGCCCCTTGTCGGTCAGCTGGGCGATACCCCTTAATAGCCAAACTGGTGATGAAACTGAAACCTTCCAGTTTACCCTTGGACGTCGTTTCTTCTGAGTTTCCGGAGCGTGATGAAGATATCTTTGTCAATATTCATGGGTCTGGTGCTTGCGCATTTTGTGCTAGCCCCCCCGGTTGTTGCGCAAACACTAAAGATTGGTTACGTTGATATTGGCAAGCTTGTTGAGCAGGCGCCACAAGGTGAAAAGGCCAGAAAGAAGTTGGAGCAGGAGTTCGGACCAAGGGATAAAGAGATATTAAAGAATAGGAGTGGTCTCCGGGCACTGGAGAAGCAATTGGAAAACTTGGCCAACAGTGCTGGAGATACGGTCAGGCGTAAAAAAGAGCGCGAGCTTGTGAGTATGCGGCGAAATCTTAAAAGGGCCTCTCAAGAGTTTCGTGAAGATTACAATCTACGTCGCAACGAAGAGCTCGGTGCATTACAGAAAATTGTCTATAAGGCCATAGTGGATATTGCCAAGACAGAGAATTTTGATTTGGTGCTTCACGAGGGTGCGGTCTATGCCAGTGACAGAATCGATATAACCGATAAGGTGCTACAAAAGCTGCGTGGTAAATAGGTGTGGCGCTGGTATGCCTATGACGCTTGGTGAGTTGGCGAAGCATCTCAATGCTGAACTTGAGGGAGACGCCAACTATGGGGTCTCCGGCGTAGGGTCGCTACAGGATGCTGGACCGGAGGAAATAAGTTTCCTGGGTTCGTCCGTGTATCGCAGATATTTAAGCGCGACGCAGGCCGGTGCAGTCATCCTGTGCCGGCAGGATGCGGAGTTTTATTCTGGACGTTGCCTGATCGTAACAGACCCTCACCTCGGGTTTGCACGGGTGGCGTCAATTTTGTGCCCCCAGATACCCACACCCCCCGTGGTGGCCCCCTCGGCAGACATCCATGCAAGTGCCACGGTTCCCCAGAGTTGCTCGATCGGCGCCAATGCGGTCATTGAAGAGGGCGTTCGACTGGGTGAGGGGTGTGTTGTAGGTGCCGGTGCCTGGATTGGCCAGAATGTTACGATGGGTGACCACAATGAGGTGCATGCCAATGTATCAATTTATGAGGGCACACAGATTGGCAGCAATTGTAGAATTTATGCCGGCGCGGTTATTGGTGCCAATGGTTTTGGGTTCGCAAAGGATAGTGAGGCGTGGGTGCCCATTCCCCAGCTTGGGGCTGTGGTGATAGGTGACAAAGTGAGCGTAGGGGCCAACACTACTATCGACAGGGGGGCGCTGAGCGATACGGTGATTGAAAACGGTGTTATTTTGGACAACCAGATTCATATCGCACACAATGTCATTATTGGTGAAAATACCGCAATGGCAGGTTGTGTGGCTGTTGCCGGAAGCACCCGCATTGGCAAGCGTTGTACCTTTGGAGGCCGTGCCGGGGTGCTTGATCATTTGGTGATTGCTGACGACGTTCATATTACCGCAACATCCCTGGTTACACATTCTATACATCGGCAAGGTGTCTACTCCTCAGTGTTGCCGCTGGCAGAAAATCGTGTGTGGAAAAAAAATGCGGCTCGAATGAGGTCGCTGGATGACAATGTCAGGCGTATAAAAATCTTGGAGAAGAAAATTGATATATTGTTTAGCGGGAGTAAAAAGTGACCAATCTTGATATTCACAAGATACTCGAATATCTGCCTCATCGGTATCCTTTTCTGTTGGTTGATCGAGTGCTTGATTACACCGTAGGCGAGAAACTGACGGCGATTAAAAATGTAACTTTCAATGAACCTTTCTTTCAGGGGCACTTTCCTTATCGGCCGGTGATGCCCGGGGTGCTGATGTTGGAATCAATGGTTCAGGCAGCGGCCATTCTGGCGTCATTAGGTATTGACGCCAAGGCAAACGACAAGCGCATATACTATTTTGTAGGTATAGACAAAGCCAGATTTAAACGACCTGTAGAACCGGGTGACCAGTTTGTTATTCAGGTAGAACTCGAGCGTGAAATTCGCAGCATGTGGAAATGTGCAGTAACAGGGTCGGTAGAGGATAATTTGTGTTGCACCGCGAGTGTCATGTTTACCTATAAGGATAATGAGTGATCCACCCTAGTGCGGTGGTTGATCCCGATGCAACGATTGCAGAGGGCGTTGATGTGGGTCCGTTTGCAATCATTGGTGCGGGTGTTGTTATCGGCGAGGGAAGTTGGATTGGTCCCCATGTCGTGCTAAATGGCCCCACTCATATTGGTAAAGACAACAAGATTTATCAATTCAGTTCTATTGGCGATGCCCCGCAGCATTTGGGCTACCGAGGCGAAGAGACGATCCTGGAGATCGGTGATCGCAATACCATTCGAGAATATTGCACGCTCAATCGCGGCACCACTCAAGGTAAAGGTGTAACCCGGATTGGTCATGACAATTTGATTATGGCCTATTGTCATATCGCCCATGACTGCCAGGTGGGTGACCATACCATATTCGTGAATTCCGCCAGTCTTGCCGGGCACGTGGAAATTGGCGACTACAGTATCTTGGGGGGTTACACCCTGGTGCACCAGTTTTGCCGCCTGGGCGCCCATAGCATCACGGCCATTGGAACCGCAACTTTCAAGGATATACCGCCTTTTTTTATTGCCGCAGGAAATGTCGCCCAACCCCGTGGCGTCAATGTGAAAGGTTTACGCCGCCGTGGGTTTTCAGAGCAGGCGATGGCGCAAATTAAAAAGGCGTATAAATTGCTATACCGTTCCGGTTTGCGCCTGGAGCAGGCCATTGAGGCCATGAAGTCATTGTCACTTGAGGCCCCGGAAGTGGGACGATTGGTAGAATTTATACAAACTTCGGATCGAGGCATCATCCGGTAGCATGAAAAGTTCTTAACTGCCACGACGCCAAGGTCGCCGAGATTTTTTCCTCTGTTTCTTTTTCTCGTCCCCACGCTCTTGCGTGGGGACGCATATGTAGCACTTTGACTTAGCAGGGCAAACAGTGCGACCAATGACAGCGCAGATATGGAGTTGAGAAAATTGGAAATCGAAACCATCCCTCCTGCCCCTGGGAGGAGGCCAGGATGAGAGGGTATAAAAAACAACGGGTTCCCAATCATTGCCCCCTCACCCCAACCCTCTCCCGGAGGGAGAGGGAGTTCACGGGACAGTAGTGACCCTTGGATACGGTACCAACAGCTTATAAGCCCCAGCTTTCGACCTCCGTGGTGCGCATCGGCATTGTCGCGGGTGAACATTCAGGCGACTTATTGGGTTCAGGTTTATTGCAGGAGCTTAAGAAAAATCTCCCCAAACTTGAGATGAGAGGAATTTGTGGACCGCTCATGCAAGCCCAGGGTTGTCAACAAATGTATGCTATGGAGCGCATCTCGGTCATGGGTCTGGACGGTCTGGCAGAGAAGTTGTTCGATATCGTAAAGATACGGAAATCCTTGGTTGACCACTTTAGCGCCGATCCACCGGACTTGTTTATTGGAATCGATGTCCCGGATTTCAATGTCTCCCTTGAGTACAAGCTTCGCCGGCGGGGTATACCGGTTATGCACTATGTCAGTCCGACTGTCTGGGCATGGCGTGGGTATCGTATCCATAAAATCAGTCGTGCCGTGGACCACATGTTGACCTTGTTCCCGTTTGAGGCCAACTATTACCGCAAACACAATGTACCCGTTAGTTTTGTAGGCCACCCCATGGCCGATGAGATTGGCCCGCCTGTAACGTTGGATGTTGCCCGTACCAGGGTGGGTCTGGACCCCCATAAACCCCTCATTGCCATACTGCCTGGGAGTAGAATGAGCGAGATCAGACGCCTGGGATCACTTTTTATTCGTACCGCCAACTGGCTGCTGAAACGAAATCCTGAGCTCCATTTTATCGCGCCGTTTGTGGATGAACGTAGTGAAACCTATTTCAAGGTACTGTTGGCAGCAGAGGGGCAAGATCTGCCAATCACCACCCAGGTAGGTCAATCACATCAAGCCATGGCGGCTGCCGATGTGGTGATGTTGGCTTCGGGTACTGCGGCCTTGGAGGCCGCGCTGTTGCGGCGGCCCATGGTGGTGGCCTACCGAATATCGTGGTTGTCCTATTTGCTTGTGCGATGGTTTGCCCACGTGGATTTTTACGCTATGCCCAATCACCTCGCCGGTCGGCAGGTTGTACCGGAGTTGATGCAAGCCAACGCGGAACCTGAGAAGATTGGGCACGCGGTCGAACGCTACTTCAAGGATGATGTTGTGGTCGCAGAGGCCCAGCAGGCGTTTGCGCATATGCACAGTGAATTGAAGCGCGGGGCCCATGGTCGGGCGGCGGCGGTGGTGTGTGAACTGTTACGGGTGCGGGTTGGTAATGGAATTTGAGGTCTTACGGCGGCAATTTGGTATCACCGTGGGGGTGGACGAGGCCGGGCGGGGTCCGCTGGCGGGACCGGTGGTGGCGGCGGCGGTCATATTGGATAGTGCCAGATTTATCGCCGGTCTGGCAGATTCCAAAAAATTGAGCCCTCGGCGGCGCACTGAGTTGGCCACAGTTATTAAGCGTGATGCCCATTGTTGGGCCACTGGGCGAGCCGAGGTGGAAGAGATCGACGAGATCAACATTCTGCAGGCGAGCCTGTTGGCCATGCAGCGGGCGGTAACGGCCCTGTCTGTGACCCCGCAACTGGCTTTGGTCGATGGACCCCACGCACCAAAATTGAGCTGCCAGGTTCGCGCCATCGTCAGAGGAGACAGCCGTGTGGCAGAAATTTCCGCAGCCTCGATTTTGGCCAAGGTGGAGCGAGATGCTGAAATGGTCCGCCTGGACCGGGATTATCCTGGATATGGCTTTGCCCGTCACAAGGGCTACCCTACTGCGGTTCATATTCAGGCCCTGGATGACCTGGGGATTACACCGATACACAGGCTGAGTTTTGGGCCGGTCAAGCGGCGTTGTCGCGGTGATGCCCTTGGCTAAGTTGCCCATTTTGCTCACTATATTCACGGCACTTTCCTGGCGACGCGAATTAGGGTGAAATCGGCCTATGACCGTTCCATTTGTTCACCTCCGGGTTCACAGCGAATACTCCCTTGCCGATGGCACGGTCCGTGTGGGCGACTTGGTGGATGCTGCTCGCCGATTCAACATGCCAGCGGTGGCGGTCACCGATCTGGCGAATTTGTTCGCGGCGGTCAAACTCTATCGGGTTGCAGTCAGAGCGGGTGTCAAACCCCTTTTTGGTTGTGATGTATGGGTTCACAACCCCGAGCAGGGCAAACAGCCCTTTCGTATGCTCCTGCTGTGCCAGAATCAGGTGGGTTTCCATGAGCTCAACCGCCTGCTGACCCGGGCCTATACCGAGGGCCAGATATCCACTCGGCCATGCATGCACATGCAGTGGTTTGAAGGTCAGTGTAGCGGTCTGATCGCCCTGTCCGGGGCCGTTGAGGGCGAGATCGGCCAGTTGCTGCTGGCAGGTAACGCTGAACGCGCACGCCAGCTTGCAGATCACTGTGGCAAACTATTCAAGGATCGGTTCTATATTGAGTTGCAACGCAGTGGTCACCCCCATCAGGAAGCCTATATACACTATGCAGTGGACCTGGCCCAAGGGCTTGATTTACCCGTGGTGGCGACCCATCCGGTACAGTTTCTGACCGCAGAGGATTTTGAGGCCCATGAGGTGCGTGTGTGTATACAAGAGGGGCGCACCTTGAATGACAGTCGGCGTCCACGCCTGTTTACTGATCAACAGTTTTTCCGCAGTACCGGCGAGATGGCCAGGTTGTTTGCAGATATCCCTGCCGCCCTGACCAATAGTGTTGCCATCGCACAACGCTGCAATCTTAGCTTTGATCTGGGTAAGCACTATCTGCCCGACTTTCCTGTGCCTGAGGGGCAAACGGTAGACGAACTCTTACGGGAAAAGGCCCATGCGGGACTCAAGGCCCTGGAACTGAAACTTGGCCTGGGGCCGGCGGGGAGTGGGACGGATGCGGAGAGCCGTTTAGACACTTATCGCCAGCGTCTGGAAATGGAGATCAAGACCATCAATGCCATGGGTTTTGCAGGATACTTTTTGATCGTTGCCGATTTTATTCATTGGGCCAAAGAAAATGATATACCGGTTGGGCCGGGTCGTGGTTCCGGTGCCGGATCGCTGGTGGCCTATGCCCTATCCATCACCGAGATCGACCCCATTGAACATGGATTGTTGTTTGAGCGTTTCCTCAATCCAGAGCGCGTTTCCTTGCCTGATTTTGATATTGATTTTTGTATTGAGGGTCGCGACCGCGTTATTGAATATGTGTCCAAGCGATTTGGTCAGGATCAAGTGGCGCAAATCATAACCCATGGCAGCATGGCGGCACGGGCGGTGGTAAGGGATGTGGGCAGGGTACTCGATCACCCTTATGGCTTTGTCGATAAACTGGCGAAGACGATTCCGTTCGAGATCGGTATGACCCTGGAAAAGGCTTTGCAGCAGGAGGAATTGCTCAAACAGCGATATGACCAGGAGACCGAGGTCAAGGAGTTGCTTGATGTGGCTATGTCCCTGGAAGGCACGCCTCGCAATGCGGGTAAGCATGCAGGCGGTGTGGTCATCGCGCCCACGGCGTTGACGGACTACACCCCCCTCTACGGTGAGCAGGGCGCAACCCAGTTGGTGACCCAACTGGACATGAAAGATCTTGAGGACGTGGGACTGGTGAAATTTGATTTTCTTGGATTGCGCACCCTCACCATTATCAATAAGGCGGTCAAGATCATTAACGCCAAGTGCACCCAGGAGGGTGAGACAAGCATACGCATTGACCAGATCCCCACCGACGATGAAGCGACCTATGCGCTATTAAAGTCCTGTCGTACCGTTGCCCTGTTTCAATTGGAATCGCAGGGGATGCGTGATGTATTGCGACGCTTGGCGCCGGATGGTTTTGATGACATTGTTGCCTCGGTCGCGTTGTTCCGCCCCGGTCCGCTACAGTCGGGTATGGTGGATGATTTTATCAATCGCAAACATGGCCGGGCCCAAGTGGCCTATCCGCATCCTGACCTGGAACCCATTTTGAAACCGACCTACGGGGTCATTCTCTATCAAGAACAAGTCATGCAGATTGCCCAGGTGTTGGCAAATTATTCTTTGGGCGCCGCCGATTTACTACGCCGTGCCATGGGCAAGAAAAAACCCGAGGAGATGGCCAAACAACGTTCGGTGTTTGTGGAAGGGGCGACTGCGCGTGGTGTGAACCAAAGTCAGGCTTCGCACATTTTTGACCTGATGGAGAAGTTTGCCGGTTATGGTTTCAATAAGTCTCACTCCGTGGCCTATGCCTTGATTGCCTATCAAACGGCCTGGCTAAAAACTCACTATCCCGCTTCATTTATGGCCGCTGCCCTGTCTGCTGACATGGACCACACCGATAAGGTGGTGCGACTGACTGCCGAGTGTCGCGACCTCGATATAGAAATCCTGCCCCCTGACATCAATTGTTGTGAATATGCCTTTATGCCCCTGGGTGAGGATAAAATTCTCTATGGCCTGGGGGCGATCAAGGGTATCGGCCTGTCCGCCATTGAGGCTTGCCTTGAGGCCCGCAATCGGGATGGCGCATTTAAAGATATTTTTGATTTGGCCCAGCGAATCGAACCCGGTCGAGTCAACCGTCGTGTGTTTGACGCCATGATCCAGGCCGGTGCCCTGGATAGCCTGGGGGCCCATCGGGCAAGTCTCAGCGCAACCTTGCCGGATGCCTTAAATCTTGCCGGTCAGACCAGTCGTGACCGAGATTCTGGCCAGGAGGATTTTTTTGGATTACACCATGCAGACACCGCAGATCGGCGATATATCGATGTTCCACAATGGCCTGAGCAAAGGCGCCTGGAAGGTGAACGGGCCACCCTGGGCCTGTTTTTGACCGGGCATCCCATAGCCCAATACGAAGTGGAACTGGGGCGCATCGTCGACAGTAAAATTTCAGAGGTCAACCCTACAGAAGACCGAAGCCTGACGGTTGCAGGCTTGGTGGTGGCCCTGCGCACCATGAACACTCGACGTGGTGACAAGATGGCGTTTATGACTCTGGATGACCGAAGTGGCCGATTGGAGATTGCGGTATTTGCAGATACCTATAAATCCTGCCGCGAGCTTTTACGCAAAGACGTTTTGCTCATCGTTGAGGGCCAGGTGACCGTGGATGAATATACCGATGGATTCAAAATGAGTGCGTCCAAGATTCATGACCTGGATCAGGCAAGGAAATCCTTGGCCAAGCGACTAGTGATCAAGATTGATCGGAGTCATGCCAGTAATGGCTTTCTATCCCGCTTGGAAGACATCCTCAAGCCTCACCTTCATCTAGAGAGTTGCCCGGTCTATCTTCATTATGAGAACGTAGAGGCCACCGCCGTGGTGGCCTTGGGTCCAGAATGGCAGGTACTGCCGTGTACGGATGTATTAGAGGGCTTAAGTCACTTGGCCGGAAAAGACCAAGTCGAAGTGTTTTACCGCTGAGGTGTATACTAAAGGCGTTGATAGGCGAAGGTTGAATCTGCGTCCTATAGCGTACTGTAAACTAGGGAACCTCTGATTAATGTGCTCAACCGCCAAGGTGCCAAGCTAATAAATTGTTGATTTTTATAAAGAAAATTCTTGGCGTTTTGGCATCTTGACGGTTCAAGTTCAATTGATCGGAATTTCCCTAGGGCATTGATGCGCGAATGTAGGCCGCGCCTGCATATATTTGTGGCTCTTTCCCATGTTGAGCGAATACTCAGCTATATTTGCCACAGAGGCACGGAGAGCACAGAGAATGATCTTGATTGATGTGGTTATTGGCCGCCTTGATAGTTCCGGGTATACCCTATTATTCACATATAGCATGAATAATGATGCAGACAACATTAGACTACACACTTTTCTCCGTGAGCTCTGTGCCTCTGTGGCAAAGAGATGACCTTGTTTTGTAAGTTTAATTTTGTTCGGCCTACTTGACTGTCTGCGACTCCGGGGCCGGAATTTGATATAGTGCGTCCAATCTATTTCTACACATTACCGACACCAGCAGTATCGTCTCGCTAACATGAACCTGAACTATTTGGAGTTTGAGCAACCCATCGCCGAGTTGGAGGCGAAGATAGAAGAATTACGCCATGTGAGTGTCGATGGGGATTTTAATATCGGTGATGAGATTGCCAGGCTGAAAAAAAAGAGTATCAAGCTGACGGAGTCCGTTTTTTCATCACTTACTACTTGGCAGGTTTCTCAACTGGCCCGCCACCCCCAACGCCCCTTTAGCCTCGATTACATCCAACGTTTTATTACCGATTTTCAGGAATTGCATGGTGATCGCAGCTATGCCGATGACCATGCCCTGATTGGTGGGCTGGGCCGGTTGGACGGACGCCCGGTTATGATTATTGGGCATCAGAAGGGGCGGGACACCAAGGATAAGCTGTTTAGAAATTTCGGCATGCCCAGACCGGAAGGTTACCGCAAGGCCTTGCGCCTGATGAAGATGGCGGAACGCTTCAAATTGCCGGTGATTACGTTCATTGATACACCCGGGGCCTATCCCGGTGTGGGCGCAGAGGAGCGGGGGCAGAGCGAGGCCATCGCCCGTAATTTGTACGAAATGACCGATCTAAAAACGCCAATCATTGCCACCGTGATCGGCGAGGGGGGCTCAGGGGGTGCCCTGGCCATTGGGGTCTGTGACCATTTGGTGATGTTGCAGTATTCGACCTATTCGGTGATCTCACCGGAGGGCTGTGCTTCGATCTTATGGAAGAGCGCAGACAAGGCCCCGGAGGCTGCCGAAGCCATGGGCCTCACAGCTGAGATTCTGCATTCACGTCGGCTCGTAGACGAGGTTGTGGCCGAACCCTTGGGGGGTGCCCACCGTGATGCGGAGGCCACTGCCGTGAGTTTGAAAAATGCCCTGAGTAGCAATCTGGATCGATTGAGCCAGCTCAGTGTGGATGAGCTTTTGGAGATGCGCTATCAGCGTTTGATCCGGTTCGGCCAAGCCGAACAAGGCGGTTAGTCCTGTCATGTTTGATATCTGATGCTCGCGCAAAGTACACCAAGGCAAAGACAATTGATGGCAGAAGACGAGGTACGTTGAAAGACTCAACAGGGCCAATTGCATGTTGACTAGATTTAAGGGACCTCTGATTAATGCGCTCAACCGCCAAGACGCCAACGACTCCATGGACGGAGGAGGTAGAGTAACGCATGGAGCAGTTACCGAGGTCGCCAAGTTAATAGCATGTTGATTGTATAAAGAAAATTCTTGGCGTCTTGGCGATTCAAGTTCAATTGATCAGAATTTCCTTAATTATTCTGCCTCACAAGGGGGCACCGAGGTTTGCGTGCTTGGCGCCTTTGCGAGAGTCAATTAGATAACACAAACAGGTCCAGGCATGCCATCCGGCACCCGCTTTTCAATTGACTCTCTCGCTGAAAACCTAAAACAGTTGGGAGTCGGTATGGGCGCACATGTTCATGTGGCCTACAGCGGTGGCATGGATTCCCATGTTTTGCTCCATGCCCTAAGCGAACTGCGTGAGTCCATGGGGTTTAATCTTATGGCCCAGCATATCAATCATGGTGTCAATCCCCAATCCGGCAGTTGGGCCACCCACTGCCAGTCCCAATGCGATCAGCTTGCGGTCGATTGCCAGGTGCATTCCATCACCCTCAGACCGGGGGCGCGAGGGGGTCTGGAGGCCGTAGCCCGACAAGCTCGCTATGCGTGCCTGGAAAAAATCCTCGAGTCGGGCGATATTGTTGTCACCGCCCACCATCTTGATGACCAGGCTGAGACCGTGTTGATAATGTTATTGCGTGGCTCGGGGGTGCCGGGACTGGCGGCTATGCCTCAGCGTTGCTCATTCGGGGTGGGATTACTGCTACGCCCTTTGCTTGGATGCTCCCGGCGAGCCCTATGGGACTACGCCCAAGCCCATGGATTGCGCTGGATTGAAGACAGCAGTAACCAGAATATCGATTTCACGCGCAACTTCATTCGTCACCGCATTTTTCCTGTTATCCAGGAGCGTTGGCCCCAGGTGGCCCAGGTATTGACACGTAGCGCATCCCATTGTGCCGAGGCCACGCAGTTGCTCAATGAATTGGCCGGAGGCGATCTGGCTCTGTGCCGGGGTGGGTATAGTGGGCTGCTTCGGCCCACGGCACCGGTGTTGTCTATCAAGGCGGTGACGGGCCTTGTGCGTCCACGGCAAAAGAATCTTGTTCGCTACTGGTGCCGGTGCGCGGTGGGTTTGGCGCCCCATGCCGTATTGCTTGATGAAACCCTCCAAGCTGTAATTGGACATGGGGAGTCTGGATGTGCCGTGGTGCGTTGGCAGGGGCATGCGATCCGCCGCTATCGTGATTGCCTGGTGATCGTCCCGGACTTTGATCTGCCAGGGGTGGAACAGCAGATCCGATGGGACCTGCGTGGCCCGATGGTGATGAAAGTGTTGGGATTGCGGTTAACCAAAGTAGACCGTTCTGGAATGGGAATAGACCCGCGTCATTTACCCACGGAGGGCGTCAGTCTGCGTTGGCGGCAGGGCGGGGAAATCTGTCACCTGCCTGGACGTGAGGGGGGCCGCACACTCAAAAAACTCTATCAAGAAAGGGGGATACCCCCTTGGGAACGACAACAGATCCCGTTGATTTACATCGGTGAGATCTTGGCAGGGGTGGCAGGCCTGTGGACCTGCCGCGACTTTGCCGCCGCGCCTGATCGTCGCGGCGTGGTTATCGCGGTAGAGTCTTGTTGAACTGGCTATGAACATGGATGCATTGATTGAGCCTTTGTGGCACCTCTGCTAAACTGCGGCCCCGTCAGGGGATCGTCCAGACTCCCCCTCTACAGTGTTTGACCCCGAATGACGAAGTACATTTTTATTACTGGCGGTGTTGTGTCTTCACTAGGCAAAGGCATCGCAGCGGCCTCTTTGGGCGCCATTCTTGAGGCCCGGGGTATCCGCGTCACCTTGCTCAAATTGGACCCCTATATCAATGTCGACCCGGGCACCATGAGTCCGTTTCAGCATGGTGAGGTGTTTGTTACCACAGACGGTGCCGAGACCGACCTGGACCTGGGCCATTATGAACGCTTTGTGCGTACCACCATGCTAAGGAGCAACAATTTTACCACCGGTCAAATATACGAAAATGTGATTCGCAAGGAACGGCGCGGCGATTATCTGGGGGGTACGGTTCAGGTGATTCCCCACGTGACCGATGAGATCGTCAGGTGTATCGAAGCGGGCGCCAGAGACGCCGAAATCGCACTGGTGGAAATAGGCGGTACCGTAGGTGATATAGAATCCCTGCCTTTTCTTGAAGCCATCAGGCAAATGGCCATTAATTATGGCCGCCAGCGCACGTTATTTATGCACTTGACCTTGGTGCCCTATATCAACGCAGCAGGCGAGTTAAAGACCAAGCCGACCCAGCACTCGGTCAAGGAATTACGCGGCATTGGTATCCAGCCCGATGCTTTGTTATGCCGTACTGATCGGCCCCTGCCCGAAGAAGATCGGCGCAAAATTGCCCTGTTTACCAATGTGCCGGTCAACGCGGTGATTACCGCGATTGATGTGGATAGCATCTATAAGATTCCCCGCGCACTCCACGATCAGGGCCTGGACGAGTTGGTTACCACGCAATTTGCGATGCAGCCCCCCCAAGCCGACTTGAATCAATGGGACCGGGTCGTGCGCGATCTGGAAAATCCCACCGGCGAGGCCACCATCGCCCTGGTGGGCAAGTATGTGGGTTTGACCGAGTCCTATAAGTCGCTATCCGAGGCGCTTATCCACGCCGGTATCCATACCCGTACACGCATCCATATCCGCTACCTTGATTCAGAACAGATCGAAAAGGAGGGCACCGGTTGTTTGCATGGGGTCGATGCTATTCTGGTACCGGGCGGTTTTGGCGAGCGCGGCGTGGAAGGTAAGATCGAGGCAGTACGCTACGCCCGCGAGAACAAAGTGCCGTATTTGGGCATTTGTCTGGGCATGCAAGTTGCCGTGATTGAATTTGCACGCAATGTTGCCGGCCTGTCCCGTGCTCACAGCACCGAGTTTGATGTCTCTACACCTGATCCGGTCATCGCCTTGATCACCGAATGGACCCATTCTGATGGTTCAGTACAGACCCGTAATGTGGATAGTGATCTGGGTGGCAGCATGCGCCTGGGGGGTCAGGACTGTAAACTCGCTGTGGGTAGTCGAACCCGTTTGGAATACAACAAGGATGTTATTAGCGAAAGGCATCGTCATCGCTATGAGTTTAATAATACGCATAAGGCTTTATTTCAAGAAAAGGGCATGGTGATTGCCGGTATGTCTATGGATGACAGTTTGGTTGAGGTCATTGAGCTGGCCGACCATCCCTGGTTTATTGGTTGCCAGTTTCATCCGGAATTTACCTCATCGCCCAGGGATGGCCACCCACTCTTTCGTGGCTACGTGTTAGCGGCACGAGCCCACCAAGGTACCCGAGACATTGAGCAAGTAGCTGTGCAATGAAATTGTGTACCTTCGATGTTGGTCTGTCCCATCCGATTTTCCTCATTGCCGGTCCTTGTGTCATAGAAACCCCTGAGCTGGCCCTGGAGACTGCACACAAGCTCAAAGAGATCACCTGTGCTTTGGGTATACCCTTTATCTTTAAAGCCTCCTATGACAAGGCCAATCGCAGTTCTTCCAAGTCATACCGTGGCCTCGGCCGGGACCAGGGCCTGGCCGTTCTCGAAAAGGTGCGTCAGCAGGTGGAGGTGCCGGTGCTGACGGATGTACATACGGTGGATGAGGTTGGCGAGGTTGCGGCGGTGGTGGACGTATTACAGACCCCGGCGTTTTTATGCCGACAAACTGACCTTATTGAAGCCGTTGCCGCATCGGGAAAACCGGTCAATATTAAAAAGGGCCAGTTTTTGGCCCCCGGTGACATGCAAAATGTCGTCAACAAAGCCATCGCAGCAGGGGGCCAGGGGCGTATTACCGTGTGTGAGCGGGGCGTGTCCTTTGGCTATAACAATCTTGTGGTCGACATGCGGTCCCTGGCAATCATGCGTAACACCGGATGCCCGGTGGTCTTTGATGCCACCCACTCGGTTCAGCTCCCTGGGGGCCAGGGGGACTGTTCAGGTGGTCAGCGTGAACATATTCCGGTGTTGGCGAGGGCGGCAGTGGCGGCGGGGGTGGCTGGCCTGTTTATGGAGACCCATCCGCGTCCCGACCAGGCCTTGAGTGACGGCCCTAACGCCTGGCCTCTGGATAAAATGGCATCCCTGCTGACGACCTTAAAGGCGATCGATGAAGTCGTAAAATCCCGCGCGTTGGAAGAGCAAGCGTTAACTAAAGGGCGCTTCGATTAATACCCTCTCCCTCTGGGAGCACCCCTAAGGGCATAAAAGGGACTATTGATTGATAGAAGTGCTTTATAAAAAGACTGACACTTTACAAATGGAGCAAGCATGAGTCTGATCGAAGACATTCGCGCCCGTGAGATATTGGATTCACGGGGTAATCCGACTGTGGAAGCCGACGTGGTCTTGGCATCCGGTGAGCGCGGTCGCGCAGCGGTGCCGTCGGGGGCGTCCACCGGCACCCGGGAGGCCGTCGAATTGCGCGATAACGATCCGAAGCGTTATGGCGGTAAGGGTGTGGTCCAGGCCGTTGCCAACATCAATACCGTGATTCGAGATACCTTATTGGGTCAGGACTGCCGCGAACAGAGTGTCGTCGACAAATTGATGATCGAACTGGACGGTACTGCCAACAAGGGTCGTTTAGGCGCCAATGCTATCCTTGCGGTATCGTTGGCGACGGCCAAGGCCGCCGCTGCCTATGAGAAACAGCCCCTTTATCGGTATCTCGATACTGGAAAAGGTTTACAATTACCGGTACCGATGATGAACATCATCAATGGTGGGGTCCACGCCGATAACAGTATTGATTTCCAGGAGTTCATGATTCTTCCTGTGGGCGCAGCAAGTTTTAGTGAGGCCTTGCGTTGTGGTGTGGAAATCTTTCATGCCCTGAAATCGGTATTGACCGGACTGAAACTAAGTACCACAGTGGGAGATGAAGGTGGCTTTGCCCCCAACCTGGCGTCGAACGAGGCCGCCCTCAATCTCATATGCCAGGCCATTGATTGTGCCGGATATGCTGCCGGTGGTGATGTCCAGATTGGTATCGATGCCGCCAGTAGTGAGTTCTACAAAGACGGTCGCTATCGATTGGCCTCTGACGGAACCGATCTGGATGCTCCAGGTATGGTGGATATTCTCGGGCGCTGGGTCGATCAGTATCCTTTGGTGAGCATAGAAGATGGGCTGGCCGAAGACGATTGGGAGGGTTGGGCGGTGCTGACCCAACAACTTGGTGACAAGGTACAATTGGTGGGTGATGACCTCTTTGTCACCAACACCGAGATTCTTAAACGCGGCATCGACAACTCCATAGCCAATTCCATTTTGGTCAAGGTGAACCAGATAGGCACCCTAACCGAGACCCTGGCGGCTATCGCAATGGCACAACAGGCTGGTTACACCGTGGTAATTTCCCATCGCTCGGGTGAGACCGAAGATACCAGTATCGCCGATCTGGCGGTTGCCACCGGTGCCGGCCAGATCAAGACGGGTTCGCTCTCGCGGTCTGACCGGGTAGCCAAGTACAACCAACTGTTGCGAATTGAAGAAGAGTTGGGCAGCGCGGCGAGTTACCCAGGTATGGCGGTATTTCGTCAGGCGGTGGCCTAGAGAACCCCTTGATTTCCTTGATCGAGTATCTACTCTATACTGCCCGAGTAGATTGAAGTGCCCTAATGCGATGGGTGGGTTAAACCGATGTCACCAACGAGCGTGCTTGTTACAACACTGACACTGGTCTTGCTGGGCCTGCAATACGCCCTGTGGTTGGGCAATGGTAACTTGCTCGATACCTGGCAGCTACATCAGACGGTACAGGCCCAGCGGCAAGAAAATGATCGCCGGGTCGAGCGCAATATAGCTCTGGAGGCCGAGGTGATTGATCTGCGCCGAGGCCTGGATGCGGTGGAAGAACGCGCCCGCAACGAACTGGGAATGATAAAAAAGGATGAGACCTTTGTGCAGGTGATTGAGGCCAAGTAAAAATCAAATCCATAAGGGGTCACCCATTAGCTCGCCCCGGTGCGAAGTTTTAATATTCGCGGCCAGGAGACCGTTCCTCTTCGCGCTTTAGCGTGTTTGCGGTGAAGAAGTAATATAGGGCATGGTGTCATGCTGTGTCTTCCAGGCTGTAGGGTAAGTCTGTAAGCGTTACGGGCTTGTCCTCAACGGTGCCTAAGCGCAGTTCATGGCCTGCGAGGACCGCAGTTCTCACTACTGCTAGCAAATCAAAACCGCCCTCGGGCGAGGCCTGGGCTTCTACGACCTGACCTACGGATTGATCGCTGCCGCCTGAGGCGAAAAGCCGTTCACCCGGTAGCGGCAAATTCTCTGTTTCGACATGGCCACCTACCATGCGTTGTTTCAACTTGCCTAAATAATGGGTGCGGGCGACGATCTCCTGGCCCGGATAACAGCCCTTCTTGAAATTGAGCCCCCCGATGAGATCAAGATTGAGCATCTGTGGGATAAACTGATCCTGGGTGGCGGTGTGCAGGCTGGGTTGGCCGGCCTTAATCGAGAGCCAGGCCCAGCGCTGGCCACCTACGGGCCTAAATTGTGTTGCCAATTTTAGCCAGTACGCAGTCATTTCTTTCACGGGACCGATCACCTGAAAGCGGGGGATGGCACCGGGCATGCGAACCAATTTAACCGTATCCCGCTGTGTTACTTGGTAGACATCTTCCGGGGTGGATTCGAAGAGGGTCTGTAGTTTGGCCGGTGCGGTGGCGCCGGCGATGCCTATTGCCACTGTATTTTGGTCATGGGTCAAGGTGAGTTGGGCGCGTAGCATATACATCTGTAGCCGTTTTTGGGTCGATTCGAGAAGTTCATCGCCCATCTGTAACCAAAAGCCATCACCATTCCGCAATACGTGCATGATGCTGATCACCCGGCCTTTGGGGCTACAGTAGGCCTGAAGTTGCATGTGTTGCCTGTCCAGGGCCTGAAGATCGTTGGTCAATTGGCCGTGGAGGAAGGCCTGGGCGTCATTCCCCTCGGCCCGCAGCAGCGGGTAGTGGGATAAGTCCATTAAAACATCGGCTGCAGCACTCAGGGTAGGCTCATGGGCGAGTTTAACGCCTTGATCCAGTATGAACTTTTTCCATTCTTCGGGCATACTCATCAATACAGACTCGGCAAAAGGATTCGGATAATGATACGCGTGTCTGAAAAACTTGCAAAGTGGGTGGAAAACCGGCCTACAGGGGTTAAACTAGTAACTAAATGTACACTAAAAAGAACCGACCCGTCTTTCTAAACCTGCTCCTAATACGTCTACCCGTTGGCGGGGTGTTGTCCATTACACACCGAATTACCGGTGTGTTGTTAAGTCTGGCTATACCCGCAGCCCTGTATCTATTCGAGTTGTCTTTGTCCGGTGAGCAGGGCTATCAGACTGTGGTAGGCCAAATCAGCTCCCCTCTGGGTCGGCTCGTTGCGCTTATATTAGTTGTAATTTTTGTGCAACATTTCTTGTCTGGCCTGCGTCACCTGTTGTTAGATTTAAGTATTGGCGAGGACCGCGTCGCGGCCAGGCGCAGCGCCTGGTTGGCATTCATTATTGTGGGCCTCTGCGTGTTAGGGGCCGGGAGTGTCCTGCTATGATGAAGCCAGAGTATCGAAGCAGCCTGCGCCGGGGTCTGGGAGAATGGCTGTTACAACGGTTGTCATCACTTTATATCGGTGGTTTTGCCCTCTTTGTTGGGGTGAAACTCTATCTGCAACCCATGCAAAGCTATGAAGCGTGGACCGGGTGGGCAACCAGCACAGGCATGGGCATCGCTTTTGCCATTTTTTGGTTCAGCATCATCATCCACGCCTGGATTGGGCTGCGTAGTGTCATTATGGACTACATTAAACCCTTTGGGTTGCGGTTTATTATTTTGTCAGTGCTTGTGTTGATGTTCTCCGCATTGACGTTGTGGACAATGGACATATTTCTTTTGAGGGGATGAAATGAAGTTGCCGCATCGGCGTTTTGATTGTTTGGTTATTGGTGCAGGGGGCGGTGGTCTGCGGGCAGCACTGCAACTGGCACAGGCGGATCTGCATGTTGCGGTGGTGACTAAGGTATTCCCCACACGCTCTCATACCGTGGCCGCACAGGGTGGTATGAACGCGGCATTGGGAAATGTCACGCCGGATAACTGGCATTGGCATATGTATGACACTGTAAAAGGCAGTGACTATCTGGGAGATCAGGACGCTATTGAGTATATGTGTCGTGCCGCCTCACGTCAGGTTATCGAGCTCGAGCACTATGGCGTGCCCTTTACCCGTTTGGAAGATGGTCATATCTACCAGCGGGCCTTTGGTGGCCAGAGTCAAAATTTTGGTGGAGACCAGGCCTCACGCACCTGTGCCGCCGCCGACCGTACTGGACATGCCATCCTTCACGCGCTGTATCAGCAAAATATTCGAGCCAAGACCCATTTCTTTGATGAATATTTTGCCGTCGATTTGATTCGCAATGAGGAGGGTGCGGCCCTGGGCGCCGTGGTGATTGAAATTGAAACCGGCGAAGTAATGGTGATCGAGGCCAAGACCACGCTACTGGCAACGGGAGGCGCCGGACGTATATTTCGCACCTCCACCAATGCCATGATCAACACCGGCGACGGCATGGCCATGGCCCTGCGAGCGGGTATTCCCCTGGAGGACATGGAATTTGTGCAATTTCACCCTACCGGCATCGCCGGTAAGGGCATGTTGATCAGTGAGGGGGTGCGGGGTGAAGGGGGTTATTTGGTTAACGGGGATGGTGAGCGCTTCATGGAGCGCTATGCCCCCCATGCCAAAGACCTGGCCAGCCGGGATGTGGTCAGCCGTGCTATTGCCATTGAAGTCAGGGAGGGTCGAGGTTGCGGCGAAAATAAGGATCATGTTTTGCTTAAGGTCGATCACCTTGGGCCGGATGTTATAAAAAAGCGATTACCCGCTATACGCGAAATGGCAATACGGTTTGGCGGCGTCGATCCCATCGAATCTCCGATTCCGGTGTATCCTACTGCCCATTACACCATGGGCGGCATTCCCACCAACCGGTATGGTCAAGTGGTCGCGCCCGTTGGCCACGGTGCCGAAGAAGAGGTGGTGGGCCTGTATGCCGCCGGCGAATGCGCTTGTGTATCGGTGCATGGCGCCAATCGACTTGGTGGTAATTCTTTGTTGGATATCGTTGTCTTTGGTCGTGCCGCCGGCAATCACATTATTGCCTATCTTAAGGAGAATCGATATCACCGACCGCTGGCCAATGAAAGTGTTGATATGGCTGTGGCCCGATTGTCCAAGTGGGAGCGGCGCGGTGACGGTGAGTCGGTTTCTGCCATGCTTGCGGAACTTCAGCTGACCATGGAAGAGTATTGCGGTGTATTTCGCTCCCAAGAGGTACTGGACGAGGGGGTTAGCAAGGTGCTTGCCCTGGGTGAACGCCTGGATGAGGCGCGCCTGTCCGATCACTCCAAGGTATTCAATACCGCCTTTATGGAGGCACTCGAATTGGAAAATCTTATTGATGTGGCCACTGCCACGGTGGTATCCGCTGCCGCCCGTACCGAAAGTCGTGGCGCCCATTCACGTCTGGACTATCCCGATCGAAATGACGCCGAATGGATGCGGCATTCTCTTTACTGTAAGACAGATCACCAGTTGGACTATAAGCCGGTGAGGACAAAACCCTTGACCGTGGACACCTTTCCACCCAAAAAGCGGGTGTACTGAGTGGTAAATAGAGACTGCCGAGGATAGGCCATGAAGTTAAAGATCTATCGCTACAATCCGGACACGGACAAAAAGCCCTATATGGAAGACTTTGAAATCGATCCAGGCCTGGATAGCGGTTCGGGTATGCTCCTGGATGTATTGATTGCACTCAAGGCTCAGGATGACTCCCTGAGCTTCCGGCGTTCCTGTGGTGAGGGGGTGTGCGGTTCTGACGCCATGAACATCAATGGGCGCAATGGACTGGCCTGTACCACCCCCATCATCGGTCTGCCTGAACCTGTTGTATTGAGGCCCTTACCGGGTAGACCGGTGATCCGTGACCTGATTGTGGATCTCACTCAATTTTATAATCAATACCGGGCGGTGAAACCCTGGCTCATTAACCACGATCCAGTCCCTGAAATTGAGCGCCTGCAGTCCCCCGAGGAGCGGGAAGAGTTGGATGGACTATATGAGTGCATTTTATGTGCTTGTTGCTCCACCGCTTGCCCTTCATTTTGGTGGCACCCTGATCGTTTCATGGGACCGGCCGCCTTGCTTCAGGCCTACCGGTTTCTTGCCGACAGCCGTGATCAAGCCAGTGGTAAACGGCTGGATGCCCTTGAAGATCCATACCGTTTGTTTCGTTGCCATACGATTATGAACTGTACGGACGTATGCCCCAAAAGCCTCAATCCCGCCCGTGCTATTGCCAGGATCAAGCACAGAATGATCAAACGGGCTGGATGAACAGCCTCGACCCGACGGCACTACGCCGTATCAAATGGCGATGTCGGCGCGGAATGCTGGAACTGGACATGATGTTGCAAAGTTTTTTCGAGCAGCGCTTTGAAAATCTTGATTGTCAGCAGCAACAGATGTTTACACGATTGCTCGATTACCCCGATCAGTCTTTATTGGAATGGCTAAGCGGTGCCCCCATTGATGCCGACAAGGATGTCAGGGATATTGTCGAACAGCTACGCCATTTCAGTTCAGCTGGAGCTTAGGCCCTCACCTATCCTGGTGCTTAGCACACTTGTAGCGGGTCTAGGCGCGGCGCTCATACTGCTGTTTTTACCGCTCGATTTTCTATGGCAAGGGCTGGGCCTTGTTGCGGTATCGATACTTTGTGCCGAGGAGTTGGTGTCGATATTCGGACGTCGTGCGGTAAAAACCCTCAAATTCGATTGCCATGGTGTAACTGTGTTGCGCAATGATGGCTCACAGCAGCGTTTGCGGCCATTGCGGGCCACAGTTCAAACCCGGTGGGTAGTGCTTAGGTTGGAACAGCCCGAGGGTCATGGGGTTGAACGTTTGCTTATTCCCTTCGATGCTACGTCGGCGAAAGGCTTCAGTCGTTTGTGCGCCAGCTTGAATCAATGGGATTGGAAGGTGTGAGAATAGTATCTCGGGGGGGATGCTGTGAATCGGTTTGTGGATAGTCGAGCGTATAGTGCAAGCCTCGGCTTTCCTGGCGCAGGCGTGCACTTTGTATGGTCAAATCTGCTATTACCAAAAGGTTGCGTAATTCGATCAAGTCGTTGTGTATATTAAAACTACTGTAATAATCTTGAATCTCGGCGGCCAATAGCTGGGCTCTGCGGGCGGCCCGTTCCAGACGTTTGTTGGTCCGAACGATGCCGACATAGTCCCACATAAAGTGGCGTAGTTCGTTCCAGTTGTGTGACACCACGATTTGTTCATCCGGGTCTACGACCCGGCTGGCGTCCCAAGCGGGGATACTGAGTTCGGGGCGAGTGGTTTTTAGTGGGTTCTGACGGAGGATATCGACAGCCGCCGATTCGGCAAACACCAGACATTCCAACAGGGAATTGCTCGCCAACCGATTGGCGCCATGCAGCCCGGTGCAAGCACTTTCGCCAATGACATACAGACCTGGAAGGTCGCAACGGCCCCTAATATCGGTGACAACGCCACCACAGCTGTAGTGGGCGGCGGGGACCACGGGTATGGGCTGGCGGGTCATGTCGAAACCAAAGCCAAGACAGCGCTCATAGATGGTGGGAAACGCAGACTTGATCGACTGCGCTGGTTTGTGGCTGATATCCAAAAATACCGAGTCATAGCCCCCCTTTTTCATTTCATAGTCTATGGCGCGGGCGACGATATCTCTCGGCGCCAACTCTTCCCTGGGGTCATGGCGCTGCATGAAGGCAGAGCCATCGGGTAACACCAATTTACCTCCTTCACCCCGGACGGCTTCGGAAATCAGAAATGATTTGGCCTCGGGGTGATAGACGCAGGTGGGGTGAAACTGTACGAATTCCATGTTCGCAACCCGACAGCCAGCCCGCCAGGCCATAGCGATACCATCGCCAGTGGAGGTATCGGGATTGCTGGTGTAGAGGTAGGCCTTGGAGGCGCCACCGGTGGCGAGGACGACGACGTCTGCGGACAGGCTGATGATGTTGCCAGTTTGCTTATCCAGGGCATAGAACCCCAGGCAGCGCCGACTTTGGTTGGGCTCGAGTCGTTCATTGGTAATCAAATCGATGGCGATATGGTGTTCCAATACGCAGATTTGGGGGTGGTGGCGTACCTGCGTCTCCAGGGTTGTGGAGACCATGCGTCCGGTGGCATCCTGGGAATGGACTACCCGGCGGCGGCTGTGGCCACCTTCCTGGGTGAGGTGGAGACGGCCCGTCATGCCGCTGTGAGCAAGGCTAAACTGGACGCCTTGATCCTCCAACCACTGTATCGTTCTGGGGCCTTGAGCAATAACGTGTTTCACCACCTCGGGGCGGCATAGGCCCGCACCGGCATTCAGGGTATCCTGGCAATGAATCGCGCAGGAATCATCTTCGGCCAATACTGCGGCGATTCCACCCTGGGCATAGAGGCTTGCACCCTCAGTCAATTCTTTCTTGGCCAGCAAGGTCACCGGCATATCATTCGCCAGTCTTAAGGCAAGGGATAGACCCGCCAGGCCTGCCCCTACGATGAGGGTTCCTGCAGTGTGCTGCGAAGCCATTTGATTGTGCTACTGTAAGCGTGAACCGATAGATTAGGTTATCATAGAACCACTGAAGGCTTTGTGTCGTTCGACCACTGCCTGTTCAGAGGCGATGGAACATCTCGAGAATAATAAATAATCCCAGTGAATTTAGCGAACTTTCCATGCTTTTTGAGGTCTTTTGTAGACATAGGTGCATTGTTGTCCGGCGTGGTCGGGGTGTAGTCTGACATGGCCGAACGGCATATTGATTTTGATTTGGTGCAGCGGGTACAGCGAGGTGAAAAGTCTGCCTTTGACCTGCTTGTGAGCAAATACCAACACAAGGTCGCCAATCTGGTTTCCAGGTATGTTTATGATCATGCAGAAGTAGCAGATATCACCCAGGAGGTCTTTATCAAGGCCTATCGTGCCATTGGGTCGTTTCGAGGTGACAGTGCGTTTTATACCTGGCTGTATCGAATCGCGGTAAATACATCCAAGAATCACTTGGTCGCCTTGGGACGTAGACCGCCGAGCACCGATATTGAGGCCCAAGATGCCGAACAGACAGAGCGCGGTGACGCAGTACGTGAGAATGCGACGCCTGAGAGCTTGGCCTTGAGCCGGGAGATTGCTGCTACCGTGACCACGGCAATCGATGTTTTGCCAGAGGATCTGCGGACCGCGATTACGTTAAGAGAGTTTGACGGTTTGAGTTACGAGGAGATTTCCAAAGCAATGGATTGTCCTATAGGTACAGTGCGATCGAGAATATTCCGCGCACGGGAAGCCATAGACAAGGCCTTGAGGCCTTTGATTAATTGATTAAGATGGGTGATGCAGGTGAATAAGGAAAAAATATCAGTTGTATTGGACTCGGAACATAGTTCCACAGAGTTCGATGAGGTAATGAGTCTATTAAAAACGGACGAGTCTGTACGCCGGTCATGGCACTGCTATCAGATTATTGGCGCTGCCATCAGGAAAGAGTTGGGGGTTTCGATTGATTCTCAATTGGTTGACCGTATCCGAGCACAGATTGAAAAGGAGCCGACCTGTCTCGCACCGTGGCGTCTGCGCAATCTTGTGGATTACCAATTTTTTAAGCCGATTGTCAGCTTGGCTGTGGCCGCCTCGGTAGCGACGGTGGCTATCTTTGCGGTACAACAATTTGAGTTGATGCCATCGACAGTGATAAACCAGGTTGCAGACACAGGTGTTTTGGGCGCGCATTCGGATGCAACTCGTTGGGATACCCTATCACCTGAAATGGAAAACAAAATGAACACCTACCTGGTAGAGCATGGTGAGTTTACGTCAATGTCAGGCATGAATGGGTTGAGCGCTTATGCCAAATTTGTAAGCTACGACGCTGCGCCATAGACTAACTCCGTGTTTAAGAACGTTCTGTTTGTTGCCGCGCTGGGGATTTTTTGTACCGACAGCGCCATCGCCAAAGAATCGGCCCAGTCGTGGTTGATGCGTATGCATCAAGCTGCAAAAACAGTGAGCTATGAAGGCACCTTTGTGTATCTCCATGATAACCGTATCGAAACTATGCAGGTTGTTCATGAATCAGCAAGGGGCTTGCATCGTGAGCGCCTGTTTTCGTTGAATGGTGAAGCCCGGGAAATCATTCGTGATAAAGACCAGGTTTGGTGCTACCTCCCCAACCGAAAAATGGGTGTTCATGAGTATAGAAGGGCTGACGCCTCGGGGTTTCCTGCCGTACGGCCTGTGCGTATTGATGGGCTCAAGGAAAGCTATGACTTGAAGTTGGGGGCGCAAGACCGGATAGCTGGCAGGCCAGTGCAACTCCTCATTGTTAAGCCTAAGGATGAATTTCGTTATGGATATCGGTTTTGGGTGGATATTGAATATGGCCTCTTGCTAAAAGTGGATCTTGTAGGTAAACAGGAGCGTGCTGTCGAGCAATATATGTTTACCCACATTGTAGTAAAATCAAAAATCGATGATGAACAGTTTGCACCGGCGACCCCCAAGGCCGACCTTGTATGGCACGGCGACGAGAAGAAACCACCACCACCTAACTCGCCAAGTGGATGGACAGCCCAGAAATTGCCCAAAGGATACCAATTGACCAGCAATATCTCTCGACATCTACCTATTGATAATGTACCGATAGAACATCTTGTATATTCAGACGGCATCTCATCTGTTTCAGTATTTATCGAGAAACTCCAACCTGGAGGAGCCAAACCCATGATCGGTTTGAGTCACATGGGCGCAATTAGCGCCTTTGGTGTGGTAATGGACGGTTATCAAATTACTGTTGTTGGCGAGGTGCCGACGGCTACGGTGGACTACATTGGTCGTTCCATGTCACGCACTAATTGAGTGGCGAGCATTGTTAGTTTAGGTATTATTTGGGTTTGCATGCTATAGGTGTGCGTACGAAATCTGATAAATTAAGTCCGGTAATTTATGGCGTATCAGCACAGAATTATTGAGTTGATGCATTAATAGGAGATAGATGTTCGTATGAAGCGTTTAATTGGTTTTACACTGGGTTTTATTTATCTGTGCGTGGCTGTAGCATCACAGGCCGCGCTCTTTGATCTGCCAGATTTTTCTGAGTTAGTAAAAAAAAATGGTGCCGCAGTAGTCAATATCAGCACGACTCAGAAGGTAAAGCGGTCACCCTTTCCGCAAGGAATCCAGATACCTGATTTGCCCAAAAATAGTCCATTTCGAGATTTTTTCAGACACTATTTTGACAACACTCCTGAACAATATAATGTTCAATCTTTGGGGTCAGGATTTATTATTTCTACCGACGGTTATATTTTGACCTCAGCCCATGTTATTAACAACGCCAGCAAAATTATTGTTCGCCTCACTAATCGAGAAGAATATGAAGCCAAGATTGTTGGCGCCGACAAGCGAAGCGATGTGGCGGTATTAAAGATAGATGCAAAGAGTCTGCCCATATTAAAAATAGGGGATCCCTCTAAACTACAGGTGGGAGAGTGGGTGTTAGCCATTGGTTCGCCCTTTGGATTTAACAACTCGGCCACGGCCGGAATTGTATCGGCTAAAGGCCGGAGCCTGCCAAACGAGACCTATGTGCCTTTCATTCAAACGGATGTGGCCATCAATCCCGGTAATTCCGGGGGACCGTTGTTTAATCTTGAGGGCCAGGTCGTGGGCATTAATGCCCAAATCTATAGTCGTACGGGCGGCTTCATGGGCCTGTCCTTTGCGGTACCCATCGATCTTGCTATGCGCGTTGCCGATCAATTGAAAGAGCATGGGCAAGTGACTCGTGGTTGGTTGGGCGTCACCATACAAAATGTGACCCGTGAGCTTGCAAAGAGCTTTGGTATGGACAAGCCCCGCGGTGCGCTCGTTGCTGCAATTCTCGAAGATAGCCCGGCATCTAAATCGTCCCTGGTGGTGGGTGATGTGATCGTTGATTTTGATGGCCAACCTGTTCGCGAATCTTCAGATCTGCCTCCCTTGGTCGGGCGCGCTACAGTAGGCGTCAAGTCCAATATCACGGTGATACGGAATGGTAAGACTAAGTTATTGAGTGTTGTTATTGGCAAGCTACCCAAGACCGAGGAACTTGAGTCTCGCGTCTTATCACCGGCCAGTGGTGAAAAAGCCCTCATGGGCATGCGGGTGCGAGAGCTTACCAAAAAGGAGATGAAGGAGCGTGGCGTAGATCATGGGTTGTTAGTTGTGGTTGTCAATCCAGGACCGGCACGTCAAGCCGACATCCGTCCCCAGGATATTATCCTGCAGATTGATAGAAAACGGATGGCCTCAAAGCGTGAATTTAGCAAGATTATTAAGGCGGTTAAACCGGGTTCCACGCTAGCGGTATTGGTAAAAAGGCAGGAGGGCTCAATGTTTCTGGTATTGAAAGTACCGGAAGATCCATAGGCCTAAATCAATCACCTTGGAACCCGCTTTTCCTTGACACCTATTTAGGCTATAAAGACCTCTTAGAGGTAACGGAAAAGGGCGCCGATAGGCGCCCTTTTCTTTGAACTATCCCACCCGTAATCACTGAGTAACATAGATTGATATCATGAGCCTGGATCGCCAGCACATCCGAAATTTTTCCATCATTGCCCATATTGATCATGGTAAGTCCACTTTGGCAGATCGCTTTATTCAACATTGTGGTGGCCTGAGTCCGCGCGAGATGAATGCGCAGGTGTTGGATTCTATGGATTTAGAAAAGGAGCGGGGCATTACAATCAAGGCCCAGAGTGTTTGTTTAGACTATCATTCTAAAGAGGGTCACCAGTATCAGTTAAACCTTATTGACACACCAGGCCATGTGGATTTTTCCTATGAAGTATCCAGATCACTGACCGCCTGCGAAGGAGCATTATTGGTGGTTGATGCTGCCCAAGGCGTAGAAGCACAAACGGTAGCCAACTGCTATACCGCTATTGATCTGGGCTTGGAAGTGATACCGGTTCTAAACAAAATTGACCTCCCTGCAGCGGAACCGGAACTCGCTGCCCAGGAAATTGAAGACGTTATAGGGATCGATAGCTCGCAGGCATTGCGCGTTAGCGCCAAAACCGGCATGGGGATTGGGGCTTTATTGGAATCTATAATCGAGCTGTTGCCGCCTCCTGAAGGTGACCCCGAGGCACCCTTACAGGCGCTTATCGTGGATTCATGGTTCGATAATTATCTGGGCACCGTCTCTTTGGTACGTATTGTAGAGGGCGAACTAAGGCCAAAAGATCGTATACGCATGATGGCGGTGGGCCAGGATTACCGAGTAGAGCAGATAGGAGTTTTTACACCCAAAAAGGCCCAGCGTGAAGTCCTGCGCGCAGGTGAGGTGGGATATCTCGTCGCCGGAATCAAAGAAGTTAAGGCGGCGCGAGTGGGTGATACAATAACACATGTCCAGAACCCCGCTGAACAGCCACTGCCTGGTTTTGCGGATGTCAAGCCGCAGGTATTTGCCGGGCTTTTTCCCATCAATGCTGCAGACTACGCTGCTTTTCGTGATGCATTAGAGAAATTGAGCCTCAATGACGCCTCACTACTATATGAAACAGAGTCCTCGCAGGCCTTAGGGTTCGGGTTTCGTTGCGGTTTTTTGGGCACCCTGCACATGGAAATTATTCAGGAGCGCCTGGAACGAGAGTACAATATTGATCTGATCACCACCGCACCCACCGTGGTATTCAGGGTGCTGACACGCAAGGGAGATTTAATAACAATTGATAATCCTGCTCGATTACCCGAGACAGGCGAAATTGAGTCCATTCAAGAGCCCATTATTCTGGCACGTATACTGAGTCCGCAGGACTATGTGGGACCTATTATTTCATTATGTATAGAAAAAAGAGGCGTTCAGCGGGATATTCAATATCACGGTCGTCAGGTCATGTTAATATTCGAGATACCCAATTCTGAAATTGTGTTAGATTTTTATGATCGGCTAAAATCGATTAGTCGCGGTTACGCCTCACTGGATTATGAATTCATAGAGTTCAGGCAATCTGATATGTGCCGCTTAGATGTGTTAATCAATGGCGAACGGGTAGGTCCACTGTCGGTTATTGTGCATCGTGATTTCAGCCAATCCAGGGGGCGAGAGTTGGTCAAGATCATGCGTGGTTTGATACCCAGGCAAATGTTCGATGTGGCGATTCAGGCTGCGGTAGGGGCCAAGATTATTGCCCGCGAGACCGTAAAAGCATTAAGAAAAAATGTAACTGCAAAGTGTTATGGTGGCGATATTAGCCGAAAGCGAAAGTTATTGGAAAAGCAAAAAGCCGGCAAGAAACGCATGAAACAAATTGGTTCGGTAGAAATTCCTCAAGAAGCTTTTCTGGCAGTGTTGAGTGTAAAAGGAGATTAGGTGAATATAGATTTCTCGATGTTAATGTTTATTGCCCTGGTGCTAACCGGGATGATTTGGTTGTGGGGTGTCTGGGCGGCAAAACGCAAGTCCTCGAACAAGACCACAGAACCGCTATTGGTGGAATATGCCCGTGCATTCTTTCCTGTGATCCTGATTGTGTTTCTATTGCGTTCTTTTCTGGTGGAACCTTTTCGAATCCCATCTGGATCAATGTTGCCCAGTCTGCTCATAGGTGATTTTATACTGGTCAATAAATACAAATACGGTATACGCCTACCCATAGTCAATTTGAAAATATTTAACATCAACACACCACAGCGTGGCGATATCATGGTGTTCCGGTATCCATATAACCCATCAATAAATTACATCAAGCGCGTTGTGGGATTGCCTGGAGATCGTATCGTCTACGAAGATAAAACACTGTATATAAATGGTAATGTTGCCAATCAGAAAGAAGATGGTGAGTATGTGTTATCAGATAGTGGGCAGCGTAATATAAGCACCCGGCGTAAAATTGAATCCCTGGGCAAGATTAACCATGCTATTTTGCGTGATCAGCGAGTAGAGCAGCCTCGAATGGAATTCGAGGTCCCAACAGGCCAATATTTTGTAATGGGAGATAATCGTGACCGCAGCAATGATAGCCGCTATTGGGGTTATGTGGATGATGGACTTGTTGTTGGTAAGGCTTTTTTCGTGTGGTTTAGCTGGGACTACGCGAATGGGGGAGGCGTCAATTGGAAGCGAATCGGGACTGTATTAAACTAGCAATGCTAAGTATGAGATAGAACAATGCGAGAAATGAAGGCTATTAAGCAGCAATCGGGTTGGACTATGTGGGGGTTATTGGGGGCAATGACTTTGGTGGCTTTTTTTAGTTTATTGATTTTGAAGTTGTTTCCACCTTATATGGCAAATTTCAAGTTGAAACGGGCGCTAGAGATCGTTGCATCTGAGCCTGGCGCTATCAATGCTACAAAGAGGCATGTAATAAATCGTTTAGACAGGATTCTTTACATTGATTATGCGCATGAAATTGTCAATTTAAAAACGGCGCTAACAATTGAACGGACCTCCAGCGGCAGGGTGTTTGTAATTAACTATGATCATATAGAGCCTTTGGCTTTTAATCTCAGTGCCCTAATCGAATTTGAAGATCGTGTCGAGGTCAACAAGTATAGATAATCAGAAATCCTGGTCTGCCAGGGTTCTTATGCATCAATTTAATGATGTCGATTTACTGCGCCAGGCACTCACCCACCGTAGCAAAGGCGCAGATAATTACGAACGACTGGAATATTTAGGTGACAGTGTACTGGGTATGATCATCGCGGAGTCACTCTTTGATCGATTCCCGCTTACTCGCGAGGGCGATTTAACCCGTATCAGGGCGAATCTGGTATGCAAAGAATCCTTGGCGCGTATTGCCAGAGATCTGGATCTGGGGCCACAGATATTGTTGGGTCCTGGAGAGTTAAAAAGTGGTGGATTCAATCGCGACTCAATTTTGGCGGATGTATTTGAGTCTCTAATAGGCGCTATATACAAAGACGCGGGAATTGAGTCCACGAGGCAGTTTATTGCGCGCCAGTTTTCTTCTATTTTGGCATCCATTAAACCGGATGAGTTGCTTAAGGACCCGAAGACAAGGCTGCAGGAATGGCTTCAAAAGCGTTCCATAGCAGTGCCCAATTACAGTGTGACGGCTGTGCAGGGTGAAGCTCATCATCAGCATTTCGTTGTCCATTGTCAGGTAGAGTGCTTGCCAGAACCGGTGCGAGGTGAAGGTAATAGCCGCCGTCACGCCGAACAGCAAGCCGCTGCACAGGCCTATGCGCTGTTAGAAAATTGCGATGAATGAGGTTTTTCGCTGTGGATTTGTGACCCTCCTGGGCCGTCCCAACGTAGGCAAATCGACGCTGATCAATGCCTTGTTAGGCCACAAGTTAAGTATTACCAGCCGACGACCCCAAACCACCCGCCACCGCATACTGGGCATTAAAAATAATCCCGATAATCAATTGATATTTGTTGACACCCCTGGCGTGCATGCAGTACATAAGAGGGAGATCAACGCGGTACTTAATCGTACTGCACAAACCAGCATAGAAGGGGTTGATCTGATCGCGCTGGTCATTAGTGCTAAGGGTTGGACCCCCGCCGATGAGGTGCCATTAAAATGGGTAAAGGACCATGCTTGTCCATCGGTCCTTATTATCAACAAGATTGATCGGTTGAGCAGAAAATCTGCATTATTACCCCTGATCGAAGAATCCAACGCGATGGCAGAGTTTGCTAATATTATTCCGGTATCAGCGACACGGGGCACCAACATGGATATTTTAGAAAAGCAGATCATTTCTTTAATGCCTGCCTCGCCAGCCGGATTTCCCCCTGATCAATTGACCGATCGCAGTGAACGTTTTATGGCTGCCGAGTATATTCGTGAGCAGCTATTTAACCAGTTAGGGCAAGAGTTACCTTATTCCACTGCCGTTCAAATTGATTCATTTGAGAGAGAAAAAAAAATATTACGCATTGGAGCCGTTATCATGGTGGAACGCCCTGGGCAAAAGGGCATCGTTATTGGTAAACAAGGTGAGCGTCTTAAACAAATCGGGAGCCAGGCCAGAAGGTCGCTAGAGGCCTACTTTGATTCCAAGGTTTACCTTGAGTTGTGGGTAAAGTTAAAACAGGATTGGACTGATAGCGCTCAAGCCTTGCGATTATTGGGATACATCGAGGACATATAGGATGCGGGTTGAGCAACAGTCCGCATTTGTATTGCAGGCCAGGGATTATCGTGAGACCAGTCTGCTATTGGAGGTATTTACTCGAGAACATGGCCGATTGGGGCTTATCGCCAAAGGGGCCAAGCGCGCCAAATCACCATTTCGGGGTCTGCTCGCACCCTTTCAACCGCTTCGTATCGGTTGGTCTGGTAAAGGCGAACTCGGTGTGGTGACAGGTGTGGAGGCTGTTTCTTCAACCCTACCCTTGGCAGGTGATCGCATCTTTTTCGCTTTTTATCTAAATGAGCTTGTGTTGCGATTGCTGCATCGGCATGATGCCCATCAAAAACTTTTTGATGACTATTGCCTGTCTCTTGAGGGGTTGTTGGTAGATTCGGGATGGGAGTCTATCCTCCGTATTTTTGAAAAACGCTTGCTTGCTGAATTGGGTTATGCCCTGTTGCTTGATAAGACCGGTGTCAGAGACGGTGAGTTAGACGCGGATACACTGTACCGATACATCCCTGATCAAGGTCCGGTGCCGGTCAATGGGCAAGAATCTCAGGGTATACTGCTACATGGTTCTACGCTAAAGGCTTTGGCAGCCGAATCACTGCAAGACGATGAATCTCTTCGTGAGGCTAAACAATTGATGCGTTCGATTCTTGGTATTTACCTGAATGGCAAACCTTTGCATAGTCGACGCCTGTACCAACAGATCATCGCGTTTAGAAATAGTGTCGCTGTGTAGTGTTTGTTACTGCAAAGGTGTATTTTTTCCAGCACATGGTTGGGTGCGCATGGATTTGAGAGGTGACTATGCCTAAAGAACCCATTTTACTGGGGGTCAATATTGATCACGTGGCATCCCTGCGTCAGTCTCGATTAACCCCTTACCCGGATATTATTGAGGCCGCCCGTCAGGCTGAGAGCAACGGTGCCGATGGTATTACCGTCCACTTGCGCGAAGACCGGCGTCACATACAGGATAAAGATGTAGCGGCATTGCGTCAGGTTCTCGCCACCAAGATGAACCTGGAAATGGCGGTAACGGGAGAGATGATAGAGATTGCCTGTGGCATCCGACCGCAAGACTGTTGTCTGGTGCCAGAGCAGCGTCAGGAACTGACCACCGAGGGTGGCCTGAATGTGGCGGGTCAGTTGGGGCGTATTAGTGAGGCGTGCGCACGCTTAGGTGAAATCGGTATTCGGGTATCCTTATTCATTGATCCAGAACCTGAACAGATACGGGCGAGCGCGGCTTGCGGTGCACCAGTGATAGAGATCCACACAGGGTGTTATGCCGATGCCGTGACCAAGCAGGCAGTGGTTGCGGAGTTGGGCCGGATCCAGACGGCGGTGCAGCTTGGACGTGACTTAGGGTTGCAAATCAACGCGGGCCACGGGTTGAACTATGACAACATAAAGCCTGTGGCCGCACTTCCTGAGATTGTTGAGCTCAATATTGGTCATGCCATTGTTGCTCGTGCAATCTTTGCCGGGCTTGGACCAGCGGTAGCGCAGATGAAACAACTGATGATTGAGGCAAGGTCAATATGATCTTTGGAATCGGAACTGATTTGGTGTGCGTAGATAGGATACAGGCCAATCTGGATCGATTCGGTGATCGCTTTGCACATCGTATACTCAGCGAAGAAGAGTTTAGTGAATATCAGGCCGACAAAAGGAAACCTTGGTTCCTTGCAAAAAGATTTGCAGCGAAAGAGGCGGCAGTCAAGGCTATGGGTATCGGGTTTAGTGATGGTATCGGCATGCAACAGATTAGTGTAGTCAACAATAAAAAAGGCCAGCCTCAACTTCGATTCGAGGGTAAGGCCTTAGCCTTTATCCGGGCTCAAGCTGTGGTGGCGAGTCATCTAAGCATTTCAGACGAACGCGATCATGCGATCGCGTTTGTAACACTCGAAAAGTCTTAATCTCTGAGGATTTAGTCGCCCACAGCGTGCTGTGATTACCATTAAACCGCCAAGATGCCCAACCCCTACAAGGGGGTCTTAATCACTGTAGGAGCGATTTCCACCAGGCGCGATACCCATTACTTTTTGGCCCCTGGTGGTGCAAATCCAGCGGGAAGCGACCCTAGATCACCCTCGCCAAACAAAAACCCCAACATGTGCTGTTCGATTACCTTGATAGTTTCCTCGTCTGCGGTGCTAAGTCCATTTTCATTGATGATGCTGGTGAGCCGTTCCAGCCACTTATTCCAGCCCTCTTTGGATACATCCGCGTAAATGCGCTCTCCAAGAGCGCCAGGGTGGGGAGGCGTATCCAGGCCTTCGGCTTCGGTTTTCAATACCTGACAATAGACAAGACGGGACATAGGATTATTTCCAATAATGGGGTTGATTGACATCAATTAAGCACTAGACTTACCAGCTAGCCAGATGATCAAGGATCTAAAGTTGATGAACTAATATTGACCAAATTGGTCAAGTATAGTACAAATCATATCAGCAGCGAAACTACCTGAGAGATTGATAGATGTCCAACACCGAGAATGTGCAGTATTCAAAACAGATCGAAAGTTCACAGATTGCCCTGACCGAACCGGCACGCGAAAAAATGGCTGAACTATTGGCCAATGCGGATGACGATGTCGATGCAGTGCGCATCTTTGTGTCCGGGGGTGGCTGTGGTGGCATGACCTACGGAATGACCTTTTCAGATAGAACTACCGAGTACGATAGTGTCCTGGAGGGTAGTGGCATAAGGGTTCTGGTGGACCCAGTAGCACTCAACTATCTCCACGGTTGTGAGGTGGATTTTAAGTCTGAAGGCGCCAATCAAAGCTTTGTGTTCAATAACGTCTTTCAGGCCGTGGGCGGTTCCGGCGCCTGCGGCGGTTGTGGTGGCGCCAGCGGTGACGGTGGTTGCGGCGTGTGAAAGAATCCTGTGTCATTGGCCCTAGGCAATGACGCTAGCAAAACAAAACCCGGTGTTGCGCCGGGTTTTGTTTATTAGTCCTCATGGTAGTTATCGCGCCGCACCGTTTGTAGCAGCCGCTCATGAATTGAGTCTACAGCCTATTATTGCCTCCTGGGGGAAGTATTCTATTGTTTCTGACTTTGCCCAGGGACTTTGGCTACCCCCTCAAGATACGAACGCGGCATTGAGTGTCATCCAAGACGATGCCCATAGACGCGGTCCCTTTGTGGCCGTTGTTGGCACCGACGACAGTACCACCGAGTTGGCGGCCATGGCCTGCGCACGTCTCGGTATACCCCATAACCCCATCGATGGGGTGCGCATCGCCCGGCGCAAGGATTTGGCCCGGCAACGACTACGGCAGGCCGGGGTCAAGATTCCTCGATTCTGGGTCATCGACCTTAACCGCCCGCTGTCTGGTCAAATGCTGGGCATCACCTATCCTTGTGTAGTCAAACCCGTAGACCTGTCTGCCAGTCGTGGAGTGATTCGTGCCGATGATCCCGGCGCATTACGTCAGGCCATCAGTCGTGTGCAGTCATTGTTGCAAACTGAGAACGATGCGGTTCAACGAGACCGGTTATTGGTAGAGGCCTATATACCGGGTGAAGAGATTGCCTTTGAGGGGATGTTGTGGGATGGAGATATCCAGACGCTTGCAATATTTGATAAACCGGATCCCTTGGAAGGCCCCTATTTTGAAGAGAGTTACTATGTAACACCGTCACGGTTGGACCCGATGCAGTTGCAGGCTGTAGCCGAGACCGTCAGCCAGGCCTGTGCCGCCTATGGCCTGCGCCAGGGACCCATCCATGCAGAATGTCGAATTAACCCCCAGGGCGTGTGGATAGTGGAAGTCGCCGCCAGGACTCTGGGCGGGCTGTGTGCACGGCTACTCGAATGGAGGACGGGGAAATCCCTGGAAGCACTGGTGTTGAACCAGGCATTGGGACAACGCATGGGCGATGTCCGGGTGGAAGGTGGCGCGGGTGTTTTGATGATACCCGTACCCGCTGCGGGTATTTTGCGGCGCGTGGAGGGCATTGGTCGCGCCGAGGCTGTAGCCTGCATCGACGAAGTGGTGATCCAGCAACGGGACGGATACGAATTGGTGCCCCTGCCCGAGGGAGGTAGCTATCTCGGATTCATATTTGCCAGTGGTCCAGGGCCGGTAGAAGTAGAGGCGGCCTTACGCAAAGCTCACCGGGCCCTGAATATCGTTATAGCGCCCCTGTGGCGGGGTGCCGTGGTGAATTGAGCCCGTCCCTATGAGTTTTCTGCACCACAGAGACAGGAGGCACGCCACGTAATCTTATGGCCGCCGTGATCTCGGTCAGCAACAGGCAATCAAGATAACCCAAGGCTACGCCAAGCCATCAAAGACCAGATTCAACCGAGCGCCTTGTCTCGGCTCGGAATTTGGCTGACATGGTACACTTGGTTTTAAAACGTACTAGTAAACTCCGTCTGATAACACTATGGAAATTCTTGATCGACTCAATGAGTGGTGGCCTGGCTGGGTCAATGACAGCACCCTATGGCGGGCTGCAGCGGCGTTTTTTGTTGTCATGTTGGTGATGATCATACGCCGTCTGGTGACGCGCAGCATCATTGGACGGCTTCACCGCATCGCCAGTCGCACCCGATTTCGTTATGACGAAAAAATGATTGACGCCATTACCCCGAGTATCAGTGGTTTGTTTTTGGTGCTGGGTGTGTATTTGGCGGTGCAGTTGTTGCCCTTGCCTACTGCCCCGGTGGACACTGCAGGCATTGCTGAACAATGCCTTGTTAGTGGTGGCAGCGATACTGGTGATCTATGCCATCCATCGTCTGGCTGCGGTGGTGGCGGAAATTCTCGATAGTCTAGCCCTGTGTGTCAACCTGATCCCATACAGCCATTAAATGGGATAACATAGATTTCA
>ENA-ORDP01000025-ORDP01000025.1-marine-sediment-metagenome-genome-assembly--contig:-NODE-25-length-81687-cov-4.109491_pt1 | contig 81687 bp, 83 predicted proteins | sample MGYA00248627_ERZ508539 | MGnify/ENA primary metagenome ERZ508539 (study PRJEB26208, sample SAMN05571518) | marine sediment metagenome | biome: deep sea; feature: Hydrothermal vent; material...
GCACATGTAAGTGCATACCTGTTCACGCGCCAGGCCCGCCATGACATAGGTGGTCGAACCAAGAAAAAGGGCAGTGGCATAAGCAGCAAACGGGGCTTCACCTGTGAAAAGCTGCTTCAGCAACACTGGCGCATTACCCCAGTACAGTACAAAAGTCACACCTGTTAGCAATGCAACACCTACCCATAACAGATGGGTCAGCCCCTTTTTTAACAGCTTATTGGCATCCCAGCCCGATTTATCCAGCCGTATGCGCGCTGGCCGTTCACCCTGAACCATTCTTTCTATTTTTATAAAAACATCGGTCCATAAAGTTTGAAAACAGAAGTAGCCGCAAAAAGCTCGTCCGGCAATACCCGTAACAAAAAATAACAGCATCGCGGCAATAAACAGTAAGCCAGCCAGCCAGAATATTTCAGAAGGGTGTATAACGAGGTCAAATATGTAAAAACGACGTGAGGCAATATCGAACATCAATGCCTGGTCTGGCGCGCCCACACGTTCCCAGCGCAACCAGGGCAGTAAAAAGTAGGTGCTATAGGCAACTATCAGTATCGCCCATTTCATGCGGCGAAAACGCCCCTTCACAGAACGAGGATAGATTGGAATCCTTGCTTGAGATCCGCCCTGGCTTACTGGAGCAGGCATTATTAAGAGCCCGGAGGGCCAAAGGGCCGGTCACACAGTCTGTATGAATGGCCCCCTGCTATTTCTGCTATTGAGTGACCGGGTATCACTTTCCGCCACTGAGATTGTATACATACACCGTCAGCAGCTTGATTTCCTCATCACTTAAACGCCCTTTCCAGGTGGGCATAGTACGGTTTACGCCATGACTGATTACCTCTCGAACCCTGGTTCGTTTGGCCATGATATCTTTCTGGCTGGCAACATCGGCAATGGTCCAGATGTGATCGGTCAGATTGGCAGATCCCACTGACTTAATGCCTGTGCCTTGCTGATTATGGCAATAGTAACAACCACCACCTTCACCCGTGAACAACACCTTGCCCCTGGCAACACGTTCCTTGTCTTTGGCCTGCCCGGACAAGCTCAGCACAAATTCTGTCACGTCATCCATCTGCTGTTCTGAAAAGGTCTTGTCAAAGGCCGGCATAAATCCGATATGACCTGCCGATATTGTGTTTTGAATATCTTCAGTACGCCCACCCCATAACCAGTCATCATCAACCAGGTTTGGAAAAAGACCCACGACACCCTGACCACCCATGCCATGACAGGCTGCACAATTGTCTTCAAACAGCACCTTGCCTATCTTGCTGCTGAAATCGATCATTTTCGGGTCAGACAGGATCGCTGAAAAGCTGGCATTGGCCACTTCCTGCATGTGTTTACGCTGCTTCACCGCCGCTTCACCCGTCTGCATATCTCTTACCAGTAGCGCGCGCGTATTCCAGTGCGTTGTTTTCTCTTCACCATTCACGGTATAGGTAATAGTGTTCATCACACCCGGCGTATAACTGTGGCCGATCGGCCATGCCGGGTAAAATATCCAGTATACGATTGCAAAAATAACGGTCGCGTAAAACGACCATAGCCACCAGCGTGGAATCGGGTTGTTGTATTCCTGAATATCACCGTCCCAGGCATGGCCCGTGGTCTGTACTGTCTGCCCGGTTTTCTTAGTCTCGCTCATCTTGCGTACCTTTGTGCTCGCTATCGTTTGTGGGTAACGTATCGTCATCTTCAAACGGCATATATTTATATGACTCCAGTCTTTCCGATCTTTGCTTCTGTCCAAACACATAAAACAGAATGCCTACGAACAACGCAAAAAAAATGCCCAGCGCAGCCACCTTGCTGTTTCCCATATGCGTAAACCACTGTAGCCAATCCCACATTGCTGTTGTTCCTGATCGTTATCGAGTTATCGAAATTCTGCGAAGTGGCCTTCTTCATACTGCTTGAAGTCCACCATCGTGCCCAATACCTGCAGGTAGGCCACCAGCGCATCCATTTCTGTTAGCCGACTCTGGTCACCATCATAATTACCCTGATCTGCCTGGGCTACAAGATTGTCTTCCGCGGCATGTATATTCAGTTGATCAGCAATCCCTTTCCCAAAGCGCTCAATATTTTTTTCATATTCTGCATCGGTTAAGGAGTAGGGAACACCCACAAGACGCAAAGCCTTCATTCGGCTTGCGATATCGTTATAAGCCAGAGAATTCTCTTGCAGCCACGGATAGTTAGGCATGATTGAATCGGGCATGACTGACCGCGGGGCCATTAAATGCTGTTTATGCCATTCATTGGAATACTTGCCACCAACACGCGCCAGGTCAGGTCCGGTTCGTTTCGAGCCCCACTGAAACGGATGATCGTATTGCGACTCAGCTGCCAGTGAATAATGTCCATACCGCAAAATTTCATCCCGGAATGGACGTATCATCTGCGAATGACACAAATAACAGCCTTCACGGATATAGATATCGCGCCCACGTGTTTCCAGTGCACTATAGGGTCGAATAGCATCCTTGCCATCTGGTGTCTGCACTTGCTCTATCGTTTCATCGATAAAGAACAGTGGAACGATTTCTATCAACCCACCAATACTGATCACAATCAGGGTCAGCACTATCAGCAGGCCAACGTTGGTTTCGATTTTCTCATGACGCATTTTCTATTTCCCCTAATCCTGAATTGGTCGCCATTCAGGCGCTGGCCAGCTTTGCAGCGATCTTCGCTTCCAGTATCTCGACCTCTTTCTTTGCTCTGCCGATTGTTACGAAAACGTTGTATATCATTACCAACATACCGGCCAGGAAGAATGCACCGCCTATTGCACGCCAGATGTATGGCTGCTTCAGGAAGATCACCGTTTCGATAAAGCTGTAGGCCAGGTTGCCATACTCGTCAAAACCACGCAGCATTAGTCCCTGACCAATACCAGCCACCCATAGTGCGGTGATATACAAGACGATTCCGATCGACGCAAGAAAGAAATGCACGTACATCAGTTTTTTACTGTACATATCGGTGTCATATAAACGAGGTATCAGGTGATACATTGATCCAAAGGTGACCATCGCCACCCAGCCCAATGCCCCGGAGTGCACATGACCAATGGTCCAGTCGGTATAGTGAGACAGTGCGTTCACACTCTTCAGTGCCATTAGCGGCCCTTCAAAAGTCGACATGCCATAGAATGACAATGCCGTTATCAGGAACAACATAATCGGGTCAGAGCGTAATTTGTCCCAGGCTCCTGACAGGGTCATGATGCCATTAATCATTCCACCCCATGATGGCAGCAATAGCATAATTGAGAAGGTCGCAGCCAGTGTCGAAGTCCAGTCTGGCAACGCAGTCCAGTGCAAATGGTGCGCGCCGGCCCACATATACAGGAATACCAGTGCCCAGAAGTGAATGATGGACAGACGATAGGAATATACCGGGCGACCTGCCTGCTTCGGTACAAAGTAGTACATCATGCCAAGAAAGGCTGCCGTCAGAAAAAAGCCCACTGCGTTATGGCCATACCACCACTGCGTCATCGCATCCTGTACTCCTGAGAATGCACTGTAGGATGTCATACTAAACATACTCACCGGCACTGCAAGATTATTGAAAACATGCAGCAATGCAGTTGCCAGAATAAATGCCAGGAAAAACCAGTTGGCGACGTAGATATGTGGCTGTGAACGATGACGGACGGTTTGCACATAGATGACCAGATAGGCAATCCAGACTACGGTGATCAGCAGGTCCAGCGGCCACGCAAATTCGGCATATTCGCGCCCCTGGCTGTAACCCAGCACATAACTTATCGCGCCCAGCACGACTATGCTCTGCCAGCCCCAGAAGGTAAAATTGGCCAGACTTTTGCTAAATAACCGCGCCTGACAGGTACGCTGCACGATATAGTAAGATGTTGCAAACAGAGCACTGCCACCAAACCCGAATATCACCAGTGTAGTGTGTACCGGACGCAAACGCCCGAAGGTCAGTTCGGGTATATCAAAATTCATAAGGGGAAAGGCAAGTTCCAGCGCAATATACAGGCCTGCACTCATTCCTAAAGCACCCCAGATCAGGGCCATAATCGAGAATTTGCGGACGATGTCATAATTGTATTGTTCAATTGCCGCCATAGTTGCCTCTATATGTCATCGCCAGTACTGGCTGGTAAATAATCGGTGATCGCAATCCACGCAAACCCTTATGGGACTACGGATATAAAAGGAAGTATATTCTAATATAATTATATACGGTAATACAAGCCTGATTTCTATCACGCCCTTAACCCGATAAATACTAACTTATTGTAATATATGCACTATATATCATCTGGTGCATTATTATGCTGTGATTAGCCCCAACCACCATGTTTGCAATGCGGGTAGCCAGATATTCTGGTAGAGCATACAGCTATACAGGGATAGTATATGAAAGGATAGTTTAGTCGATTACAGGAACTTTGCGTAAACAGCTATACCACTGTTTTGCGGCAACGAGGGCGACATTTAAATGACCGATCTAATCAGGACAGCAGTGTCATCATTGCCGGGACATAGTGATCAATCAATAACAATGCAAAAATACCCATCAGGTAAAAAATCGAATAACCGAATGTCTTCATGGCTATTCTTTCGTCGGCTTTTTCCTCACTGTCGCCCTTCAACTTAAGCGCGTAATACAGGAAGCCGGCATCAAGTGCTACGGTGCCCACCAGATAGAGCAAACCGCTCATATGCGTCAAATAAGGCATCAGGCTGACTATGATCAACAGAATGGTATACAACAACACCTGTAAACTGGTGAACTGAACACCATGTGTTACGGGTAACATCGGGATATCAACTTTTGCATATTCATCACGCCGGTGTATGGCCAGTGCCCAGAAATGCGGTGGCGTCCATATAAAAATAATCATGAACAGCCACAGGGCACCCGGATCAATCGAATTGGTTACCGCAGCCCATCCCAGAACGGGTGGCGCCGCACCCGCCGCACCACCGATAACGATATTCTGAGGTGTTGCTCGCTTCAGATAAAGCGTGTAGATGACGGCATAGCCTATCAGTGAGGTCAGCGTCAAAGCCGCAGTCAACAGATTTATCCAAACCACCAGGATTACCATCGCAACGACACCCATGGTCAGTGCAAATACCAACGCCTGTTTACTTGTAATATTTCCGGTTGGCAGCGGTCTGTTATGAGTACGCGACATCTCCGCATCAACATGCTGATCGACAACATGATTAATAGCGGCTGCCGATGCAGAGGCCAGACCTATGCCCAGGGTGCCAAATATCAGCGCATTCCACGGAACCATCAGCCCGGGTGCATTGATCGTATCGGTAGCCATAAACATGCCCACCACTGCAGTGAATATTATCAGTGCAACGACTTTCGGTTTGCACAGTTCGTAATAATCTTTCCAGTTAGCCATTATCATTTTGCACTACCAGGCCTCATTAAAGGGCTGTTACGTTTCATCTTTAGCCAATCTTGCTGTCGTACAAAAGCTTTTTCAGATCCTTGCGCATACCGGTGGTCTTGTCCATTTCCTTTGATTCGCCGTCCAGCTCAAAATACATCATCAACTGACCCAGTTTATCAATAAAATAGACTCGCCGAGTGTCGACCGGGCTTTTGCCATCCTTCTGGATATAGGGCTTTAACCATTTCTCGCTGCTGTCTTCCTGCAAACGAGCAACCAGCATATTTTGCTGTGTTAACAGGTACTCGGACAAATGACCGATATCACCAGCGCCAACGATAACAAACACGGTTATAACCCGGCTCATCTCGGGGCCCTGTGTCAGTCTCACCTGACGCATTTTGTCCAGACTGGTTCGGCAAGACTCATCACAGCCCGGTTTGCCAATGTACAACATGGTCCAGTGATCCCTGAACGTATCTTTATCAAGCGGATTTCCGAGCACATTGACCAGGCCCTCCGCATCAACCTGGCGGACCGGATCAACAAATTCACCATGATTACTTCTGCTCATACCAGACAGCATGTCAGGGTAATATTTGTATACCACCCAGGCTGACCCCATCGGGGCCAGAAAAAGGAATAATATCAATAAGGGTAGATAACGCTTCATAATCTTTACCGTTTAATCTTTTTCGTGTTAACAACTACATAAATAATCAGTAATGCCAACGCCAGTGCAAACCATTGTATGGCATAACTCATGTGTCTTTCTGCCGGTATGCCACCCGGGTTGTTAAAGTGATCTTCCCAGTTACGCGTATAGGCAGGTTCATCGGGGCTCACCTGTAACACGGTATACTTTGGCAGCTCAAGCTCGAGCTCCTTGCCCAGCCAGGCCATTTCCATATAGAGTACCTTGCGCGGCCAGCCCAGATCACCGACCTGCGGTGAACCCAGCTTAATACCGATACTGGGCGGCGTATCCACTAAACCCGTCAAGCGGAGCTTACCCGCTGTACCCGGCAGCTCAGGGATAAAGTTCTGTCCTGTTCGGTCAGCAACCCATCCCCGGTTGACCAGTACACTGTCACCACCGTCAATCATGAACGGGGTGAAAACTTCAAAACCCGGTCTTCCTGCATTTTTGCGATTGATCAGTAATACACTGCGCTGCAGATCAAATTCACCTGTCATACTGACTTGCCGTCCCCGACCCAGGCCTTCAATTTGCGCTCTTGTACTGATCTCTACTACTGATTTGTCCTGATTATCTGCCTGCTCCTGTACCATGCCGCGTTTGATATCATAACGATCCAGCTGCCATAGCCCCAGATATACCAGCAAAGGTAGCACCAGCAACAGCACCAGCGTAGGCAGCAGTCGTGCTTTAAAATGATATGACCCTATCTGCATGGTACTATATTCAGGTGCTACTATAACGGCTGTAATCAGACATGTTTAAGTTACTCGTCATGCTATTTCTGGCCAGCGTGCTGTTCTCGCTGGGCTCTGGCCTCTATTATATGATGAAAGACAAAGGAAAGGGTGATCGCGCTGTTAAGGCATTAACCTGGCGCATCAGTATTTCTATCTTTCTGTTTGTACTGTTACTAATCGGTGCCCAGTTTGGTCTGGTTGAACCGCATGGGGTAACCCCATGATATCAATTAAGACATAAGCATATTCATTACATAAAAAAAGCGCCGCTCTCGCGGCGCTTTTTTGTCCTTGCTCCAGCTGCTATACCAGCCAGTACACAAATATGAACAATCCCAGCCAGACCACATCTACGAAATGCCAGTACCAGGCCGCTGCTTCAAACGCGAAATGATTCTCGTGTGTGAAGTGCCCCTTCATACTACGGAACAACATCACCAGCAGCATAATTGCGCCGATTGTGACATGCAGGCCATGGAAGCCGGTCAGCATATAAAATGTTGAACCATACACACCTGAGGTCATTTTCAGGTTCAATTCGCTGTAGGCGTGGATATATTCATATGCCTGAAAACCAACGAACGTGAAGCCCAGTGCAACGGTAAGAAACAGACCCATTATCAGCTGTGAACGACTGCCTTTCTTTAAGCCCCAGTGCGCCCAGGTAACCGTAGCACCAGAGGTCAGCAGGATCAGGGTATTAATGGCCGGGATTCCCCAGGCACCCATCGTTTCAAACTCACCACCGGCATTACCAGGACCATTTGTTGGCCAGGTGGGTACATACTCCGGATATAACCACTCGTGTGTCATCAGGTTATTACCTGCACCGCCCAGCCAGGGCTCGGCAAATATACGTATATAAAACAGTGCGCCAAAAAAGGCAGCAAAGAACATCACTTCCGAGAAGATGAACCAGCCCATGCCCATACGGAATGACATATCAACCTGATCGTTATACAACCCGGCTTCGCTTTCTTTGATAACCGTACCAAACCAGCCAAACAACATGTATGTCAGAATGGCAAACCCAACATACATGGTTATCAGATTTGCACCCATCAGATGAAGGCCAAACCCGCCTGTAGTTAAAAACAGGCCTATGGAACCAATAATCGGCCATTTGCTCGGTTCCGGTAGATAGTATCCACCCGCTGCTTGTGACATGTGACCCTCTCCTTCTTCTATTATTTATATAATAATTATAACTATTTTGTTACCGTTTCTTCTTTGCTGGCATATTTATCTGCCCGCAAAAATGTGTAAGACAATACAATATTGTTAATATTTGCCGGTAAGCCCTGGTCTACAACAAAGACTACTGGCATATCTTTTTCCTCACCCGACTTCAATAGCTGCTGCTTAAAGCAGAAACAGTCTGTTTTCTTGAAGTACATGGCAGCCTCAATAGGCATCACGCTGTATATGGCCTGCCCGGTAATATCCGAACCTGACATATTACGTGCGCGGTAAGATATACGTGTCATCTCACCCGGATGGACCGTCACCTGCCGCTGATTAGGCTCAAACTGCCAGGGCAGCCGTGTATTGGTATTGGCATCCATTCTGACTGTTATCTGCCGCGACTGATCTACCGTCATCTGCTGCAGGGTGACTTCAGTAATTCGCTCCGTCTGGCCATTCAGGCCGAACGCCTGACAAACCAGTGAATAAAGTGGAACCAGCGCAAAACCAAAGCCAAACATGCCTATAGTCACGACGATCGCTTTTATTACAGTCGTACGGTTGGCCTTGCTCACCTGCTCGCGCCCGTCATCACAATAAAACCGACAAACAGCGATACCGCAACAATACCCAGCACGATGGCAGTGCGTTTGGCCTTATCTCGCTGCTCTTGTGTTACTTCATTCATAAATATAAACCAGTCAACCTCTCAACAGGAACAAGCGGGGCACAAGGCCCCGCGTATGCTTGCTTACTTCACTTCCGGTGCCGTCACAAAACTATGGTACGGCGCAGGTGAAGCCAGCGTCCATTCCAGGCCATGCGATCCTTCCCAGACCTTATCAGTAGCCTTCTCGCCACCCTTGATAGTCTTGATCACCAGATACAGGAATATCAACTGTGAGAACCCGAATATGAATGCGCCTATTGATGAGATCGCATTAAACTCGGTGAACTGTATCGGGTAATCGGAGTAGCGACGCGGCATACCTGCCAGCCCGGTAAAGTGCATCGGGAAGAAGGTAAGATTCATCGCAATCGTTGACAACCAGAAGTGCCAGCTGGCCAGCGTGGTGTTGTACATATTGCCGGTCCATTTTGGTAGCCAGAAATACACCGCAGCAAATATCGCAAACAATGAACCCGAAACCAGCACATAATGGAAGTGGGCGACCACAAAGTAGGTGTCATGGTACTGGAAGTCTGCCGGAGCAACACCCAGCATCAGTCCCGAGAAGCCGCCAATGGTAAACAGGATTACAAAACACAGTGCCCATAACATCGGTGTTTCAAAGGTCATCGATCCACGATACATGGTAGATACCCAGTTAAAGATCTTGACCCCGGTAGGTACCGCAATCAGTACGGTCGCATACAGGAAGTACAACTCACCGGCTACCGGCATACCGACCGTAAACATGTGGTGCGCCCAGACGATGAATGACAGGAAGGCAATCGAAGCCGTCGCATATACCATTGAGGCATAACCAAACAGTTTCTTGCGCGCAAAGGTCGGAATGATTTCTGATACCACGCCAAATGCCGGCAGGATCATAATATACACTTCAGGATGGCCGAAGAACCAGAATACATGCTGGAACAGAACCGGATCACCACCACCTGCTGCATCAAAGAAGCTGGTTCCAAAGTACTTGTCAGTCAGCATCATGGTGACCACGCCTGCCAGTACCGGCATAACGGCAATCAGCAGGAAGGCGGTAATCAACCAGGTCCATACAAACATCGGCATTTTCATCAGTGACATGCCGGGGGCACGCATATTCAGAATGGTGGCAATGATGTTAATAGAACCCATGATGGACGAGAAACCCAGCAGGTGAACAGCAAACACGAAGAATACGAGCTTGTCATATTGTCCTGAGAGCGGCTCGTAGAACGTCCAGCCAAAAGCAGGGCCCTGGCCTGATGAGAAATTACCACCAAAGAACATTGGAGCCAACAACAGGATACCCGCAAAAGGTAATATCCAGAAGCTCCAGTTATTCATGCGTGGCAAAGCCATATCAGGCGCACCAATCATCATGGGTACCTGCCAGTTAGCCAGGCCCACAAATGCCGGCATAATCGCGCCGAACACCATCACCAGACCATGCAGGGTTGTCATCATATTAAAGAAGTTCGGGTCGACAATCTGTAAGCCCGGCTGGAACAGTTCTGCGCGGATAACCAGCGCAAACATCCCACCAATCAGTAACATGGTGAATGAGAACCACAGGTACATTGTACCAATGTCTTTGTGGTTAGTGGTAAACAACCAGCGCTTGATCCCGGTAGGGATTTCGTCGTGGTGTGCGTCGTGTGTAGTTGTTGCAGTCATTTATCTCTCTCCTGACGACTTCAGCGCGCCGCTTTTATATCAGCTGGCTGAACCACGGAAGCAGTGTTGCCCCATGAATTACGTTCAAAGGTGATCACGGATGCCAGTTCCAGATCGTTAAGCTGGCTGCTAAACGCGGCCATAGCGGTACCTGGCTTACCGTTTTTGACAATATCGATATGGCCCTCTGCCGGCCCGGTAGCGATTGCGCTGCCCGCCAGTTTCGGGAATACCGCTACGCCTTCACCATTGGCGCCATGGCAACCAAAGCAGCCACCCTTGCCCATGTATATCTTCTCTCCGCGGGCGATCAGCTCTTCTTTGCTCCAGACCTTGTCGCTTGCCGCCTCTGCGGCAGCTGCAACGGCTTCAACCTTTCTGGCTGCCAGCCAGGTGTTGTACTCGGCTTCTTCTACCACCTTGACAACAATGGGCATAAAGGCGTGATCTTTACCGCATAACTCGGCACATTGACCACGGTAAATTCCAACTTTTTCTACCTTGGTCCATATTTCATTAACGTAGCCCGGTATCGCATCTTTCTTGGTTGCAAATGCCGGCACCCACCAGGAGTGGATCACATCATCAGAGGTAACCAGCAGGCGGACTTTTTTGTTTACCGGGATAACCATCATGTTATCAACTTCCAGTAGATAGTTTTTTATCTTGGTTACATCGACACCAGAATTTCGTGCACTGGCTAACTTATGCTCGGGGTTTAATGAGCTGATGAATGATACGGGCGTGCCGTCTGCATCGTACTCATATTTCCACTTCCATTGCAGACCGGTAACCTTAATGGTTAGATCGGAATCACTTGCATCTTCAATATCAATCAGGGTTGAGGTGGCTGGAATAGCAACTGATAGCAAAATGATAAACGGTACAATCGTCCAGATAATTTCGACCGTGGTGTTTTCATGAAAATCAGCTGATACCGCGCCTCTGGACTTGCGATGTGCATACATGGAGTAGAACATAACGGCAAATACGGCCACTGCTATCCAGACACATATCCAGAAAACCAGCATGTGTAAGTCAAAAATCTCTTGCCCCAACGCGGTTACAGGCTCCTGAAAGTTAAGCTTGTACTCCGCCAGAACAGATCCTGACACGATCATCAGCAGCAATGTGCTTATGGTCTGTGTCATCCTCTTGAAGGGTAACTTCATAACGTGCTCTCTCCTCGCAACAGTTTTTATTATCATCAATTTTTAAAGCTTTTTTATTCTCCAGGCTGGCCCTTTTTTTATATATATTAACCAGCCCGGTTAAGTATGTTCGGTCGTCGCTTGCGCTTTATTTCTTTTTACGCAAACCAAGGGTACTGCGACAGTGCGCCGCATCGTACCGTAGTCAAGGTTCACATTGCAATCAAAAATAGGAACATGGTGGCAAAAATTGTATTAATATTAGAATCTAATAATATAATAAATATCAAAAGCCTTATAAATCAACTGACTATTATTTATAAGTATTTTAGTCGGTTATCACTTAATCAATAATATAAACGTTGCTATTATCACATAAGCACCTGTTTCTTATTCTCTATTATAGAATATACTAACTCTCTAATATTTTATCTATCACCGGAGTCATCGCCGCCACATATTTATCTGTATCAGGTGCCGACGCATAGGGCAAAACACCCAGTGCCGGTATGGTCATTCTACCTTGCAGTGTATCCAGATTTTCTCGTAATTTTGGCATACCAGTATCAATACAATTACCTATCCAGCCGAGACAGTTAATGCCTGCATCGACCAGGGCTTTGGCGCTCAATCGGGCATGGTTTATACAGCCCAGTCGTACACCGACCACCAGTATCACGCTGCAATCCAGCCTCGCAATCAGCTCGACAACATCCTGTGTCTCATTCAGTGGCACCATCACACCGCCCACACCCTCAATGATTAACCATTCCGACTGCTTTGCGAGATACTCGGCGCTGTCTGCAATGGTTTGCAGATTTATGCTTACGCCAGCATCGCGCGCGGCAAGATGAGGCGCGATGGCAGGTTCAAAACAATACGGGTTAATTTGTTCATACGGCGCCTCAACATTAGCAACCCTTTGTAGCATAAGTGCGTCTTCATTACGCAACATACCATTTGCTTTAGTCGCCCCACTGGCAACCGGCTTCATCACCGCTACACGCTGTCCACCACTCACCAACGCCTGTACCAGGGCCTGACTAAACCAGGTTTTGCCAATGCCCGTATCTGTACCGGTGATGAAAATTCTTTTTGCCACAGCAACTAAACCTTATTCAAAAAATCAACGCTGATGGTCTGGTCAGCTGACTGTGGTAACCAGGCATGCCCGAAGATCACTTCATAACTTGCCGGCAGGCCCTGTGGCTGACGAAACTGTTCATAGCTGTCTGCCATCGCTGCCAGTTGTCGCTTGCCGGTTAAACCACGCATGCGCTCCGGATGTGCATTGGTGGCACCTATCGCCTGTAAATCACGCATCAAGTCCATCACCGAAGAATAGGTGAGGGTGATTTGCTCCATATCCATTACCGGGTTTTCAAAGCCACATGCCAGTAGTGCATCGCCAACATCATGCATATCCAGAAACTGGTTCACACGTGGATTATGATCAACTTCTGCCCAGCTGCTACGCAGCTCCTTCAGTGTATCGGGGCCAAAGGTGGTAAACATCAGCAGTCCACCTGGTTTTAATACACGACGCAACTCGCCGAATACCTGCGTCAAATCACTACACCACTGTAAGGTAAGACTGGATATCACGGTATCACAGTGACTACTCTTAACCGGCAGCTGCTCAGCTATTGCACATATACCGTGTGGCCGCATGGCGCGACCGAGCCAGCACCGCCAGGCCGAAATCTGCTCACGAAAGCGTTGCTGTGCCTGCTTGATCATCGCTGGCGATAAGTCTACCGCGATGATTTGCGATTTTGGAAATCGTTTTAGCAGGTCGGTGCTTAGCTGTCCGGTACCACAACCCAGGTCGAGCACCGTATCATGTTGGTGGCGAATATAGTCCAGCCGTTCTGTCAATTGCTTTGATACATTCTGCTGCAAAACCGCTGCCTGGTCATAACTGCCAGCCGCACGATCAAACGCGCGTTGAACCTGTCTGCGATCCAGTCGCATCATGTTCTCATGTTTATTACTACCCGGACTCATTCCACTTCAACTCCTGCCGCTTGCTGTTGCACCTGCGCACACAGCGTTTCAATCTGACTGGCAACCACATCACTGTGAGACATGAGCGGTGCATGCCCGGCACCATCAATATATTCAATACTGATCTGTCTGTTTAGCGCACTGATCGCCGCACCGGCTGCTACCGGCACCAGCTTATCATCGCCGCCCAGCACACAACTAACCGGCACAGTTAGCTGACAATAGTCATCGCGCTGGTCAGTGTTCAACAGGATATCCAGACCCTGTTGCAGTGCACCCGCATCGGGCGCTGGCATTTGTTGTTGTAGCTGCCTGATTGTTTCTCGCATATTAGCTGGCTTTGACCCAAGTACTTGCAACGCCAGAAAGCGACGCAAGGTGCGCTCATAATCCTGCGCCAGATCGCTCGCGAAACCAGTGAACACCTTTTGCTCTACGGCACAGGGCCAGTCGTCTGCGCGCACGAAGCGCGGCGTATTGGCCAGCAACACCAGGCCGGCAACCTTGTCCGGATAACGCCGCGCCACATGAACCGCAACCATCGCACCGAGCGACCATCCCACCCACACTGATGGCCGCGAAACAGATGCGGCCAGCGATTGGGCGATGCCATCCAGACCCATTTGTGGCAACGGTGCAGCGGCACCATGGCCGGGTAACTCGGGACGGGACACGGGGTGCTGTATTGGCAGTTTTGCCAGCAGCGGCTGCCACACAGCTGCGGACATCGCCCAGCCATGCACACATACCAGTGGTGTACTAGCTGGCATCCGCTTCTGTCCTGACCAGCCCAGGTAATTCGGCCAGCGTATCCAGCAGACGATCCAGTTGATTCTCAGTATGCGCCGCACTGAGCGTAATGCGCAGGCAGGCCTCAGAGACCGTCGGCGGCCGCATAGCGGTTATCTGGATGTCGTGTTTTAACAGCTCCGCGGTCAGCTGCAACGCCATCTCGCTGTTAGCAACCCTCAGCGGCTGTATGGGTGTTATTGATTCTGCCAGCGGTAGTTTACGTTCAGCGGCGCCTGCGCGAAAATAGCGAATCAGCTTATGTAGCTGGCTACGTCGTTCGGGCTCTGCCTGTACCAGACGCAAGGCGGCACGGACCGCCTCAGCCACCGCAGGAGGTGAGGCGGTGGTGTAGATATAGCTTCTGGCTGTCTGAATCAGGGTTTCGATCAGTTCATCACTACCTGCCACAAAGGCTCCGGCACCTCCCAGTGCCTTGCCCAGAGTACCCATTAGTATCGGCACCTGTTGCGGGCTTAATCCGTAGTGATCAAGCGTACCCACACCTTGCTCACCAAGCACGCCGAAACCGTGCGCATCGTCGACCATCAGCCAGGCCTGCTGTTGCTGTGCCAGACTGGCCAACTCCATTAGCGGCGCAATATCGCCATCCATACTGAACACACCGTCGGTCATAATCAGGGTTTCGGCCGCCCGCAATCCCTGCAGGCGCTGCGCTGCATGATCTGCATTATTGTGGTCATAGCGAATCAGGCGCGCGCCTGACAGCAATGCCGCATCCAGAATCGAGGCATGATTGTTGCGGTCAGCCAGAATGTGATCACCGCGCTGCATCAAGGCCGTCGCCACACCCAGATTGGCCATGTAGCCGGTAGAGAACAACAACGCACGCGAGCGCCCGGTAAATTCAGCCAGCTCCTGCTCAAGCAGATGATGGGCGCGACTGTGGCCATTGACCAGGTGCGCAGCACCGGCACCAACACCGTATTGGTCGATGCCCTTGTGCATTGCCTCGCGCACCAGTGGATGTGCAGCCAGGCCGAGATAATCATTACTGCAAAAATTCAGCAGCTGGCGGCCATCACGCACAATCAGCGGCCCTTGAGCTGAGTCACTGACCGCACGTGAGCGATACAGGTGCTGTTGCTGACGCTGGACAAGAAATGGTGCCAGATCTTTCATCAAGCAACCTGGCTTATGTGGACATGGGCTCAATACCCAGATTACTGAACAACTGCTGATCGTGGTTCACTGCCGGATTGTCTGTGGTCAGCAAGTGCTCACCATAAAAAATAGAATTGGCGCCGGCGAAGAAACACAGGGCCTGGGTCTCATCCGACATATCGGATCGGCCGGCAGACAGACGCACCATTGAGGCAGGCATCAGCAGGCGCGCCACGGCGATGGTCCGCACAAACTCCAGCGCATCAATCGACTCCACATCGGATAACGGCGTACCTTCTACCTGTACCAGCATGTTTATCGGCACACTTTCCGGATGCTCTGGCAGATTGGCCAGTTGCTGCAGCAGACCGGCCCGATCCATGCGTGACTCTCCCAGACCAACGATACCACCACAACAGAGTTTGATACCCGCATCGCGTACTCGCCCCAGCGTATCCAGACGATCATCGTAGGTACGCGTGGTAATAATATCGCCATAAAAATCAGGTGAGGTATCAAGATTATGGTTGTAGTAATCCAGGCCCGCATCACCGAGTGCGCTGGCCTGCTGGTCATCCAGCATACCCAGCGTCATACAGGTCTCCATGCCCATGGCCTTGACCTGCTCAACCATCTCCAGCACCCGAGGGAACTCGCCTTTGGGTGGACTGCGCCAGGCAGCACCCATGCAAAAGCGGGTGGCGCCACTGGCCTTCGCCTTTTGCGCTTCCGTTATTACCTGCTTCAGCGGCATCAGCTTTTCACGCTCCAGCTCCACCTTGTAGTGCGCGCTTTGCGAACAGTAGGCACAGTCCTCCGGACAACCACCAGTCTTGATGCTGAGCAGGGTGCTGATCTGCACGCTGTTTGCATCAAAATGTTGGCGATGCAGGCTATGTGCCTGGAATAACAGGTCATTAAATGGCTGCTCGAACATGGCCACAATCTCGTCACGCTGCCAGTCGTGGCGCAGGTCTGCTACCTGATTCATAAATCACTCTCCTGATTAATGGCGACATCCTGCCAGTTTTCTCGCCTAATTCGTACAATATCCAGTATTGACCACGGTATGATCACCAGCGCAGCAAGCGCCCAGGCAATCAAATACCACTTCCAGCCATTACCGGGAATGAAGGTTGCGATGGCTACAAAAAAGCCGGTGACACCATAAAACCGATACGCCGCCTGCTGGGTGTAATGCCCCACACGCTGATTGGGATGATGACGGTTCATCGCATAAATAATCATCGACCCTCCCAGCCACAGCAGGCCCAGCGGCAGCGGCAGCAGGATTGCAACGATATTGCCAATGTTAAATAGCTGGGCAGCCTTGCGCGCCGATGCGCCACTGACAAAGGTTGTCTGGCCTTTGTCAGCTTTTGGCTCAGACTGTTTGACTGAAGCACCGGACTGCGTCATCGTAGACCACTAGCTGTATAAATAATGGAAATGAATCATACCTGTCAACCTGAATGGACTCAATATGGTTTACAACTGGATAAATAGTATACAGTCGCGACTTACCCCCGCATTTTGCCTGTTATGTGGCCATGCTGCTGAACAGGACCTGCTGTGTCATACCTGCCGAGAGAGCCTGCCGCTGGCCGAAAGCCGCTGCCAGCGCTGCGCGGTATATCTTCCGGCACCAAATGCCTCGCTATGCGGTCATTGCATTAGCAAACCACCGCCTCAGGATGCAGCCTACGCCGCATTCCGCTATCGGCCTCCGGTACGCTCTCTGTTGCAAGACCTGAAGTACAACCATCGGCTGCATCTGGCCAACTGGCTGGCTGACCGTTTTTGTGAAACCTTAAGCGCAAGTCGCCACCCGATTCAGGTGGATTGCCTGATACCAGTCCCCCTGCACCCCGGCCGTCAACGATTAAGAGGCTTTAATCAGGCCACCGAGCTGGCTCGACGTATCAGCCGGAATCTGAAGCTGACAATGGAAGCGGGTTGCTTACAGCGGCGTCGCGCGACGCCCAAACAAACCGGCCTGGATATGCATGCACGTAAACAAAACCTGCGCGGCGCTTTCGATCTGGACAAAAGCAGGCTGCCAGAACGCTGCGCCCTGGTTGACGACGTGGTGACCACCGGAGCCACTTCGCGAGAACTGGCCACACTACTCAAAAATAACGGCGTAAAGCATGTTGAAATCTGGTCGATCGCCCGTGCGGATGCCCCCGGCTGACAGGTTCTCCTGTTACTCCTTATTAAGTCCCTACAATTCGCGCGACTACTAGTCTATCTGCTAGCATAGCTTCCTTGATCAGGCCATGAGATGTCAGGCCTGCCTTGACCCTGGTCGAACGGCCATCCGTTCAGCTACCAGCTTTGTAACAATTGATATGGCTTAAGATACTTATGAAATACAAATGGCTTTTTATACTGGTTCTGCTCGCAATCAGCACTTTTATTATTTTTGAAAACCAGCACATGGTCAACGCATCGTTCATGTCTTACCCTCTAAGCATCCATCTCGGCGTTATGCTGATCATCGGCCTGGGACTGGGAATACTCGCTGGCATGTTACTGGGCAATGCAGGCGCGGGATCACACCACCTGCAAGGCAACCGTTCCGGCAATGCCGCGACCAACATCTATGTGGGCAATCTGGCCGACAATACCTCCAACTCGGATCTGGAAAGCACATTCAGCGCCTACGGTACGGTTAAATCAGTCAATATCATCAAGGATCGGGAAACAGGCTCCCCGCGTGGTTTTGGTTTTATTGAGATGGATAGCTTCGCTGCAGGCGATGCAGCGATAGCGGCGCTTAACGAGACCGTATTACTGGGTCAGACCATCAATGTTAATCGTGCGCGTGCCAAGCGCCATCGCCGCGGCCCGCAACAGCGAAATAACAAGAGTTAAGCCGTAAAGTACTCTTGTTAACACCCTCGATAGGGCAACGCAGGACGCAGTTGTCGAGGAGATATCAAGCTGAAATTACATATTTTATCCCCTCATACTAACCCTCGGTAACTGCTCCTGAGTCACCCTGGCGGCTGCATCCCTGTATCCGTCTCCCTGGTGGAGAGCACAATTTCATGTTTTTAATACCGTTGACTTGCAATTCTGATTCGTCAAACTATAATGCAGTCAGTTGACTTACTAATAAAGGTAAATACGTATATGCCGGCTGCCCGTAACAAACGCGAACACCTGATCCAGGCCGCCAAAGACCTGATCCATCGACAGGGCTATAACAAGACAACTCTGGCTGATATCGCAGACAGCTCCGGTGTACCACTAGGTAACGTTTATTATTATTTCAAAACCAAGGATGACATTGGCTCTGCAGTGATCCATGAGCGTAGCGAAGAACTGGACGACATGTATAAACAATGGGATAAACTGCCAAATGCCTCAGACCGTCTCAATGCGCTGCTTGACCTGCCCTTGCAAATGCGTGCTGCCATCACCAGTTCCGGTTGCCCAATCGGCAGTCTGGCACAGGAACTTAACAAGGAAAAAAATTACTTGGCACGAGAAGTGGCTCGCTTATTGAATAATCAGGTAAAGTGGGCAGCAGAGCAATTCAGGCAATTAGATAGTGACCAGCCTGAAGACGACGCGGTGTTTCTGCTATCAACCATACAAGGCTCGTTATTGTTCGCAAATTCGCTGGGGCAGCCTGACACCGTTAACCGACAAATAAACCGTTTGCGTAAATGGCTGGAAAATTTCACCGCACCCCACACCAAAAAGCAGGCCCGCAGCGGCCAGAGATAAAACAAAACCGTAACCGGCTATTGCCTGGGCCAGGCAACTGATTATTTAACGGAACAATATACATCTACGAGTGTCACAGGTAATAACAGGGAATCACCGTAACCTGGAATAAGTTAGAAAGCTTACTAACTACGCGGTGATAGTCTGCCGATGCACAGATTAATAATCGTCACTAAAAGGCCTGGGTACATCACATGGCAATACCAGTCCCTGGCGACTAACATACAGAAGATGGAGACCCAAAATGGTACCCATAACACAATCGATAGATACTCAGGGTTTAAGCCAGCACCAGCCTTTTTTACGTGCGTTCAGCGCCATGCGTAAACTGCAATGTGGAGATGTGTTGATGTTATCTACCAGTGAGCCGCAAGCCGATGATGATTTGCAGGCATTTTGCTATCGAACCGGATTTCAACTGATCGAGTCAGTGCGCTGTGAAGACGAGTATATCTTTCTGATTCGCAGAAACTGTACCACAGAGCAGGCAGCCTAGGAGCACAGCATGTCATTGATTACACAACAACTCAGCCTGTATGACCACACACGTTGCCACGTCATCTGCAAGGTAGACAAGGCACTGAATATGCTCGATAGCGGCGAAGTGCTGATGGTCAGCGCCAACGAGCCTGGCGCCATCTCGGATATCAAAAAAAGTATTTTACGTAGTGGTAATGAAATATTGCGCTTTCTGGATGAAAACCAGGCCTTTACCTTTGTGATACGTAAAGGCTCGCTGCACGCAGCCAACGGGTTACAGTCGGCCTGCTCACTACTACACTAGGCCAGCCCCTCACTTGCCCCAGCCCGTGCTACTCAGTAGCATAGGCTGTATGCAAACATCTGACTACATCTCACCCCGACACCCTGCCAGACAGACCCCTCCGAACAAGCTCCATTGAATAATCCTGGCAGTGACCAATGGCACAATGCACAGGCCTACGCGTACTCACAAAAGCTGAACCTCAGCCAATGGGCCTGGCAATTTTTACGTCGCAACCCGGATTATCACAGCGACTGGCAATGGTTCTGGCCTTTGTGGCAGTCTCTCGAAAAAGATTACGGTACGCCACCGTCACGAGACTTCAGCCGCTGGAAACAGGATGACCGCCCGGAGCACATCGCGCTTGGCTTTGACCTGGACTGCCCACTCTCTGACCAGCTGCAAATAGCCAGGCAATACTTGCTTACACTGCAACGCTCACGCCAGAAAAAAGGCCTGTTACGGGCACCATGGCTGTCTGCATGGCAGGTTCACTGGACCCGGTTGATACGCCTGCTGGATGCACTGAGCGGACAGGCTGAGCACCAACAAATCCTCGACTCGCTCTATCCAGCCGATAGCAATGACAGCAGCTTAATACTTGAGCACGACACCCACCAGGCACTGCTGCTACGCGACCATGATTACCGAACTATCCTGAAATTTCTTGATAATGATCAAGATAAATGAATTAATACGCTATATAATTTCTTCAATCGCACGAGCAATCAAGGAACCCGCTCATGGCAAAAGATGATAAGCAAGCCCTGTTAAAACAACGCTTACAGGAGATGGGTATCATGCAGGCGGACGCTGCATCCAGCGCCGACCCAGTGGCCGCTGCAACAAAAGACAGCGGCTTTTCAGGCCTGGCCATCATGATGATTATCGCGGCCACCCTGACCGGTGTTTTGATTTACTGGCTGACCGTAAAATTCACTGTTCATCAGAACATGGACCATACCAGGTCGCAGGCCGAGATACAGGCAAGTAAACCACCCACCAGCACAGGTTCGGGCCACACACGGATGATGCCATCAGGTACTGACACTGCAAGTCCCACCGACAGGACTGCTACCAGTACCCCTGCGAATCAGGCAACAAACTCGTCTGCGCCCATGCCAGGACCTCGTGCACCCGCAATCAATAATACATACAGACCTGCCTACCCGGCATACCGTGCATATCCATACCCACCCGCGCCACCACGCTACGCTGTACCGCCTTACCCGCGATACTACATGCCGCCTCCCGGCTACCCGTATCCTCCGGCACCCTGGCCACCCCGGCGCTAGTATATTAATTTGACCAAATAAATATTAGCTGGATGATTCAGTTCCTGATTCCGGTTCCACGCTCCAGCAGGAATAGCGCAAACACAAACAAGCCCACTACAAAGGCAATAATAATCGTATACGCCGTTACCAGCGAGATATCGCTGATGCCGAGAAAGCCAAAACGAAACGCATTGATCATATACAACACCGGGTTAAATAACGAAACATGGTGCCAAAAATTATTCAGCATATCGATTGAATAAAAAATTCCACCGAGGTAAGTCAATGGCGTCAACACGAACGTGGGCACGATAGAAATATCATCAAAACTTTTTGCGTAAATCGCATTTACCAGCCCCGCCATTGAAAACAGCAAGGCGGTCAATATCACAGTGGTAATCACCACTGTCAGGTTATGAATCTGCATATCTACAAAGAAGGTTGCTACCAGTGTGACGGCAAGACCCACGACCAGACCACGCATCAGTCCGCCGGTGATATAGCCAACCAGTATGATCCAGTTAGGTATTGGTGCTACCAGCATTTCATCAATGTTGCCCTGAAATTTGGAGCTATAGAATGAAGAAACGACATTACCATAGGCGTTGGTAATCACCGACATCAATATTAAACCGGGTACAATAAAGGCAATAAAATCAACACCACCAACCGTGCCAATATGTGAACCAACCAGATTGCCAAAAATAACAAAGTACAACGCTGTCATAATCATTGCCGGCAACACCGTTTGCACCCAGATGCGCACGAAACGAACAATCTCACGAACCACGATAGTCTTGAAAGCAACGTAGTATTCACGTGTTGGCATGGGCATCTCCTGGCAGACCATTCTCATTGACTCTGTTCAGAAACAGTTGCTCCAGACGATTGGATTTGTTGCGCAAACTGGTTACCTCTATTCCATGGTCACTTAATTCACAAAATAAATCGTTCAGGCATTGTTCTCGCACTATCTCAACCTCAAGCGTATATGAATCAACCAGCCGGGCCGACTGAACCTTTAAGGCCGGCAATTCATTTAGCGGTTTATGCAGATCCAGTATCAGGGTTTCAAACTGTAATGAGGTCAGCAGATTTTTCATGCTGGTGTTCTCAACCAGCCGACCCTGGTCAATGATCGCAATATTACGGCACAGACTTTCGGCCTCTTCTAGATAGTGGGTCGTTAGTATAATGGTCGTACCCTTATTATTTATCTCTCGCATAAATTCCCACATCGAACGACGAATTTCAATATCGACCCCGGCCGTCGGTTCGTCCAGTATCAGCATGCGTGGTTCATGCACCAGCGCACGCGCAATCATTAAACGACGCTTCATCCCGCCTGAAAGCTCACCCGCCTTACTATGACGTTTGTCCCATAATTCCAGTTTTTTAAGATAATACTCAGCGCGTTGCCTGGCCAGGCGACGTTCCAGGCCGTAATAGCCGGCCTGATTAATCAGAATCTCCTGCACCGGCACAAAGATATTAAAATTAAATTCCTGTGGCACCAGACCCAGGCAGCGCTTGGCCGCATTGCGCTCCCTGTCGATATCATGCCCGAATATCGAAACCGTGCCGCCAGAACGATTAACCAGTGATGAAATAATGCCGATAGCAGTGGATTTACCCGCCCCATTAGGCCCGAGTAATGCGAAAAAATCTCCCTCAGCCACCTCCAGGTCAATGCCTTTCAGGGCTTGAACGTCATTTTTATAGGTCTTGCTCAGCCCTGTTAATTTAAGTGCAATCTTATCCATTTATAGTCAGTCACTTTCATTGAAGCGTAAATACTATTGAATCCAGCATCAATAGATGCCTTGTCAGTTACAGACATTATATACCGGGAATTATCTTTGATATTCTAACAAACAGAGATGCAAGAACGTTTATTATTTTCAGTAAGCCATACAGGGCAACCGGACGAAGAATCAGGTCACCTGAATTAGGCGCCCCTCAGCAAAACAGGATCACCAAATCCCTGTTATTTTTTATTTTGTTCGGTCATAAATGTTTCCAGCACCTTGCGGTTGAGGGCACCCAATTGTTGGGCAAATAGCTTACCGGATGGGTCGTACACCAGTGTCGTGGGAGTACCCTGTAGCATACCGCCACCCAGACTTTCTATAGTGCGCCCATTTCCAAGCAGGATGGGAAAGGTTATGAAATAGTCGTCAACAAACTCACGTACCTCTTCTACGTCGGCCTGGCCAAAACTCGGGTAGTCCAGCGCCATACCGACTACAATTGCATCCTTGTCCTTGTGCGCATCATGAAAATCCTGTAAATCCGGCATTTCTTCCACACAGGGCGGGCAACGCGGGCCCCATATATTAAAAAATACCCACTTTCCTTTGCCGATATACTCACTCAGGTGATGTTGTTTGCCATCCATATCGGCAAGGCTTACATCCGGGCTTTCTGCATGAACTGGCACGGCCAGTATTGATAGTGAGAGTAGCAGTGACAATGTAGCGATTCTATGCACTTTGATTACAAAAACTTTATTCACGGTTAACCTCGACTGTAAATCTGGTAAGTGCTGTTTCATTCGTTATTATTTAACGGGTGCACTTTCATGCCAATTTCCCTCTGGCAAGAACATTGCTTCATCTTCCAGTGCTTTCGCTTCGGCAGTACGGCCTAGCGCCTTGAGTATTTCACTTTTGAGTAACATTGAATTGCGTGCTTCCGGCGCCAGTATCAACGCATTATCAACAGCCTGCAATGCAAACAGGTCCTGACCACTCAGGTAGTATGCCATCGCCAGATTGTGATGGCCTTTCTGGTAGCTTGGGTCAATCGTAACTGTTTTGGTGAAATGATTTATTGCTGTTTTATACTTTTTTCTTTGCGCCAGTACCACACCCAGATCATCATGCGCCTCGGCGTTGTTCGGGTCCAGTGCTATCGCCCTGCTTAAATCCCTGTGGGCATTCTCACTGTCGCCCTTCCACAGATAACGTACCCCTCGTTTTGTGAAGGCTACTGAACTGTCTGGATGACGCTCGATATAGACGCTCAGGTCAGCTATACCTTCGTCAATATAGCCCATACGCCCGTTAGCCATGCCTCGACCATACCACGCCTTATCCTGAAACGGATCCAGCTCTATTGCTCTGTTAAAGTCATTTATCGCGCTGTCAAAATCATGCATCATAAAATACAGGTTTCCGCGTTCTGTGTAGAGTACAGCATCGTCAGGTTTAATCTGTATCTGCAAGCTTATTTTCTGTAGCTTTTTTTCTGCCTGATCATAGGATAGCTCAGCTGCCAGGGTGCTGTTCGGCGACAACAAGGTTATCGTTGAGAACAAGGCGCCTGCCCTTAAAACTGAAAGATACTGCCGGATACAGCCATGCAATATCATGCTTGAACCCCCTGTAATCAGGCCACTATGTGGCACACTATGCTATTTAGACCCTGCTAAAGCAGATTTATTCCATAAGAATCAAAAACTATTTCTGAAATGTCAGGCGCGTCACTCGCCGAAGTACGTAGAGGAGAGGAGAGGAGAGGAGAGGGATAAAAATCATTTTTTCTGGAATAGGCAATGTTTAGTATAATCGGCAGCCTCGTTTGCACTCCAGTCACCGGCATCTTTCGCTTTCATGTGCCTGCACCAGGCCTCACTACCAACCGGAGGAGTACAGCCCGCCAGCACGATGAAAAATATGATTGCTGTGATCACCGATAGTATCTGCTTCATGCTTACACATTGTCCTGTAACAGGGTGGTTATCAGATGCTTGATATGACTGGGGCGAAACGGCTTGTCACAGATACCGGATACCCCGGCCTGCTGGACAGCCGCCAGTCGACTTTCATCATCTTCACTGGTCACCATTAGTACGGGTATCGCACGCTGGTTACTGCTTTCACGTATGTGCTTTATCAATTTATCACCGTCCATATCCGGCATATTATAATCGGTTACCACCAGGTCAAAGAAATTCTGCTCAATGATATCAACCGCATCTGTGCCATCTTCAGCCTCGGTTATGTTCTCTATACCCATTTGCCTGAGTATGCGACATATATGCTTGCGCGCCATCGAACTGTCATCAACCACCAGTACCTCAAGATCATCCAGCACGTGATCATCCAGTACGGTTTCATCTGGCTGGATATGTTCAATGGTTGTGGTCAGGGCAACCTCCAGATCATGGGGCTGAAACGGTTTGGGTAATATCGCCACTACGCCGGCCTGACGTATTGGGTCCAGTGCCGAGAACGCGGTCTCGCTGGATACCAGCATAAAGGGTATGGTTTCGAGTTTTGGTCGTGTACGCATGGTGTGCACCAGCTCGGTGCCGGTCATTTCCGGCATATACATGGCGCTAATAACCAGGTCTGGCTGGGTAACATGCATCTCATCCAGCGCCTTGACCGCGCTCTGATACAGGCGTGCTTCTCGCACACCCATGTCACGTAGATGGTTTTCTATTATACGACCCTGAACCGGCGAGGGTTCTACCACGCATATGCTCAGATCATTAATTTCCAGTTCCTGCTTGATATCCATTGCCTGCCTGCCAAATTACCGAAAAACACGCCGTTTACACTTTATCGGTCACCCTGGCCTGAACTTAAGGGTGCTCGATTTAAACAGTCGTATTTCTCAGAATTTATAATATTGACTATCCAGGTAGTTAACCACTGAGTCTAACTGCTGCGCAGACCAGCCAGCCCGGGCCTGTTTACTGCAGCGGCTCACCTGTGCGTGTAGTGCATCCCTGTCTTGTATAAAGCGGTTAGCACGAGTATAAACACCGTTGTCGTGGCAGCCCTGGCATTTACCAGCGAGCAGTTGACCGCCCACAGCGTCATCCTTCGCGTAGGCGAAGCTAACAGCCATAAAACCAACTATCATAAGCACAGCCGTTATATATTTTTTCATGTTCCCACCTCCTTCTGGATACGATGTTTAGCCGCGATAAAATCCCGATGGGATACATATAGTAAACCGGCTACCTTACGTAACAAATGCTCTTCATATTTATTCAATACCTTGTCAGCATAAGCTATACGCCATAATGATTCGATAACTTCTATTTTCTGCTCATTGGAAAAATGACTATTGATAAGCGATGTAAACTGGTAGTAGTCATAAGACTCTTCTGCCTCCTGTTCTGCCAGAGACAGTATTGTGTCTACCTCGTGCTTGTCCAGACCAAAATGCCGGTACAGCGCTGTTCTGATAACCTCACGTTCTTCTTCCTTTATGTCACCATCCATACGCATCATTTCGGCCAGCAGGACAGCCGTTGCCCGGTGAACAGCCTGCTCTTCGCTGGCCTGACCCTCCACCGGGCTCATGCGCTCGGAAAAATACTGTTTGATTGCACTTAACATTCTGAAAACCTTTATACAGAAAACTTCTGATCAAAAATACTCTTATGAGTTGGGTTTGAGTTCGCGTGCGGCCCAGTTAGCGAACTCGCGTCGGGTACAACTGCTTGCACTATGCAAACCATGCCCTTCCACAACACGATAAATCACCATGTTCTTGGCTGGTTCAGCATGACCTGCCTCGTCTATTATCTGACGCACTGACCATTCTATGCCATGCCGGCCATTGGTATAGTATCGACCCAACTGAATACCATCGGGTGTCATGCGCAGCCTGTCTGCGTGCTCCTGACTGAGAATAAACAAACGCTGCAGATCATCCGAAGTAACATCGACAACCAGATCCATATCGGTAATGGCCTGCTCGATATGTTTTTTATCAATCACATGTTCTGCCCTGGCCGTATTGATGGCAGGCGCCTCGGAAAATCGCATCAGGTTTGCCGGATAACGGCGCCACGGGAAAGCGTTGTTAAAAGTGATAGCAACGACCAGTATTACTGTTACGTTTAGTAATATGGGTGCCATCACGTACTGGTAGCCCAATGCATGAATGGCTGGCCCACCTATAATCGCAGCCAGTGCAGTCGCCCCACCCGGTGGGTGTATACAGCCCAGTATGTGCATCGCACCGATAGCCAGCCCTACAGCCAGACCGGACGCCAGATAAATATCAGGAACCAGATGATAAACACTCACCCCGATAACAGCGGATACCAGGTGGCCGCCAATCAGTGACCAGGGCTGTGACAGGCGCCCGTGTGGCACCGCAAATAATAATACTGCAGAAGCGCCCATGGATGGCACAATCAGGGATGCGCCCTGTGCACCGGTAATCTGAAAGCTGATGTAGGCAACCAGCGTAATACCTGCAACGCTACCCAGGGTCGAAACCAGTATCTCTGTGTTACTGACCCGGTCTGACTCAAACCCGAAAAAATTCAACAACGATTTGTAGATAGCCAATGGTTCCCCTTTGTGCCGTTGTAATAAGTGCTAACAGACCCTGACGACTAAAATCGTAAAATCAGTCCCAGGCTTGCTTCAAGCTGATTCATGCCACTGCCGCTGTAACTGGCAACGCAGCCACCATTGCGGCAAAAAATATGTGAGGCACTATCCGTAACGATACCATAGGTGCGCACGTCAAGGCGCAGGCCCATATTATCCATTAGATACCAGCGCACCCCCCCCCACCCAGGCTGTAAGAGAACTCGGTAGACGAATCATAGCCTTGTTCCGGATCCAGATAGGCAGCGCCCAGAGTAAAGCTCAGGTAGGGTCGGGTGTCCTCATCTGTAACATCACCGCCTATTCGATAGCCGGCAAACGGTGTCAACTCTATTTCAGAATGAGCTGTACTGGTATACATAATCGTCAATATAAAATAAAAAGGCATGCAATATTTTTTTAGAGTCAAATTATTCATCATCCTGGCCTTGTTGATGCATTTCTTTCGTGGTGTTATGAGATATTTTCCTTGTCAGGCGAACAGGATACCGCCGCTCTGGTCGCAGGCATACGATAGAGCTCTTCAAGTGGAACAGATCTGCCGTTATCCAGCACGATACGAGCATGAGTGCGATTAAACTTGCGAGGTTCTGTGACACCAACTGAATGCGCAATCACACCCACCTCGTGCACCATGTTTCTGCAATAATTGCTAACCCTTATAGCCTTGCCAATTGGCTCCAGACCTTTTTGCAGTTTCCTGTTATGGGTTGTGATACCTGTCGGGCAGGTGTTTTTGTTACATTGCAGTGCCTGAATGCACCCCAGTGCAAACATAAACCCTCTGGCCGTCACTACAAAGTCGGCCCCTACACACAGGGCCCAGCCTACCTCTCCCGGTGTAATCAGTTTACCGGAAGCGATAAGCCTGATACGTTGCTTCAGATTATATTTTATTAGCAGGTCTGCCACCATAGGCAGGCTTTCACTTATCGGCAAGCCTACGTAGTCGATCAGACTCATTGGCGCGGCACCGGACCCACCCGTGGCACTGTCTATTGTTATAAAATCCGGTGCACTTTCGATACCGCGTTTGTTGATGGCTTCAAACAACTCATCGAGCCAGCCATAGGCTCCAATCACACACTTGAAACCGGTTGGCTTGCCGGTAACCGTGCGTACACGCTCTATCATGTCCAGCAAATCATCGATACACTTGATATCGATATGTCGGTTCGGACTAATTGAATCTTCGCCTTCCGGTATGCCGCGTATTGCGGCTATCTCTGCCGTAACCTTACCGCCAGGCAGTATCCCGCCTTTCCCGGGCTTTGCCCCCTGGCTTAGTTTGATTTCGAACATTCTTACTTGTTCATGAGCCGCCACTTCACGCAGTTTTTCATCACTCAGCTTGCCTTGCTCATCACGCACACCATATTTTGCCGTACCAATTTGAAAAACAATGTCGCAGCCACCTTTCAGGTGATAGGGTGTCAAGCCACCTTCACCGGTATTCATCCAGCATCCCGCCTGGTAGGCGCCATTTGACAGCGCCAGTACTGCGGGTCGGGAGATAGCGCCAAAACTCATGGCGGATATATTGAACAACGAGTTGGTCACATAGGGGTTTTCACAGTACTCGCCTACGGTCACTTCTCCGACTTTTGCCGCATCTTCGCCCAGCACAGGGAACGGGCAATTAACAAACAAAATACTGCCTTCGTTGTGCATGTTACGTGTCGAACCAAACGCAACGGTGTTATCCAGATCTTTTGCAGCACGATAGACCCAGCTGCGTTCTGCACGGTTAAATGGCAACTCCTCCCGATCCATTGCAAAAAAATACTGTCGGAAAAACTGCCCAAGGTGTTCAAAAAAGTACCTTAAACGACCAACCACCGGATAATTACGCCGTATAGCATGTTTGGTCTGGGTAACATCAGCTATGTAAATAATAATGACGTAAAGTACTGCAACGCCCAGTATCAGCACTAGAAATGCCGACATGTAAACCAGCACATCCAGCAGGAAAGTCAACTCCACTTTATCATTTTCGAACACGCACTGGTCTCCTGACTATATTGATGGTGAATTCAGCACCAGCATTTTCTCAATCTGCATATCATGGTAGGTATAGGGTATGCCACCGACACCCAGGCCCGACTGTCTTAACCCTGCAAATGGCATCCAGTCTACCCTGAATGCGGTGTGCTCGTTGACCATGACCGCAGATGCATCCAGATGGCGATATGCCAACATTGCAGTATTGATATTGCTAGTGAAAACGGCTGCCTGAAAACTGAACGGTAACGCATTGGCACGGTTAATCGCATCCTGTATATCGGTATAGGGATAAACACAAATGACAGGCCCGAATATTTCCTGACTGGAAACCTTCACATCATCCGGCGGGTTATACAGTACCGTGGGCTCATAACAGGTCTCGGACACCGCCTGCCCACCACACAGGCAATCCGCGCCGGCCTCTATTGCCTGCTCTACCCATTCACCAACCCTGACCACTTCTGCCGGACGAATCAGTGGACCAATATCAGTGTCGGGCAATAGCGGGTCATCGACAATCATTTTTTCAGCCAGCTGCGCCAGTCTTTTCGCTACGTCCTTTGCAATACTGTCGTGGCAATATACGCGCTGCACGGATACACAGACCTGCCCGGCATGATACATGCCACCCTTGGCCAACCGTGGCAATGCCTCGTCAAGGTCGGCATCAGCGGCGACGATAACCGGGGCCGCTCCTCCGTGTTCCAGTGCGCAACGTACTCCCGGTGCCAGCTGACTACGCAACATCCAGCCCACACGTGCGCTACCGATGAAACTGAAAAAACCAACCCTTGCATCAGTCACCAGTTTGCTGGCCAGTTCAACATCTTTCACCACCAGCGCCTGACACCACTCTGGCGGCAAGCCGGCCTCATGAATCATACGCACCAGCCTGAAACATGAAAGCGGTGTATCTTCAGCGGGTTTGACTATAACCGGGCAACCGGCCGCAATCGCCGGCCCGACCTGGTGTGCGATTAGATTAACCGGGTGATTAAAGGCACTCACGGCCACCACTACACCGATCGGTTCGTGGCGGGTTAACGCCAAATGCTGATGTGATGCGGCATTGATGTCCATAGGAATTTCGCGACCGCTACCGGTGCGTACACAATCAATGCAGATCTGGATACTGTCTATTGCGCGAATAACCTCGACCTTTGAATCACTATATGGCTTGCCACCTTCACGTGCAGCTTCAAGACTCAGGTATTCGATTTTATCGGTCATCAGGCCAACAAGGTTTTGCAGAATTTCAATACGTCTGGCCGGGCTTAACCAGCCTTTGCGATCTCGATAGAGCTCATAGGCGTTACTCAGTGCCTGTTCAACCACTGCTGCATCCGCACTGTCGACAGTGGCAATCTCTGCCCCGTCAAATGGTGCGCTCACCGTAAGTTTTTCTGCTGTGGTTTCTACACCCGGTACCAACAAAGCAAAATTTTTGGTCATATCCCGATAACCCTTGTCGTTGTTTTAATTATATCGGACAGGCAATATTACCCAAACGTTCCGTCAGTCCCATGTTTTCTGCATAATCTATCGGCACCACCACCAGGCTAGGCCCGGATTCACCCAGTGCCGCGTCGACTACGGCACGCAAATCACGGCTGTTCTCGACGAAGTGCCCATGCCAGCCAAACGCACTGGCCAGCTGCATCCAGTCCGGGTTACCAAATGACAGTTCGGTGTGATGGCCAAAGTGTGCTTGCTGTTTCCAGGCTATCAGTCCGTATGCCTTATCCTCCCAGACCATCACCACCATATTACTGTTCAGCCGGCGCGCGGTTTCCATTTCCTGCACGTTCATTAAAAATCCGGCATCTCCACATATCGCCATCACTTTCAGCTCAGGGTGCACCAGCGATGCAGCTATCGCGCCGGGTAATGCAAAACCCATAGAACAGAAACCGTTGGGTATCAAACAGGTGTTAGGTTCATGACACTGGTAGTGGCGTGCGATCCACATCTTGTGGGCACCCACATCGGATAACAGGATATCAGACGAGCCCATAGCCTGGCGCACATCCCATAACACCTTCTGCGGTTTGATCAGACCTTCTGTATCATCGTCCTTGTGCAGTTCCAGTTCGGCTTTCATGTCACGACGCGTGGCTGCCTGCTGGCTTAGCTTGAAGCTCAGACCACTTGCATCGGCACGTTCATTAAGCATCCACAGCGCATGCGCCAGGTCTCCGATGACTTCCGTCTCCGGGTGATAATTGGCATCTATTTCTGTTGGCAAAAAATCAATATGGACAACATCCTTGCCGCCATCCGGGTTCCACAGGTAGGGATGATATTCAACCATGTCATAACCCAGGGTTATCACCAGATCCGAGGCCTCAACTGCACAGGCCACAACATCCTTAGACTGCAGGCCGATGGTATACAGGCAATAGGGTGCATCCATGTCGACACAACCTTTTGCCATGAAGGTGCTGATAACACCGATACCGGTTTTTTCACAAAACCGGCGTAACTGCTTACTGGCGCGTTTTCGTATACAGCCATTACCGGCGATAATGATCGGGCGTTTGGCCTGACTGATCCGTTCAAACGCCCGATCTACTGCCTTGTCATCTGGCACCGGGCGTCGAAATCGTTGTGGCTGTAAAACCTCTGTGGTAGCCTCCATTTGAGCAATATCTTCGGCCAGCTCGATATGGCATGCCCCTGGCTTTTCGGTACGCGCCAGTCGGACTGCCTTGCGGATGACTTCCGGAATGCTGTCGGGGTGCAGAATAGAATGCGCCCATTTAGTCACCGGGGCGAACATGGCCACTACGTCCATCACCTGGTGTGATTCCTTGTGCTGACGTGTCGATGCACCCTGGCCGGTTAGTACCAGCATCGGTGAGCGATCCATATTTGAGTCGGCCACGCCGGTAATCAGGTTGGTTGCGCCCGGTCCAAGCGTACCCAGGCAGCCGGCAGGTTGTCCGGTCAGACGACCATAGACTTCGGCCATAAAGGCTGCACCCTGCTCATGGCGTGTCAGGATAAATTTTATCGAGGTGGATTTTTCAAGTGACATCATGAAGTCAGCGTTTTCTTCACCTGGTACGCCAAAGATATATTCGATGCCTTCTGTTTCCAGGCATTTTACAAACAGGTCAGACGCTTTCATTTTCCTTTCCTTGTTGTTGTTATATGCCCTGTCATGGGGTGCCAGGCATTCCTTACATACTATAGATCAGTTTTCCTCATCTGTAGCGATATTATTTGTTCGTTCCAATCAGTGACTCGCCGCCTCACTAACCATCTGGGCATCCTGCAGCTTCTGCTGCAGTCGCTGGGTGTCTTTCTGCAACAATTCAAACTCCTGCTCAGACAATGGCTGGCTGAAGAAAAACCCCTGAATAGTATGGCAACCCAGTGCGTGAAGAAATCTCAGCTCCTGTAATGTCTCGACACCCTCAGCTACCACATCCAGCTTCATGGTATGGGCAATACTAATAATTGTGGTGACAATAGCTGCATTGTCGCTGTTATCATACAGGCTGCTAACAAATGACCGATCAATTTTCAACGTATCAATCGGGAATTTTTTCAGATAACTGAGTGAGGAATAGCCCGTACCAAAATCATCAATCGCCAGACTAACACCCAGCTTGCGTAAGGCATGCATCTTTTTGATCGCTTTTTCAGTATCGTCCATTACCGTGCCTTCGACAACCTCGATCTGCAGATATTCCGGATCCAGACATGTATCGGCCAGGATACCCGCTACCTGCTCTACGAAATCGTCCTGCTGAAACTGCTGGCTATCAACATTAACCGATACGGTCAAAACGGCTAGCCCCTGCTGTTGCCAGCAACGATTAGCTTCACAGGCCTTGCGCATGACCCATGAACCGACTTCAACAATCAGGCCACTTTGTTCCAGTCCGGGCAGAAAATCGGCCGGCGACAGTAAGCCCCGTTCGGGATGCTGCCATCGTATCAGCGCCTCCATGCCAGTAAGCTGGCCGGTAGATGCTATTACCTTGGGCTGGTAAAATAACCTGAACTCATCATGCTGCAATGCCTGGCACAGCGCTTTTTTATCGGTAAAGCGCTTCATACACCTCATGTTCATATCGGGCGCATAATAAAGATAGTGATTACCACCCTTATCCTTGACCCGGTAACGTGCGATATCTGCGTGGCAGCGCAAGCTGGACGCATTGATACCATCTTCCGGATAGACGCTGATACCAATACTCAGACTGATATCAATATCGTTACCCTCTATTTCAAATGCTCTTCGATTGACTGCTCGCAAACGTTCAGCCAACTGCGCTGATTCATCCGCATCTTCCAGACCCTCCATGATCACAGCAAACTCATCACCACCCATACGCACCAGCATATCCGTTTCACGTAAACATATACCGAGACGTTGCACCAGCTCGATCAACACCTGGTCGCCCGCATCAGGCCCAAGGTTGGCATTGATCATATGCAGGCTGTCGATATCTATCGTCATCAGGGCCAGATGTCCACCGTATCGGCGAACACGTGTCATTGCGTGCTCCAGATGCTCAAGAAAAAGGGTTCGATTAGGTAAACTGGTGAGACTATCCTGATACAGGACCGTATTCAGGTTTTTCTCGGTCTTGTATAGCAGACGCTGCTGCCGGCCTATCAATGCGTCGCCATGGTGTACCACTGCATAGGCGATGCCCCACGCAATAATCAGCAACATGGAGGTTATCAGCACAGCATTCAAAACCTGTGCATACACTGCCTGTTCTGCCTTGCTGACATCAAAATACATCGCAACAATAAAATCAGGTGCCGATACAGAAAGGCTACGCTGTGGCAATATAACGGCCAGCAGGCTTGATGGGCCGTTGTGATCAGAAAGGTCATACATGGTAATACCGGTTTTACCAAACCGAGCCTGCTGATAGGCAACACCAGATAGTGTGCCGGCCTGTGGCCAGACCACGCCATCCTGCGACAAACGATCCCCGTCCAGGCCAATCTTGCTGACCCCCATCAGAACAATTTTTGCATCCTGGCCACGAGACAATTTCACCTGTTGCTTCAGGTTGATAGGCCTTCCTGCGTAATTTGATTGAGCCAGCAGGATCTTTGCTAACTGCTCAACTGACAGTTCCAGATTGCGCATACCCATATTCCAGAATACCATACCAACCATAATCACAACGGCCGCTATCGTAACAGCGCTGGTAATAGAAAAGGCTCGTAATAATCGCCCTTGTATCCCGGTACTTACAGTTGTTTGTGGCATACTCATGTTGCTCCCCGGCATGCACACTGCATACACGCACTTCACGCCAGTTTAACGGCATTTTGTATATATCCTTTAAATATATACCCCAGGTGCCTGTTATGGCCCGTTTTTAAAGCCTCCGCTAAAACGAACAGACTTAAAATCGCAACAACACCGGTTATGCTAGTATAGTAGACCGTGACGACAGAACCCAAAATCCTGAGTACCACCCAAATCAGGCTGACGCAGGCGCTGGAACCGTCTGAGCCACTCTGGAAGCGAGCGCCTACTCACCATGATGGCCATCCGGTAAGCGATTTCATGATGTTGATCCCGCGCTTGAAACGCAGCTCTGAAACGCAGTTACAGCAAACAATCGATGCCATACAGTCGGTGCTACAGGCCTATCAGAAGGCCGTGGTATTTGCTGACCTCAATATCAAGCTCAACCTCCTTTGGGTAAGCGTCAAACCTATACCCGGTATCTGCCTGGAATTACCTGCCGCCATACAAATGCGTGTACCAGAAGCCAAACTGGTCGGGCAAAACAACCGTCAGGCCTGACCAGACCGCAGTAGGTCATACAACAGAGATTTGCTATCATACAAGCCAGCACTTGACGTACTTCAACACCACATCAACACACAATCCGGAAAAAACATGACTCGAGAAATAGATGTCGCCATCATAGGCGCAGGTTCCGCAGGTCTTAGCGCAATGGCCCAGGTAAAGCGCAAGACAGAAAGTTTTGTTTTAATTAATGGAGGCGAACTGGGGACCACCTGTTCGAGAGTAGGCTGCATGCCATCCAAGGCCGCCATCCAGATCGCTGAAACCTACCATCAACGAAACCTGTTCAGCCGTTTTGGTATTACTCAGGGCGATGATCTGACCATTGACCGTGAAGAAACCCTCGAGTACATACGCGACATGCGCGATATATTTGTCGACCAGGTACTCAGTAGCACTACAGATGAAATGGGTGACGAATTTATAGCGGGTTACGCCACGCTAACTGGCCCCGATGCGCTTGAGGTAAACGGAGAAACCCTGCACGCCAAAAGTATTATTTTATGCACCGGCTCCAGGCCCATCGTTCCGCAAGCCTGGCAACAACTGGACGACCGAATTCTGACCACTGACAATTTCTTTGAACAGGAAAACCTGCCAGACAATATTGCCGTAATCGGACTCGGCGTCATCGGTCTCGAACTCGGTCAGTTTATGTCGCGCATAGGCATACACGTGCAAGGCTTTGATATGGCAACTCACATGGCCGGCCTGCAAGACCCGGCCATCAACGACATGGCTATACAAATCCTGCAAAAAGAATTCCCTGTGCATATGGGGCATGCCGTTACTATCGTTGAAAATGGCAATGGCCTGCTCGTCACGGCAGGCGACATTTCTTATGAATGCGACAAGGCACTGGTCTGCATCGGTCGCAAAGCTAACCTTGACAACCTCGGCCTGGACACGCTGGGCCTGCAGCTTAATGATAAAAACCTGCCGCCCTTCGATCCACACACAATGCAAGTCAAGGGGGTGCCCATTTATCTTGCAGGCGACGTAACTCAGTCCAGACCTATTCTGCACGAAGCCAATGATGACGGGAAGATAGCGGGTTTCAATGCCGTTCGTGAACGGCCAACACTGTTCAGGCGCCGCACCCCAATGTTAATCACTTTTTCTGACCCCAACATAGTCCAGTGTGGCGAAACACTGGAGCAACTGGATGAAAATAAAATTGTCATTGGCCAAATGCGTATCGCGCCCCTCGGACGTGCACTGATCATGGGGAAAAACAAAGGCATGCTACGTATTTATGCTGACAAAAAAGATGGCCTGATACGTGGTGCATCCATGATCGGACCAAAGGGCGAAAACCTTATACAGTTAATTACACTTGCCATACAATGCAGGTTAACGGTTTTTGATTTCTTGCGTATGCCCTTTTATCACCCTACTATTGAAGAGGCCATACAAAGCGCATTGCGTGATGCTGCCAAACAGGTTGAACAAAAACCTGAGGGTATTCAGGATCTTGAAATACTCTGAATACAGGTATTTTTGACACATCGCCGCTACAGAATATAAACTGGAACTGTCTAGTAGTTCACAGTAACATCACTGCAGTATTATTATTGTTTCGTATGTTTTTGTACGGCGTAGCAGGGAGGACAGGATGTTCGAATTTTCAGTCTTTGGAACGACCATGACTATAGACAGTTTAACCGTGACGGGTTTATTTGTTTTTATCGTTGCTGGCAGCATACTCGGAAAATTATGCCGGGAATGCCACTGCCAGAATCTGTAGCTATCTGTAAAGCAGGCCACTCTTCACCAGGAATGCCAGCCATAACAATGTTCCAAAAATTGCAATTGCCAGTATGAGGCCCATCGTACCCGGTGAAAGTATGAATACCCCTCAGGATTATAGGCACTGAAGACCACTAGCAACGTAAAGTAATACCGTTACCTGTATTATTTTTTATTGCCATTTTGCACCTTCAACCAGGCCGTTTTTTCTCAGAAGCAATGTAGTATGATGATTTATATAGAGAGCGCTTTTCAACTAAATGCCATGACAAATAGGAAACGATCAAAATAGATACGGACAGCATGATGATCCCTGTTACTGGACTAGAAAACAAATTGTAATATACAAAGACTTGAATGATTGGAAAATGCCAAATATATACACCAAAAGATAAATCCCCAAATCTCCCGAAATGACCTAAATATTTAAAAATATTTGCAACATATATAACAATAATAGCCAAGGATACCGGGTATAAAATAAACAGATCGATGACGTTCATATGAATGATGATGATCAAAGAAGCCGCAATAACAAGTAACAGGTATTTTTTATAAAAGAAATCATAAAAATAATATATACCAGCTCCAGAAATAAAAAATGCCAGTTGACCTGGTAGTTGTCGTTCTAATCTTAGAAATATTTCCATATCATACTTCGAATATAGCCAAAGCATGAGCAAGGAATAAATTACAGACAATATATAAATACCAGCCAGAATATATACCTTGCGTGACTTTGAAATAAGGTACGCTATAAACGGAACAAGAATGTAAAACATCACTTCCACCTTTATAGTCCAAAGCGAACCATTAACTATATGTAGAAGATTATTCTCAAATACGCCAGGCAAAGACGGTTGTATAAAATTTAAAGTCAACACATTGAAGAATATATATTTTAAGGTTTCAATATTAAAATATTCCAAAAACTCCTTTGATGAAATAAAATAAAAAAATATTGAGCAAAAAAGAATAACCGTAATATATCCTGGAAATATTCTCCTGACTCTTTTACTTGTATAACTTTTTATAGATGAAGACGACTCATAACTCATAAATATTAAAAAGCCACTAATAATAAAAAAAGAATCCACTGCAACTTCAGAACTGGCATATCGATTAATTTCGGTTAAAGACCCAAGCCCTGTTAAAGTTGAAGTATGAACAATCGCCACGATTACAGAAAATAACAATCTGAGAAAGTCAAAATTATTTGAATTTCTATTAATTTTCATAATGTTCCTTCAATCTGGTTATAATTATTACGATAGCGTTGAGAGACGGTGCGCCTTTTAGCGATATACCTCATCAATAAGTTTTCATATTGCAATGTTAAACTTGCTGGTCGCTTGATCACTCCATTTTATTTCTTCTATTATTTTTGTATTTGTAGTTTTCTCCTGACTGACATGCAGAATACTTAAACCGTAAAAATACAAGTAGTTCCCAGCAAATACCCAGCCACTTCACTTGATTATCGTACAGACCTGGCCGGTCAACCTTGATGTATTTGTTAACACTTACTTTACCCTGATTACTGGAAATGTAAATCGCCTGATGCTATTGCTGCCAATATAATCAAAGCATCAGGAACTTGTATATATTGATGTGCGATGGTTAACCGACTTGTGCCTGGCCAGTTCATACCGGATGGTACTTGCTATGATTATTACCTGGACCAGCCTTAACAAGGCTCCAGAATATCCCGCCGCCAATACTGCGCCAGTGTATTTCAGGTCAAAAAAAAGCCCTGGCAAATTGCCAGGGCCTTTGTAAGCATAAAGGTAGTTCTTATGCTTTTTTCTTCTTACGTGAATAACCAATGCCAGCCAGACCAAGACCCAGCAGGGCAAGAGTAGCGGGCTCAGGGACAGGGTTACCAGGAGTTGATGAACCAAAAGTAATGTCATCAAAGGCTATCTGGTTCTGTACACCTGCAAAGGATACGGACTTGGCAATACCGCTGAAAGCAATACCGATAGCGAAGAAAGGACTGAATTGACCGTTTGGATCGCCACCATCAGAAGGTGTAATGGGAATGAACAGTGATGCCAGCAGATTGCCGGTGCCGTTTATACCATCATAAACATCTACAGAGCCCGGATTATTAACCGCAGTGTAAAAGAATGAAAAGCCGGTATCAAATCCAGCAGCTACGTTCATGAACGCATTCGCACCAGTAAGGAAGAACATTGCAGTATCAGGGCTTGGTTCACCGCCAAAGTTACCGCTACCACCAGCATCCGCATCGATGAGAGCCAGGGTATTATTGCTGAAGCTTACACCAAAGTCAGTACCAACGTTACCGTTCTGGCTGGTTCCACCATTATAGAAATCCTGAATGGCTTCCTGATTATCAAGGCCTTCGAAATCCAGCACGATCGGAACTGCGTATGCACTGGTAGCACCCAATACTAATGAGGCTAGTAGAGACAAAAAATATTTTTTCATGACTTTCTCCGTTATAAATCTTGACTAAAAACTTACATATAAAATTTGGTATTCATTTTAGAGCTGTTTGCTCTGATTGCAGGTAAAAGGCTGCAAGTAGCATGCCATCATCTATAATACATTGTTATATATGAATAATAGTTAATTTAAAGGTTATCAGCGTTGAATATTCTGGCGAAAGTGTAAAATATCCTGACAACTATTGAGGTCTATTCCTAGTTAAAACTACTTAACTCACTACGCGCCTGTCCGTGGACTCTTGGGTTTGAGCTTAAGTGGGAACTTCGCCAGGCCTTCAGGAACCTGTCTCGCCGCTTAAATAAACTTTTTTGTATCTGACTGCTCGCGCCAGGACATTATTCAGCACGCAGATAATTCTGTTTACCGGCAAGCGGCGCAGATAACTATCCAGGATTAATGCCCCGACAGTTTTCGCAGCTCTACAACCAACGATGTCATCAGTGACTGCCCCTGCGCCCCCATTCCCTCGCTCAATTTATCCAGGTCACGTTCACCATCAACCAGTTTGCGCATCACGCCACCGGTACGTGCCATTTCACCGCCTGCAGCTGTCATTTGTTCGGCCATCTGTGAGATGACCTGCAGGGCCTGCACATCTCCGTGCGCTGCGGCATGAATGATGGCTGCCAGGCCGGGGGCAGCGGTAACCGGGTCGGCCTGTTGTGTAGAGTCTGGCAGGGTATTCGGATCCTGTATGCCTAGCAGTATTGCGCTAACGATTACCCGGTCGTCTTCGTCCAGGCCATTCAACACTGAGGCGTCACGCTCGCCAGACAACAGGCGACAGATAACGGCTACCAGCTGTTTGTCCATGCTCTCCAGTTGAGCCAGCACATTATCCAGTTCCTGACGCGGCAGCGCTCCGAGACATACCTGTGCGGTCATCACGATCAGGGGCGCATGCATTTGCAGGATTTGTGCTTCACGTTCAGGTATCGGCATGGTGTTTACTCTGGTAATAAAAAGAGGCTGGCTTTATTTAATCGATTTATCGCGCAAGCCCTGGTATACCCAGAACCACGCAATCAGGAAGACGATCACCAGTACGATGGTTAAGCGCAGATCCAGGTCTCCGGTAATAAGGGATACCAGCCACATGACCAGGCCAATGCCCGCGGCAACAACAAAAGTTATGATAAATGAACGTAGTAGCATATATTGCGTCCTTTCTATTGTATGGCTAGTTATAACTATCCATCAGAAACATAAATACTATGTCAGATTATCTACACTCGTCCAGCAGGCGCTTAATATCAGCATGCGGTATTCTGCCGAAAAACCACGCTACATTGACCCAGATCAATGTACCTCCGCATGTGCTGCGCTATCCTTTTACTTAGCTTGATGCAGCAGGAAAACGCTATGCATACTGAAGACAAGATGATGGCTTCACACATAGGTAAAACTGTTTTAATACTGTTTGGTCTGATGATAGTCCTGATTGTCGTTGCAAATTTAGTTGCCTGATTAGCTACAGAGCTGCTTGTATGCAGTCGATCAGGTAATACCGGTTACGTCTCTCCACGTAAGGCTACCGGGCGGATGACTCCATGTAACAATGGGGGCACCGTCCGGTCTTTTTATGCGTCATATCCCAGATTCGGTGACAACCAGCGCTCGGTTTGCTCCAGTGTCAACCCTTTACGTTTTGCATAATCCTTTATCTGGTCACGATTTAGTTTGCCCACAGCGAAGTAGCTGGACTCCGGATGCGAGAAATACAGACCGCTGACAGCTGCAGTCGGAAACATGGCATACGACTCAGTCAGTTCTATTCCGGTATTGTTCTCGACATCCAGCAATTCCCATAACAGGTCTTTTTCGGTGTGGTCCGGGCTGGCCGGGTAACCCGCTGCCGGACGTATGCCCTTATAGGTCTCTGCGATGATTTCATCCGAGCTCAGCGCCTCATCAGGTACGTAGGCCCAGAATTCCTTGCGTACCCTCTGATGCAGACGTTCCGCGAATGCCTCGGCCAGACGATCAGCCAGTGCCTTGAGCATAATGGACTGGTAGTCATCATGGTCGGCCTCGAAACGGGCCACATGTTCATCTATACCAATACCGGTGGTTACCGCAAAGCCACCGATGTAGTCAGGCTTGCCGCTTTCTTTGGGTGCAATGAAATCAGCCAGACATCTGTTGGGTTTACCCGGCGGGCGTTCGGTCTGCTGGCGCAGGGTATGCAGTGTCATTCTTAACTGCTTACGCTGCTCGTCCTGATAGACCTCGATATCATCCTGATTGACGGTGTTTGCCGGGAACAGGCCAAACACAGCTTCTGCCTTAAGCCACTTTTCATCAATGATTTTTTTGAGCATGGCCTGTGCGTCGGCAAACAGTTTAGTAGCCTCTTCACCCTTTTCTGGATCATTCAGTATTTTTGGATAACGGCCCTTCAGTTCCCATGTATGAAAAAAGGGTGTCCAGTCTATGTAGTCCACCAGCTCAGCAAACGGGTAATCATGTAACACCGTAACACCTGGTGTGACCGGGACCGGCGGTGTATACGTCTGCCAATCGATTGTTTTAGGATTATCGCGTGCCGCTTCCAGCGTCAGCCAGCGTATCTGACTACGTCGCCCGGCATGATTAACACGCACTTGTTCGTATTCCTCAACCAGCTTCGATACAAAACCTGCTTTCAGGTCAGTACTGATCAGGCTGGTTGCTACGCCCACTGCGCGCGATGCATCTTTAACCCAGACGGTCGGATTTTTATACTGCTGGTCGATTTTTACGGCTGTATGCGCCTTGGATGTGGTGGCACCCCCTAACATCACGGGTATCTCAAAATTCAGACGCTGCATTTCTTTCGCGATATGCACCATCTCATCCAGTGACGGTGTAATCAGACCTGACAGCCCGATAATATCCACATTTTCCTGTTTGGCCGCTTCCAGTATTTTTGCTGCAGGCACCATCACGCCCAAGTCTACTACTTCGAAGTTATTACATTGCAGTACGACACCAACGATGTTCTTGCCAATATCGTGCACATCACCCTTGACCGTGGCCATCAGTATCCTGCCATTACTCCTGGCTTTACCATCTTTCTCTGCCTCGATATACGGAAACAGATAGGCTACTGCCTTTTTCATCACGCGCGCAGATTTAACTACCTGTGGTAAAAACATTTTGCCTTCGCCAAACAGATCACCCACCACGTTCATGCCGTCCATCAACGGCCCTTCGATAACCTGTATTGGCCGATCCATTGCCAGGCGTGCCTGTTCAGTATCTTCTTCAATAAAACTGTCGATGCCCTTGACCAGCGCATGTTCAATACGTTTGCTGACCGGTAATTGTCGCCATTCCAGATCTTCTTTCTTTTTGGCGGTACTGCCGTCACCGCGAAATTGTTCTGCGATATCAAGCAGGCGCTCGGTTGAATCGTCACGCCGGTTCAATACTACATCTTCTACACGTTCACGCAGTTCTTCCGGTAGATCATCGTAAACTGCCAGTTGCCCGGCATTAACAATGCCCATGTCCATACCGGCCTTGATCGCATGATATAAAAACACGGCATGGATTGCTTCGCGTACCGGATTATTACCACGGAATGAGAACGAAACGTTGGATACCCCACCGGATATTAAAGCATGCGGCAGGGTCTGTTTGATTTCCCGTGTTGCTTCGATGAAATCCACGCCATAGTTATTGTGCTCTTCGATCCCTGTGGCAACTGCAAAAATGTTCGGGTCAAAGATAATATCTTCCGGCGGGAAATTAACCTGCTCGGTCAGAATTTTATAGGCACGCGTACATATCTCAATCTTGCGTTCGCGGGTATCAGCCTGCCCGGTTTCATCAAACGCCATCACGATAATGGCGGCACCGTAACGACGGCACAGGGTGGCCTGCTTGATAAAGTTTTCTTCACCTTCCTTGAGGCTGATCGAGTTGACCACACCCTTGCCCTGAACGCATTTAAGTCCCGCTTCGATGATCGGCCACTTGGATGAATCGATCATAATCGGTACACGTGAAATATCAGGCTCGGAAGCAATCAGGTACAGGAATTTAACCATGGCCTGCTCACCTTCAAGCATGCCTTCATCCATATTAATATCGATGATCTGTGCGCCATTTTCAACCTGGTCGCGTGCGACGGTCAGGGCTTCATCATACTGTTCTTCCAGGATCAGCCGTTTGAATTTTGCCGAGCCGGTTACGTTGGTACGTTCACCGACGTTGGTAAACAAAGAGTCCTTACCAATATTGAACGGCTCCAGCCCACTCAGCCGACACTCAATCGCTGGCTGCGCCACTTTACGCGGCGGGTATTTGGAAACCGCCTCTGCAATAGCCTTGATGTGCGCGGGTGAAGTGCCACAGCAACCGCCGATGATATTCAGGAAACCACTTTGTGCCCACTCTTCGATTTCAGCCGCCATGTCCTCTGGTGTTTCGTCGTATTCACCGAACTCGTTTGGCAGGCCTGCATTGGGATGGGTGTTGATATGACAGTTAGCAAGCCCGGAGATTTCTTCGACATACTGGCGCAGCTCTTTTGCACCCAGTGCGCAGTTAAATCCAAAACTGATCGGGTTGATATGGCGCAGGGAATTCCAGAAGGCCTCGGCGGTCTGTCCGGACAGGGTACGACCCGACGCATCGGTTATGGTTCCGGAAATCATCACCGGCAAACGTGTGCCGCTGCTTTCAAAGTATTCGTCTATGGCGAACAGTGCCGCCTTGGCATTGAGTGTATCAAATATGGTTTCGACCAGAATGATGTCGATACCGCCTTCGACCAAACCACGCAGCGCCTCGTCATAGGCAATACGAAGATCATCAAAACTGATGTTGCGGAAACCCGGGTTGTTAACATCCGGTGACAGACTAGCGGTACGGTTAGTAGGGCCCAGTACACCCGCCACAAAACGCGGCTTGTCCGGCGTTTTTGCAGTGGCCTTGTCGGCCGCCGCACGTGCCAGCTGCGCCGCGACCACATTGATCTCGTAGGCCAGAGCCTCCATGTGGTAATCGGCCATCGAGATGGTATTGGCATTGAAGGTATTGGTTTCGAGTATGTCGGCGCCGGCATCCAGATAGGCGGTGTGGATAGCGCTGATAATATCCGGTTGAGTCAGAACCAGCAGGTCATTGTTGCCCTTCAGGTCGCTTTCCCAGTCAGCGAAACGTTCGCCACGGTAGCCGGCTTCATCCAGCTTGTAACCCTGAATCATGGTGCCCATCGCACCATCAAGGATTAAAATTCGTTCAGAAAGGGCTTTTTCGAGTATTTTTGACATGACTGATACACTATCTTGCTGATTTATAACAGGTCGCGTAGTGTAGCATGGATACGTTTCGATACCGAAATACCCGGGGCCTCCCTGCCTAAGCTGATTCAACCCTCAAAATCACGCCATCGACACCCACTACCTTCACTTTTGAGCCAGCCGCACAGTCAAGGCCTTCGACCTTCCAGGTTGAGTCATCAACACGGATTTTACCAACGCCGTTGACAATGGCCTCATCCAGTGTGAAAACACGGTTCAGGTAATGTTCACCACGACGATTCAATGCGGGTTGATCGGTATGAACCGGGTGCTTTTTGGCCCACGAACGCCATGCGAGCACACTCAGCACCGATAGCACTGCAAATACCAGCACCTGGGTAGTCCATTCCAGGTTGGGCATTAGCCATAACAGGCCACCGGTTAGCGCGGCGGCAATGCCTATCCACAGAAAACTCGCACCAGGCAAAAACATCTCCAGCACGATCAGCACCAGGGACATGATAAACCAGTGCCAGAAGTCCATCTGCTCAAGCATGATTATTTATCCTGTGCCTGCATCGATTTCTTGGCCAGTTCGGCAATGCCGCCTATCGCACCGATAACACTGGCTGCCTCCAGTGGCATCAGCACCAGTTTTTCATTGTCAGCGGTCGCAATCGCCTGTAATGCCTCGATATAGCGGGTCGCAACAAAATAGTTAATCGCGTTCACGTCACCTTTAGCAATCGCTTCTGACACCACCTCGGTTGCCTTAGCCTCGGCCTGTGCCTCTCGTTCGCGCGCTTCGGCATCACGAAATGCGGCCTCACGGCGACCCTCAGCATCCAGGATCGCACCCTGTTTTTCACCTTCGGCGCGCAGTATCTCGGCTTGTCGCAATCCTTCTGCTTCAAGAATATTGGCGCGTTTTTCACGCTCTGCCTTCATCTGTCTGGCCATCGCATCAATCAGGTCACGCGGCGGCGTGATGTCCTTGATCTCGATACGCGTCACCTTGATGCCCCACGGGGTGGTAGCGTCATCGACTACGCTCAATAGCTCGGCATTAATCTTGTCACGTTTGGAAAGCAGTTCATCAAGGGTCATTGAGCCCATGACGGTTCGTATATTGGTCATGGTCAGGTTAAGAATAGCGCGGTCAAGCTGGTTGACCTCATAGGCTGCTTTGGCCGCATCGAGTACCTGGAAAAAAACCACACCATCAACCTTTACCATCGCATTATCGTGGGTAATAACATCCTGGGAGGGCACATCCATGACCCGTTCCATCATATTCAACTGCGCGCCAATCTTGTCCATTACCGGGATAATGATATGAAAACCAGGTCGTAAGGTATGCGTATAACGCCCGAATCGTTCAACGGTATATTCCATGCCCTGCGAGACGGTCTTTACACCCAGGATCAATAAGGTGATGACAAAACCCAGAAATACCAGTACAAAAATCGACAGACCACCTAACATACCCACATCCTCCATAGTTTTTACCTTATAATTAGTAACTGTGTACTCGACCCTATTGGACATGCCGGATACAGACTATGCCTACAGAAGCGCGAACAGCCAAGCAAAACAGTAGCACAAGCTACGCCATTCCCCCAAAAAATCTGTTACGCCCGATTGGCAAGGCCATCATGGACTTTAATATGATCAGGCAGGACGACCGTATCCTGCTGGGGCTGTCTGGTGGCAAGGACTCGCTTAGCCTGCTACAGGTCCTGCTACACCTGCAGACCTATGCACCGGTACAATTCAAGCTGGGCGTGATCACGGTCGATCCGATGTCTGAACAATTTGACCCGTCACCACTAAAAGACTATCTGGCCGGACTGGGTATACCCTATTATTATGAGTCTCAGCCAATACTGGAACAGGCCCGTGAACACATGCAGGGTGACTCCTACTGCTCCTGGTGCGCGCGTATGAAACGCGGCGTGATGTATACCACCGCCCGGCGTGAACAATACAATGTACTGGCGCTGGCCCAGCACCTTGATGATCTGGCCGAATCGTTTCTGATGTCAGCCTTCCACGGCGGCCAGTTACGCAGCATGAAGGCTCACTACACCATAAGTAGTGAAGACCTGCGTGTGATTCGCCCGCTGGTGTATGTACGTGAGCGCCAGACTGCTGATTTTGCCAAACAGGCAGCATTACCGGTTATTATGGAAAACTGTCCTGCCTGCTTCAGCATGCCCACCCAGCGCCAGCATATGAAGGAGTTGCTTTTAAATGAGGAAAAAACCAATAAACAGCTTTACAAGAGCATTCTTACTGCAATAAAACCACTAATATCGGTGAATAGTGCTAAATAATTAATAAATTATCCACACACATATATGTATGCAAATATATTTGATATATAGACTATATAATTTATCCAAGTGGTAAATTATAGTTAAATAATGCACATAATTATAATAATATGGAAACAATAGCTACATTTGATACCATAATTGATGCGAATATGGCATTAGGTCGCCTCAAAGCTGAAGATATACCGGCTCAGCTGGCAGATGAACACCTGGTGCAGACCGATATGCTGTATAGCATTGCTGTAGGCGGCATCAAGTTACAGGTCGAGCCACAAAATGCCGACAGGGCCAGGCAAATTCTCGCCACCGACTATTCTGACCTGTTACCGTCCGACCAATAACCAGATGAACACACCCACAACATCCCTGCTCAAACTCGCCGCTTTTTTACCCTTGCCGGTGGCACATGCAATCGGCACCCTGCTGGGCTGGCTGTTTTACCTGCTGCCTAATAAAAAACGCCGCATTACCTTACGCAATCTGGAGCTGTGTTTCCCTGACATGCCACTGGTTCAACGCCATCAGCTGGCACGACGCAGCCTGATCGAAACCGGCAAGAGCGCCATGGAAAAACCGATCTTGCTGTTTTGCTCACACAAGCGTCTACTGCGCCTGGTTCGCAACAGGATAGGTCATGAACATCTTGCCCATGCCATTGAATCTGAGCACGCCATTATTATCTGTACCCCTCACCTGGGTGACTGGGAATTGATCGGCCTATACTGTTCTACACTGCGCCCGATGACCAATCTGTATCGGCCACAACGTGGCCGTGAAATAGACAAACTGATTCGACAGGGGCGACAGCGCCTTGGTGCCACGCTGGTGCCAACCGATGTAAACGGTGTGCGTGCACTGTACCGTGCACTCGCTAACGGTGAAATGATCGGCGTTCTGCCTGACCAGAATCCTGGCAAGGGCACTGGCATATTTGTTCCTTTCTTCGGTATTAGCACCAATACCATGGTGCTATTGCCAAGGCTGGCACATAAATACCGGCCTGTGGTGTTATACAGTTATGCCGAACGGCTGTCGTGGGGACGTGGATTTTGTCTGCACTTTGTACCAGCAGGAGACAATCTGGTCTCAGAAGATATGAACACAGCGGCCACTAGCCTGAATCAGGGGCTGGAGAGGGAAATAGCCAAACTGCCAGAACAATACTGGTGGTCTTACCAGCGTTTTCGCAGAAGGCCGGACGGTGAACCTCCGTTGTATTGAGTATTATTTCATCCCTGGCAAATAAAGGCATTACACGGAGATTGCTTCATTCACCGCCATGGCTAGCGCTTTCACGGAGCACTCACAAAATTCCCGCTGCTGGCAGCACATTTACCGCTACAGCGCACAATGCGGCGCGCACAGCTGATATCCTTGAATTGGTCGGCCAATCCTGGCGTTTCGCCAAAACCCGAGTGATGTGTGATCGCATTGTTACATTGCTTATGGCGTGTAACAAATACCGGCTGTTCCAGCCAGCTAACACCCTGACAACCCTGTGTACCCACACCAAATTGCACACCGATACGATAGGTTCCGCAAAACAGCCCTGCATGGTGTATCCAGGCGTCCACCGTCCAGCCTCCAGAAGCATCGAGTAGAACCTTTCCCTGCCCAAAGGCAAACTCATGTGATCTGGGATCACCAGGCATAGCCATATGCATATTTTTGCTGACAGCAGCCTGATCAGATTTTTCCGCTGATATTGCCTGTGTTGACCAGGACACACCGAGCATTAACAATACAGCACAGGTCACCGTGGACTCTTTCACCAATCCCTTCATTTTATTTACCATTCGTTAAGTGGTTATCAGACAGGCGCTTTAAGTATCTTTCCTCAACCGTTTCAGAAAAATTATCATTTCCTTAGCAGCTTGTTTGTCGCCCTTTTGTTCTGCGACCTGGATGCCTTGCTCATAGACACTGATCGCTTCCTGCCGTCTGTCAAGCTCAACCAGCGCCTTACCATACAATTTCCACGCTGCTGAATAGGTCGGGTCTTGCTCAACAGCTTTCTTGAAATGCTCAATCGCACTGCTGCTTTCACCCTCTTTCAGATATGCCTGTCCTAATGAATAACGTAGCAATGCGTTGTCCTGGCCTGATACCAGCAAGTTTTCAAATACGGAGATGTCAACCATAACCATGATTGTGACTGAAAAAAAGGATGCTGACTATAATTTTTCTTCTTTAACCACTCTCGAGACCTTCCATGGGTTCCATTTATCAAAGTACGATGCGCCATGCAAGAATTCCATCAGATATGCATAGGTACGTACGATACGCAAAAATATGCCCGTATAGACAGGTACCAACGGGATAAAAAATGCCAGCAGATAATCCTTGCGGCGCATTGAATCACCTAATAGCAGGCTGGCAATAAAGAACTGTAGAAAATTTGCGGCCATATACAAAACAAAATTGATCAGGAATACGTATTGCAGTATTGTCGGATGAATTATGAGTATTTGTACGATATAGACCCACCATTTCACATCCAGAATCAGGTTAAAGAAAATATTCTCGGCTGATGCCAGAAAATTAAGAAAACTAAAATTGAGTGATGGTAATAATATATCCCGGTGCTTTCGCACCCTGAATCGTACCATGGAACGATCCCAGCGAAAACGCTGCCTGGCCAATGCCCTGAAGCGATCCGGAACATTGGTATAACACACTGCATGGGGTTCATGTACTACACGAAAACCCAGCTTGCGAATTTTTAGTGTGATGTCTCCATCCAGTCCCGGGCCGACATCCCAGCCATGCAGACGTTCAAGAATATCCCGTCTGAATGCACCGTGTGCTCCGGCAATAATACGCAAAATACCCAGTTCAGATGAAACAGTTCGACCGATTGAAATGGACTTCATGTACTCGATGCCCTGCAATCGTGTTACAAAGCTCACATCGGTGTTTGCTACCCGCACATCACCACCGACCGCACCAATAGCCGGATCCATGTAAAATGGCAATAAAATAGTTTCTACGGAATCAAACGCCAGATGGGAATCGGCGTCGATATGAACAATATATTTTCCTGACGAAAAAGAAAGCGCTGTATTAGCAGCAGAGGCCTTGCCTCCGCGAACTTCGTTACGAATAAACCGGTCTATCTTGCCTTCCTGCTCCAGGCGCCGACAAATTTCAGCAGTATTGTCATCAGAGCCATCGTCAACAATAATGATTTCAATATTCTTATAGGTTTGCCGGGTCAATGACTCAGCCAGACGCGGGATATGTTTACCTTCATTCTTGCCGGGAATAAGTATCGATACCAGTGGCCGTTCTTTGTATAATTGCCGCCTGGCAAGTGCGTATTGATCTTTATGAAAAACCCGTTTAATCGCATATACTGAAATGACCACTACATCGAGCAACAGGTAGCGTGTCATATCCAGCAGAAAAAATGGCCAGAAATATGCCAGCACCTTGGCAGTATTCATGTTCAGGAAAAAATCTATTGTGTTTTCGATTAGCATCAGGTTTGCAGAAAGGCTTCCAGTGTCTTATCAAGATCCATGTCGACACTGATTGTCTTTATCAGGCTCGACATTTCAGGAGCGAAATCAAGATTACTGGACAATAACTCTGTGATGCCTTCACGCAAACGCTCTACCGCGCGCTCGGCGTGCTGTGTACTGGTTTCTGTCATGATGACAAAAAAGATGCTTTCATTCCGCGCGGTAATGACATCTGATTGTCTCAATACTGTTCTGAATACGGTACTGAGCTCTCCAAACACTTCGGTAGCACGACCACCCAGCCGAATATAGAGTTTATCGATATCGCGCAACGCAATCATAGCCAGTGAGCTCTCTGATTTTTTATATCGCCGTATTCGTGCCGCCTCTACCCGATAAAAATCCCTGAACGCATCGAAACTGCACAGCTGTAATTCGGAATCCAGTATTTTTGTAAACAGGGCCTCCATTCCATAGCTGGCTGCATTCTGGCCGATCGCCGATATGCTGTAGGCGCTGATCACTCGTGACAACTGGTTTTCTGGTTCGGTACTTCGACCACAGTTATAACACGACGTCATAATGGCTGGATCCTGAAAACCGTGGCTGCACTGGTTACAGGTATACATAATCGATGGCTTGTCGTAATCCACTCCAATATGGTGCAGCTCCCGATCGCATTTGGGACACACCATGCTACTTCCACGCATAAAATCTGACATCGCCCCCATGTGTGCGCATCTAAAATGATGCACCAGCTCATCGACCGCCAGATCATCTGCACCACACTGTGGACAGGACTCCTTAAAGTTAATAAAGGCACTGTTACAACTACTACAAAAATGCGCCTTACTAACAAAGCTTCCGCTGATCAGTTTCTGTGTATCAAGGAACTCCAGAATCTCAAGTACGCCCTCATCTCTTTTTGAAAACAAGGGTTCAAGTAATGGATAGACGTAACCTGACTTTCGCCGCACAGTGGTGACAGGTTTCTGCTCACCTTCGCGACTGGCTATCAAGCGTAGTACCTTGAATGAGATATTGGCATCGGCTGCTGTATTGGTATCAGGCAAATGATCAATCCACTGATTGGTCTTTTCAAAACTGGAAGCCAGTACTTCCAGCATAGTGCCATTGTCAAGATTGCCATTCAACTGACCATCAGCAGCTTTGCTGATTTCTTCCGGCATGCTGTTATCTGCATTCATATACACAATCGGTCGCAGGTATACCTTGGGGGATAGATGTTCACGCAAGCTGGCAACCAGCTGCCAGCCTGCACGCCAGTCCTGCATGTCTACAATCCAGTATGCGATGTCATGACTATCTGGTTCAGAAACTGATGACGGATCTGAATACAATACACTCTGCGGTATGGTGTTTGACTCTCTCGCTACCAGACAGGGCATCCTCATTTTTCTGCCCTCACTTTCACTTCCATTCGATCATACTGTTTCCAGTTTATTTCTTCGCCTTTATTAAGTGGGAACAAATGTACGCGCACGCCAGACGTAAGCGGTCGATAGCCCTTCCATTCACGTTCCGGTACGGAATAGGCAGATGAGTATACTGCTTTTACTACGCCGCTACTTTCAACACCGTCCGGAAAAGTCACATCTATCTGTTTTCCCAGAGTAATGTATTTCAATTCATCTTCTGTGAAATAGGCCTCGATCCGGACAGGTGCGTTATTTCTGGTAAGAATGACGATAGCTTCTCCGCGTTTGGTAAATTCCTGGACCCGCCGCCGAACCACCTGTACCCGCGCAGCGAACGGCGCGCGTATAACCTCATCCCGACATTCTGCCGGTACAATCTGGCTGCGCATGTCTTTTTCCATATCCTTTAGCTGGACATGCTGCAACTCCAGCTCCCTTCCCGTCAGTACCAGATCGGATGTCAGCTTGTTTTGATCGCGCCAGAACTGCTTGCCATAACTGACGCTATCTCGTTCCAGTTCCAGCGCCCGGCGCAGCTCTCCGCCACGCTGAAGCTTGTCCAGCTCTGCCTGTTTGGCTTTTAATAAAATGATTCTCTGTTCATTCAGCGCAATATCCAGCCGTAACTTTTGCAGTGGTCTGTTCTCTTCCGGTACGCAGCGCTTGATCGCATCAATACGCACGATCAGATCGCCTTTCTGCAAGTGCTGACCTTCCCTGACCTTAAGACTGGATATATGACCACCACGTGTTGAGCTGATCAGGGTTTTCTCGACTTCAACCTGTCCTCCCGCCTTCAGGTAGAGCAACCTCCCAATTCCTATGGAGATAATGTAGGCCACAATCAGCCCGAGGATAGAAAAATAGATTATCTGTGTTATTTTCGGCCTTACATTTACCGGAGCACTGCCTTCCGGCAAGTTAGTTAGATAGCTTTTCCGGTTACGCAACTTCATAATTGCTCACCAGACTGTGAAAAATATTTTCTGAACTGATGGATGGCAAAACGCTTTACACCCAGCTTGCTGCGTAAATAGTCAAAAGCCTGTTCCAGCGCCCACTCATCCTCAAAATCATCTATACGTAAAACCACTACCACTTTTTCCGGCGCCACGAAGTCCATAACTTTTTCCAGTCTTCGGGCCAGCTTTTTAATATCCGGGCTACCGTAGGTCATAAAGTACACGCTATCAGCCAGCTCTCCGACTATGCGATATTCATCTTCCTTCCAGTGCAGGGGTACCGCAACGGTCAATTTATTTATGCTGGCCGCCTCACGTAATCTGCGTAGCATCTCCAGGTAATGAGACATGGTTTGCTCACGATTAGTTTTGTACTCGGGCAGGGTGTGAGGCTCAACATCAAGGTGGACAGCGCCGGTTATTTCCGATACGGTAGCGACCGTTGCTGCGGCTCGTTCGTGTTTACCCGGTTCTATCCAGTTATTATCGCCAACAATCAACTCTACATTCTGCCGGTGACGATTTGCAATTCTGACGTATTCCATCAGCTTGACCCGGTCTGTTTTACGACCCGCTGAAAGCAATACGGTTCTGACGCTTTTTGCTTCCAGAAAATCCTGTATTACAGCGTTAGAGGTTTTGTTGAACATGCCTGACCACAAATATACTGAACGTTCGCCTGTACGTGCACGATTTATGTCTTTATTCATACTGACACGCATCAACATGGATGGCTGATACGCTATCTGCGCTGCCAGAAAAACTTCATTTACTCTTCGGTAAAGTTCTTCTCTTGCGCGAACCAGTTCGATACCAGTATCCATCAGGGTTCTTACCCTGGCGATAACCCTGGCCAGTTCAACTTCATCACCCGCTATTTTCTTTTCAAGAAATATGCGTCTGACCCGCTCCTGTGTGCGTAAATAGCGGTAACGCTGCTTTATTACACGTCGCATTTGCTCTCGCAATTCTGCATACGCAGCCCTGGCGCGGGAAATACGTTCCCATGCATGAAGCTCAACCTCCTGGTCAACCTGATCCATCTTGTACTTGAGTATGTCGTGCTGCTGGCGTTCCAGTGGTACATTAAAACGCAAACCGGCTACCATGCCGTCATTGCCGCCTGTATTGGCAACGTCAAACGTCTTGCGTACAAAAAAACGCAACCGGTTACGATCACGCGCGCGCTCTTTTTCACTTAATACTTTTTTCTGCAGCGCAGCCAGCCTGACATTATGATCATCATTACGAATTTCTTCGATTACATCCTGGATGCGCACATCAATTATTGGTGGGTTGTAGATAAAGCTCACATCATTCTGTTCGTCATCCATACTGAGATAACGTAATTCACTTTCCAGCTCACGGATATCACCTTCAGAAACGAGATAGTCATCCAGATAGCTCCATCCCTTGAAATAGGCGCGGCGCTCAACATCATAAACCGGTTTCATCAGCTCCAGTTTCAGACTGAGCAGATACCCGTACAGACCCGAAAATGTTTGTGCCAGTCTGTAGCGTCGACAACGGTATGATTGTACCAATTGTTTTTTGCGGCCACGCAATTCAACCAGATCGGCCTCACCATACAATGCCTGGGAACGGTGGCCATTTGCCCGGTAGCCATTTCTTAACACGTCCCATGACAGTTCCAGGTAGGCCCTGGGATCATCATCGTCATTGTTAAAACTTTCGGTGCTGTAACCTCCGCGCAATTCAAAGCCGTTTCGGGAGTCCATATTGTCTGCTTCTGCACGCAATATATCGGCACGTAATTGCTCGATGCTTTTACCTTCACAGCTTTGTGTCAGAATACGGTCTGCCACTTGCAGGCTCTGGCCAGTTTGCAAGCGGTCGACTGTCTGTGATTGAACGAATTGCGCCAATATCCACAGCTTCTGTGCTTCAGGGTCGACGCTATCAGGCAGAGCGGCGGTATCCTGGTAGGTCGCAGGTGCAAGCGATACGTTTTTATCAAGCAGGCTTATACTGGCAACAGCGACTGATGCCGTCATCATAGCCAGTAGCCCTATAACAAGCTGTTTTATCCCGCTCGACAAAATAAACCCTGCTCCACAACTGTATCTCACCCCGACATGCGTCTAAATTCATGCTTGATATATCGGCAATAAACCCTGAAACTTCAAATGAATTCAGATACCTGAATACCCATCTTCAGGCATAATGGTAATTTCGCTGCTGTCAGCCAGGCTGATTGTTAAGCCGCTTGTGCTCGGCATCCAGAAAGCTCACTGCATTAATTCCTTTAAATATAATGCAAAATGCACGCCAGATATCTATGTCTTTGATAATTAATAAAATGTATGAATATACAATGGTATAATACCAGGAGGGGTCAGGGTTTTTGTCCAATATACAGGCACTCTCCGTCAATATTTTGTCCACTTTCATCGTAGTAGACCAATTTCAAACCACTGAAATGATTTAACAACTCATTGTACTTCAGTCGAAATTCCGGGTTCTTAGGACCTCGTCCATCACGCTGCTCACCAATGAAGGTCTGGTAGTACAACAGGCCTCCTGGTCGCAGGGCATGCTCCAGGTTGTTTAGCAGCCCACGATCCAAAAAATAACTGACCACGATCACATCAAATAATGCGGGCGCAGGTGGCTTTGCCGATACATCGGATATACAACAATCAATGCTGAGCCCGGCTGTTTGCGCCCTTTTTTGCAGTTCATTGATCGCAACCCCGGAAATATCCCAGGCCGAAGTGCTGAGCCCCTGCTGTGCGAGTAGCATGGCATTGCCGCCACGACCACAAGCCAGATCAAGCGCAGTGCCTGTTTGAGGTAACAGGCCGGTATGGCTGGCGAGTACCTGACATGGCTCGACCGACTGACCGGCCAACGCTCGATAACGCGTATTCCATTTCTGCCGCAGTTCTTCCATCTTTTGCTTAATGGCGCCAGAAAGACGGGCTGATCAATACCAGCAGGGTGAATATCTCCAGCCGGCCCAGCATCATTGCAAACACCAGCACCCATTTGGCAGTATCGTTAATACCCTGATAATTGGCGCCGACTTCACCCAGCCCGGGGCCCAGATTATTCATACAGGCCGCGACCGCTGAAAAGGCGGTTATCTGATCCAGTCCGGTTGCCATGAGTATCAGCATCAGTGCCACAAAAAACGCGATGTATGCGGCAAAGAAACCCCATACTGCATCCAGTATGCGAAATGGCATGGGTGTACCGCCCAGTTTGATGCTGATCTGTGCGCTAGGATGCACTAGCCTGCTTATTTCACGCGCACCCTGCTTGAACATCAGCAGGAATCGAATCACTTTCATCCCACCACCGGTTGAACCGGCACAGCCGCCAATAAAACTGACAAACAACAACATAACCGGCAGAAAATGTGGCCAGTTAAAATATTCGGTGGTGGTAAAGCCGGTGGTGGTTCCTATCGAAACGGCCTGGAAAATACCGTGATGCAATGCATTGCCGAAACTGGAATCACCCATTACCTCCGCAAAATACAGGTAGGAGGTTGTGACCACTGCGGTCAGGCCCAATACCGTAAAATAGGCCCTTACTTCCGGGTCGGTCACATACGGGTTGATGCTCATATTTCGCCATGACATGAAATGCAGTGCAAAATTAATTCCAGCCAGCAACATGAATACCACGGCTATTGATTCAATCACGGTGCTGTTGAAAAAGCCCATACTGGTATCGTGCGTAGAAAAACCACCGATGGCCACGGTTGAAAAGCTGTGTGATATCGCATCGAAGCCATTCATGCCGGCCAGCCAGTAGGCCAGCGCACAGGCGATGGTCAGAGACAGGTAGATATACCACAGCGCCTTGGCCGTTTCGGTGATTCTTGGTGTCAGCTTGTTGTCTTTCATCGGCCCGGGGGTTTCGGCACGATAGAGCTGCATGCCCCCCACACCCAGCATTGGCAGAATGGCTACAGCCAGTACGATAATGCCCATGCCACCCAGCCATTGTAGTTGCTGGCGATAGTAGAGTATTGAGTGAGGCAGCTGGTCGATACCGGTTAGCACTGTTGCTCCGGTGGTAGTCAGACCCGACAGGGATTCAAACACCGAATCGGTAAACGACATGTTTGGATTATCTGACAGTAGAAACGGCAGCGACCCGGACAAACCCAACACCAGCCAGAACAATACCACCACAACGAAACCATCACGCAACCGCAATTCTTTTCGATGCCTGTGCACCGGTAACCAGATGAGCAGACCTGCAATACTACTATACGCAAATGCATGCAGGAAAGGGGTTAGTTCACCATCGCCATAGGCTACCGCGACCAGCACAGGTGGCAGCTGCGTGAAACTGAATAACATCAGCAGCATCCCGAATATACGTTGTATGACGAGTGGTTGCATACGGGCAGCTACAGAATCAGCATCCGACGCGGGACTGTGCGACGGTATTTTTGTCCCTGAATCATACGACTGATAGTTTGCGACACCGCTGTCCTTTCCGACACGTTTATTTTAGGTTCAGTAAACACTAGATGAATGTAAGACCAACCTGGAAAAGGCGCTCCACCTCGGTAATACGTTTTTTATCGACCAGGAACATGATCACATGGTCTTCCTGCTGTATCACGGTATCGTGGTGGGCAATGATAACTTCATCTCCCCTCACCACCGCACCAATGGTTGTACCGGGCGGCAACTTGATGTCTTCCACACAACGGCCTACTACCTTGGATGAACGTGAATCACCATGCGCGATCGCCTCTATCGCTTCGGCTGCGCCACGTCGTAATGAGTGCACCATGACAACATCTCCACGACGCACATGCTTCAGCAAACTACCTATCGTGGCCTGTTGTGGCGATATGGCGATATCGATAGTTCCACTCTCGACCAGTTCTACGTAGGAGGTCCGGTTGATAAGTGACATGACCTTACGTGCACCAAGACGTTTGGCCAACATCGCAGACAGAATATTGGCTTCATCATCATTCGTCAGCGCACAGAAAACATCGGTGTTATCAATATTCTCCTCGATTAACAGATCCTCATCTGCGCCATCACCCAACAGCACGATTACCTTGTCCAGCTGCTCCGCAATATCACGCGCGCGCTGCGTATTATGCTCGATCAGTTTTACCTGATAATCATGTTCAAGCGACTTTGCCAGCCGCATGCCAATATTACCGCCGCCCACCAGCATGATCCGTTTGATCGGTTTGTCCAGCCGTCGCAACTCTCCCATCACGGCACGAATGTTTTCACGCGCGGCCAGAAAGAACACTTCATCGTCTGCTTCAATGACCGTGTTGCCTTCCGGAATCATCGGCTGGCCACGTCGGAAGATGGCTGCAACACGCGCCTGCGCATTCGGCATGTGTTCCTGCAATGTGCGTAATTCGTGCCCGACCAGTGGGCCGCCATAGTAGGCGCGTACTGCCACCAGACGCACCCGGCCATCGGCAAAGTCCAGCACCTGCAGCGCACCAGGATGTTCAATCAAACGCTGAATATATTCTGTAACCAGCTGCTCGGGGCTGATGATCACATCAATCGGCAATGCCTCCTGCGCAAACAACTTACGATGACGCAGGTATTCCACTGAACGGACGCGTGCAATTTTAGTAGGCGTGTGAAACAGGGTATAGGCGACCTGACAGGCAACCATGTTGACCTCATCGCTGTTAGTCACTGCGAGGATCATGTCGGCGTCTTCGGCCCCGGCACGTCGTAACACTTCGGGGTAAGCCGCATGCCCAACTACGGTGCGTATATCCAGACGATCCTGTAGCTCACGCAAGACACTGACATCGGTATCGATCAACGTAATGTCATTGGCCTCCCACGCCAGATTATAGGCCACCGAAGAGCCCACCTGACCGGCACCCAGTATAACGATTTTCATTATTTAGCCGCCTGTTTTACGTCAATACCGAGTGCGCGTAATTTACGATACAGATTGGTGCGCTCCATACCCACCTGGGCTGATAATTTCCCCACACTGCCACCACAACTATGGAACTGATGCAGTAAATAATCACGCTCGAATTGCTCACGTGCCTCACGGAATTTCATATCAAACAAGCCTGATGGCATTCCCTCCTGCACACTGCTTCCCGCCTGACTCAGTGAAGCCTCTACCTCAGACAAACTAATCTCATCAGCATTGGACAATATCAACAGGCGCTGCACCAGGTTTTTAAGTTCCTTGATGTTACCTGGCCAGTTATAGTTCATCAGACGATTTTGCGCTGCCACTGAAAAATGCCGGTAGGGTAGTTTTTCATGTGCAACAAAGCTGTCGATATAATAGTTAAGTAAATCGAGCACATCCTCATGGTGTTCTCGTAATGGTGGTACTTTCAAAGGTACTACATTAAGCTGATAATAGAGGTCTTCACGAAACGCGCCTGACTGTACCTCACTTTCGATATCACGGCGGGTAGCCGCAATAACGCGCATGTTTACGTCGACCTGCTCGCGACCACCCAGGCGCAAGAAAGATCCGCTATCCAGCGCAGACGTCAGCCGCCCCTGGGTTTGCTTGTCCATGTCGACGATGTCATCCAGATACAGCACACCGCCATTGGCCTGTTCCAGCATACCGTAACGAATATTGCCATTCTGCTCGCTGCCAAACAGCTCCAGTTCCGAGTTCTCACGTGCGATCGCGGCCACACCCACGCTGATAAACGGCCCGCTGCTACGAATACTGTTCTTGTGCATGTAGCGTGCAAAGGTTTCCTTGCCACTGCCTGCCTCACCACTGACCAGTACCCAGGTATCATGCTGGGCGATGCGTTTGGCCTGTTCGCGCAGTAGTCTCATGCTATCACTGCGCCCTACCGGCTCAAGTACATTGTATACGTGACGGCGCAATCCAATATTTTCACGACGCAGATTGTCTGCCTCCAGCGCACGTTCGACGGTCAGTAACAGTTTGGCCAGTGACAGCGGTTTTTCAATAAAATCGTATGCCCCTAACCGGGTTGCTTCGACAGCGGTTTCGACGGTACCGTGACCTGACATCACAATCACCGGAAAAGGAAGCACCCCTTCTTCGGACCATTCTTTCAACAAGGTGATGCCATCCACATCCGGCATCCAGACGTCCAGCAATACCAGGTCTGGCCTTCGGTCACGCCGTGCCTTGCGTGCCATTGCACCATTTTCAGCAACTTGTACGATGTAATTTTCATCTTCCAGAATTTCCTGCACCAGGCCGCGTATATCAGGCTCGTCATCCACAACCAGAATATAGGGATTGCTCAACGCATCATTCGACATGACTATCCTCTGTTTCTGTTTGGTCCGTTACCGTATTGACGACCGGCAGGCGTACCTGTACCTGTGCGCCTTCGGCATCGGGCGTATCCGCCGTGCGGACATTCTCTATCCAGATCATACCGCCATGTTCCTCAACAATCTTTTTCACTATAGCCAATCCTAAACCGGTTCCCTTGGGCTTGGTAGTCACATAGGGCTCAAAATACTGCCCGAGCGCATCTTCCGGGAAACCTTCGCCATAATCTCGTACCGTAATTTCACAGTATTCGCAGCCATGTTCATCCATGCATCGTGTACTGATATCGATACGAACCAGTGCTGCCCCTTCACTGGCTTCCTGCGCGTTTTTGATCAGGTTATGAAATAACTGTCTCAGGCGTCCGCTGTCGGCTTCAACCACCGGGTCATTCTGGTCCAGACTCAGATGGATATCAGCAGGACTGCTGGCTGCCCGATATAATTCACACACCTCATTAACCAGCTTGTTTATCTTTATTCGCTCCAGCCTGATTTGCGGTGCGCGCGCATATTCGGAAAAAGCATTAACCATCTCTTTCATGGATTCTACCTGTTGCACGATGGTGTGCGTAGCCCGATCGAGCACTTTTGCCGCATCGGCATCCATACTGGCCAGAAACTTGTGGCGCAGCCGCTCGGCTGACAGCTGGATCGGGGTGAGCGGATTCTTGATCTCGTGAGCCAGCCGTCGCGCTACCTCACCCCAGGCGGCATCACGCTGGGCCTGAACCAGCGTGGTCACATCATCAAATACCAATACGAAGTCGCCGCTTTGTATCGTTTCAACCTGCAGGCGGGTACCATGAAGGATCAGCACCTGGCGTCCGGCACGACCAAACAATACCGTTTCGTCGCGCCATTCTGGCGCCTGATCATGTAAATAGTCCATTACCATATCAACAAAGCGTTTCATATGGGGATATATCTCAGCCACTGCATCAAGTGACTCGCCAATACACAGTGACAGGTCAACGCTGAGTATTTCCTGCGCTGCAGAATTGGCGGTCCGCACCGTACCGTCCTGATCCAGCGTCAACACACCAGACGACAAATGTGCCAGTACCGCCTCCAGGTAAGCACGCTGCTCCTCTGCCTGCTGCTGGCTCAGCTGTGCCTGATTGCGGGCACGTGAAATACGCCGGGTCATTTGATTAAATGATGCAACCAGAAAACCCAGCTCATCATGGCCTCTCATCGGTAACTGCTTGTCGTAATCACCATTGGCTACATCACGCGTACCCTCGGCCAGATCCGATATAGGCTCCACCAGCCTGCGCGCTGAATAAAATGCCGCCCAGATGGCCGCAAACAGGCTCAACAACAATACGATCGACAGGGTCAGCGAGAAGGTGTTTCTAAGCGGTTTGCGTAAGTACACCAGCTTTTGATAGACCGCATAGTACTCCTGCACGCTGTCAGCCAGATCGTTGAGCCGTCGAGGTATCGGGTATAGTGCATGCAAATAACGGACTTCCGATTCATTCGAACCAACCGGCACCGGCACCACTACACGTACATGCAGACCCGCATCGGTAATTGGCTCCAGCGCCACGTAACTGCCAGCCTGTTTAACCTGAGACATCAATGTGTCATCGAGTAAACGTGGTACCACCGCTGCTGTTTCAGCACTACTGAAAGCGATAATCCGGTTACCCTTACCGAGCAAGGTCATCTCCGTAGTATCTTGCCCACTGCGCAGGTCATGCAGACTGTTGACTGCCCTGCTGTCACTGACATCCGACAGGGATTTTGCCAGTTCGCGTGTATGTTTGAGTAAATCGCGCTGTTTCAGGTCCAGTGATGCCTGGCTTAACTCCAGTGCATTGCTCAAGCCCTGTTCGATGCGTACATCAAACCAGCTGTCCATCCCCCGTAACAGGAACTGCATGGAAAAAGCATATACCACTGTCACCGGTATGACTGCGATCAACACGAAGATCACCACCAGACGCATGGTCAGACGCGAACCCGCTTCTCGCGCACGGTACTGGCGTGCCAGTGCAAACAGGTTGACCCCGATCAGACTGACCAATAACAGCAGCATGGCGGCATTGACCAGCAAGATCCAGCCGTAAAGGTCACCAAATCTGTCTGAATTACTGGTTGCCTCGCCAAGCAAAAACAGTGACAAAAACAGCAGAAACATAATACCGACAACGGGCATCCAGCCTCGACGGGTTTTACGATCTGTTACTGAAGCTGCCATACGTACCAGTTACTTTTTGCACGCCAGTCACTCTGCAGGACGGCCCACAATTTAAGCGGTGCCGGTAATTCTGAAATCACAATACTGACACGCATTTGCGCCAGATATTCCTGGTCTGGCTGCAGCAAATGCTGGTCAATCAGCGGTAAATGACGCACCTGACCCAACGCCTGCAGGGCGGCACGGGGGGTCGGGAAACTGGTGCTGATCTGGGTAGTCAGATTGGTGAGTAAATACTGATCTGACAGGGCATGATAGGTTATCTGATAGCGCTGATACAGACTGTAAACAGTCTTGTTCCACATCAGTTCGCGCGGCTGCTGTACATCAATTTCGATTTCCAGCGTGACTGGCACGCCGCTGCCCAGCGCCTCCAGTACATCTGCACCCAAATCAAAGACGACTGTGGCATCAACGGTATAAACCGCATTTTCTAGTCTGCTCTCAACCAGCTCGATCTCGATGTCTGCCGTCTGCTCCTGCTTTGCAGCCGGTGCCGTCCCTGCCACCAAAGTCAGGGCCATTAGCATAACAGTCAGGAGCAGGCTACGTGGTGCCAGCATGGCAATAATGTTCACCTTGGTTATTTTATTGTACGACTTCGTATATCTGATTTTATTAACCGGATTTCATCAGCCGGGCGTAATAAAAGCCATCCATACCATTCTCACCAGGCAGTATCTGTCGACCGACGCTGGCCGGGTGCCCCTGGTTGCTGTCGATCAACAATTCTTTTGCATCACTCTGGCGCGACAAAAACCCGGTAAGCTGCCGCTCATTCTCGTCTTTCAGTAAGGAGCAGGTAGCATACAGCATAATACCGCCCGGTTTGAGTGTCTGCCACAGTGCGTTCAGTATTTCTGCCTGAATACGGGTCAGGCTGGCAATATCCCTCTCCTCTCTCAAGTGCAGGATATCAGGATGCCGACGGATAACGCCAGTGGCCGAGCAGGGCACATCCAGCAGTATGCGGTCAAACAGGTGACCATCCCACCATTCATCCAGTCTCGCTGCATCGGCGCTCTTGATGGTCGCATTCAACCCCAGCCTCTCCAGCGTATCGCTTACCCGGCTGGCTCGTTGTGCATCACTATCCAGTGCCAACAGCTCCAGACCTGGTGTCAGTTCGAGTATGTGCGCAGTCTTCCCTCCCGGAGCGGCACAGGCATCCAGTACGCGCATACCGGCGCTACAATCCAGCAGGGTGGCTGCCAGCTGCGCTGCACCATCCTGCACGGATACCAACCCCGTTGTAAAACCAGGCAGGCACGTAACATCTACAGGCTTATTCAATACGACAGCGTTGTCGCAGCCTGTCAGCAATTCTGATTCGATACCTTCATGCAGTAATTGCGCGCGATATTCTGCCGCGTTACTGTGCTGCTGATTGACACGCAGGGTCATCGGCGCTCGTTGCCGGTTTGCACGTGCTATCGCTTGCCATTGTTCGGGCCAGTCTTTTTTCAGCCGCTTGAGTAACCATTGCGGGTGGTTCCATTCTACTAATGGGTAGGCCTTCACCGCTGCCAGATGCCTGTCAGCTTCCCGTTGCCAACGCCGCAGCACCGCATTAATCAGCCCCACTGCCCAGTTCTTGCCCAGCTCGCGCGCGGCATCAGCCGTTTCCTTGATTGCCGCATAGGCTGGTACACGCATGGAGTTGAGCTGATAGAGGCCGATCAATAGCAGCATTCTTACTACTGATTCCTTACGTCGCAAAGGTTTGTCGAGCATCTGGCTAACGCAGGCGTCGAGCAAAAAATAGTCTCTTAGTACACCGTAGATAATCTCGGAGGCAAAGGCGCGATCAGCTGGCTGTTCCAGTGTTTCCAGGCCATTTGGCAGTAACACGCTGAGCGAACGGTGTGCCCGTACGACCTGATCGAGTACGTGCGCTGCGACCACACGGCTGCTCATTATCCGGGACCGGTCAAAACGCTGGACTGGCCAAAATGCTGGTCGGTAAATTCACAGGAATTGATCAAGTCCTGAACCGGCAGGGCCTTTTTGCCGGGCAGCTGCAACTGCGTGAGACGTAGTACGCCATCAGCCGTCATCACGTCCAGGCCTTCACGTTGTATAGCGATAACGCTGCCCGGTTCTAAAGCTGTCGCTTGACCTGTATGCTGCCCTGAGCTTCCTTTCGCCGATTCACCTTCCAGCACGTGCGCCCGCCATACCCGCAGGCGTTTTCCCTGCCATTGGGTCTCGGCCACCGGCCAGGGGTTAAAGGCACGCACCTGTCGATCCAGTTCAAGCGCACTGCGCTGCCAGTCCAGTTGTGCCTCGGCCTTGTTAAGCTTGTCGGCATAGGTGGAAAACTCATCTTGCTGGGCTACCGGCTGTACAGATCCGGTCTGTATTCTGACCAGTGTTTCCAGTAACGCCTCTGCACCCAGTACGGCAAGCCGTTCATGCAGCGTACTACCTGTATCGGAAGGACTAATCGGTGTTTTGACACCGTGTAACATAGCGCCGGTATCCAGGCCCTTGTCCATCTGCATGATTGTCACGCCGGTCTCTGCATCACCAGCCAGTATTGCTCGCTGTATCGGTGCGGCACCGCGCCAGCGTGGTAACAAAGAAGCATGTATATTGATGCAGCCCAGCGGCGGTGTCTGCAAAACCGTTTCTGGCAGTATCAGGCCATATGCTACGACCACCATCAGATCTGCAGCATAGGCCCTCAGGGTTGCCTGGGTGTCCTGCTCTTTGAGGCTCTGTGGTTGCTCGACAGGCAAGTTGTGGTGCAGTGCGCACTGTTTGACCGGGCTGCCAGTAAGCTGACGCCCGCGACCGGCCGGTCGATCGGGCTGAGTATAAACGGCAACTACCTGATGTGATGAATTGATCAGCGCATCCAGTGCCGCCACCGAGAAGTCCGGTGTGCCTGCAAAGATTATTTTAAGGCCATTTGACATACACAGTGTTCCGGGAAAGCTTGTCAGAGCGCAACACGCGCATGTTTTTCAAGTTTTTTACGAATCCGATTGCGCTTCAGCTGTGAGAGGTAATCAACAAACAGTTTGCCATCCAGATGGTCAATTTCATGCTGGATACAGACTGCCAGCAATCCCTTTACATCCTGTTCGAAGAAATTACCATCACGATCCTGTGCGCGAACACGTACAGAATCGGCCCGTATAACCGATTCATAGTAACCGGGTACCGACAAGCAGCCTTCTTCGGTTTCTTCTTCACCGCGTGCTTCGAGTAGTTCGGGATTAATCAGACAAAGTGGCTCATTCTTGTTTTCAGACACGTCAATAACCACTATTCTTTTATGGATATCAACCTGTGTTGCGGCCAGACCGATACCGGGTGCCTGGTACATGGTCTCGAACATATCATCGGTAATCTGGCGAATTTCGCTATCAACTTCATCAACAAAAAGCGCCTTATTTCGCAATCGTTTGTCCGGATAATGTAGAATTTCCAGTATTGCCATGTGAAATGTTGCCCAATTTGGCAAAAATTAGTGTAAATTTTTACATTGTTCAGCTAAAGTAATGATGATACAGGAATATAGTTAATAAAAATACGCTTTGAGACACGCTGAATTTTGGCTACACTCATGAAATGCATCACACAATGTCTGTAGATCGCAAGGGAATCTTATGTACAAAAAAAAGTTTCTGGTATTACTGTTCACCCTGCTCATAAGCACTTATGGTAATTTGTTCGCTGAATCGGATCCACTGAGACCCGGTCACCCGGATAGTTATGTGGTCGTCGAGGGCGATACGCTCTGGGACATCTCGGCAAGATTTCTGACCGATGCATGGCGTTGGCCGAATATCTGGTATGCAAACCCACAAGTTGAAAACCCGCACCTGATCTACCCGGGCGACACGCTACAACTGGTCTACATAGATGGCAAGCCCAGGATTATGGTTCAGCGTGGCCGTCAGACCGTCAAGCTCTCACCTCAGGGGCGCATAACCAAGCTAAACAAGGCGATTCCGACTATCCCGCTGGATGCCATTGCTCCGTTCCTGACCAAACCCGAAATTGTTTCTCAGGAAGCGCTCGATAGTGCGCCGTACATCCTTGGCAACAAGGGCGAGCACCTGGCGACCGCCAAACGTGACAAAATCTATGTGCGCGGGATCACAGACGCAGAACGCGGGCAAGGCTATTCGATCGTTCGGCGTGGCGAGAAGTACGTAGACCCAAAAAGCGGTGATGTGCTCGGTTTTGAGGCTACCTATGTAGGTGAATCTGTACTGAAGCTAAACGGTGACCCGGCTTCGCTTATTGTTGCCCAGGCCAACCGCGAAGTACTCTCGGGAGACCTGCTGCTTCCCAGCTCGGACACTACCTATGAATCACACTTTTTCCCACACGCCCCTGATACAGAGGTAGAGGGGCAAATCCTGTCAGTCATGGACGGAGTAAGCCAGGTCGGGCTGTACAATGTAGTAGTCATCAACCTTGGCACCAAGGATGGCATAAAATCCGGGCACGTGCTGGACATTTATCAAGCGGGTGAAACTGTTAAAGACCATTACTCCGGTAAACGCGATAGTGTAAAATTACCCGATGAACGTGCCGGTGTACTGATGGTGTTCCGCACTTTCGACCGACTAAGTTACGCACTGGTTATGTATGCTGAACGCAATATGCATGTGCTGGACATGGTACGTACTCCGCAGTATTAACTAAATGATCAGGCAGCCCCGGCCCTGCAATATAGCCAGGGACCGGGTTGCCATTCAATACTCTACCTGATGCGATGGATACGCCAATCAATAACACACCTGCTCAGACCGGGCAGCCAGTACTGTCTGACTGGTTAGCGCTCTACCATACCTCTGGTATCGGCAGTCGCCGCTTTCATGCGCTGCTCGAAGCGTTCGGCACCCCAAGCCTGGCCCGACAGGCTGAAACCAGCCAATTACAGGCCGCCGGACTAAAAACTGCACAAATTGAAGCGCTGCGGGCTGGACATCCACAAGCTGCCGAAGCAGACCTGCGTTGGGCCGAACAACAAAACCACCATATCCTGTGCCTGGCTGATGAACGCTATCCGGCCATGCTGCGCCAGATAGCTGATCCGCCGCCGATACTGTATGCACGCGGTAATATCGAGCACCTGCAACAGCTACAGATTGCACTGGTCGGTAGTCGTAATCCGACCCAGCCCGGCCTGGAAATGACCCGAATGTTTGCTACACATTTGTCGCGCTGTGGCTTGCTTATCTGTAGCGGCATGGCATTGGGTATTGATGCCGCTGCGCACCAAAGTGCTCTTGCTGCGGGCCAGCCAACAATTGCGGTAATGGGCACCGGACTCAACCGCGTATACCCGGCACGTCATCGCGAGCTGGCACACCAGATTGCAGAACAAGGCGTGCTGGTATCCGAATTTGCCCCCGACACCGGGCCACAACAGAACCATTTTCCACGACGCAACCGTATCATCAGCGGACTGTCGCTGGGCGTAGTGGTGATGGAGGCCGCTTTACGCAGTGGCTCACTGACCACCGCCCGCCATGCGATGGAACAGGGACGCGAAGTTTTTGCGATTCCAGGCTCGATTAACAACCCTCTCGCCCGTGGCTGCCACCGCCTGATCCGCGAAGGCGCAAAACTGGTAGAAACGGTAGAAGATATTCTCGAAGAGCTGGGTGAGCTGGCGCGTAGCCAGCTATTGCTTGAAAATGGGTCAAATTATGATAATAATTCCTTTAATATACAAATAGATATAGACCAATCGGACGATCAGGATTACAGCCAGTTACTGTCAGCACTGGCTTATGACCCCGCCTCGGTTGATGTACTGGTGGCACGTTGCGGATTGACGGCGGAAGAAGTTTCCTCCATGCTCCTGATCCTGGAGCTTCAAGGCCACGTTACCACGGCACCGGGTGGGTGTTATGTCAGGGTTAAGCATGAAAGAAACAATACTTGATGTACTAATGTTCTTATTACAATCGTATATCGATGGCGATCATGATGGGGAGAGCGAGCCCGAACGAGACCAGCTCAGCCTGGAATTACTGGACGCCGGTTTCCCACAGGATGAGATCAATAAGGCGTTCGTCTGGCTGGATGGGCTGGCAGCCCAGCATAGTCAGATTTCTGCCAGTGCTCCGGCACCACAGTCTATCCGCCTGTACCACGATAACGAACAACAGCGCATGGGAGCTGAAAGCCAGGGCTATTTGCTCTATCTGGAGCAAACCGGCGTTATTTCGGCCGTCACACGTGAGCTGATTATTGACCGTGTTATGGCACTAGGCGATGAAGAAGTTGATCTTGAAAGACTGAAATGGGTTACCCTGATGGTGCTGTTTAATCAGCCGGAGCAGGAATATACCTTTGAATGGATAGAAAATATGGTCTTTGAACAGGATGCAGAGTACCTGCACTAAGAACGCAACCGATTGATAACTAAATCATGAGCAAAAATCTGGTCATTGTCGAATCACCGGCAAAGTGTAAAACCATCAAGAAATACCTGGGCAAGGGCTTCGAGGTTCTCGCCTCGTACGGTCACGTGCGTGATTTGATCCCCAAAGAGGGCGCGGTCGATCCTGCTAATGATTTTGCGATGAAATACAACATCATCGAGAAAAACAGCAAACACGTCGATGCGATTAAAAAAGCACTCAAGAAGGCCGATACCCTGTACCTCGCAACTGACCCGGATCGCGAAGGCGAGGCTATTTCGTGGCATTTGTCTGAACTGCTGCGTGAACAGGGGCTGCTCAAGAACAAAACGGTAGAGCGTGTCATTTTTCACGAAATCACCAAGCGCGCCATTCTTGATGCAATGGCAAACCCGCGCTCGCTGTCGAATGAAATGGTTGAGGCGCAACAGGCACGACGGGCACTGGATTATCTGGTGGGCTTCAACCTGTCTCCTTTACTGTGGAAAAAAATACGCCGCGGGCTGTCTGCCGGTCGCGTACAAAGTCCGGCTCTGCGGCTGATCGTCGAGCGCGAGCAGGACATCGAGAAGTTCAAGGCGCGTGAATACTGGACCATTGAAACCGATGTTGCCAGCCAGGGCCAGAATTTTTCCAGCAAACTGACCGTGTACAAGGGCAACAAACTCAGCCAGTTCAGCATTAATAACCAGGATCTGGCTGATGAGTGTGAAGACACCCTGATCAAGTCATCCGCCGGCAAGCTGACCATACGCAAGATCGAAAAGAAAAAGCGCAAGCGTAACCCGGCACCGCCGTTCATTACCTCTACCTTGCAGCAGGAGGCCGCACGCAAACTGGGCTTTACTGCACAACGTACCATGCGCGTCGCGCAGCAGCTGTACGAAGGCATTGATATCGGTGGCAACACGGTAGGCCTGATCAGCTATATGCGTACCGACTCGGTTAATCTGGCAACCGAGGCGCTGGATGATATACGTGCGCTGATCGCTGAACGTTTTGGCAAGGATAATGTGCCTGATCAACCCCGTATCTATAAGACCAAGGCCAAAAATGCCCAGGAAGCGCACGAGGCGATACGCCCGACCTCTGCTGAGCGCGTACCCGAGTCGATCAAGGAATTCCTGAGCAAGGACCAGTACAAGCTATATAACATCGTCTGGAAACGCACCATCGCCTGCCAGATGATACATGCCACCATCCACACCGTAGCCGTCGACATGAGCCCGGCTGAGACCACTGAGCACATGTTCCGTGCCAATGGCTCAACCATTGCGACTCCCGGTTTTATGACCGTTTATCAGGAAAGTGTAGACGATGCCAAGGCCGGAGACGACGACCAGAACCGTCTGCTACCACCTATGCTGGAAGGCGAACAACTCGATCTGATTAAAATCCGGCCAGAACAACATTTCACAGAACCGCCACCACGGTTTACTGAAGCCAGCCTGGTCAAGGCTCTGGAAGAATTTGGCATCGGACGACCTTCGACCTATGCATCAATTATCTCGACCCTGCAACATCGCGATTACGTCAATCTGGAGAAAAAACGCTTTTTCCCGACCGATGTCGGTGTGGTGGTTAATAATTTCCTGACCAAGCATTTTACCACTTATGTTGACTACGACTTCACCGCTCAGCTGGAAGACCGGCTCGATGAGGTCTCACGCGGGGAGCGCAACTGGGTAAGCCTGATGCGCGAGTTCTGGACGCCGTTCAAGGAACTGGTTGACGAGAAAGAAAAATCGGTATCACGCAAGGAAGTTACCCAGGAAGAAATGGACGAGAACTGCCCCAAGTGTGGCAAGCCACTCAGCATCCGGCTGGGAAGACGAGGGCGTTTTATCGGCTGCACCGCGTTCCCGGACTGCGACTACACCCGCAATCTGGGTGAAGATGCGAACAGCACAACCGAGCCAGAGGTGGTAGAGGGTCGCAAATGTCCGTCGTGCGAATCAGACCTGATAATACGTCACGGGCGTTATGGCAAGTTTATCGGCTGCAGCAGCTATCCTAACTGTAAATACATCGAGCCCCTGGAAAAACCGGAAGATACCGGCGTGCAATGCCCTGCATGCAAGAAAGGTAATATGCTCAAGCGCAAGGCACGTAGTGGTAAAATATTCTTTTCCTGCGAACACTACCCGGATTGCGAATATGCAGTCTGGTATCCGCCGCTAAATGAAAAATGCCCAACCTGCAACTGGCCCATGTTAACCCTGAAGACCACCAAAAAACGGGGTACTGAAAAAGTCTGCCCGGTGAAAGAATGCAAGTTTTCAGAGCCCGTTGATGACCCTGAGACTGAAGACTAGAACGAGCCATCAATTTACTTTTTAATATTCGGAAAATATCATGTCAGAAACTTTCGTAGCCATATTAATGGGATCCGATTCCGACCTGCCCGTCATGCAGGCCACTATGGATGTACTCACCACACTGCATGTACCTTTTGAAGTTAAAATCACCTCAGCTCATCGCACACCAGCCGCCACCCACCACTATGTTAGCGATGCTGAATCTCGTGGCTGTGGCGTGTTTATTGCCGCCGCGGGTCTGGCGGCACATCTTGCCGGTACCGTAGCAGGCCTGACCCTGAAACCGGTCATTGGTGTTCCACTGGATGCCGGTCCACTACAGGGTATGGACTCACTGCTGTCTACAGTACAAATGCCTGGCGGTATTCCGGTTGCCTGTGTTGCCATCGGCAAGGCTGGTGCAAAAAATGCGGCTTACCTGGCCGCACAAATACTGGCACAGTCCGACACTGCAATCGCTGACCGACTACGCGCTGAGCGCACGTCCAATGCCGATGCCGTCATTGCGAAGGACGCCGAGCTGCAAAAATCGCTAGCGCCCTGATAGATGACACGCTGGCAGCTACAACAGGCCCTGCGTGCGCTCAACCGCGGCGACATCATCGCGTACCCGACTGAGGCCATTTATGGTCTGGGTTGCGACCCCTACAATGCCGCAGCCGTTATTGACCTGCTGTACCTGAAATCCAGACCCCTTGACAAGGGGCTGATCCTTATTGCTTCCGAACTATCGCAACTACAACCATTCATGGGACCGTTGAGTAAAACCATGCAAGCCAGGCTGGATAAAAGCTGGCCTGGACCAACTACCTGGCTGGTTCCTGCGGCTGCCTCAACGCCATACTGGTTGTGCGGTGCACATAGCAGCGTTGCTGTACGCGTTACAAATCATCCGGTCGCGGCATCTCTTTGCCAGGCTGCCGGTCAGGCAATTGTATCAACCAGTGCCAACCTCAGCGGAAAACGACCGGCGAAAACGCGACTGCGGGTACAATCATATTTCCATGGCCATATACAGCATATACTGGGCGGCAAAACGGGCGCGGGCAGCAGGCCCACAGAAATTCGTGATGTCTGTACCGGCCAGATCATTCGTGCTGCCTGAAGGAACATGCTCAGGCATGAACCAAATTAATCCAGGCGCCGCGTTTAAAACACCATGAACAAGCAGAAAGCTCGTACAGATAACCCGGCGAGAGGCACTCGTTATTTACGCCGTGCGCTCTATTTTACCGTAGCAGTTACGCTTGTTTTACTGTTACTGCCACACATCATCCGCTATGAATTACTAGAGGTGTTCAAGGATGCCGGCGCAGAGTCGATACAGATTGGCGATATCGACTACAACCCGTTCACAGCAGTCATTTCCATCAATCAGCTACAAATACAAAATGATCAGAAAGTCTTTCTTAAAGTATCGACTATACAGCTCAATGTAGGCTACTTTCCTATTCTGCGCAGGAGGCTGATTATTTACGATGCCGACCTGCACAATGCAGAAATACTAATAGAACGAGATCAGCAGGGCGTATGGACAATTGCAGGCTTTACCGTTCCGGAGAATAACAATAGTAACGAAACTGAAGGCGACACCTGGCAAGCCGGTATCGAATCACTGAGTATGAGCGATTCAACGATAAGAGCTCACATCAACAAACAGGATCATCAGCTGCAAATCAATAGTGCAAAACTGGAAAAATTGCGCACCTGGGAAGCCGATAACGAAGCACATCTTACATTCAATGGCGCTTTCAATGGCACAAATCTCGAGCTGGACGTCAATATGAGTCTGTTTGGTGAAACCCTGGGTGTATTCGGCAGAATTGATCTTGACACCCTTGAGTTGCAACCGCTAATGCCTGACCTGTACGGTCAACTTACCGTAACCGGCAAGATGGCCGTAAAGCTTGAAGAGCAGGGAAGCCTGCATATCAGCCATGACGGTGATTTCATACTAACCAATACAAAATATACCCACCCGGAACTGGCATTCAGTGCCAGTGATATCACCATCAAAGGTAAAAACAGTGTGACCCTGTATAAGGGCTCGTCTGGCCAGGAACAAGTCAAGCTTACACATAGCGGTTCTCTTTCTGTCAAACAGTCAAGCTTCCTACAGCCTGGTAAAAATATCGAATTACTGCGTTTCAGTAAGTTCGACGCCAAATATCTTGATATCAAGACCCGAAATAATATCGAGCTGACCGGTATTCAACTCACTCAGACCTCTGTATTACGAGATACCCTGTCCAGTAATTCGTCACCTGTTGCTCGTAGTGAACTTATCACTATCGACCAGCTCAGTCTGGTTAATTTGAATAACCTTAACCTCGGAAATATTGTTCTCGACAAACTGCAACTGGTTATCTCACGTGATAAACAGGGCGCGCTGACACCCATGAACAAGTTATCGGACGCAGCGCCCGCTAAATCGGGTTCAGCAATAAATTCAGGCGAGTCTGGCCAATCCAGTCAGGCATCAGATAGCAAGACCGTAACCGGAACAGATAATAAACGACCCGCTTTTATATTTAAAATGTCATCACTGTCAGTTACCGGCGATAGTAGCCTGAGCATTAATGATGCAAGTGTGGAGCCTGAGTATCGTTCTCAATTGCAGATAAAAAAGGCAGAATCAGGCAAACTCGATAGTACACAAATACAACAACCCACATCATTGCAACTGGAATTACTACCAGAGAAATTCGGATCAGTGAAACTATCGGGCAATGTGTATCCATTCACTCCACAAACCGACATGGACCTGACTCTGATATCACGATCAATCAGTCTTCCGCGCCTGAGTCCATATCTTGCCCACTACACGGGTTACCAGTTCCGGCAGGGACAACTGGATAGTGACAGCACCTTAAAGAGTACCAGTGGTGAGCTCTCCGGCCAGATGGGTATTGTCGCCCGCAACCTGGAGGTGGCACCGGTAAGCACATCAAAAGCAAGCCAGCTGCGCAAGCAAATCGGCATGCCACTGGAACAGGCACTGGCCATGTTACGTGATGCAAACAATAACATCAAACTGGATATTCCCGTATCAGGCAACATGGCCAACCCGGATTTTTCACTCGGTAATGTTATTAATATTGCTATCACCAAGGCCATCAAAACCGGGGTCAGTTCTTATCTGCTTTATGCGCTTGGCCCTTACGGTATTGCACTTGCACTGGCAGACTCCGCACTCAACCCTGACGGCTTTGTCATGCTAAAGGATATTGAATACGAGCCTGGCCAGATTGCTTTCCCGGAAGACCAGCATGATTATCTGCAACGCCTTCAAAAAATCACCGTGGAAAGGCCTGAAGTTGAACTGCGCCTTTGTGCCCACGCAACTGAACATGATCGCATGGCGCTGCTTGATACCGGTGACAGCCAGAACATTAATCATGATCAACAAATTGATACTGTAAAAGACAATACAGCGATCCTGAAACTGGCTGAACAACGCATGCTAAATCTGAAACAAATTTTAACTAAAGAGTATGCCGTTAAATCGAAACGCATAATCCTTTGCAAGCCGTTTGTTGACGGCGACAAATATGCCAACCCACACGTTGAAGTATCGCTGTAAATATACAACCGGGGAAACCTCATGTCAGCCAAACCAGATCTTAATGCCGTAAAAACATACTTACTTAACCTGCAAGATACTATTTGCACAGGCCTGGCCTCTTTTGAAGAAAAAAGGGCTTTTCAGCAGGAAGAATGGCAACATGAAAATGGTGGAGGCGGTCGAACACGGGTACTGGCGGATGGCGCTGTATTTGAACAGGCCGGCATCAATTTTTCACACGTGTACGGCAACAACCTCCCCGCCTCAGCTACTGCGCACAGACCTGAGCTAGCCGGCCGCAGTTTCCAGGCAATGGGGGTGTCACTGGTCATACATCCACTGAATCCCTATGTACCCACCTCCCACGCAAACGTCAGGTTCTTCATTGCAGAAAAGGAAGGTACCGACCCGGTCTGGTGGTTTGGTGGTGGTTTTGACCTGACACCCTACTATCCATTTCGTGAAGATGTTATTCAATGGCACCGGATGAGTAAGGCTGCCTGCGCCCCCTTTGGCAATGATGTTTACGCTCGATACAAGAAGTGGTGTGATGAATATTTTTTCCTTAGGCACCGCAACGAAACACGTGGTGTGGGCGGCTTGTTCTTTGATGATCTGAATGAAGGTGGCTTTGATCACTGTTTTGCTTTTATGCGCAGTGTTGGTGATCATTATCTGACTGCTTACCAACCTGTCGTTGCCCAACGCAAGGATACACCTTACGGTGAACGTGAACGCGATTTTCAGTTATATCGTCGCGGTCGATATGTCGAATATAACCTGGTATATGATCGGGGCACACTATTCGGGCTACAATCCGGCGGTCGCACAGAGTCTATCCTTATGTCGCTTCCACCTTTAGTCAAATGGCGCTACAACTGGAAACCTGAACCCGGTACACCAGAGAACGATCTGTACGAGAACTACCTGAAACCAGCTGACTGGCTCTCTGACGACACCTGATTTCTGTGCAATACTCTTCGTATGATTTTTTATTTCAAATCGCTGACAGTTGTCGTGCTACTGTATTTCCAGGCAAGTTCTGTACTTGCACAACCATGGCAACTTGAAAAGGATGAGCAGGGAATTCAAATTTATCTACGGGCTGTTCCAGATTCATCTATCAAGGAATTCAAGGGTGAAATCAGGATAAAGGCAAGGATAGGAAGCTTGCTTGCAGTCATGAATGATACCGATGCCTGTCCGCAATGGGTTTATAATTGTGCCGAGCCGGTTCTGTTGGAAAAAATAAGCTTTACTGAGCGTTACAATTTTCAAATCAGCATGATGCCCTTGTTTATTACTAATCGTGGCCTTATCTTTCATACCGTACTCAGCCAGGATGCAAAAAGCAGAGCCATTACCATGAAAATGAATGCCAGCCCGGATTACTGTAATACTAAACAAACAGAAACCTGCCAATACATTAAAAAAATTAAACTCATACCCATTACTCGATCCGTCGGATCCTATCAATTCATTCCTGAGCCCGGTGGCTGGACAAAAGTTATCTGGCAGCAACATATCGAGCCGGGTGGCAGCCTGCCTGGCTGGCTGGTAAACAGCCTGTTACTTGACCTGCCTTATAACACCCTTGATAGCTTGAGAACAATTGTTCGCAACCACAAGTACATAGGCATGAAATTAATCTATGGTTCTGATGGGACTGCTACCGGCTTTAAATCCCGTTAATCACCATGTCCAGATGGAATACCTACATCGTTCGCTGCGCTGACCATACACTTTATACCGGTGTCTGCACAGATGTTGATCGTCGTGTTGAAGAGCACAACAGCAGCACCACGCTGGGCGCCCGCTATACACGCTCTCGACGCCCGGTCACACTGGTCTATTCAGAACGAGTAACAAGTCGCTCCGAAGCCTGTATACGCGAATCTGAAATTAAAAAACTTAGTAAAAAACAGAAGCTTGAATTAATACGGCGTACAAACTAGACTTCACTCAGGTTGCTTTATTATCTCTGTCGCACATCTATTGCTCTCTATCTAACCCTGAATCGCACCAACCGATGCAGCGCTTTACCATCCCAAAGCCAAGACTATGGCGCGTATGGACTACGTGCTTCCTGAAAAATCGATTACCTTTAATATACATATTGCACATTAATGGGGTAATCATGATGATTGGGAAAATTACCAGCGCCTTTACTGGTGGGCTGATTGTAGCTTTTCTCGGCGCTTCACTGTTTACTATCGCTTTGCCGTTTGACAGCTATACCTCATTACGCCTGGACATGATCGCCATGGCTGTGTTCTGGCTCGCAACACTGGTTTTTACACTCACATCCAGCAATGCCTGCTCGTCATGGAAGTGGCAAATGACCTTGTCTGCCATATTCTCACTGGCCATCGCAGGGTATGCCTTTCTGTACCCGGATAAGGTGCAGGCAATTGATGGCATAAATTTCTATCAGGCCATTCCAGCAGAGGTATTCACTTATGCCGGGATTTTCTCAGCTATGATATTTGTCTATATCGCGATGAGTATTACTAACGAGCGCACTAATATCTTAACCATACTGGCGGGATGTGAAAACAACATAAACCGAACCCGGCGCCTCTTATAACCAGTGTGCTATCTGCTTTGCCAGTTCCGTCTTTTTACTAACCGTAGCACCTGATAAGGCGAAACCCAGTAAATCGCCAGACGGGGAATGGCAAAGACTTTGTATGCCAACGCCCATATCTGTTTCTGTCCAGATCCCCTGGCTACCGGCAGAAGGAGGGCATATCACCAACGGTATGGCGGGTGTTTTGACTGCCACCGGCATCGCCGGATAACTGACCTCCACATCATCTCCTGCCAGATTGGCCGCCAGGGTGCGCGCAGCATTCATCAGTGGCAAAATAAATGGCAATACCAGACCTTCTACCTCGGCACAATCACCCAGGGCATACACGTCTGAATCACTTGTTTGCAGCTTGCGGTTAACCACGATACCGCGCTGCACATCAAACCCGGCTGTTGCTGCCAGTTCGGTCACGGGCTGCAAGCCTACCGCAGATAAAATCAGCTCGGTATCAAGCAGGCTTCCATCATCAAGCGTTAGGCGATAGCCACTGTCATGAGTATTTATCTCAGACACCGATTTACCCAGATACCAGCACACACCAAGATCCGCCAGCGACTGCTTTACGGCATCCGCCATTTTCTCAGGCAACAAGCGTCCCAGTGGCTGCGGCGACAGATCAATCACCTGAACCTTGATATCGTTATTACACAGGTCGTTGGCAAATTCGCAACCTATCAGGCCTGCGCCAATAATCGTTACCTGCTTTTTACCCTGCAGCTGGTCCCTGAATAATCGATAATCGTCCAGATTATTTACCGATAACACTTCATTTGCCGCATTTCCCTTGAACACCAACCTGATCGGGTTGGCACCCATGGACAACACTAGCTTGCTATATGTAAACTCGCCTGCGGTGGTGCTAACACTATGCTGTGCAGGATTAATGGATTCCAGTCGCACTCGACTGCGAATATCAGCATTCAGATTATCAGCCATCTTTTCGGCATCAGCCATGACCAGCGAATCTGCTGGTTTGCCCTTATCAAGTGCATTGGACAACATTGGCTTGGAATAAGACTCGGCACCATCGGCGCTGATGATCATCAGCGCCGTTTCCTTGTCACGCTTACGCCATTCTCTGGCTACGGTGTAGCCGCCCACGCCACTGCCAATAATGATGACTGGATCAGACATAGTCATTCCTTACTTTTAAATTAGCTCAAACTTCAACCATTTCAAAGTCAGCTTTACCCACACCGCAATCCGGACATTCCCAGTCATCTGGAATGTCATCCCAGGATGTTCCGGCAGCGATACCTTCTTCTGGTAAACCCGCTGCTTCTTCATACACAAATCCACATACTACACATAGCCATTTTTTCATCTCAATTCTCCAGAAATTAGTATTAATTAAACATGAACCCGACTCAGGCATTAACGGCCTTCAGGACTTCGCGATAATGATCGGCGTGCTTCTGTTCAACTCGCGTTAACACTTCAAAGCGCTTCTCTGCCATCTCGAGCGTTTTCTGAAACATCTGCGCATGCTCACGCGATTCTTCAATCTGTTCACTCAGCTCCTTTACCGCTTCATGGTTGCCTTCCTGCATGGCCAGGTGTCTGAACTCAGGATACATCTCGGTGTATTCGTAAGTTTCACCTTCAATGGCCAGCTCCAGGCAAGCTGCCGGGTTCAACTCACTCGCCGGCATCAACAAATCCAGGTGGCCGAATGCGTGGTGGACTTCCTGTCTGGCTGTATTCTCAAACACTTTTGCTGTCTCTTCATCGCCCTGTGCACGACACACCTTCGCAAAATACATATATTTAATGTATGCCATCGACTCACCGGCAAAAGCAGATTCAAGGTTTTTAATGGTTACTGAAGTTTCTTTGCTCATCATCTTTTCTCCGTGGTTTGTTGTCTACGAAGAGAATAATAGGGCCTGCCTTGTCATTAGTATAATTGATTGTAACTAATGTTATGATAGTAAATAACTATACTAGTTTACCGGACGTACACCACTCAATGATGCAACACGTATCGCCTCAACCAGCTTGTCGATTGCCTTGCTACGCGGGTAGCTGACCCGCCAGGCCAGCGCAACACGCCGTTCCGGCTCCGGTTGTTCGAAGCGTCGAATGGTGATCAGGCGCTGCGAGAACCGGTCAGCACCGGCTGCAGTAATCGGTAATACGGTAATACCGATGCCTGAGGCCACCATGTGTCTGATAGTCTCGAGTGAGCCGCCTTCCAGGGTCTGGCCACCACTCTGGCCAGATTGACTCGTGTGCAGGCATTCCGGGCAGGCCTCGATCACCTGGTCCCTAAAGCAATTACCGGCACCCAGCAGCAAGATAGACTCTTTGGCCAAATCGCTGTTACTGATGACAGACTGTGCCGTAAGAGGGTGAGACGATGGCAGCACTACCACAAACGGTTCATCATAAAGGGGCAGGGTCACAATTCCGGGTTCTTCATAGGGTAACGAGATAATTGCAGCGTCCAGCTCGCCTTGCTTAAGTCGCTCGGTCAAACGAGCTGTGTAATTCTCTTCAATCAGCAAAGGCATGCCTGGCGCACTTTCGTGCAGATTTTCAACCAGATACGGAAACAGGTAAGGCCCAATGGTATAAATCGCACCAACCCGGATCGGGCCATTAAGCTGGTCCTTACCCTGTTGTGCCGTATTGCGTAACTGCTCGACCTGCTCAAGTACCTGCATGGCCTGCTCTATCACCTGCTGACCAACGGGTGTTGGAGTCACATCATTACGAGCGCGCTCAAATAATACGACGTCCAGATCATCTTCCAGCTTCTTGACCGCCACACTCAGAGTGGGCTGGCTGACATGACAGCTTAGTGCCGCACGGCCGAAATGACGTTCGCGGGCAACCGCGACCAGATAGCGAAGTTCGTTAAGGGTCATACGTTTATGATATATGCATCTGTAGCAAAGTGCTAAAAATCAACCAACGCCTGAATTTACAGACTGCCAGGCTGTACGTGCAATCGGTGCACACCAGATTGTTCCGTTTAATTCAGATAGATAACCACATGATACTGGTCAGACACACAAAACCCTCCCTGTACAGGTTATACAGGGAGGGTAACGCCTGAATTACTTAATACGTTTAATAACTATCTTCGCAGCCGGATTTCTCCAGTCAAACTGCGACGAAGCAAGATCGCCTATATCATGCATACCAATGTTAATGTGTACAAAACCTTCTCCATCTGCTTCGTTAAATCCTTCGCCGCCACAGAAGGGGCCCGGCATATTGACACATAACTCGTCATTTACTTCAGTACCCGAGTCATAAACCGCCGAGTAAACGGTTACGCTATGACCTTTTTTCTTTGGCCCGCGAATACTGTTGGTCGCAATAAAAGCATCATTGGTTGGAATCAGCATCGACGCGATACTCACATGACGGAACTGGCGGTTCATTTTTACATTTAACGTCACACTCTGCCCGGGACCCAGCAGGGCACCGCTTGACACGGTATCCAGTGCATTACCTTCACTACTTAACTTATTCGCCAGCGGCTGACTATTACCACTCTCGGCGATTATTTCCAGCTCGTCAGATGCTGGCGAGCCCAGGGTATATACCGTACTGCCTTTTTTCGTACTGGCAGCCAGTATCGGTGTAAATGTCTGGCCTTTGGTCAGATTGGTAATGGTTACGGCATACATGCCTGCGTGTTCATCATCAGCCATCACTACATTAGCTGACATCGCCATAAGAATCCCTGCGCTTGCAAGTTTATTAAATTTATTCATTTTCATACTCCTTTCGTATTGTGTTATTCCGAAGACAAGATTGACAAACATCTGTCACAACACAATCACGAAAAGATAACTTTTCTGTCACAAGCTATAAAAAGGGTTCAGGACGTATGGGGTAATCAGCGGTATGCCGGGACATGGAACTCAAACGTAGTACCATGCTGCAAGACACTGTCTGCATGGATAACACTGCCATGCAAATCCAGTATGCGTTTGGCGATAGCCAGGCCAAGACCTGCATGCTCTACATTTTCACGGTTTTTTTCCATACGATAAAATCGGTCAAAAATATGGGGTAATTCCGAGGGCGGGATGCCGCATCCATTATCTGCGACCTTTACGGTAAGCCTGTCTGGATTGGCATCAAGCGTTACACTCACCTGCCCACCCTCCGGTGTATGGCGCAGTGCATTTTCGATCAGGTTATCCAGCACCCGCTGCATCAGCCCTATATCGCCATAGGCATTGGGCAGGTTGGCGCCAAACTGCGTTCTCAGGCGGATACCCAGTTTTTCTGCTTGCAGCTGGAATTTCATTACCACGTCCTGGACCAGTTC
>ENA-ORDP01000026-ORDP01000026.1-marine-sediment-metagenome-genome-assembly--contig:-NODE-26-length-80819-cov-9.292321_pt1 | contig 80819 bp, 79 predicted proteins | sample MGYA00248627_ERZ508539 | MGnify/ENA primary metagenome ERZ508539 (study PRJEB26208, sample SAMN05571518) | marine sediment metagenome | biome: deep sea; feature: Hydrothermal vent; material...
CGCGGCCGATCCTGGAGCCGACAATGGACTACGAGAAAAGTGGCGACGTGCCCAACGTGGTCTTTCCAGAGGGAGCATTGGTCAAAGATGGAGAGCTGTACGTCTACTACGGCGGTGCGGATAAGAGTTGCTGCCTGGCCACGGTGAAATTAGTTGATCTGTTGGATTATCTGCGATATTGCGCGTAGGGGCCTCTGGCCATACACCCGATGTTCCTAATCCAGCTTGACAATAACCCCTTCGTGCGGGCGCAGCGCTAAGCTTGCCAGTGAGACGGTCTCCTCACGATCCAGATAGGTGGATATGACCACAACGCCACCGGTTTCTCTTGGAATAGTCAAGTGTCGTACTCGACCGGAAAAATTGAGCGCCACCAAGCATCTCTGGCTCGGATGCTCACGCAAATAAAGGAAACAGTCATTCGATCCGGCGTCTAACGCCCGATAGCTGCCGCCTTGTAAACACGGCCTGGCCCGGCGATACCAGAGTAAGCGGCGATAGAGATTGAGCAAGGAGCTCGGATCAGCACTCTGAGCCGCTACGTTGCGGACGCGATAGTCGGCCGAGACCGGCAGCCAGGGCTGGGCGACTGAGAAGCCGGCCTGCGGGCCCCCGTCCCATTGCATCGGCGTGCGGGCCGGGTCGCGGCTACGCTGGGCTCCTAGGCGCAGCCCTTGAGGATCTTGCAGCTTGTCAGAGGGAATAAGCCCGTTCTCCAAGCCCAGCTCGTCGCCGTAGTACAACGTGGGCGTGCCGCGCAAAGTCAGCAACAGCATGGCCGCCACGCGGGCCTGAGCCGGAGCAAGGCGCGAGGCTAGCCGGGGGACATCATGGCTACCTAAGACATAATTGGGCCAGGCGAACGGCAGCAGGATCACCTCCAGCTCATCAACGGAGCTGCGAATGACCTGAGCTCGCCAGGGTTGCTTCATCAGGCGAAAGTTGAAGGGCAAGTGCAACTCGCTGCCATCAGGTCCATAGTAGCGGACCCAGCGGGACAGGCCATAGTCGAGCACCTCACCGATCAGACAACGATCCTGATAATTAGCCAGCAAGCGGCGAAAGTCGCGCAGAATCCCGTGCACCTCGTTTTGGTCTTCGTTGTAAAGGTGCAATTGACGTCGGTAGATCTCATTGGGAGGGAGAGCAGGATCGGCCTGGGGATCGGGTGGATTGTCCCGCAGCTCGGCGTCCTTGACGATCATGCTCACCACGTCCATGCGGAAGCCATCCACGCCGCGCTCCAGCCAGAAGCGCAGCACCTCCATCATGGCCGCGCGCAACTGGGGATTGCGCCAGTTGAGCTCGGGCTGCTCCTTAAGAAATTGGTGCAAATAATACTGGCCGCTGCCCTCGTCCCAACTCCAGGCCGGCCCGCCAAAGGCGCTGCCCCAGTTGTTGGGCAGGCCACCATCCGGCCGGGGATCACGCCAGATGTACCAGTCTCGCTTGGGGTTCGCCCGACTGCTGCGCGACTCGACGAACCAGGGGTGCCGATCCGAGCTATGATTGGGCACGTAGTCAATGATGACCTTGATCCCTCGCCGATGGGCCTCAGCGACCAAACGATCGAAAGCGGCCAGATCACCGAAGAGCGGATCTACGTCACAATAGTCGCTCACATCGTAGCCGAAATCGGCCATGGAAGAGGGATAGAAGGGACTGATCCAGATGGCGTCGATGCCCAGAGAATCTGGAGTGCCATCATTCAGGTAATCGAGCTTGGCGATGATGCCCTGCAGGTCGCCGATCCCATTGCCGCTGGTGTCGTTGAAGCTGCGCGGGTAGATCTGGTAGATGACGCCGCGCTGCCACCAAGCTTGCTTAACCATCGCTTGCCAAGCGCTCTGCCAGGGCAATCGCTCCCAGCACTCCGGCCCGTCGGCCCAAGTCGGGTGGGACGATATACTGATCTATCTCAGCTAGAATTTCCGTGGCCTGTAGATAGCCGTTCAATAGGGCCTGCACTTTCTGCCGAATCAAAGGGAAAAGCTGAGCCTGAGCCATTACGCCACCACCCAGGACGATGCGTTGCGGTGAGAGCGTGTAGATGTAGTTGACCAGCGCCAGCCCCAGATAGTGCGCCTCCAGCTCCCAGGCCGGATGGTCAGGCGGCAAAGCTCCCGGCGAGCGACCCCAGCGCCCGGCCAGCGCCGGTCCTGAGGCTAACCCCTCCAGACAATCGCCGTGATGGGGACAGCATCCCCGGTAGGGATCGGCACTTAGATCATGAGGCACGTGAATGTGGCCCATCTCCGGATGGAGCAAGCCGTGCAGCAATCGTCCCTCCACCATCCCGCCCCCGCCGATGCCCGTGCCCACGGTCAGATAGATGAAATCATCTACCTCCTGGGCCGCACCCCAACGATGCTCGCCCAGCGCCGCGGTATTCACATCGGTGTCGAAGGCCACCGGCAAATCCAGCGTTCTTTGCAGCGCGCCGACCAAGTCGGTCTGAGCCCAGCCGGGCTTGGGCGTCGAGGTGATATATCCGTAGGTAGGCGAATTGGGCCGCAGGTCCAAGGGGCCAAAAGAGCCGATGCCGATGGCTGCCAATGGCAGGTATTTCCGTTGCTCCGCGAAGAAGGCGATCGCTCGACCCAGCGTCTCGGCCGGCACGCCGGTGGGGAAGCTCGTCTCGGCGCTGATTCGATCCGGAGAGCGGCCCACCGCGCAGATGAACTTGCTGCCGCCGGCCTCCAAGCCTGCGTAAACTGCGCTCATTCCTGGTCGGCTGGCTGCACGATCAGCTTGTTCCCTTCGACCCGCTCCACCCGCACGCTGCGACCGGCCTCCAAGCGTTGGCCCTCGGGCGTCTGCGCCTTCCAATGCTCGCCATTGACCAAGATGAAGCCGATGGGATCTAGCCGTTGCTTGACCGTCCCCTGAGCCCCGACCAACCCCTCTAGGCCGGTGACCGGTCGGCGTCGCTGCGCCAGCAACGCCTTGCCGATGATGAAGACTGAGAGAGCCGTAACCGTACCCACGGTGGCCACCACGTTCCAGATGGAGAGCTGGATGGTAGAGTCGGGCAGGTTGAACAGGGTGAAAGAGCCCCCCAGCAGGGAGACCACCCCCATGGTGGTCAAAACCCCATGGCTGGGCGTGAAGGCGTCGAGCACCATCAGCAGCGCGCCAAAGAGGATCAACCCTAAGCCCACCAGGTTGATCGGTAGCACCGAGAGCCCCATAAAGGCCAACAAGAGCGATATGCCACCGACGGCAAAGCCGAAGCCGACTCCCGGACTGAAGAATTCGTAGATCAGGCCGTAGATGCCAATTAATAATAGAATATAGGTCAGATTGGGATCGGCCAGATAGTTGAGCAACTGCTCTCGCCAACTCATGTTGATCTCTTCCAGGGAAGCGTTCTCGATGTTGATCACCCGTCCGTCCTTGGTGCGATAGCCGTTCAACTTCTGGCGCAGCTCGGCGAGATTATCGGCCAACAGATCAACCACACCCATCTTAAGCGCCTCATTGGCGGTCAGCACCACGCTGCGGCGCACCGCCTGTTCGGCCCAGGCGGCCGCGCGGGGGTCTTTGCGCTTCTGCTCGGCGAGGCTGCGCACATAGGTGGCCGAAAAATTGACGATCTTCTGGCTGATGGGGTTCTCGGCGCTGACCGAGCCGGTTTGACTTGGCGCGGAGGGGCTGGGCTCAGACGCGGGTGCGCCCGGCACACCGCCACCGATCGAGACGGGGTGAGCCGCGCCAATCGTCGTGCCCTGGGCCATAACTGCCACGTCAGAGGCCATAGTGATAAAAGTTCCGGCCGAGGCAGCCCAGGCACCGGTCGGGGCGATCCAGACCACCACCGGAACGGAGGAGGCCAGCATGGAATCTATGATCTCCTTCATCGAGCTGAGCAAGCCGCCGGGGGTATCGAGCTGGATGATGATCAGCGAGGCACCCTCCCGCTGGGCTTTAGTGATGTTGGAGCTGAGATACTCTTGGGTGATAGGATTGATGCTCGCTTTGAGCTTCAAGAGGTAGATCGGCCCTACCGGCTTCTTGGCCACTACTTGGCCGGCTAACGGCAGGCCGCCCCAAAACACGAGCAACGCTATCAGGATGATGAACCCACCGATATATCGTGTTCGCATCGTCCTTCCCCTTCGATCTGGTGGAGGTGGGGGGAGTCGAACCCCCGTCCGAAAACGCTTTCGCTTGGCTTCTACAGGCTTATTCTCACCATTGGTTTTAAGCGGCCGAGCTCCTGCGAGACCTGATCTCGGCCGCCGAGCTTCCCTGTTATCTCACGCGCCCTCGGGAAGCGCTCTGGCGCGCCAGCCCGCATGATCGGTGTCCCCTGTGGGCCCTACGGGCGGAGGCCCACGGAGACAGCTCCTATTATAGCCCCTAGGTTTAGTTCAGGGCAGGAGCGGCAAGTGCAAAATCATTGGCACTTATTGGTGTTCTGCGCGGTTTTAGGAGCTGGCAGAAAGCTCCGCCTGCTACCCTCACGTCCACGTTCCCGTCGAATCCATTCACCCCCATGTCAAAGAGCAAAACCGGCCAGACATACTTATTATAGCAGCCTCTACCCGGCTTGCAAGCGAGAGGGCGGCGCGCCAGCGGCGGCGAGTGAGGCGTAAGCCGGATCCTGTCGTGGAGGACCATCCATCTTAGCGACCTACCCGCAGACGCGGCCTCTCTCTAAGAGAGGCGCTCGGACGGGCCGCCCGAAAACGTCTGCCTATTCGGTCTTGCTCCGGCCGGGGTTTGCCCTGCCCCCAGACCTCGCGGCCGGGGCGGTGGGCTCTTACCCCACCTTTTCACCCTTACCTCTGCCCTACGTAGGGCCAGCGGCGGTATCTTTTCTGTGGCACTTTCCCGGGATCGCTCCCGCTGGACTTGCGGCCAGCGACCTTGCCCTGTGGAGTCCGGACTTTCCTCGAATCAAGCGGTGAAAAGCTTGACCCGCGGTCCTCTACCTCGCTCGCGGCCGCGTGAAGCGCGCGCCGCATCGCTCGCAGTAGTATACCCGCTGGCCGCGTCCCTGCCGAGCGCGCAGCCGCCCGCCGCAACGCGGACAAAGGCGATAGAGCAGCCAACGGATGCCTATTACCAGCAGCACTGCGGCCAAGAGCCCGCCGCCCCAGTAGAGCAGGGCTAGATTTCCGCCCTGCTGAGCAGCACCTCGCTCCGCAGAGGTGGGTGGGCCCTTCTTGGGGGGGACGCCCTCTTTTGGAGGCAAAAGAGCTTTGGAGAGCGCAGCGACCGTCTCTCGAACCGCTTGGGCGACCCGGCGTCGCAGCAGCGCCTGGCTCACTTGCGCTTGCAGGTCGGTCAGCGTGCTGCCCGCCAAGCGCTGGCCCAGATCTGGGCTGAGCCAGAGACGAAACTGCCAGCGATCGCTTTCTTTTACGTAAAGCGCAAAGACGGCTTTTTTCGGCTCTATCTTCCAGTTAGTGCGGATGCGTGCCGCCAACTGGCTGGGATCATCAAAGGGGTCGAGCAGAGTGATCAGGATGGTCACCCGCACTCCGGCCTGGCTCTGGAGAGCGCTGAGTGCCGTCTGGAGCGCTGGGCGGCTGCTGCCGATCGCGGCCGCATAGTCATTGAGCGCGCCTATCTGTTTAGGTAGTGGCAACTCCTGGCCCCAAGCGCTAAAAACTCCACCGAGCCAACCGGCGACAATCAGAATGAGCCAGAGGGCTAGTAGGGGGGTATTGCTATAAGCCCTTGTTGATGAGAATGCGCGAGCAGTTCTCACAGGCGATCAGATCCAACCCCTCCCGCAGACGCGAGAGGGTCGTCTCGCTCAGCTTCAGTTTGCACCCCCCGCAGGAGCCGGCCACCACCGGGACCAGCGGGTCTGCATAGTCGCGCGCCAGCCGTTGATACCGTTCGAGCAGCAGGGCCGGAACCCGCTCGACCTGGGCCACCCGCTCCTGCTGTTCTTGGCTGATCTGTCCCTCGGCGGCGGCAATCTGCGACTCCACCGTCTTGATATCTTGGCCGGTCTGCACTTCCAACTGGGAGAGGGCAGCTTGCTCTGCTTGCAAGCGAGCTTCTTCCTGACCCATCTCGTCCATCAGCGCCAGGGCCTCATCCTCAAGCTGCCCCATCCGTCGCTGATCGTGGGTCACTTTGTGGCGCAGGGCCTCCATCTCCTTGAAGCTGAGCAGACCATGATCGAGCTGTTGGCGATAGTGGCGCAATTGTTCATCGAGGTCATCCACCTCGGCGTTGCGCTCGCGGCTGCGCTGCTGCAGCTCGCTCAGTTGGCTCTTGAGCTGCTCGACCCGTTCTTCTTCGGCCTTCAGCGCCTCCTCCAGCTTGGCAATGTGCTCTTGGTAAGAACGAATCGCCCGCTGCAACTCCCGGACCTGTTGATCATGCGCCTGAATCATCTTGAGGGTCTCCAGCGCTTCTCGCATCGCCACGCCATTATTGTAGGCGACCGCCCGGCGGCAATCAAGTGGGTTGATCCCTATCATCAAGCGGCAAGCCTGCCAGGCGCATGATCTCGAGTGCGTTGGTAGTGGGACAAGGGCCAAGCCGTAAGAGATAATCGAAGCGCATTTGTGCCGCGATTATCTCTTCCCTGAAGTGAAAATTCTTGATCTGGGGCAGCTCATCCGCCAGCTTCACCAGCTCCAGGTCGTGGGTGGCAATGATCCCAAGGCCCTGGCAGCGGACCAGCTCGCGAAGATATGAACGACTGCCGACCAAGCGCTCCCGATTGTTGGTTCCCTTGAAAATCTCATCAATGAGGAAGAAAAGTGGATAGCCCTCATCTCCCTCCAGCGCGGACAACAGCCGTTTTAACCGCCTTACTTCTGCGTAGAAATAGGATAGACCGTCGGTGACGGAATCACTGATCTTGATGCAAGTGTAGAGCCTAAAGCTGGAGGTGTGCAGCGCAGCAGCGTTCACCGGGCCACCGGCATAGGCCAGAGCGAGGTTGATGCCGATGGTCCTGAGGAAGGTACTCTTGCCGGCCATGTTCGACCCGGTGATCAGTGCGATCTCTCCGAGCCGATTAAGCGTGAAGTCATTGCATATCCTGTTTTTTGCTGGAATAAGAGGGTGACCTAGCCCTCGTGCCTGAAAGACGATCCGTTCTCTGTGGTCGGAGGGTGGGACCAGTTGAGGAAAGACGCACTCCGGGTTGAGATAGGCAAAATTGGCCAATGAGCACAGCGCTTCCAGCTCGTACCACACCTTAAGCCAGCGGGGCAGCAGCCGAGCGAGTCGGGCCTTATAGTAGTTGAGGCGGTGGCAGAAATAGAGATCCCAGGGAAAGAGCGCGTTGAAGATGATCCATAAGAAGGGGTTGGTTCGCACCCCGAGTGCAGTCATCACCCGTAAGATCCCTTTGATATAAAGCGACGGCCGCTGTTGGGGGTTGATGAACGGTTGGACCAGTATGGCTAAGCGCCGGTTTCGGCCATAGCGCTGAGTTTCCAAATAACGGAAACCGGCCCGGAACCGTTCGAGCTCCTTCTCCAAGTCCAGGGCCTCCCAGAAAGCAGGTGCGAGCTGGCGCAGCTTGGCGTAGTAGAGCGCCACATAGAGCAGGGTGGAGATGAGCCAGACGTTGGGAAGCAACGCGAGACGAGAGAGAGTAAAGAGGGCAATATTTAGCACCGAGAGCCCCCCCAACAGCAGTAAGCTCGCTCGGAGCGACCGACCAGAGTGCTCAGCGGCGGCGAGCCATTTGAGGAGAGGCCCGCCTTCCCAGGGTTTGTTCGCTCGAGGGGAGACCAGGGCGGAGTGCAGCCTCAGCTTGGTGCGAAACAACGTCAGGGGGGATAGCTCGCGGACTAAGGCCTGCCTCTCACGGATGGCCTCTTGATCTGAAGATGCGCTGAGCAGCCAATCCCTGAGGTGCTCGCTGCCTCCGCGCGACGCTGCGGTGTTCAGTAACTGGTGCAGGGAGCGTGTTCCGACCAGATCAAGATCGCTGCCGAAAGGATGGTCCTCGGAAGGGAGCGTGGCCGGTGCCTGGCGCAAGCGCCCCCAATCCCGCCTGATGCGGGCCAGTTGATCCGCTTGGATCGTGATCCACAGCCGGTGCCTGCTGAGGCTTCGTTTGACCCGCTGATGGCCGCGGACCAACAAGATAAAGCCGCCGATCAGCAGGACGGTGACGCCCCCGCCCCACCAGGCCCCGCCCCAGCGGAAAGCGGCATAGCCGACCAGCATCCCGACCAGGAAGTAGGCTAACCGGATGCTGGAATACCGGTCGCTCAGTTGGTTAAGTGCCACTACACGTCTTTTCAGACGAATGATCTGAGACTGCAGCGCCTGCTCTCGAGTTCTCACCTATTTGCTCTCAAGTGAGGATGGGTCCCACCGGGGTCGGTTCCTCTCCCAGAGGACGCGGGTAGGTAGTGATCAGCACGGAACCGGACGACCGTTCCAAGGTCCGCAGCGAGATGTCTCCCAGAAAATAGCGCTTAACCCGCGAGCGTTCCAGGCGGCCCAGGACCAAGATATGCTCCTGGCCAGCCTCTTGGAGCATCACCTCGGCCGGCTCGCCCTCCCGGATCGCTACATCGGCACCGAGCCCCATCTCGGCGAGGACCCCCAGCGCTGTCTCAGCGTGATCCTCGGCTTCCTTTCGCTCTTCGGCGCTCGGCGCGATCGCCAAGACGGTGATCCTGGTACCCAGCGCCGCGGCCAGCTCGCCCGCTTGGCGCACCGCTTCCAGTGAGGTCAGCCGTCCCGTCGCCCCCACCAGCACCGGCTGATCGGTCCGCAACCCCTTAGCTACCAGAACCGAACAGGGTGCTCCATAAGCGACCTCTTGTGCCACCGAACCCAACAGGAAACGACGCAGGCCCCGATGGCCGCGCGTGCCGGTGATGATCAGGTCATAGGTCGGGTCGTCGGCCTCGCGCAGTATTTCGGGCACCGGACGTCCTTCGCTGACGCGCAGGCGCACAGCTTGCCCTTGGCTGCCGATGAGGTGCACCTCATAAAGCCCCTTGTGCAGCACCTTGAGGGCATGCTTGGCTCGCGGCCGGCCCTGAGTATCATGGGGAAAAAGCCCCAGAGCATTCAGCTTGGCCTCCGCCTGGCGCAGCAGTTGGAAGTAAGCCGGCTCCACCCCCCACTCGGCCAGTTTTTCGCCGGACAACTTATGCCCTAGGGGAGCGTTTTTCACGACGGGCGCAACGTGCAGCACCGTCAAACTGGCACCGGAGGAGATGCTCAGGCGCGCTCCAAATTCGAGCGCCTGCTGGCAACTGGGCAGGTACGAGATAGGAATGAGCAACTTGCGCATCCATGCCTCCTCTTTCAGTGGGTAGGGCCAAACAGGGGCCAATAGAGCGTCACGAGCGCCATCAAGATTATAACCGATGCCAGGGCCAGCCGCGCCCCGGCGCGCAGGTAGTCGGAGGGTCGCAGTAGTCCGCTGGAATAGGCGATCATCCCCGCCGGTGTGGAGGCGATCACCAGATAGCCGAAGCCGGAGGCGATCGCGGTGACAAAACCGGCATCTAAGATGCTCGTCCCGGCCAATTTGGCCATGTGCAGCGTGATCGGTCCCAGCACGGCCACCGCTGCCCCGGTGCTCATCATGTTGGTCAAGATGAGCATGAGCAGCACGATGGCCAGCAGGAGCCCCACTCCATGCGCCAGGCCCAGTGGGGTCAGCACACCGAGGAAGGTCTGAGCCAGCCAGGAGGCGACCCCCGTCTGCTGCAAGCGCAGCCCCAAAGATATGGCCGCCGCGTAGAGCCAGATCACCCCCCAGTTGACCCCCGAATTGAGGTCCTCCCATTTGACCAGCCCGGTGACCAGATAGAGTGAAGCGCCCAGCAGGGCCACGATCCCCAGCCCATAGCGCCCGCTGAGGGTAATCCAGCCCAGCAAGACCAGCAGGAAGATACCGATCGTCTGCCACTCGGCCAGGCTCATCGGGCCGGAGCGGCGCACCTGCCCGCGCAGCCGCGCCAGCGCCCGCCGTAGATCGTGCACCTCCGGACGAAAGGTGTGCAGCAGCAGCCAGGGCACCACCGGGATCTGCAGCAGCACCATGGGATAGGCGTATTTCATCCAGTCCAGATAGCCCACATGGATGCCAAAGAGCGAGCGCCAGTAGTCGAGCATGATGGCGTTGCGCGCGCCGCCGGAGGGGGTGCCGACGCCGGCGATCTGAGCCCCATAGGCCACCGAGAAGATGAGCACCGCGGCCAGGCCGCGCACCTGGGGATGATCTCGCTGGACCAGGCCCACGATGGCCAGCACGACCGGCAGCATCATCGCCGCCACCGTGTGCTCACCGATGAAAGAAGCCAAGAGAGCGGAAACGGCGGTGATCCCGAAGGCCAGCCGACCCAAGCGCGGTCCGCTCAGGCGAAAGATGGCGAAGGCGATCCGGCGGTCGAGCCGCTGTTTGACGATGGCCACCGAGATCATCAGTGAGCCCATGATGAAGAAGACCGAGTCACTCATGAACGAGCGGGCGATCTCATCGGGGCTGGCGAGGGCGAAAAAGGCTTGTAGAACGGCGATAAGCAGCGCCACCGCCGGCAAGGGAATCGGCTCGGTGATGAAGAGGATCACCGCCACGATCAGGATGTCCAGGGCGCGCATCCCGGCGGGGGTCAGACCAGGTGGAGGGGGCACAAGCAGCAGGGCCACACCGACCAAAATGCTGAACCACAGCCAGCGCCGTGCCGCCAGTCGATGGAGAAAATGCACCGCCGCTCAGACCTCGCTCCCTGGGTTCATGAGCATGGCGCTCAGTCTAGCCGACCGGGAGTAGGGGAGACAAGCGGGGGCAATGTTCCGCTAGACACCGGACAGAGCACACCTGCCAGAGCCTTGGAAGCGGCGCGGCGACCGGCCTTCCATCGTTGGCCCTCCGGGCGAAGCGGGCTAGAGTGAGACTGCCTTCCTAGGCACCTAGTGAACCTCCTGTTTGGGGCGCCCTCCGCCGAGAGAACGGAGGGCGCTCACCTTTCCAAGTCCAGCTTATCACGGGGCTTTTCAAAGTTGGTAAGCCGCTTCTCCCAACTCCACATCGAGACCCTCTCCCTCCTCCTCCTCGCTTACCCTTATAGGCATGAAGACACTTATAAGCTTGAGCATGAGGTAGGTCAGGACGAAAGAATAGCCGGCTACTATCGCGACACCGAGAAGCTCCACCAAGAATTGATGGACATTTCCTTCTATAAGGCCAGAAACCCCATTGATCGATCGCAAAGCAAAGACCCCGGTCAGAATGATTCCAAGTATTCCTCCAACGCCGTGAACCCCCCAAACATCGAGGGCGTCGTCCCATTTGACCTTCTTCCTGAACTCAATGGCGCCATAGCAAGCCAACGAAGCGGCCACACCTATCACCGCAGCCGCCCAGGGATGAATGTAACCACTGGCCGGCGTCACCGCGGCCAGACCTGCGACGGATCCGGTTAAGGCTCCCATTAGTGAAGGCCTCCTTCTTATGATCCACGAGAATATGAGCCAAGTGATAAGGGCCACCGATGCGGCTATGTCCGTGTTGACGAAGGCGTTCGCAGCCAAACTATCGGCATGGAGAGCGCTTCCGGCGTTGAAACCGAACCATCCGAACCACAAAAGCCCGGTTCCCAAAGCAACGTAAGTTATGTTGTGAGGTTCATCCTTTTTGAATGTACGGCTTCCCAGGACGAAGACTGAAGCCAAAGCCGCCAATCCAGCCGAGGCGTGGACTACCGCACCACCTGCGAAGTCGGCAAACCCCATCTGTTGAAGGAATCCTCCACCCCACACCCAGTGGGCAACGGGAATGTAAACGATTATGCTCCAAAGGGTCAAAAAGATGAGATAGGCTCTGAATCGCATCCTGCCCGCGAACGCGCCGGTGATCAATGCCGGTGTTATAATCGCGAACATCTCTTGAAAAGCGAAATAGGCATAAAGCGGGATAGTCCCACCGTAATGGGGATTTGGCCCCGCCAGTATGACGTTCTCTAAAAACAAATAGTTGAACCCCCCTATGATCCCATGTACATCCGTGCCGAAGGCCAAACTGAACCCAAAGAGGAACCAGATCGTGGTTACGATTCCCATGGATGCGAAGCTCTGCAGGACGATGGTCAAAACGCTCGTCTTTCGCACCATGCCACCGTAGAAAAAGGCCAAACCTGGCGTCATGACGAACACCAGCGCCGCACTCAAAAGGACAAAAGAAACATCTCCGTGGTTAATCATAAGGCTGCCTCCTTAAATACTACCAATTCCCTGCCACATTGGTGAAGAGACTGTTATCCTGAGGAATCCTTGACGAAATGTGAACTCTTGTGCCTACGAGAGCGTAGCTCAGCTAAGTGTTCAGGGTTTTCTTGGAAATAGTCGATCAAGTCGTGAATGCGCTCGATCGTCTGCTGGCTGAGATGATGCTCCAGTCCTTCGATATCTCGTTGCAGAATAGGCTCGGCGACGCCCAACATGCGCAAGAACTCTTCCAATTTTAAGTGCCGGCGCCGCACCGCTTTGGCGATCGCCTCTCCGGCGGAGGTCAGTACCAAGCCCCGATATTTCTCATAGCGGACCAACTCCTGCTCGTCGAGCTTCTGGATCATCTTGGTCACCGAAGAGGGCTGAACTTGCAACGAGGAGGCAATATCCACCACGCGGGCATAGCCCTTCCCTTGGATCAGCGTATAGATCCGCTCCAGATAGTCTTCGGTGCTCGTGGTGGTCGGCATCTCAGTCACCCGAGGGCATTGTAGCCGATGAGGCCGAGTGGGCCAAATGGTGATTAAGAGCCTATGTTGAATATCTGCACGAGCAACAGGACGTTCAGGGCGATGATCAGCGTGACAATCAAGATAGCCAGCGCGGTCGTCCCGGGCCGGTTGACCAACGCACCCATCAGGTCGCGCCGTCGGGTGAAGAGCACGATGGGGATGATGGCAAAGGGCAACTGGAAGCTCAGCGCGACCTGGGAGAGCACCATCAGCTTGACCGGGGCCACCCCCAGCGAGACGGCCAGTACCGCCGGGATCATCGTCAATATGCGAGTGAGCAGACGTCTGAGCCAGAGGGGAAATTTGATATTTAAGAACTCCTCCATAACGATCTGGCCGGCCAGCGTGCCGGCGGTCGAGGAGGCCAATCCCGAGGCGAGCAGGGCGATGGCGAAGACCAAGGCGGCGAAGCCGCCCAGGAGTGGGATGAGCGTGCGATGGGCCGCCTGGATGGAGACGACCAGCAGGTCATTGCGATAGAAGACGGCGGCAGCCATGATCAGGATGGCCGCGTTGACCCACCAGGCGGCGGTCAGGGCCAAAACAGTATCCAGTGAGGCCAGGCGAAATAGCTTCTTGCCCCTGCTATGAGCGTTCTGACGGGTGAGAATATGCGTCGAGTGCAGGTAGAGATTGTGAGGCATCACCGTCGCCCCGAGGATGCCGATGCCGACGAACACGAAGGTCGGGTCGGGGTTGAGGGTGGGCACGAAGCTCTTGAGCGCCACCAATACCCAGTCGGGCCGAGCCAGCACCAGCTCGATGAGATAGCCCAAGCCTATGAACCCGATGAGAGAGATGATGATGAACTCGAAGGCCCGGTAGCCGTAGCGTATGACGAATAAGAAGAGCAACACATCTAGGCCGGTGACCCAGACGGCGGTCAGCATGGGCAGGTTGAAGATCATGTGGATGCCGATCACTGCGCCCAGGAACTCGGCCAGATCGGTAGCCATCATGGCTAGCTCGGCTGTGACCCAGAGAAAGTAGCTCATAGGGCGGGAGAAGTGCTTGCGACAGTTGGCGGCCAGTCCCCTGCCGGTGGCGATCCCCAACTTGGCGGTGAGGATTTGCAGGAAGATCGCGATCATGCCAGAGGCGAAGACCACCCAGAGTAGGTCGTAGTTGAAGCGCGAGCCGGCCTCGATGTCGGTGGCCCAGTTGCCGGGGTCCATGTAGCCCACACTGACGATGAAGGCCGGGCCGAGATAGGGCAAGATGGCCCGAGCGGAGCTCCAACGGCTGCGCCTCGCCTGGGGTTGAATTTTGGCTTCGGCAATTCTATTGCTCATGGCTAACTTTCTTGCCGGCAACTATAGCAAGCGAGCAAGCCACTGTCAAGCGGGAGTAATTGGTGCGCCAAGAGGGCGGCTACGGCCGCAGACGGCTCAGTTGGGAACTGTGGCTATCGGGAGGAAATACGTTTCTCCCCCCACACCATCCGTCACATCCTGACAGGTGTACAGGGAGAAGCTGCGCGAGTTGGAGGCAGCAGTGCCCCAAGAATTTGCCTTTACAGAGTGATCTCTAATTAGCTGGCGCCCGCTCCTTGCTTATCTGAAGGAGCGGCTTGCGGCTCCTTAAACTCTTTTGCGGCCTCCAAGACTGTGGCCAGGCCAGAGAGAATCCCGGAAGTCTCTAGCGGCAAGAAGATCTTGGTCGCCTGGCCTTGAGCGATTGAGGTCAGCGCTTCGAGGTATTTCAAGGTGATCAGCTCGTTGGTGGGATGGCCTTCGTGGATGGCGTTGAAGACCGTTCCGATTGCCTGCGATTCCCCTTGGGCGTTCGCGATCCGCTGGTACTTCTCCGCCTCGGCGATCTTCTGGATCGAGGTCGCCTGACCCTCAGCGGTTAGGATCGCTGACTGCTTGGACCCTTCGGCCTTGGTGATCTGCGATTGGCGTATCCCTTCGGCCTCCAAGATCACCGCGCGCTTTTCGCGCTCGGCCTTCATCTGTCGCGCCATGGCGTTGGTGATGTCTGCCGGAGGATCGATCGCTTGGATCTCCACGCGGGTGACCTTGATGCCCCAGCGGTCGGTGGCCTCATCCAAGATCACCTGCAGGCTGCTATTGATCCGCTCCCGGGAGACCAGCGTCTCGTCAAGGGTCAGGTCGCCCACCTGGTTGCGCAGGTTGGTCTGAGCCAGTTTGGTGACCGCCAAGTTGAAATCTTCGACGTTATAGATCACCTTGAAGGGATCGGTCACCTGGAAATAGAGGACCAGGTCGACCGCGACGCCCACGTTGTCCTTGGTGATGACTTGCTGAGGGGGCACATCAATGACCCGCTCGCGCATATCTACCTTGACCATCCGGTCGATGAGGGGCACGATCACGTTGAGCCCCGGCTGGCGAGTGTTCTGGTACTGCCCCAGTCGTTCAACCAGTCCCTTCTCATAGGGACGAATGATCTTGAGGGACGTAGGTCCCAACACCAGTACGAAGGCCACGACGACGATTGCGATTAAGATTTCCAATGCTGACCTCCTTCGAAAGTTAGCTGAGCAGTTCGTCTGTTTCTTCCTCTCCCCAGTCGCGGGGAGAGACGATCAACCGATTGCCTTGGACTTCGAGGACCACGATCCGCTGGCCCTGGGGAATGCGCCTGTCGCTCTCGGCCCGCCAATCTTCGGTCTCCACCCGCACCCGTCCCGAGTTTCTTGCCCCATCGATCGTCTCGATGACCATCCCCTCTTTGCTGATCAGGTAGTCCACGTTGGCCAGTTGGGGCTCCAGGTGGGTGAGCAGGCGCGCGATGGGGCGCGTAATGGGGATGGAGATGAGGGAGAGCCCTGCAAAGGCCAACCACTGAAGCGAGAGGGGTAGATGAAGCACGCTTAGCAGTGTCACCAGCAGCGCGGCGGCCCCGAAACCGGCCAGGACGAGCCCCGGCAGAAACAACTCCAGGCTGAAAAGCAGCATCGCGAAGATCAACCATAGATAAAAAACCACCCGCTCTCTCCCTCCTGGCGCACCGCTTGACTGGCGGCATTGACATCATATTATCTGCCCTGGTTGAGGTGAAGTCAAACGCTGCATGGTTGACCGCCATTGCACCTGCTCTTGACCCATGACAGAGTTGCATCCGGCGGGAGCGAGCTGCTACGATAGGCCATCCACAAGGAGGTTTGCCGATGCCCTGGATTCGCGTGATTGACGAGGACGAGGCCGAAGGGGAGTTGCAACAGATCTATCAAGAGATCGCCGGTGCACGGGGGAAGGTGGCAAACATCATGAAGATACACAGCCTGCTGCCCCAGACGATGAAGCGCCATCTGGAGCTCTATCTCTCCATTCTTTTTGGCCGCACGGGGCTGACGCGCCCGCAGCGCGAGATGATCGCGGTGGTGGTCTCGGCCCAGAACCGCTGTGCCTACTGTCTGAATCATCATGGCCAAGCGCTGAACGCTTATTGGAAGGATGATGAAAAACTGGCTAATTTTCAGCGCGACTTTCGCTCCATCGCGCTGGGCCAGGCCGAGCGGGCGATGCTGGACTACTCCGCCAAGCTGACCCGTGATCCGGCGGGGGTGGGCGAGCGTGACATACAAGCACTTCATGAGGCCGGCTTCTCCGACGAGCAGATCCTGAGCATCAACCTGATCGCCAGCTACTTCAACTTCGTCAATCGGGTGGCCGAAGGGCTGAACGTGGAGTTCAGTGAGGAGGAGATGCGGGGGTATAAATATTAACCTAGCGCCGGATATGCACTTCGAGCTTGCTCTGACCGGGGCCGATCAGCGAGTGCAAAAAGGCGCTGATCACGCTGATCAGAATCGAGCCTAGGAGCAGCCAGCCGAAGCCGTGGATTTGAAAGCCGGCTCCGGGCACCAGCGCGCTGGTGAAGTAGAGCATCAGGGCATTGATGAAAAAGAGCGAAAGACCTAGGGTGAGGATATGCGCCGGCAAGGTGAAGAGGACCAGCACTGGGCGGACGAGCGCGTTGAGCAAGCCGAAGATGAGCCCGGCCCAAATCGCCACGCGAAAATCGGTGATCTCGATGGCCGGAATGAGCCAAGCCGTGGCATAAATAGCCAGTGTAGCCACCACCCAGCGCCCGATGAACTGCACCAAGACGTTCTCCCTCTGCATGGTCCGATTTTAGCATCGGCATTCATTCGGCTGCAAGTCACGCTCTAACCAGGGACCGTGCGGTTATGACTGGTGACACAGAGGCCTGACTTTTTTAGGGCCGGCCGGCACCTTAAATTGCCTCGCAGCTTTAGCGCGAGGACCTGCACCAGTCCAGCAAAAAGGTCGAACAAGATTACCTGCCAGGCGAAGCTTGCGGTCAGGCGCAAGATGATTTCTCCAGTGAAACGCCGACCGCTTCCAGCTCAGCGCAGCCGCCAGAGGATCAGCGCTCCGGCGACGCTGAGCAGGGCCGCATAGCCAAAGCCGACCGCCGGAGAGAAGGTCGTCCAGAGCAGACCGACGATCAGGCTGGAGACCAGATCACCCACGCCATTGACCGCTGCCAGCGTCCCGAAGCCGGTGCTCCGCACCTGCTCAGGTAAAAGCTCTGCGGCCAGCGCCCGCTCCAGCGTGTCCTCCACGGCGATATAAAAGCCGCCCAAGACGAAGATAAACGCCAGATAGCCTATGGACGAGAAGGGCAGCATCAGCCCCAGGCCCATCAGCGCGGCTAGCAGATAGCCCATAGCCAGCAGAGTGCGTTTGTTGAGGCGATCGCCCAGCACACCCACCGGATAGGACATACCGGCGTAGATCACGTTATGCAGCACGTAGAGCCCCACGGCAATCGTCCCGGCCACTGCTGCCCCTAGCTGGGGGGTGAGCAGCTCGACAGCGCGCAAGGTGAGCAGCGTATGGGCAAAGTCTCCCGCGCCAAAGATACCGACGCCAACTAGATAACGCCTGAACGAGCCAGGCAGTGAGCCCAGCGCTCCCCAGAAGCGCAGCCCCGGCTTTGCCGCGCGCCGCCGCTCGCGCACCAGCGTCGCAAACGAGAGCGCCGCCAGCAGACTGGGAATCATGGCGATGAGGAAGATCCAACGATAGGCTGCCGTCTCGCTCATGATGGGGGTGAAGAGCGCGATCAACCCCAGGGCGCCCAGCGGTCCCAGAATGGCTCCCAACGTGTCGCCGGTGCGCTCGAAGCCGAAGGCGTGTGCGCGTGCCTGGGGCGGCACCGACTCGGTCAGAATGCTGTCCCGCAGCGGCCCTCGCGCCCCGCGTCCCATCCAGGCGATCGCCCGCGCCGCCATCACCAGCGGCCAACCGGTCGCCGCAGCAAAAGCACCCACCGCGAGTCCCGTAAGCGCGTACCCTCCAACGACGATCGGCTTACGCCGGGCGACCCGATCGCCGATCCAGCCAAAGATCAGTTTGACCGTGCTGGAGAGCCCATCGGCCACCCCTTCAACCGCCCCCAGCACCACCGGAGGGATGCCCAGCGCAGCGAAGAAGAGCGGCAAGATGGCCGTGGCGACCTCGTGACCGGCGTCGCTCAAAAAACTGGTCAGCGACATGGCCCAGACGTTGCGCGTGAGCCAGGGGCGGGCCCGCCTCGGCGACGGCGGCCCTGAAGTTGGCCTCACAGCACCAGCAGCTCGGAGGGTCGGTCGCGATAACTCAGATGCAGGCGGCAGTCGCCCTGGCCGTCCAGATGGCGCCGCACCGTCTCCAAGGCGACCTCCGGCCGATTGTTGTTCTGACTGAGATGGGCTAGCAGGACTTGGCGCAAGCGGCCCTCGCGGGCCAAGCCAGCAATCAGTTCGCCGGTACTGTCATTGGAAAGATGGCCCAACTCGCTCTGAATGCGCTGTTTGAGATATTGAGGGTATGGACCTTCAAGCAACATCTGCACATCGTGATTGGCCTCGATGATCAGGGCCTCACAGGGAGCCAGCCGTCGCCGCAGCCTGGGGGAAACCAACCCCAGATCGGTGGCGATCGCCACCAGCACCGTCCGTCCCGTCCCTTCCGAGGGTCCCTGGATCAGAAAGCCGCAGGGCTCACAGGCATCATGGGAGACGCGAAAGGGCTCGATCTGCAACGCGCCGATGGCGAATTGCACCCCAGGTCGAAAACGCTCCTGCTTCTCCCAACCGGAGAGCCGCCGCCGGAACTCCGCAGCGGTGCGCTCTGAGGCATAGATGGGGCAGTCGAAGTGCAGCGCGACCCGGCTGGCCTGGCCCACATGATCGGAGTGCTCATGGGAGATGAGCAGGCCAGCTATCATCTCGGCTCCCACCCCAATCTGCTCGAGACGCCGCCGCACCTGCCGCAGGCTGATCCCGGCATCTATCAAGAGTCGGGTGCCCCCGGCCTCCAGATAAGCGCAGTTGCCAGAGGAGCCGCTGGCCAGTAAACAGAGCCGCATGTCCTAAGCCTCGCCGCTCGACCGGGTCATAGCGAGAGCAGCGCCCGCGCCCGCCGGACAACCTCGTCCACGCTGAATCCCAGTTTCTCTAACACGATCGCTCCCGGCGCCGAGGCTCCAAAGCGGTCCAGACCGATCACATCGCCCTCAAGGCCCACGTAGTCGCGCCAACCGCGCGCCGTGCCCGCCTCCACCGCCAGCTTGGGCAGCTTCGGAGGCAGGACGCTCTCCCGATAGTCACGCACTTGCTCGTCGAAAAGCTCCCAGCAGGGCATCGAGACCACCCGCGCCTGCACGCCTTGGCGCTGCAGCTCAGCTTGGGCAGCGACGATCAACTGCACCTCAGAGCCACTGGCTAGCAGCACCAACTGCGGCGGGTCTCCCGGCGCCTCGGCCAAGATATAGGCCCCGCGCCGGACTCCTTCAGGCGCCTTTTCCGCTGTGCCGACCAGCGTGGGCAGCTTCTGCCGGCTGAGCGCCAACCCCACCGGTCCCCCATCATGCTCCAGGGCCACCCGCCAGGCGGCGGCCGTCTCGTTGGCATCGGCTGGACGCAGCAGCGTCATATTGGGGATGGCCCGCAGCGCCAGCAGTTGCTCCACCGGCTGATGGGTGGGGCCATCCTCTCCCTGGGCGATCGAATCATGGGTCCAAATATAGATTACCGGCTGCTTCATCAGCGCGGCCAGCCGGACCGCCGGGCGCATATAGTCAGAAAAAATCAGGAAGGTCGCCCCATAAGGCCGTATGCCCCCGTGGAGGGCCAGCCCGTTTAATACGGCTCCCATGGCGTGCTCGCGGATGCCGAAGTGTAGGTTGCGCTCCCCATAATGGCCGGCCTCCAAGTCCTGGCTTCCCGCTAGCAGCGTCTTGGTCGAGGGGGCCAGGTCGGCCGCGCCGCCGAGCAGCTCCGGCAGATGGGGCGCGATGGCATTCAATATCTTTCCGGAGGCCGCACGGCTGGCCAGCGGCGGCTCCTGGGGTGAGAAGACCGGCATCTCCCGGTCCCAGTCGGGGGGCAATTCTCTCTGCTGAATGCGCTGCCACTCGGCGGCCAGTTGGGGATGAGCAGCCTGCCAGCGCTCGAATCTCTCTTGCCAGGAGGCTTGATAGCCAGGGCCTCGTTCGAGCGCCCGGCGACAGTGGGCCAGAGCTTCAGGGGGCACGTAGAAGCTTTTGTCGGGGGGCCAGCCATAGAAACGCTTGGCCGCGCGTATCTCCTCCGCGCCCAAGGGCGAGCCGTGGGCCGCCGCTGTGTCCTGCTTGTGGGGCGCGCCGTAGGCGATGTGCGAGCGGACCGCGATCAGCGAGGGACGGTGCGCTTCACTTTGGGCAGATTCGATCGCCCCGCCGAGCGCCTCCAGATCGTTGACGTCTTGAACCCGCTGCACCTGCCAGCCGTAGGACTCGAAGCGCCGGGGCACATCTTCATCGAAGGCCAGAGCGGTGTCCCCTTCGATGGTGATGTGATTATCGTCGTAGAGCCAGATCAGCTTGCCCAATTTGAGATGGCCGGCCAGCGAAGCGGCCTCGTGGGATATGCCCTCCATCAGGTCCCCGTCGGAGCAGAGCACATAGGTGAAGTGCTCTACTATGCTCTCCTCGCGATTGAAGCGTGCCCCCAGATGGGCTTCGGCCAGCGCCATCCCTACTGAAGTACCGCAGCCTTGACCCAAAGGGCCGGTGGTGGTCTCCACGCCGGGGGTATGGCCATACTCCGGGTGACCTGGAGTAAGAGAGCCCCATTGGCGAAAGCGTTTTAGTTCCTCCAAGGGCAACCGATAGCCGGTCAGGTGGAGAATGCTGTAGAGCAACATCGAGGCGTGGCCGCAGGAGAGCACGAAGCGATCACGGTCAGGCCAACCGGGATCAGCGGGATTGTGCCTCATAAATCTGGTGAAGAGCAGATAGACGATGGGAGCCAGGGCCATTGGCGTACCGGGATGACCGGAGTGGGCTTTTTCGACCGCGTCCATGGAGAGGGTGCGAATGGTATTGATGCACAACTGATCCAGTTGATCGGACTTCTCGCTCAAGGTGCTCCTCCTCTGTGCCGCCTGGGGGTCTTTTCAGATAGCAATAAGATAGCCGGAGCGGCCGGGCTGGTCAAGCCCGCTCCGGCCTGCGAGGCTGCTCGAAGTGGGCTACAATAAGCACCAATCATGACTGCATCTGGTGATGCTCAACTTCTCCTTCAGCGCGGGGATGACGGCCTTCTTCAACCCCTGTGGTTTTGCCATGTTGCCGGCCTATGTTTCTTACTATCTCGGTCAGGGCGAGGGGTCTACCCGCAACTTGCGGCACGGCATCTTGCGGGGTGTGCAGTTGGGTGCCACGCTCAGGTGCAGCGCCTTATGTAGGCCAGCATTAGACGTTGCCCTTTAGGTTCTGGCACTGGGTCACCGAATTCCTTCGCTGTAGCTATCCACAGTTGAGCAGCTTCGTGGACATTCTTAAGTGCAACCTCCTGCGTGTCACCATGGGCCATACACCCAGGCAGTTCAGGGACTTCAGCGATGAACAGGTGGTCCTCCCGGCTCCAGCAGATAATGATCTCATATTTATGCATTATCCCTTCCCGCCTAATTGATATTTCAAGATCACACGACGCACTTGACCGATCTGGCAAACCTTGGCCTTATTGTCATCACGCTGGAGGTTGATCTTCTCTTCTACTCCCTGCTTTCTGGAAATGTGCTGGCTGCCACGTATGCGCTCATCAAATCCCAAGTGTCGGAGCAACTGACAAAGATCATCAAGGCGGATATTGGTATCTGATCTACCCTGGAGTATCTGCTCCAAGGGTTTGTCCTACCTACTCATAGTGATAGCTTACAAATCTTCTGGCCTGAGACCTGTATGCTTTGCGATGCGGGCCAACATACGCGGGCCAATCTCTTCGCCATCATGGAACGCAAACACGTAATCGGGCCAAGCGGGACGCGAAAGAATCCGATGTGAACCGCTTGCCTGACGCTTGATCTTCCACCCAGTGCTCATCAGTGCAGCCAGGATACGTTTGGCTCTTGTGGCCGGCCATTTGCTCATACAGCTACCGAAAAAACATCGGGTATTTCAGGAACCGTTTCACCGTGCTCCAGGCGATCGGCCAATACCCGCAAGGATAAGGCTTTAACCCGAGAAATGGCCTCTTCCCGAGTTTGACCATAGGCGAGTGCGCCAGGGAGGTCGGTTACTTCTGCAAGCCAGCGCCCATCCTCTTCCTGTTCGACTTCGATGATGAGATTCATCGTATTACCCTCCTCTGTACATGAACGCGTAAGCCAGCTCAACATACAAATTATACCACGAGACATGAGGGGTGCCTAACATAGCGCTAACCTGTGAGCCGCTAGGCGCGAAGCGCCGACGCGGCGAGTCAGGTTGAGCGACGTGTTATGCGTCTTTTTTGTCATCTGTTTCTGGATCGCTTTCCTCAAGATAGAGCCAATCGAAATCGGCAACAGGCTGAACGGCATTGATGATGTACTCAATCTTGCGCTGAGTTTTGTACAGACCCTTTCGTGGCACGGAGTAGTATTTGACGGTGTATTCAACGACACCGCTCTTCGGAAAAGTGGAAATATCGACGTTTGGTATTGTGCCGTACCAAAACACCGTTACATCGTTTGGATAAATTACGCCTTTCATGAGCTTGAATGACGGATTATCTATCGTCGCGCCCGCATATGTAGCTCTGATTGTTTTTACTTCGTAGTGAATGAGCACCTTACCGGGATTCCCGAATAGCAGACCAATTCTTAAGTTCCCCTTGGTCGGTGTCGTTTCATCCTCCGGTTTTTGAACGTAGAACTTGAAAAGGAAATTTCTAAATACGAAATAGGCGCGGCTCTCAAGATCGAAGGCTTCTTTCGAAACGCTCGCCATTTGCCGCGTTGCGAAAGCAAGCCAAACTGTAGCTCCCGCGAGAACGACCGTGAACAACGCCAATACAGCTTCCGAAATCCCAGACAAGTTCCTCACCTCATCGCACGTATCGGTTCATCGGATTGAGACGCATAACAACAAGTAGACGAACATCCTTCCCTCTAATCCCCACTCTGTTATCTTAGAAAAAACTCTTTCCACCTAAACTACCTCCCTGCATGCTATATGGACATCTTTCCATCTAAGCCCTGCCTTTACCCTGTTAGGCGGATAATTCTTCCACCTATTATGCTTGACTCAACTCAGTATAGTTTCTATGATACATCAATCGGGCTAGAAAGTCAATATAATTGGTGCGCCACAGGAGCAAGGCCTGTTCATCGCTGGGCCATAGAGGGCAGGGGACGACTGTCACGCCCCAACTATCGGCAGGCTCTCCAACTCCGGCGGCTGAGACAGACCCATCAGTTGCAGCACCGTCGGCCCAATCTGGGTCAACTGCAGACCGGAGAGCTCGCCCTGCAGCCCCTCAATATTGGCCGCCACGAATAGCCCCTGCTGCGCATGATTGGCCTCGTCAGGCCCGGTGTCGTTCTCGTGTACCCAAACGGTCTCTCGGCCCACCGAACCCACCGAGCGCCAGCGCAATCCGCCGAACAGTATCAGTAGGTCCGGCGCGATGCCTCGCACCTGCCGATAGAGCTCCTCCGGCTTGTAGACTCGCGTGCCGAGCGGACAACCGTGCTCGTCGCCCAACGCCTCCAGCTTACCGATCAGCTCGTCGCGCAGCGGCTCATACTCGCTCGGCGCCACCGTGCCCTCCGGCTCACGACCGGCCACATTGAGAAATAGGCGTCCATAGTAGCCACCCGCACCCCAGGCGACGGTGCGCTTCCAGTCGATCTCGAGAGCTTCCAGCGGCCTCGGTCGCTCCGGTCTGCGGGTTAGCGTCAGATAGCCCTCGTTGATCAGCCACTCGTTCAGACAGATCCCGCCGTCCATGCGCTGGGCCCCGTGATCGGAGACGATCAGCACCTGGGTATCATCGTCCAGCAGCTCCAGAAACCGGCCTAACTGCTCATCGAGATAGCGATAGTAGTCGCGCAGGGCACTCTCGAAGGGGTTGCCCGCCTGATAGTGAATGTGCTCCGGATCGCAGTAGCTCCAAAAGCCGTGATGCAGCCGATCGGGTCCCATGTCCACCAGGATGAAAAAATCCCAGGGCTTGTGAGTCAACATATAGGACGCCACTTGGAAGCGCTGGGCAGTCAGGCGATAGATCTGCTCTAGGAGCCATTTTTTGTCCTTGGTGCGGAACTGCGGCACATCGAAGAGATAATCGCCGACCAGCCGCTGTATCTCGCCCTTCAGCTCCGCCGGATAGGTGAAATCGGCCTGGGTGCCGGGGGTGAGGAAGCAGGAGATCGAGCAACCGTTTAGCGGCTTGGGCGGCCAGCTAGGCGGCACCCCGATCACCACCGAGCGCAGCCCGGCCTCCCCCAGGTAATCCCAGACCGCCTTTTGCCGCAGCTCGGCCGAGCTGACGATAGATAGTTCGTTATAACTATAATCACGCCGGTTGCGAAAACCGTAGATGCCCAGCGTGCCCGGCCGCACCCCGCTCATCATGCAGGCCCAGGCGGGCACGGTGATCGGAGGGATGACGCTCTCCAACAGTCCAAAGGCCCCCTGATGGCGCAACTGAGTCAGGTTAGGCATCGCCTCGGCGAACCGCTCGAAGGCCAGTTGCGGCGCGGCGCAGTCCAGGCCGATGATCACCAGCTTAGGCTTGCGCATCAAGCTCTTGTGGGAGTCAGCAGCTCTGCGGGAGTAAAAAAGCGGGCGATCTCACGCTGGGCCGACTCCAGTGAGTCGGAGCCATGAACCAGGTTGGCCGTGAGATCGAGGCCGAAATCGCCACGCACGGTGCCCGGTGCAGCCTCAAAGGGATTGGTGGCCCCCATCATCTGGCGCACCACCCGCACCGCCTGCGGTCCCTCGGCGACCAGCGCCACCACCGGGCCACGGGTGATAAAGCCGATCAGCTCGGCGAAGAAAGGCTTTTGCCGGTGTTCGGCGTAATGTTCCTCAGCTTGCGAGTGCTTGATCTGCATCAGCTTTATAGCGATGATCGTCAGCCCCTTGCGCTCTAAGCGTCCGATCAGCTCGCCCACCAGGCGGCGCTCCAGCGCGTCCGGCTTCAATAATATCAGCGTTCTCTCGGTTGGCACTGTCTAGTTCCTCCCATAAGATAGGTGTTAGGGTAGCTTGGCATAGCGCTTGCCCTCCAGCTCGGCGATCAGCTTCTTGATGGTAAGGCTGAAGAGCGCATAAGCGGTGTCGGTGGTGCTCAGGGTGGCCCGCTCGACCACATCGTTGAAATGAATCGGCTCGTACTCCAGGACGTTGAGGACCTTCTCTTCCAAAGGCGAGATCTCCTGAGCGGTGGCCTGCGGTCTGGTCCTCGGCTGCAAGGTCCGCTTTAGGTCACCGAACTCCTCCAAAATATCGTCCACGCTGGTGATCAGCTTAGCGCCTTGCTGGATCAGCCGGTGGGTGCCCCGGCTGGTGCGACTGGTGATCGGGCCGGGCACGGCGAAGACCTCGCGGCCCTGCTCCGTGGCCAGTCGGGCGGTGATCAGTGCCCCGCTGCGCTCCGGGGCCTCGACGACGATCGTCCCCCGCGTCAGGCCGGAGATGATCCGGTTGCGCCGCGGGAAGGTCCAGCGGTCGGGCAAGGTGCTGATGGAAAATTCGCTGAGCACGACACCCGATTGGGCGATCTTCTTCATCAAGCGAGTATTCTCGCGCGGGTAAGGCTGAGCGAAGCCAGAGCCCAGCACGCCGATGGTGCGCGCCCCGCAGGCCAGCGCCGCCCGATGCGCCACGCTGTCAATACCCAAGGCCAGCCCGCTGACGATGGTAAAACCCCGCTCGCCCAGCTCCTTGGCCAGCTTGGCGGCGATCATGCGCCCGTAGGCGGAAGCGCGGCGGGTGCCCACGATGGCCAGGGCCAACTGATCCTTGGCGCGATAGTCGCCCTGCAGATAGAGCACCGGCGGTCGGTCATCTAACGAGAGCAGCGAGGGGGGATAGTCCTCATCGGAGAGGGTGAGCACCTGCAGGCCATACTGCTCGATCTGGCTAAGCTCGCGCTCCAGGTCCAGTTCGGTGCGATGCCGACAGAAAGTAGCCACAGAGCTCTCAAAGCCGGGAATCTGGGCCAGCACCGCACGCGGGGCTTCCCAGATCTGGCGAGGACTGCTGAAGTTATCCAAGAGAATGCGGAACTTCTTGGGGGTCAGATTGGAAATCATGTTCAGTGCGATCCAATAACGCTGCGCTTCACCGATGGTCATGACCTCACCCGCTTTGTCGGCTGTTGGATTATTATAACCCGGTGGCGGCGGGGTGACCAAAGCGAGGCTACTATTGAGGTGACTATTCAGGTGCCCCCTCGATGATTGCCAGGCTGGCGCTGGCCCCGATGCGGTCGGCTCCGGCCTCGATCAGGGCCAGCGCCGTGGCATAGTCGTGAATGCCTCCGGCGGCCTTGACACCCATCCCAGGGCCCACCGTGCGCTTGAGCAGCCTCACATCGGCGACGGTCGCACCGCCGGGCCCAAAGCCGGTTGAGGTCTTGACGAAGTCGGCTCCGGCGGCCTGGGCCAGTATCGCCCCGGCGATTTTTTGTTGATCGTCCAAGAGGGCCGTCTCCAGAATGACCTTCAGGATGATCTGCCTGGGGGACTGGGCGACCGCCTCCCGCACCCCGGCGATCTCCTGCAGCACCGCCCGATAGTCTCGGCGCTTCAAGGCGGCGACGTTAATCACCATGTCCAGCTCGTTCGCCCCGGCCCGGGCGGCCTCGCGGGCCTCGAAGGCCTTCACCTGAGGCAGCGTAGCCCCCAAGGGAAAGCCCAGCACCACGTCTACCAGCACCGTCGTCTCCGCCAGCTCCCCCTTGGCCAGACGCAGATAGCAGGGGTTGATGCAGACGGCATAGAAATGATAACGGGCCGCTTCGCCGCAGAGCCGGCGCACCTGCTCCGGTGAGACATCCGCTCCCAGAACGGTATGATCGATTCGCGCTGCCAATTCACTGCGTTTCATAGTTGATTATTGCTGCTATCCCTCCTCTTGACAAGACCTATTAGCGTACGATACTATCGGTCTACGGTCAAGCGGCCCACCATTGGGCCTACCCCCACGGCGGGTCGGGCAGAGTATATATCCCTAAGAGGAGGGTAACATGCTACAAAGCAAAATCAAGCTGTTGGCAGTGCTAGGTTTGATCCTGGCCGTCGGATTCATGGTGCTGCCGGGAGGTGTAACCGCTGCAGCCCAGACCAAGGGACAGGTCGCCATGGTGCTGGACGTCGGCGGTCGCGGAGATCTATCGTTTAACGACATGGGTTTCAAGGGGCTCGAAGAGGCGGCCCAGGAGCTCGGGGTGAAGACGGTAGTGCTGCAGAGCGCCAGCGCCGCCGATTACCTGCCCAATATCCGCAACGCCGCCCGCTCCGGCAAGAATGAGCTCATCATCGCTATCGGCTTCCTGCTCGCCGATGCGGTGAACCAGGTAGCTCAGGAGTTCCCCAAACAGAAGTTCGCCATCATCGACTCGGTGGTGGATCAGCCCAACGTGCGCTCGATCGTCTTCCGCGAAAATGAGAGCTCGGCGCTAGTAGGGGCACTGGCGGCCATGGTCGCCGCCCAGGATGGCTTCAAGAAGGTAGGTGTCGTGCTAGGCATACCCATCCCGGTGCTCTTCCACTTCGAGGCCGGTTACCGCTTTGGGATCGACTGGGGTAATAAAAAATATGCCCAGGTCACCGGGACCAATCCCAACGTAGGCCTGCTCTGGACTTACACCGGAACCTTCAGCGATATCGCCAAGGGCAAGGCGTCTACCGAAGCGCAACTCAAACTGGGTGCCGGCTTGGTTTACAACGTCGCCGGTCCACTGGGCATCGGTGATCTGGAGGCGATCAGCGAGGCGATCCAACAGGCCGGACATCAGGCCGGTCCGCCGTTCATGATCGGCGTCGATTCCGATCAGGACTGGATGGGTGGCGGCAACAAAGTGCTGGCCAGCGCCATGAAACGTGTTGACAACGCAACTTTCGACGTCATCAAATCGGTCGTGCAGGGCAATTTCCAGCCTGGCACCGCTAGCCAGGGGCTGGACAACGGTGGGGTGGCCTTCTCGCGCTACGCCAATCTGCTCAACTTCATCAACTTTGGCATCAATGCCAACGCTATCAAAGAGGGAGACCGAGGCACGATCATCAAGAATTGGCTGGAGATGCGCCAGCAGATTCCCTACTGGATATGGGATGCGGTCTCCGAGCTAGAGGTCAAGATCATGACCGGCAAGGTCACCGTTCCCACGGCCAACACTCCGGACGAGATCCAGGCGATTCGCAAGCAGTTCCCCTTGGGTGGCTAAACTGCCAAGGAACAGCCAAAATCATCGAGAAGGAGAAGGGCCTGCGGCCCTTCTCCTTCTTCAGCCTAGCGGTGAGCTGTGGCGCGCCTGAGCGCAAAGTTAGCAGCTATACCGGGCCTGCGTCCGGTGGGTGAGTCATCCCTGGCCGGACTGATCGGTATGATCCTCGGCGCGCTGCTGCTGCTCTTGTACAAGTTCAACCCGCTGTTGGCCTATGAGTCACTCTTCGCGGGCGGCTTCGGCAGCCTCTATGGCTGGGCCGAATCGCTGGCCAACGCCACACCGCTCATCTTGACTGCCCTGACCTTCGCCGTGGGCCTACGCGGCGGGCTGTTCAACATCGGAGCCGAGGGACAGGTCTATGTCGGCGCGCTGGCGGCGGTGGCGACAGGCTTGCTGCCGGTGCCGGCGGCCTTGCGACTGATCGTCACGCTGGTATTGGCCCTCGCAGCCGGGGCGCTCTGGGGCCTGGTCCCGGCGCTTTTGAAGATGACCCGAGGCGTCCACGAAGTCATCTCGACCATCATGTTGAATTGGATTGCTTATTTCTTTGCCTTTTATCTTATTGCTCATACTTTATCCTCCCCCCTGAACGGCTCGCGGACGATCCGCATCCCGCCCGCCGCACGCTTCGGGGTGATCTTGCCCGGCACCGACCTGAACTATGGCATTCTCGTCTCGATCCTGCTCGCACTGCTCTTTTACTTCCTCCTCTGGCGCACCACAGTTGGCTTCGAGCTCCGTGCCGTAGGCTACAACCCCCGCGCGGCCCACTATGCCGGCATGGATGAGCATTCCATCGGCCACTGGGCCTTTCTACTCGGCGGGGTCAGCGCCGGGCTGGCCGGCGCGGTCCAACTGATGGGCCGCCCGCCTAGCTACGCCATCCTCAGCGGGATACCTCAACTGCTCAATCTGGGTTTCGACGGAATAGGGGTGGCCATGATCGGGCGTAATCATCCGCTGGGGATACTTCTCGCGGCGGTCTTCTTCGGCGGCCTGGAGGCCGGAGGGCGGACGATGGAACTGGTCGCCGGCGTGCCCCTGGAGATGGTCCGGGTGGTCGAGGGTCTGATCCTGATTGCCCTGGCGGTCCCCGAGCTGGGGCGCTTCTTGACCTACCTGCGTCACCTCAATCCACTGGAACTGCTGAGCCGGCAGCGGCGGAGGGCTGACTGATGTCCTCAGCTTATCTCTGGGGATTGCTATTCTTCTCGCTGCATGCCATGGTGCCCATCACCTTGGCCGCTGTGGGTGAGGTGATCGGTGAGACGGCCGGACTATTTAATATCGGTCTGGAGGGCATCATGCTCACTGCGGCCCTCACCGGAGCACTCGGCGCGACGCAGGGCGGCTGGCCGCTGGGCTTGCTCGTTGGCCTGGCCACCGGGCTGCTCATCGGCCTGATCTTCGGGCTGATCAGCACCTACGCTAAGGGTGACCAGCTGATCGTAGGCATCGGAGTAAACCTCTTCGCCTTGGGCTTCGTGGCCTTCGGGCTGACGCTGCTGGGCAGCCCGGGGTTCTATATCGTGCCGGCGGCCTCGCGCTTGCCCAAGATACACACCGCCGTGGGCAACCTCAGCCCGTTGGTCTTGGTAGCGGTGATCTTGCCCTTTCTGGTCTACTGGTTGCTCAATTATACCCAGCTAGGCTTGAAACTGAAGGCCGTGGGAGAGCAGCCGGCGGCGGCCGATGTCGCCGGCCTGCGGGTCAATGCGCTGCGGTTGGGTGCCACCGCCTGCGGAGCGGCACTGGCCGGACTGGCCGGTGCCTATCTGAGCATAGACTGGCTGGGCTCGGTGACCAAGGAGATCTCCGCCGGGCGGGGATTTATCGCCTTGGCCACGGTCGTCTTCGCCGGACTGAATCCGTTGCTCACCCTGCTCGGCGGGATCATCTTCGGCTTCTTCGATAGCCTGGCCACCTGGGTGGCCAACATCCCAGGGGTGAAAGAGGCCGTTCCCTGGCAGATGATCTCCATGTTGCCCTATGTGGTCACCTTGCTGGTCGTAGCTGTGATCGGCCGAGTACACTTCCCCAGTGCGCTGGGCAAGCCCTATAGTCGGGAATGATTGCGCCAGGAGTGCCAACATCACCATCTCTCCTGGAGCAGCTCGTAGAGCAGTGCCTTGAACTTAGCACCGTCCGCTTCGTAGACCACATGGGTATTCGCTTCCCGGTGCAGCACACCCAACTCATCCACCACGGTCATGCCGCGCGTCAGTTCGCTCCGGTTCTCGACCGTCAGATAGCGGTCCTTCACGCTTGTGAATACCGATGGCTCGATAATCCCAGCGATTGTGAGCGCGTCAGGATGGGTGCCCCCGGCCAGACGTTGCTCCCGCTTGCTGAACTGGTGCGCGACGCGGTTGACTCTGAGGAAGAACTCGGATAGGTCTGTCTCCCACCTGGCGATTTCGTCCCAGGCCGCGTCGTCCAACACCGAGTGGCGCACGCAGATCTCCCAGCCGACCATGGTCAGGTTGAACCCCGCCTCGAAGACGATCTTGGCAGCATCGGGGTCTACCCAGACGTTGAACTCCGCCGCCGGGGTGACGTTGCCCAACCCCTGATTGGCCCCAGCCATGAGGTAAACCTGCTTGACCTTCTTCGGCAGGTCGGGATCCAGTTGGCAGGCGACCGCTAGGTTCGTCAACGGTGCGATGCCCGCAATGACCAGTTGGCCGGCGTACCGGTTTGCCAGGTTCACGATAGCCTGGACCGCATGTTGGGGTTCAGGACGCTGCTTGGCCTTGGGAAAGTGAGAGTTGCCCATCCCATCCTCGCCATGGATGTGCCCGACGGTCTTCCAAGAGCGCAGCAACGGCGATCTACAACCGGGATATACCGGTATCTCGCCCGAACGTCCGGCGACCTCTACAGTGTAGAGCGCGTTTTCCACCTCTTGATCGAAGCCAATGTTTCCCGCACAGATCGTGACCGCTTTGAGATCAATCATGGGGGACTTAAGTGCAAACAATAACGCGACAGTATCGTCACCTGCAGTGTCGGTATCGACGATTAGTGGGACCTTACTCACTTTCATTGCTTTAGCCATCTAATTCACCTCATAGCGGATGCTGCTGGATAAACCTACTGAGCTGAGCTCTTCGCGCCAATCCTGGCATCACTTCCATCCTCGTGGCGCAGTACGCCCCGGCGTAACAAGCCCGGCGTGCAGCTTCAACTAGAGACTTCCCTTCGGCCAAACCGACGGCCAATACGCCGTTGAAGGCGTCCCCAGCGCCGGTGGCATCGACCGTCTTAACCCGTGGACTCCGCACCGTTTCCACACCTTCGGCTGTGGCGATGAGCACCCCAGCCTGCCCCTCGGTAAGGACCACAGCCTGCACACCAAGGCTCAACAGCCGTTTTGCCACACCTTCCAAGGGCAACTTCGAATCCGGTGCCTCGCCGATGAGCACATGTGCCTCGGTCTCGTTCGGGGTGAGCACATCCACGAACTGAAACGCCTCAGGTGAGAGTGGTTGAACGGGCGCAGGATTGAGGATCACGGTCAAGCCGTGGCGTTTGGCCAGTTTGGCCGCGTGGATCGCAGTCTCGACGCGGATTTCCAGTTGCAACAGCAACACCTGACAGGAAGCGATCGCTTCCTCCTTCAGGTCCACATCTTCAGGTGAGAGCAAGCTGTTAGCCCCCGGTGTCACGATGATGGCGTTGTCGCCATCGGGGTACAAGAAGATCAACCCTATGCCGGTGTGCGTCGTGTCACGACGGACGTGCGCGTGAATCCCTTCGCGCTCCCATAACGCTAAGGCATCGTCGCCGTAGCGGTCCGGACCGATGCAAGCGACGAAATGCACTTCACCTCCCAATCGTGCGGCCGCAATGGCTTGGTTTGAACCCTTTCCCCCAGGGCCTTCAAGAAAACGCTCACCTAGGATCGTCTCGCCGATCACAGGCAAGCGTGGTGTTTGCACTGTCAGACCGACGTTGTAACTGCCTACCACCGCGACTTCGGCAGACATCAGTACTCCCCTTTCCCCCGGTCACCCCGTACGATAGCCACACTGGCACTCGTGCCAAGCAGGTCTGCGCCCGCCTCGAGCAGCGCTACGGCTTGCTCGAAGGTGCGAATGCCGCCGGAGGCTTTAATCTTAACCCGGTCGCCGACCCAGCGCTTCAGCTTATTGACGACCTCGACGCTCGCTTTGCCACCTTTGCCGTAGCCGCTGGAGTTCTTTACGTAGGCCACTCCCGCCTCAATGCTCAATTCCGCCGCGCGTCGGCCTTCCTCATCCGAGAGCATCCCTAACTCGAGCATGACCATGACCACCCGGCCTTCCGCTGCCCGAACCACGGTAGCGATCTCCTCGCCCAAGCGGTCGAGATACCCGGACTTAAGGAAGCCCAAGTTAGGCATGAAATTAATCTCGTCCGCACCGAAAGCGACACAGTCACGCACAGCGGCGACCTTGGTAAACAAGCCATCCCCTCCCATTGGATAACCGAACGCCGTACACACCTTGACCGAAGACCCCCCTAGGAGAGAACGGGCTAAAGGCACCCAGCATGGCTGAACCATCGCGCCGTCAAAGTTATGTTGCAGACAATCCTCGCACAGCCGGTGGATGTCCGCCTCGTTCGCGTCAGGAGACACGAGCGTGTGCTGTATTCTGGCCGCGACCGCGGAGACGTCCCAATTCCTGGAGTCAGAAGTGGGAGCACCAGAGATACGATCAACCATGACTACCATCTTCTTTCGAACTGACCATTGGCTACCTCTCCTTTCTCATGGTGCGCACGGCCTCCATGTAGCGCTTCACCCTCTCCCCGTCCACCGGGTTCTCGGCGATGCCGTCCAGCTTAAGGGAGGAGCCCACGATGGCGCCATCGGCGTAACGCAGGAACTCGGTAATGTTCTCAGCGGTGGTGCCACTGCCCAGGAGCACAGGCCGTCTGGCCAACTCCTTGGCTCGTCTCACCTTATCCAGCTCCGGTGCATCGCCGGTCATCTTCCCGGAGACGATAAGGGCGTCGGCCAAATAATATTCCGTCCACTCGATGTGGGTGGCCAGGTCGATGCCGGGGAAGGGCACAGAGTGTTTCTTATCTACGTCAGCGAAGATCTTGACCTGCTCCGCCCCCAGGTTCTTCCGTACTCGGAGGAGCTCGGCGGCGCAGCCATGGTCAAACTCCCCCGTATCCCAAACCCGCGCACCGGTAAGAAGGCAGATACGGACGAAATCGGCCCCCGCAGCCACGGCGATGGAGAGGGTCACCCGGCCGCCGTTGTGGACGACATTGATGCCCACCGGAACCTTCACTGCCTTCTTTACCTCATGAGCGGCCACGGCTTGGGCAGTCATGGCCTCAGGAAGAGTCTCCTTCCCCACGTAGTAGGGCAAATCCCACATGTTCTCCACGATGAGACCGTTCACCCCTCCCTCAACCAGCACCTTGGCGTCCTGCAACGCGCGCTCGATGATGGCCTCCATGCCGCCGTAGGAGTCGTAGCCTAGCGCACCAGGCAGAGGCCACAGGTGCACCATGCTAATAATGGGTTTATCCACCCCGAACATCTCCGCTAGAGAGTTCAATTGCAAACTATCCAGTCTCTCTCTCCACTTCACGGTCATTTGTGAGCACTCCTTTCAGAACTTAGAGAATCCAAGAGGGTGTACAGCTCTCTCTGCCAGTGAGAATTACCCTTGCGCCCCTCTTCCAGCTTCAAGAAGGCGCATACCTCTTCTCTATCTGGAAGCGATCTCCCTGCCCCCTCAACGGTGGCACCCAACGCGCCCAAGGCATTGGCCAAGAGGGCCGATTCCTGCCACGTCAACCCCCGCAATCGCCCTAAGATAAAGCCGGCGTCGAAGGCATCACCCGCGCCGGTGGTGTCTCTCACCGCTACAGTGAAGGCAGGGACAGCGAAAATGTCCCCTTTGCTTCCAACCAGGCAGCCCTGAGCGCCCAGCTTATGGAGAGCGGAGCCCCGCTGAGGCGACTCCAAGAGAGCGTAGCCGGAGAGGTGGAGGAGGCGGGCTCCGGTAATGTAAGCTTCCTGCAGGAGTTTGGGGCTAGTGCGGGCATTAGCCCCTCGATAACCGAAGATAGTACGCTCGCCGTTGGGGGTGACGGCGATGAACATCAGCCCCATCATAGTCTCGTGATCCCGCTGGACGGCGCTCAGCTCCACCCCTGCCTCTGTCAGCTCGGCCAACACCCACTCGGATAGCGGGTCGGTCATCACCCGGCTGATGAGACCCACATCCACACCCAACTGGGCCAGGACGATAGCGGTGTTAGCCGCCGAGCCACCACTCTGTACGCTCGCCCGCCAGGCCAGGCCGTCGTCCCCACAAGATGGGTAGCGGGGGATATAGGCCATGATATCCAAGTTAATATCCCCTAGGGTAATCACCTGAGGCATATTAACACTCCCTTCTAACTCACAAGTATGCTTTATTCAACCTGTCGCAGAGCAGCTATCGCCTCAGCAAGCGCTCGAACTCGCTTTGCATCAACCCTTGCTTCCAACTGCCCCTCCAGCTTAAGGGAGGTTCCGACGATGAAGCCATCTGCCTCGCGATAGGCGGAGAGGTTGTCGATTCGCACTCCACTTCCCACTAAGATCGGGAGGGTGGTTATCTGCTTCATCGTCTGCAGATCCTGCAGTGAGGTTCGCCTCCCCGTCCCGATCCCAGAGACGATGAGCCCATCGGGATTGTTTCGCGTTGTATCGAGGGTGGCCTCCTCGATGGTCGTCAGATGAACGGCGTGCTTGACATGTACGTCGGCGAGGATTCTCACCGGGCAGGCAAGGCGTTCCCGCAGCTCAAGGAGAGCGCGTGCCTCCCCCTCGATCGGCCCCTGATCGGTAAATGCGATCCCACAGAAGACGTTGATCCGGACGAACGCAGCCCCGGTTGCCATGGCGATTGCCAGGGCTCCGAGCCCGTCATTCCTAAGGACATTCACCCCGATCGGGATGTGCGCCACCCTAATCATTTCCTGAACGATCACCGTCATGGCCGTGATCGTCTCCCGTGGGGCAAACTTGCCAAACGGGGCATCTTGCAAGTTTTCCACGATCGCCCCATCGGCTCCACCCTCCTCCAGGGCCTCCAGGTCAAGCAGGGCCGCAGCGACGATCGTGCGGATTCCCCTACTGTGATAGCGATAGCTTCCCGGCAAAGGGAAAAGGTGGATCATCCCAATGAGCGGTTTGTCACAGCGAGACAGTTCCATAGCCTTCAAGTTATCTTCCCTCCTCCGGCAGACTGCCAAGGAGCAAGAGGTGAATACCTCAGTCTATTTGCTTAGCCCCGGCCATCAGCAGGCCGATCTCTTCCTTGTGGGCGGCGGCTGTCTCGATCAGTCCCACCAGTTGACCCTCAAAGAGCACCGCGATCCGGTCGCTCAGGGCGAAGACCTCCTCCAGGTCTTCGGAGACCAGCAGGATTGCCGTCCCCTCCTGGCGCAGGGTCAGAAAGAGATTCCAGGTGAGGGTGATCGCCCGCTCATCCAGCCCCTCGGTGGGGTGGACGGCGACCAACAGGCGTGGCCGCTGCCAGGTCTCCCGCGCCAGGATCAGCCGCTGGATGTTCCCTCCGGAGAGTATTCTCGTCTCGGTGTGCCAGAGGTCAGGCACCAGGGCGCCCAGCTCGCGGACTATCTGGCGCGTATGGCTGGTGATCTGCCCCAAATTCAGGACTCCATGCCGCGAGAAGGGCGAGAGGCGATAATCCTTGAGCACCACATTTTCCGCCACCACCATCGCCTCGACCACCCCGACCTCGCGGCGCTTCTCCGGGATATGCGCCACCCCCGCCTCGATGATCTTCCTTGAGGTACGATTGGTCATATCTACTCCCCCAAGCAACACCTGACCCCCGGTCGCCCGCCGCAGGCCGGTGATCACCTCCACCAGCTCCGACTGGCCATTGCCGGCCACCCCGGCGATACCCAAGATCTCGCCCGCGCGCAGGTCGAATGAGATGCCCTTCAGGGCCGGCGTGCCCTCCGGTCCCAGGGCCTGCAAACCCTTGACCTGCAAGCTGAGCTGCTCGGAGCTCACCGGCTCACGCTCCAGTTGCAGCGGCTCTTGTTCACCGAAGATCAGTCGCGAGAGGGCTTCGCGGCTCGTCTGCGAGGTCGCCTGGGTACCCATGGTCTTGCCCAGCTTGAGCACGGTAATCCGGTCGCTCACCTGGAAGACCTCCTCCATCTTGTGAGTAATAAAGACGATGCCCTTGCCCTCGGCGGCCATCTCACGCAGCACGGCAAAGAGCTGTTGGGCCTCCCCAGAGGTGAGCAGCGAGGTGGGTTCGTCCAACAGCAAGACCTGAGGATCGTGATATAAGACCTTGATCAACTCCACGCGCTGCTGCTCACCGGCGGAGAGATCCTTGACCCGCGCCCGCGGGTTCACCTGTAAGCGATACTTCTCCGCCAACTCCCGGACGCGCCGCTCTACCCGATGCAGGGGAAAGGTAAAATTGCCCGCCTTCAACCCCAGAGCCACGTTCTCGGCCACGGTCAAGGTCGGCACCAACATCAGCTCTTGATGCACCATGCCGATCCCTTGGGCCAGCCCGTCGCGGGGTGAGCGCAGCGTCACCGGCTTGCCCCGCAGATAGATTTGGCCCTCGCTGAGCGAATAGAAGCCGGAGAGTATGTTGGCGATGACCGTCTTGCCGGCGCCGTTCTCCCCCAAGAGAGCGTGCACTTCGCCCGCGCGGACCTCGAAGTCAATGTGATCTAAGATCAGATACTCCCAGACGCCGGGAAAGCCCTTGCAGATACCCTTGCATCTCAAGAGAATATCTTGCGCACTATCACCACCGGCCGCTTGATTCCCGATGTTTTCCCTCTCGCTCATAAGTTCCTCGGCGCCGTTCTTGAACTCGGGCGGAAGAAACTTTATAGTATGGGCAGCGATATTGCAAAGAATCTCAAGCTCACCGGCGCGATGATCGAGGCGATTCTATGAGGCCGGTTGTAGAACTGATCCGGGCAAAACGCGATGGAGCAGAGCTCAGCTCCGCCGAGCTAGAAGCTCTGGTGCAGGGCTATGTGGCCGACCAGATTCCCGATTACCAGTTATCTGCCCTCTGCATGGCCATTTACTTTCAGGGCATGTCGGCTAAGGAGACGGCGGCGCTGACCCAGACGATGGCCGACTCCGGCGAGCGGCTGGAACTAAAAAAAGCGGGAATCACGGAGTTTATCGCCGATAAGCATAGCACCGGCGGCGTGGGCGATAAGGTCTCGCTAGTTCTGGGGCCGCTGGTCGCTTCCGCCGGGCTCTGCCTGGCCAAGCTCTCCGGGCGCGGCCTGGGCCACACCGGCGGCACGATAGACAAGCTGGAGGCCATCCCAGGGCTCAAGACCGCGCTCAGCCGGGAGGAGTTCATCGCTCAGGCGCAGCGTGTGGGGCTGGTGGTCACCACCAGCAGCGCTGAGCTGGTGCCGGCCGACAAAAAGCTTTACGCCCTGCGCGACGTGACCGCCACGGTACAATCGCTGCCGCTGATCGTGAGCAGCATCCTGAGCAAGAAGCTGGTCATTGATTCCGATGGGATCGTTTTCGACGTCAAAGTTGGGGAGGGAGCGCTGATGCGCGAGCTGCCTGCTGCACTGGAGCTGGCCCAGGAGCTGGTAGCGATCGGGCGGCAGTTGGGGCGCCGCTGCGGGGCGTTGATCTCCGATATGTCTCAGCCCTTGGGCTATGCAGTCGGCAATGGCTTGGAGGTTCGCGAGGCGCTGGAGACGCTGCGCGGCGGTGGGCCGGATGATCTGCGCCAGCTCTCGCTGGCCTTGGGCGGTGAGCTCCTACTGATGGCCGGGCGGGCCCAAACCCCGGAAGAAGCCAAAAACTTGCTGGCAGAGAAGCTCTCCACTGGCGAAGCTCTGGCGAAATTCAGCGCCATGGTCCAAGCTCAAGGGGGAGACGCTGGAGCACTGGAGCGGCCGGAGCGCCTGCCGCAAGCTGGCCAGATTATCACCGTGCGGGCCGAGCGTTCCGGCTATGTAACCGAGCTCAACGCGCGGGCCATCGGCGAGGCGGCCCACCGGTTGGGTGCCGGGCGCGAGGTCAAAGGCCAAGCGATTGATCCCGCCGCGGGGGTTCTGCTGCAGGCCAAAATCGGCGACCGGGTCAAGCGCGGTGGGCCCCTAGCTGAGCTACACCTCAATGATCCCGCTCGGGCTGCAGCAGCTCAGTCGCTGGTGCTCAAGGCCTTCAAGCTGAGCGCTGAGCCGGTCGCCGCGCCAGAGTTGATCCGACAGAGATTGGCCGGATACTGACATCCTCATAAGGGGTCACGGTCCGTCGATCTGTGGGTTGAGCGAGGCGAAGAACCCATCTGGATTGACGATCCCTGCCCAAACGGTCAGGCCATAGAGCGCCGGATGCCACAGGACCAGCGGCGAGCCCTTGGAGCTCTCTGCCGGGCATTGCGCGGCGTCGCTTTGGCTGGTTTCGCTCCCGTCGGCGAACTGACAGGCCGCCTTGCTCACCGGCCACTTGGTCGTCTCGAGGAGCGAGGCGTCCGGATCGGTGGAGATATAGCGCACCCCAGCGATGTACAGCTCACCGGAGCTGTCCTTCTCGTAGAGCAACACCTGCGGCCGACTGGCGTCGAGCGGTTTCTTGAGGAAGCCAGCATTGACGTAGCTTTGACCCACTTTGGCGATAACCGGCCCCATGGCTGCGTAGCCGGCGGCCTCGGCGTCCTTGGGGTCTTTGTACTGAGCCATGAACTGGGTGACCTGGTTGAGCTGCATACAGGTGGTGGCATCCTCCGGCGTCAGACGATACTGGGTACCCGGGATATAGATGTCGGCCGCGAAGCGGGCGCTGCAGTCGCGCGCCTCCTCATCGCTGAAGACGCCATCTCCGATGTAGAAGAGCAACCAATCAGGGAACTGGGGATTGGAGGTGAACATCGCGCTGGCCGCCGCAGCGGCCGGCAGACCGGTTATCACTGTCAGCGTAGTTTTCGCCTGGGCCGTCGCTCCCTTGTCATCGGTGACCTGCAGAACGATCGTCTGCGTTCCCTCGGAGTCGAAGGCGTGATAGGTGATCGGTTCGGTCGTCTCGGCGTCGAATTTACCATCGTTGTTCCAATCCCACTGGTACTTGACGATTGTTCCATCGGGATCGCTCGACCCACTGCCATCGCAAGTGACCGCTGCATCGAGCACTGGCTGTGCCGGAGTACACTTGAGCACGGCGATAGGTGGCTGGTTTACCCCTGTCGATGGTGACTGCGAAGGCGGTTGCGAAGGTGGCTGTGATGGTGGTTGCGATGGCGGCTGTTGGGGCGGCTGTGGCACGTTAGGTCCCTGAGTCACATCTATCGTAGGCGCAGGCAGATCCTGGGTAATGACCATCCCTTGGGAATCGGTATAGCTGATCGTCGAGGGCGGCTGGTCGACCGGCAGCTTGGTGCCGGTCGATCCTGCGCTCAGCGTAAACGAACTGGTCCAGACCTCCCCTTGCATCAGAAAAGGAACTCTCCAAGTCAGGTTGGAAACCCCGAAGCCGGGGTTTACCTGCGGTGGGTTCTGGACCGCGCTCTCATAGCGCAGGTAGCTGGGCAGCGTCTTGCTGATGGTGATCAAGCTGGCGGCCACCTGATGGCCGTAGCGACCCAAGATGGCCTGCAGCGCCGCGTCGCTGAAGCTACTGAAGGCCATGGCACCCGTCTGGGTAGCGATCTGGCTCAGCAGCGCCTCGCGCATGTTGCTGGTTACCCCGAAGATGAAGATGGGAATCTGGGCCTCAGCGGCGCGCGTTGCCTGCACCCGCGGGTCCTGTCCCACGTTGGAGACCCCGTCGGTGGCCAGGATGATGATCTTGGTTGCCTCGGCCTGACCGTCCTTGGCCAGTTCGTCCAAGGCCGCAGCCAAGCCATCGCCCAGGGCCGTCTGATTGCCGGAGGTGAGCCCCTCAATCGCCTGAAGCGCCTTCTCTTTGTCGGAGGTCAGCGCCAAGTTCAGCACAGCCACGTCGGCGAAGGAGACTAAGCCAATCTGGTCTTGATCGCTCAAATGCCGCACAAAAGCCTCGCCGATCACCTTGACCCGCTCCAGATTCTCACTGGCCGAGCGATCGAGCACCAGCAGCAGATCCAAGGGCTTGCCGCTGATAGGTGGAGCGGTCAGGCTCAGCTTCACGGTCGTCTGATCGGGCGAGCCGGTTCCCCGCACCATGATCTGGCCGGGGTCCAACGTCTCAGCCACTTTGATCGGCTGAGCTTGATCTTGGGCCGAGATCGTCAAGCCGGCGGTTAGCAGCAAGAGGCTCAGTAAGACGACAATTCTCCAACGCATAGGTTATCTCTCCCCCTCTGGCCAGGCAAGCCACCAAGCTCACCGGCCGGGTGCATCAGTAACTCATCATACTGCTCGATGCTAACGCCGCGCCGGGGGAGGCACAAGTGCCGGTGACCGCTGCCGTCCCGACATAGGGCACCTCAGGCGCCGATCAGCAGCCAGTCCGGATCTTCGAGGAAGGCCTTGACCTCCTTGGCAAAGGCGGCGCCGACGTGGCCGTCTATCAGCCGATGATCGAACGAAAGCGAGATGAACATGATCTGGCGGATGACGATCTGATCGTGGCGCACCACCGGGCGCTTGCTGATCTCATGGATGCCCAAGATTGCCGACTCCGGTGAGTTGATGATCGGGGTAGCGAAGAGGCCACCCTGTGCGCCCAGACTGGTGATGGTAAAGGTGCCGCCCTGCAGCTCCTCCAGTGCGACCTTCCCCTCGCGGACCTTCTCCGAGAGCCGTTGGATCTCGGCCGCGATGGCCAGGATGCTCAGCCGGTCGGCGTTCTTGACCACTGGCACGATCAGCCCCTGCTCGGTCGCAGTGGCGATGCCGATGTGATAATAATGCTTAACGATGATCTCCTGGCGCTCATGGTCCAGCGAGGCGTTCAAGTACGGATGGCGCTTGAGTGCTCCCACCACCGCCTTGACGATGAAGGACAGGTAGGTCAGTTTGATGCCTTGGGCTTCGGCGACCGGCTTGAGCGCGGTGCGGGTCTTAACCAGCTCGGTCATGTCCACCTCGTCCACGAAAGTGAAATGGGCTGCTGTAGTCACCGCATGGATCATGTGGTCGGAGATCACCTTGCGGATGCCGCGCAGCGGCAGGCGCTCTTCCCGCGCTTCCGGCCGCGGTGCGGGCCCGTTAGCTGCCATTGGCCGAGTTACCACCGCTTCCGTCGGCCGGGTCAGCGGAGCCGGGCCGGCGGCGGCAAGGCTCTTGACGTCAGCATCGGTCACGCGGCCGTTGGGGCCAGAGCCGGACACTTGGGCGATTTCTACCCCCAGTTGGCGGGCCAACTTGCGGGTCGCCGGGGTGGCCAGCACCCGCGTGCGTTGGGACGGTGCGCTCACGGCTGGCCCAGCGCTAGGCGCGATCGCCGGTTCGACCGGCTGCGCCGGGCGCGCGGCCGCTTGGGCCTGAGACGTAGCCTGACGGCCATTGGCTTGGGGCGCTTCGCCAGCGGCGCCGATCACCACCAGCACCGAGCCGACCTCTGCCACCTCGCCCTCCTGGGCCTTGAGCTCCAGAATGGTCCCCGCCACCGGTGAGGGGATTTCCACCGTGGCCTTATCGGTCATCACTTCGACTAGCGGCTGGTCCTCCTCGACAGTTTGACCCACCTGGACCAGCCACTTGACGATCTCACCCTCATGGATTCCTTCGCCGACATCGGGCAGCTTGAACTCTGTTGCCATTTGAACAATCACTCCTTAGCTAAATATTACCGGCTCGCTCAAAAGTTGATCACCCGCTCGATCGCCGCGCCGATGCGCCCGGCGTCCGGCAGATAGAGCTCTTCCAACGTATAGGGAAAGGGCGTATCGAAGCCGGCCACGCGCACGATGGGCGCCCGCAGGTATTCCAGGGCTTCTTCTGCCAGGGTAGCGGCGATCTCCGCCCCGTAGCCGCCGGTCTTGGGCGCCTCTTGCACGATGATTGCCCTCCCGGTCTTGGCGACCGAGTTCACTATCGCCTCGTGGTCGAAGGGCAGCAGGGTGCGCAGGTCAATCACCTCGGCGCTGATGCCCTGAGCCTGCGCCTGTTCGGCAGCCTGCAGCGTTTCCTGGAGCATCGCCCCATAGGCGAAGAGCGAGACATCGCTTCCCTCTCGAACTATCCGCGCCTGACCCAACGGTATAGTGTAATCACCCTCGGGGACCTCCTCGCGGATGGCGCGATAGATCCGCTTGGGTTCGAAGAAGAGCACCGGGTCTTCGGAGCGAATGGCCGAGATCAAGAGCCCTTTGGCATCTGCCGGGCTCGAAGGCACCACGACTTGAAGACCTGGCGTATGCACGAAGTAGGCCTCGGCGCTCTGCGAATGATAACCGCCGCCCTTGATGCCGCCGCCATAGGGGGCGCGAATCACCAGCGGACAGGAATATTGGCCCCCGGAGCGATAGCGAAATTTGGCCAACTCACTGACGATCTGATCATAGGCCGGATAGATGAAATCCTGAAACTGGATCTCCGGGACGGGCCGCAGGCCGTAGAGCGCCATGCCGATGGCCGTTCCGACGATGCCCGCCTCTGCCAGCGGCGTGTCGATCACTCGCTCGGGGCCGAACTCCTCCTGGAGCCCTTCGGTGACCCGAAAGACGCCGCCGAACAGGCCAATATCCTCGCCCAGTAGGACCACCCGCTCATCGCGGCGCATCTCGGTGCGCAGGGCATCGCCCAGCGCCTGCACCAGCGTTAGTTTAGCCATGATAACTGTTGAGGTGCCCCCACAGATCAGTGGCGGTCTTCCTGGTCCCCCAGCAGCGTCTGCAGGTAGCAGAGCTGGCCCCAGTGATAGGCGATATGGGCGGAGGGGGCGCTCAGCACGCGGGTCATCTTCCAGCGTTCGCCCCAGGGCATCTGGCATTCCTGCGTGAATCTTTCCTCGGGTAGTATCCGCATGGCCTGCGCCAGGGTCTGAGCACTGGTCTGAAAGGTCTGCAGGGCCTCCTGATAGCTACGCGCCTCGGCCTTGATCTGCTGAGGCGGCTCGCCGGGCAGCTCGGTCTCCCCTTGGATCAATCGAGCGAAGGCCAAGTTGGCCCCGGCGGTATGGGCCAGGAGCTCCTGGGGGGATCTCCCCAGCCCCTCCGGCCTCCATGCGGTACGCTCCGCCGGGATGTGGGCGGCCGCCTTGAGCATCAGCTCGCTCAGCGCCTCGATGCGCCCGCTCTCCAGTTTTCTTAGGTCCATAATAGCCTCCTTGCGATAGATAGCCAGGGCCAATGCCGTGCCCCTGCCGAGGGTATACCTTTGACAAGAGAGGTGCAACCGCCTACACTAGCACGTCATCATGCCAGTGCGCAGGCTGCTGCCGAATTTGCCCAATCTGATCACGCTGACTCGCATCGCCATCATTCCGGTCTTCCTCCTTTTCCTGTTGACCCCACTGCCAGCCGGAGGGTTGATCGCGCTGATCCTCTTCGCCCTGGCGGCCCTCTCCGACGCCATTGACGGCTGGGTAGCCCGCAGTTGGGAGCAGGTCACCGATTTCGGCAAGTTCGCTGACCCCTTGGCCGACAAACTGTTGGTAATGGCGGCACTGATCGTCTTCGTAGCCCGTGGTCAGATCGGGGTCATTCCGGTAATCATCATCCTTAGCCGCGAATTTCTAGTGATGGGCCTGCGTATCCTGGCCATGACCCATGCTCTGTCCATACCGGCCAGCCCGCTGGCCAAGCTCAAGACGGTCTCCCATATCGGCCTGGCGGTGATCCTGATCGGCGAGGGGGCCTGGGTCTGGCCTGCCTGGGGCGAGGTATTAAGGCTGGTCTTTGTCTATCTGGCCGTCGCGCTGGCGCTGCTCTCCGCCGGGGAGTATTTCTACCGCAGCCGCCACCTCTTCCACGAACTGTGAAGAGAATCGAGTAATTCTCCAATCTTTCCGCCCACTCAGAACCGCGCGTAGAGCCAGACGGCGATCAGCCCCATCAGCACCTCCAGGCCGATGAGGACCAGCGTCAGGTTGCGCTCGCTGATCCCACCGCTCAGCTTCATGATCAGCTGTCCCAGCCCCACCGGGCCCGACTCCGGACAGTAAAGTTTTCCCCGGTGACAGATGCCAAAACTCTTGGGAAAGCCGTGCGCCGCCTTGAGAACCAGATCGAAGAGATGGGGAATCACCAGGATCACCCCGGCCGTCTCGAAGTTGCCCAATATCACTGCCGAAGCCAGCACCGCCCCCATGGAGAGCGTCCCCACATCGCCGATGAAGATTCTCGCCGGATACCAGTTGTAGTAGAGGCAGGCCAGCGCCGCTCCCAGCGCAGCCAGCAGGATCAGCGCTGCGGTCAGCTTGCCCAGCGAGAGGGCGATGACCGTGAGTGCCAGAAAGGCCACCGCGCCCATCCCCACCTCAACCCCGTTGAAGCCGGCCAGCATGTTCATCGCGTTGGCCGCGCCGGTCACCCCCAGCGGCACGAACACCAGGGGATAGAGCAGGCCAAAGTTGACGTAGCCGACGAAGGGCAGGTTCAAGACGGTGTAGCCCGACCTGATGGCCACCAGCGGCAGAGCGGCGAAGAGCGGGGTGACCGCCTTGACGATTTGCCGTACGGCGATCAGATCGTCCAGAATCCCGACAAGTGCGATGAGCAGCACGGTGGCCAGGACGGCCAATAGTCCGACCAGGTCAACTCTGGGGAGCAGATGAAAGAAAGTTTTGAGGGCGATGGCCACCAGCAGCGCGGCGCCGAAGCCGGTCACCAGGGCCAGGCCGCCCATCTCGGGGATGCGCGGCCGGCCCGGCTTTTGCATATCCTGACCGACCAGGCCAACTCGCCCCAAGCGGGGGATCATCACCGGTAGGGCGATAAAAGCCACCACAAACGAGACGAGCAGCGCCAGCCAGCCCGACCAGATCATGAGCTGCGAGCTCCAACGATCAGACTAAAGCACAGCACTCTCATGGGGGAAAGACCTCAAAATATCGCCTGTTACCCTCACCGAAGCGATAGATGCGAAAGTGGGCATCGAAGGTAAAAACCTGCAGGAGACCTTCGCGCTCCATCAGGGCAAAGCTGGTCGCGTCTACCAAGGAGAAGGTTTGATCGGAGAATCGCTCTATAATTCCCCGTGCCTGCTCCAGGTCCTGGAGCTCCACCTTGATCATCTCGACGATCCCGGAGCGCAGGCCATCCCAAAAGGCGATCGCGGCATCCCTGTTCAAGCGGCTTTCCAGCAGATACCAACACTCAAGCAGGATATAATCGGTGGTGATCAGTCGCCTGCTGGTGATGATCGCTCGGTAGAAATCCTTAGCGCTCTGATGATGACGATCATCTCCATCAGCCAAGGCATAGAAGGCTGAGCTGTCCACGAAGATCATGATCGCCCTTGATGAAGTGCCTCCGCGAGGTAACGATCATGTTGTTCAGACACATCTGTCCTGCCGCTCTTGCCTAAACTGACAATGCGCAAGTAAGCCTCCTCCGGCTGCTGGTTGTGCAGGTATTGGTTCAGGATCCTGCGCAAGAGCTCTGCCATGGAGATCCCTCTTTCCGCCGCCGCCTTCTTCAACTGGCAATGTTGCTTCGGCTCTAGATAGATTTGCGTTCGTTTCAAGAGCATCCAGATCTCCTCCTCAGATGCCAACATTATAACGTTAACATCGTTGGTGATCAATGGTCAGTGACTTTCCAAAGCTGCTAGCGGCCCAGCAACTCCTGATAAAGCCGATCGAGCTGCGCGATCATCACTGACAGTGAGAAGGCTTTGGCCCGCTCCCGCCCGGCACGACCCATCCGGCGGCAGAGCGGCCCATCGCAGGCGAGTCGGCGGATCGCCTCGGCCAGCGGCTCAGTTTGACGTGGTTCAATTAAGAGGCCGTTCACCCCCTCCTCCACCTGTTCGGGGATGCCGTCTATGCGGGTGGCGATCACCGGCAGGCCGGCGGCCATCGCCTCGGAGATCGTCCGCGGTGTCCCCTCGCGGTAGGAGGGCAGCACGAAACAGTCAACAGAGGCCATCAGTGGGGCCAGATCTGACTGATAGCCGAGCAGACGCACCCAGTTCAGGTTCCGCTCGCGGATCTTCCGCTCTAGCCAAGGTCGCAAGGGACCCTCACCGGCGATGAGCCAGACGATCGGCCGGGACTCGCTAGCCAACTGCGCAGCCGCCTGTAGCAGCTCTGAGAAACCCTTGCCCGGCGTCAGGCGGGCGGCGGTGAGCAGTTTGAAGGCGCCGGTTGGTAGACCCAAATCGAGCGGCTTAGCCGAGCTGTAGTGCTCCAGGTCCACGCCGCTATGGATGGTCACGTACTGCGCCGGGACTCCGACACCAGCCCTTAAGAAGTCTCGGGTAATAGCATCGGCATTGGCGATCAGCCGGGTGGTCCAGGGAGCAACCCGACGCTCCAACAGCAGCAAAAAACGTCTCAACATAGGATTACGCTGCTCAGTGAAAGGAATACCATGGATGGTGTGCACGATGAGGGGCACGCCGGCCCGGTGCGCGGCGTGCCGCCCCACGATGCCGGCCTCGGTCTCATGGGTATGGACGATATCGAAGCGTTCGGATCGCAGATAGCGATAAAGCTGCAACCCGGCTAGCGCCAGCGAGAGCGGTTGGAAATGGCGCATCAGGCTGAAGCGGTAGGTAGGGACGCCTAGCCCGCTCACCTTGGCCAGCTGCTCCGGGGAGAACTCGGCCCCGTAGCCCAAGGTGAAATCATATTTATCCCGCAAAGCGGCCAGCTCGGCCAGCGTTTTGGCCTCGGCGCCGCCGCGCAGCAGCCGGGTGATCAGGTGGAGGACCTTGGGTTTAGGCGTAGCCGAACTTTCCTGTCTGCAGATTTCCCTCAAACTCCTTGAGCGTGGAGGGGCCGGATATACTCTCAGATGAGGGACTCACCTCTTGGACCGTTGACCTTCCACGGCCGCGCCAGTCTGCTGCAAGCGCCGGGCCAACTCCATGAACATATTGATCGCCAGATCGGGATCGTCCTGGAGCAGACCGCGCAGCGCCCAACGGGTCAGGATCAGGCAGGTGGTGGGCTCAGTGGCCACCACGTCCGCGCCGCGCGAGGTGTCCTGGAGCACGGCCCCCTCGCCGAAATGGGCCCCTGGACCTAATTGGGCAATCGGTTGGCCGCCCTTGCGCACCTCAACTTTGCCCCGAACGATCAGGTAGAACCCTACGTTGCTCTCGTCGCCCTCGCTGAGTATGGGCGCGTCTGCCGGATAGTCGCGTCGCTTGGCCGAGTCCATGATCGAGCGTAGCTGAGCCGCGCTGTAGTGGGCGAAGAGCGGATTTTGCTTGAACAGGGACAAAAATTGAGCTTCGTCCATATGAGCCTCCTTGGACTGTCATTCTCGTCGCTCTAGTCGCTTCCGATTGTAGCCGATGCGCTCCGGCCGGCCAACTGGACCTCGGCGGGGCCTACCGGGAGCGCTTGCCTACTCACCCGGCTTCCAAGAGGCTTCATCCTCCAGCGGTTCGAAGTGGATGATAATGCTGGCCTGGCCTAGCGTTTGGCGGATCTCGGCCTCGGCCGCTTCGGAAAGATCGTGCGTCTGCTGCACCGTCCAGCGGCCAGGCACCAGTAGGTGCAGGTCGATGAACCGCTGCGGCCCCGACTTGCGGGTGCGCAACTGATGATAGGTCGCGCCGTCGCCGGTGTATTTGTCCAGGATGGTCTGAATCACCCGCAATTCCTCAGGGGGTAATGCTTTATCCATCAGGCCGCCCAGCGAGCGACGCACCAGTCCAACCCCGGAGACGACGATGTTGGCGGCTACCAGCAACGCGATCGCCGGATCGAGCCAGTAAGAGCCGGTGGCCCAGGCCGCCCCCAGGCCAACGATGACGCCCACTGAGGTCCAGACGTCGGTCAGCAGATGCCGGGCATCACCCTCGAGGGCGATCGAATCGTGCCGCTGGGCGGCACGCAACAGTACACGGGCGACCGTCCAGTTGATCAGCGAAGCCGAGAAGGTAATGCCCAATCCCCAACTGAGGTCGTGCAGCGGAGCCGGATGGAGCAGGCGTCCGATTGACTCGTAGGCGATGAAACCCGCGGCAGCCAGGATCATCGTCCCTTCGGTGCCGCTGGAAAGATACTCCGCCTTGTCATGGCCGTAGGTGTGCACCATATCGGCGGGATGCGCGGCGATCTGTAAGGCCAGCCAGGTGATGAGCGCCGCGCTCAAGTTGACCAACGATTCGGCGGCATCGGAGAAGAGGGCGATCGAGCCGGTGAGCAGATAGGCACCGAACTTGAGCAGCAAGGTGATCAACGCCGCGCCCAAGGGTAAGATCATGATCCCTCGCTTGGTTTGTAAATATTGACCGATCATGCTCACTTCACCTGGATTAAATTGATACCAGGGGCGACCGACCGGTTGCCCCTATGACCTGCTCTATCGCCCCCACCGCCTGATCCAGGCTGCGATTGATGACCAGATAGTCGAACTGGGCGGCGGCACGCAACTCGCGCCGGGCGGTTTGCAGCCTGAGCTCTAGTTGCTCCGGGCCTTCGCTCTGCCGCGCCTCCAGGCGGGTGCGCAGTATGGCCAACGAGGGTGGCAGCACGAAGATGAAGCTAAAGGGAACGGCCAGCCTGCCGCGACGCCGGCGCAACTGGGCGGCCCCCTGCACGTCAATGACCAGCAGCAGGTTGATCCCCCGGCGCAGCCGACGCTGGGCCTCGCGGCGCGGTGTGCCATAGTAATAACCGAAGAGCTGCGCCCACTCCAAAAAAGCGTTCTTTTTAATTAGCCGGAGAAACTCCGCTCGGTTGACAAAGTAATAATCACGACCCTCCCGCTCGCCGGGGCGCGGCGGACGGGTGGTATAAGAGATGGAGCGCTCGATTCTACTCCGGCCCCGCCCAGCGCTGTCTCCGGCCAACAGACGGTGGGCGATGGTGGTCTTGCCCACCCCGGAGGGACCAGAGAGCACCAGCAGTTGGCCGAACGAGCTCATGGCTCTGGCCGGATGAGCCCCTCAAGGTAGCGCGTGGCCAGCGTCTGGGCGCGCACTGCGGAGAGCAGCAGGTAGCCGGAGGTGGTCAAGACCACCGAGCGGTCCGGCAGCCCGCGGCTCAGGTCAACCAGCTTGTCGCTGTCCCGATAGGAGCCGATCAAGCGCTGGATAGGCTCGGAGTCCGCCCCGGCGATGAGCACGATCTGGGAGCAGGGCAGCCAACTCGCCCGCCCCAGTTTGAGCAATCGCCCCTGGTTATTCAATATTGCGCACCTGTTCCCGCAGTTGGTCAATCAGCGACTTAATGGTAATGGTGCGGCCGGCGATCTGGCCATCGCGGGCTTTGGCCCCGATGGTGTTAGCTTCCCGGTTCATCTCCTGAGCCAAAAAGTCCAGCGTGCGGCCGGTCGGCTCCGAGGAGTCCAAGGCCTGCAACGCGGCTTGCAAGTGGATGCGCAGGCGGGTCAGCTCCTCGGTGATGTCAGCCCGCTCGGCCAGCAACGCCGCTTCGGCCTCCAGGCGTCCCGGCTCCAGTGCCACTTGGCCAGCCAGCTCCTGCACCCGATCGCGCAGCTTCTGGGCATAGATCTTCAGCAATTGGGGCGCTTGGGCCTCGATAGCGGAGATTTCGTCCTGTAGTGACTGCAGGCAACCGGCCAACTCCCGGCCGAGCGCCGCCCCTTCGCGCTGCCGCTCCTGCCGGGCCACCGCCAGAGCCGCCTCCAGCGCCTCGGTCAGCGCCGGTTGCAAGGCTTCAGGATCGGGCAGCTCAGCGGGGCGCAGCACCCCTTCCAAACTGATCAGTTGGCTCAGCGAGGGGTGATCGGACAGCTCCAGCTCTTGGGCCAGCTGCTCCAGCACCTGGTAATAACCCTTGGCCAACTCCGTATCGCAGCTTATGCTGGCCCCTGCGCTGCGCTCGAAGCTGACGTTGACCTCCACCCGCCCGCGGGCGAAGCTGTGCTTGATCAGTTGGCGGCAGTACAACCCTAAACCCGGATAGCTTTCCAGACCGCGGATGCTCAGTTCCAAATAGCGATGGTTCAGCGTCTTGACCCAGACGGTGACCGAAGGGGTTACGGCCGCACTGCGCCCCTCGCCGTAGGCCGTCATGCTACTTAGCATCAGCCGATCGCGCTCCCGACGAAACTCCAATTGGCATCATAATTTACTATTATAATGAAAATTCCCGCAGCTCGGCAAACCACCCGGCCGGCGGAGCTGGGGAGAGGTGACCGAGGTGAGCTGCCGAGCTCTCCGGCCGGCCCTGGGGACCATACGCTTTTCCTGGCTTGAGAGAGCTATCTCGGTCGAGAATATCTCCATGCATGGCTGGCAAACTTTCCTACTGAGAATTGGGCTAAGCTTCCTGCTATTGCTCGCCGTCTGGGGAGCATCCGCCGCGCGAGCCCAGCAGTTCTCGGCCGGCTTTGCCGGTGAGCTGAGCTTCGTGCCGGCACCGCCCTTCTTCAACGGGGCCAATTTTGATCTATTACTAAGCGTTACCGTTGCTGGTGCTGCCTTCAACAGTGAGACCCAGTTCAGCCTCAGCGCGCTGAGCGCTCAGCTTTTTTCCATCCGGCTAACGCTGGGCGCCCTGCAGGTCCACGATCAACTCCTCTTCGCCCCGGCAATTAACTTCAAGCGCAACGAGCTGTTGGCGGCGTTAGAGATGGGAGGGGTGCGGCTGGCCACCGAGGTATTGCTGGCCGACCTGGGTCCGCCGGGCGCCCCGAACATCAACCCCGGCCTGATCATCGAGGTCGGGGGACGCTCGCAATTGGGGCTGGGCCTGCATAGCTTCACCGGCTTCGGCGTCACCCGGCTGGTCCAAGATCTCGATACGACTCTGCCCTGCGATCTCTCTGAATTGGCTTGTCTGGGCAGCTCGCACCCCGATGGGCAGCCGGACAAGCTGGTCTCAGCACCCTTCGTCTTCAGCGAGGAGGCGGTGCGCGCCGATCTGGCCTTCAGCGGCAGCTTCGGTCAGGTGACCCTGGCCGCCACCACCCTCTTCACCCTGGCGGGCTTCAACGGCGAACTGATCGAGGCTGATCTGAAGATCGAGCCACCCGGGGTGCGCTTCGCCGCGGTCAGCACCTTCGATTCCGGCTTCGCCCTCACTCGTGATACGATCTTATTCGAAGCCACGCTTGGACCTTTTGCCTGGCGGGGTCTGACTATCTTTAGCGGCGCGCCGATTGCCTTTGCCGAGCAGGATTTCAAGCTACGGCTAACTTTTGGGGGCTTTAGCGCCTTCTCAACGATAATATTTGCCCCAGTGGGCCTGAGCGAGTTGCGCTTGGGGCTAGGGGTCAAGCTCTGATTGACCGGTCTGGCGGGAGAGCTCTTCCGACTTGCGGGTGGCGGCCAGCACCGTGCGGATCAGCGTCACCCGGATGCCACCCTCTTCCAAGGCCATGATCCCGTCCATGGTGGTGCCGGCCGGGGTGGTGACGAAGTCTTTCAGCTTGGCCGGATGCTCGCCGGTCTCCAGCACCATCTTGGCCGCGCCCAGGAGCGATTGGGCGGCCAGAGTGGTGGCCAGCCGGCGCGAAAGTCCGGCCTTGACTCCTCCCTCGGCCAGGGCCTCGATGATGACATAGGCGTAGGCCGGACCTGAGCCCGACAGGCCGGTGACCGCGTCCATCAGCTCCTCTCGGTCGAGCAGAGCCACCCGCCCTACCGCCGCAAAGATCTGCTGGGCCAGGGTGAGCTGCTCTTGACTGACCCGCCGGCCGGGGCAGAGGACGGTCATGCCGGCCTGCACCAGGCAGGGCATATTGGGCATACCCCGGATGACAGAAATCTCTTGGCCCAACTGCTTTTCGACGTAGCCGGTCTGAATAGCCGCTGCGATGGTGATGAAGAGTTGCTCCGGGCGCACGGCCGGGCGGATCTCGGCCAGAATAGCTGGCATACGTTGGGGCTTGACCGCCAAAATAACCAGGTCGCTGGCTCTGACTGCCCCGGCATTGTCGCAGTCTACCGTGATACCGTAGCGCGCGCCGGCGGCCTGGGCGCTCTCGGGGTGGCCGGTGGTCCCCCGCAACTGCTCTGGTGCGATGACGCCCTGCTCCAGCAGCGCGCCGGCCAGCGTGCCGCCGATCTTGCCCAGCCCTAAGATGGCCAAACGTTGCTGATCTAGCATCTTGCCTCCTCATCCCAAACGGCTCTCATAATAGCGCAGCGCGCTCCCGCTCCCGCTCAGCAAAGTGTTTTAAGCTTCAGCTCTTCAGCCGCCAACCGCGACGAAACAGCCAGACCGAGCTGAGCACCAGCCCCACAGCTAACAGGGCGATCAATCCCAGCCCCAGCGCGACGTTGGTCTCGCTGCTGCCCAGCATACCGTAGCGAAAGCCGCCGGTGATATACGTAAAAGGATTAAGCCAGGTCAGTTGCTCAATCACCGGTACGCCACGAACCATCTTGAGCGAATAGAAAACACCACCTAGAAAGACCAACGGGTCGAGCAAGAAGGTGTTGACCGCGTTGACCCCATCCCAACCCTTGGTCCAGAGACCCACGATACAACCCAAGCTGGAAAAAGCGATCGCCGTCAGTATTAAGTACAGTCCGGTAAAGAGCGGGTGGGCCAGCGGCACCTGGGTGAAGAGGATCGCCGCGGCCAGGATGATCAAGGCCACCATTAGCCCCCGCAGCACCCCGGCGAGAATAATTGCCAGGGCCATTTGCGTGTAAGAGAGCGGTGAGGCTAGAAAATCAAAGATATTGCCTTGCCAGCGCGACTGAAAGACGCTGTAGGCCGGATTGTAGAAGCTGTTGATGATCGCGGCCATCATGATCAGGCCAGGCAGCGTAAACTCGATATATGATACGCCTTGAACGGTTCCCAGCCGTGAGCCCAGCGCCACCCCGAAGACGAAGATATAGAGAATGGTCGAGATGATCGGCGGGGCTATCGTGTCCAGCGGTTCCTTCAAATAGCGCATGATTTCGCGCTTAAAAAGCGTTAAAAAACCGATCATGGCTTTGAGCTCGTCCTCTGGGTCAGTTGCAAGAAGACATCTTCCAGCCGCGCTTTGCGGCTCCTGATCGCGTGCATCACCAGGCCGGCTTGGGCCAATTGTCCCAGGGCTGCTACCAGCGCCGGGTCGTCCAGCCGGCCGCGCAGCCGCAATTTCCCTTCGTCCAACTGATAGTCCAGGCCGTCCAGAGTGGCCTGAGGGGGGAGCCGGCTCAGCGGCTGATCGAACTGGACCTCCACCCAATCGGTCTGGGCACCGGCCACCAACTGTTCCGGCGCTCCTGTGGCCAACAGCCGGCCATGATCGAGGATAGCCACCCGCCGGCAGAGCGCTTCCGCCTCTTCCAGATAATGAGTAGTCAGCAAGATCGTCACCCCGCGCGTGTTCCATTCCCGCATCACCTGCCAGATCTGATGGCGTAGTGCCACGTCCGCCCCGGCGGTCGGCTCATCCAGGATGAGAATATCAGGGTGGTGGATCAATGCTTTAGCCACGATCAAGCGACGCTTCATCCCCCCGGAGAGCTCCTGAATCGCCGCCTGACGCTTATCCCAGAGCTCAAACTGGTTCAGAAGCTCATCGGCCCGCCGCCGGGCCTCGCGGGGCGGCACGCCAAAGTAACCGGCCTGATAGATCAGAATATCGCGCACCTTGAGAAACCAGCTGTCCAGCGTCTCCTCCTGGGGAGCGATGCCTACCAGTCGATGCACCCGGCGGTAGTCATGCACGGCGTCCAGCCCTTGGACCAGTACTCGGCCGGAGCTGGGTTTCACCAGGCCGGCGATGACGTTGATGCTGGTCGTCTTGCCCGCACCGTTGGGGCCGAGCAGGCCGAAGAACTCGCCGCGACGAATATCGAGGCTCAGATCGTGCACCGCCACGGTCTGGCGATAGACCTTGCGCAGATGTTGGAAAGAGATGGCTATCTGCTGGTCATTTGTCGCCAAAGCGCCCCTCGATCTCGGCGATAGAATCGCCGCCATATTTTTCAAGCAAGGCATCGGCCAGGGTGAAGGCCAATAGGTTCTCCCCGATGATCGAGGCCGCCGGCACCGCACAGACGTCCGAACGCTCCACGTGAGCCTTGACCGGCCTCTTGCTAATAATATCCACCGAATCCAGGGGCTGCATAAGCGTGGAGAGCGGCTTCATCGCCACCCGCACGCTCAAGAGCTCGCCGGTGCTCATCCCGCCTTCAATGCCGCCGGAGCGGCCCTCCCGGCGGTAGAACCCCCGTTGCTCATCATAATAGATCGCGTCGTGCGCCTCCGAGCCCCAGCGGGAGGCCGCCTCAAAGCCTGAGCCAATTCCTACCCCCTTCATCGCTTGGAGGCTCAGCATGGCCGCCGCGATGCGCGCGTCCAGCTTGCGGTCCCAATGAACATGGCTGCCCAGGCCCACCGGCAGCCCGGAGACCAGCAGCTCGAAGACCCCGCCGACGGTGTTTTTTTCGGCTTTGGCTTGGTCAATACGCGCGATCATCTCCCGCTCAGCCTGGGGGTCCAGACAGCGCACCGGCGAGCCGTCCGCCCGGCTCAGCAGCTCACTCAGGTTGGAGAAGTCTCTCGCGTTGGCCTGGCTCCGGATCTCATGAAGCTGGATCACGTGGGAGGCAATCTGGATGCCGAAATGCGCTAACATATGCCGAGGCAGCGCCCCCAATGCCACCCGCATGGTCGTCTCGCGCGCGGAGGCCCGCTCCAGCACGTTGCGAATATCGCTAAAGCCATACTTGAGCGCGCCGGCCAGGTCGGCATGGCCCGGCCGCGGGACGGTCACCGGCTGATAATCAGGCGGCTCCTGCCAAGGGTCCATCGCCCTCTGCCAGTTCTGCCAGTCGCGGTTCCATACCAGCAGGGCGATGGGACTGCCCAGCGTTTTACCGAAGCGAATGCCGGCGATGACCTCCGCTTGATCCTGCTCTATTCTCATCCGCCCGCCGCGGCCGTGGCCTCGCTGACGACGGGCCAATTGCCGATTGATTATTTCCGGCTGAACTACCAGACCGGCAGGCATGCCCTCCAAGATGCCCACCAGTCCGCGGCCGTGAGACTCGCCGGCCGTCAGATAGCGCAATCGTCTCATGCTTACTCCCTTCCTGGTTTTCCAGCATAACTAAGTAAATATTTCTGAAGCTCCTCCGCCCAAATATAAAACTCACCACGGGGCCGGCCGGTCCACAGGCATAGCGATTCTATCCCCTGGTAGATTAGCATCTCCAGGCCGGAGAGCGGTCGCGCTCCCGCCGCCTGTGCCTGGCGGAGCAGCCGCGTCCGGGGTGGCCGATAGACCAGATCATAGACTACCAGGCCCGGATGCAGCGGGGCCGCATCGCTCAAAGGCGACCGATCAACCGCCGGAGCCAGCCCCACCGAGGTGGCATTCACCAGCAGCTCCGCTTCGGCGATGGCCCGATTCAGGCGTGCCATATCAGCTAGCGCGCAGGTATAGATCGCCTGGAAGCCCGTATTAGCTGAGAGCTGCCAGGCCAGCTCCTCAGCCCGATTCAGCGTGCGATTGGCCAAGGTCAGCCGCCCGATGCCGCCACCGATGAGCGCGTAGACGACGGCGCGGGCCGCGCCACCTGCCCCCAGCACTATGGCCGAGCGCCCGGCCAACTTGACTACTTTGGCCTCTAGCGCACGCCGGAAGCCAAGCCCGTCGGTATTATAGCCGATGAGCTGCCCACCTTGCCGCACGATGGTGTTCACCGCCCCCAGCTGCCGGGCATCGGCGCTCAGGCCGTCCAGATAGGCCAGCACCCGTTCTTTGTGCGGAATGGTCACGTTCAGTCCGGCGAAGTCGCTCGCACGTGCCTGCTGCAAGAATGCTTGCAGTTCGGAGGAAGCCACCCGATAGGCCCGATACTCATAGCTGAGACCCAGCTTGGCTATTAAAAAACTGTGCAGCACCGGCGAGAGCGAATGGGCGATCGGATCGCCGATCACGCCCAGTTGCAGCCGCTGCTCGCCAGCTTCAGCCATCGCGCAGCGCCTCCAGTTGGCGATAGAAATTGGGGAAGGAGATGTCTGCCCACTCGGCTCCACTGATCACCGTCTCGCCAGTGGCAATCAGGCCGGCAATCGCGAAAGCCATGGCGATGCGATGGTCATTAAAGCTGGAGAGCCGTGCGCCTCGCAGGGGCTGGGGACCGGGGATGATCAGCCCATCGGGGCGCTCTTCGAGCTCGGCCCCCATCCGACGCAGGTTTTTCGCCACCGCTGCCAGACGGTCGGTCTCCTTGACCCGCAGCTCGGCGGCATCTTCAATCACCGTGGTGCCCTGGGCTTGGGTGGCGACCACGGCTAAGAGGGGCAGCTCATCTATCAACGCCGGAATGGCCGAGCCGGCTAGCTTGATCGCTTGCAAGGCCGGGACACCTTGCACCCGCAGGTCGGCCAGTGGCTCCCCGGCCGGCTCGCGCTCGCGGAGCAGTTCGATTTGAGCTCCCATGTGGCGCAAGGCGGTCAGAAAACCTGTCCGAGTGGGATTGACGCCGATATTGGCCAAGTGCAGATCGCTGCCGGGCAGCAGCGCTGCTGCGACAATGAAAAAGGCCGCCGAGGAGAGATCGCCGGGGATGGGCCAATCGCAGGCCGGCAGATCGTCGGCGAGCGGGCCGCTCAGGCTCAGGCAGTTATCTGAGATCTCCAGCGGCACGCCCAACCGTCGCAACATGCGCTCAGTGTGATCGCGCGTCGGCTGCGTCTCGATGATCTGAGTATGGCCCTGGGCGTAGAGACCGGCCAGCAGCAGGCAGCTCTTGAGCTGCGCCGAGGCGACTGGCAATTTGTAGGTGATCCCACGCAGCGGTCCGCCACTAATCCGCAAGGGTGGATGGCCGGCGCGGCTCTCGATCTGAGCTCCCATCTGGGCCAGCGGTCGGATGATCCGCTCCATGGGCCGCTGCCGCAGCGACTCATCGCCGCTGAGGCGGCTCTCGAAGGGCTGAGCAGCCAAGAGACCGGCCAGCAGGCGCATGGCCGTGCCGGAGTTGCCGGCATCCAGAGTGCCGGCCGGGGCGCGCAGTCCCTTCAGGCCGCGGCCCTCCACCAGCACTCGCCCGCCGGCTTGAGTGATGGCTACACCGAGCGCCCGCAGGCAGTTGGCAGTGCTGACCAGGTCGGCTCCCGGCGCCAGGCCGCTGATCTCGCTGCTGCCTCGAGCGATGGCGCTTAGCAGCAGAGCCCGATGCGAGATGGACTTGTCGCCGGGGACGGTCAGTGTGCCCATCAAGCGCCGAGCCGGCCGGATAGTGCGTTCCATGCTGACTCTCTAGTTAGGCGAAACGTCGGACAAAACTGGAGCCTCGAAGACCCGTCCGACCGCCCGACCTATCGTGGCCAGCTCAGAGGAGAGCTGAGCCAGTTGCTCGGGCAGCAGCGCCTGGGGGCCGTCGCTGAGCGCCTCATCGGGCCGATTATGGGTCTCGACGATCAGGCCGTCGGCTCCGGCGGCGATGGCCGCGCGGGCCAGGGGCAGGACACGCTCGCGCAGGCCGGCGGCGTGCGAGGGATCCACGATGACCGGCAGATGGCTCAGCCGCTTGACCACCGGGATGGCCCCCAGATCGAGCGTGAAGCGGTTGTAATCGGAAAAAGTGCGGATGCCACGCTCGCAGAGGATCACCTGGTAGTTGCCCTCGCTCAAGATATACTCGGCGGCCATCAGCCACTCGTCAATGGTCGCGGCCAGACCGCGCTTGAGCAGCACCGGCCGCTCGCTGCGTCCCACCGCGCGCAAGAGCGAGTAGTTCTGCATGTTGCGCGCCCCGATCTGGAAGATATCTGCATACTGGGCGACCAACTCGACCTGAGAGCTGTCCATCACTTCGGTGATGGTGAGCAGGCCGTAGGCGTCGGCGGCCTGGCGCAGCAACTTGAGGCCGTCCTCCCCTAGCCCCTGGAAGCTGTAGGGGCTGGTGCGAGGCTTGAAAGCCCCGCCGCGCAGGATCTTTCCGCCTTGGGCAGCGACCAGCTGGGCGATCGTCTCGATCTGCTCTTCGCTCTCGACCGAGCAGGGCCCGGCCATCAGCACCAGCTCCCGTCCGCCCAGGGAAACCCCGCCCAACCGGATCACCGTATCGTCCGGCTTGAACTCGCGGCTGGCCAACTTGTAGGGCTTGGTGATCTCGACGATCTCGCGCACGCCGGGCAGGATCTCCAGTTGACGCGCATTCAGCCCGCGCTTGTCGCCGATGGCCCCCAGGATGCTCTGGTTGACCCCGTCAATCCGATGCACCTGGAAGCCCAGCTCGATCAGCTTGTTACTGGCCGCTGCTATCTGTTCTTCCGCCGCTCCAACCTCCATGACGATGACCATCTTAAATCCTCCTTGGTTTGCCTACTGAAAAGAAGTAGCAATGCTCTTTGGACCACATACCAACAACGCTCTAGCGGCGAACGAGTAATTAAGCCCCCTGGGGGGGCCAAAAGGAAGGAAAGATAAACAAGGTGAGGAGGGGGTTATCTCGGAAGCAACCCGTCAGATCAACCGGTGTTTGGCACATGACTACCCCCCCCTTTATAGATTTGCACTATAGCACAGCAGGCGCTTTTCGTCAAGCTGTTGACAAACGGGCTCCACTCATGCTATATTATTGCGCAATTATGAAAGTGCGAAAGGATAGGGATAGAGAGCCAAAAAATGGGCAACTGAGTGGGCGGAAGCCTTCTTCACCCAACCTTCACTGCACTCCCACGGGACCTTCAAGGTCCAGCGCTAAGCTGGCGATCATCGGCTCGGCGGTGCGAAAGCAAACGAGAAAACCGCCGGATAGGAGAAAGAGGTGACGATGAAAAAAACAGGTTGGTTTTCAAAATTGTCCTCGTGGAACTTGACCCGCTTCTCAGTGGATCACCCCTGGGTCGTGTTGGCGCTCGTCGGGCTGGTCACCATCGCCTTTGGCCTGCAACTGCCGAACATGCGAACTGACACCGATCCCACCAACATGCTGCCGGCGAACTCCGAGGTGCGGGTGCAGAATGCCGAGGTCCGGGCTCGCTTTCAGCTACACAAGGATACCATCGTCTTGGGGATCGTCAATGATGGAGCGGATGGCATCTTTAATCCGGGCACGCTGCAAAAGATCGTCCGCATCAGCGATCAGATCCTAAGGCTGAAGGGCGTGTCCGCCCCCGACGTCACCGGTTTGAGCACCGTTGACTATCTCAGTGCCAAGGGCAACGATCTCAAGGTGCGAGTGCTGCTGCGCACCGCACCCACGACGCCGGAGGGGATCGCCGCGCTGAAGAAGAAGATCGCTGAGGTTCCATCCTATCAGGGGACGCTTATCTCACGCGATGGCCATACCACCGCGATCTATATTCCCCTCAAGAAGGGGACCAACGGCAAAGCGATCGCCGATCAGATCCGGGCCATCGTGGCTAAGGAGAAAGGCCCGGAACGTTTCTATCTCACCGGCGATCCCATCGCCCGCGACACCTTCGGGGCCGAGATGTTCAAACAGATGTTCATCTTCTCCCCCCTGGCCGGCCTGGTAATGTTCCTGTTCCTCTTCTTGATGTTCCGCAATCTTCCCTTGGTGCTCTCCATGATGGGCGCGGCAATCATCAGCATCATCTGGACGATGGGACTGCACGTCGGCTTGGGCTTCCCGGTGCACATCATGAGCTCGATGATCCCGGTCTTCCTCATCGCCCTGGCCACCGATAGCGTGCACATCTTCAACGAGTTCTACTTTCGCTACCGGAAGAGGGGCGACAAACGTCAGGCCATCATCGAGACGATGCAGGTCGTGGGGCGCCCGGTGCGCTATACGGCGCTGGCTGCCGCCGTGGGTTTTGGAGCATTGGCCATCGAAGGGCTGCTGGCCCTCTACGCGGGGCAATACCTGCCCCTGCGCGGGGCGATCGTCCCGGTGATGGTCTTTGGGGCCTTCATGGCCTTTGGGGTCTTGGCCATCCGCGTGCTCAGCTTCAGCTTCATCCCGGCCGTGTTGTCCTTGGTGAACGAGAAAGCGCTGCTCAAGCGAACTGCCGGCGAGGATCTGGCAGAAAACCGCGTAAGTCGCTGGCTGGGCAAGCTGGGACGCTTCAGCGTGCGGCGCTGGGCGGGGATCCTGACCGTCGGCCTGATCGCCCTGGTCATCGCCAGCGTGGGCGTGAGCCAGATCCATGTGAACAACAACCTCATCTCCTGGTTCAAGCCGGGCTCGCCGATCCGCACCGCCGATCGGGTGCTCAACGCGCGCCTGGCCGGCACGGCCCCGGCCTACCTGATACTCAACATGCCCACAAAGAACGCTATCAAACAGCCGGAGACGCTGCGCTACCTCCAGGCACTGCAACGCGATCTGGAACGGCTGCCGGCCGTGGGCAAGAGCTTCTCCATCGTTAACTACCTCACTCGCATCAATCGGGTGATGCACGCCGATGATCCTAAATACCAGACCATTCCTGATAATTCCCGCCTCATCGCTCAGTATCTACTGCTCTTCAGCATGGCGGCTCAGCCCCATGATCTCAAGAACGTGGTTGACTTCTCCTATCAACGGGCGAACATCTGGCTATGGCTCAGAAGCTGGGACGCCGCAGCGATGCGGAGTGTGATCACGGAAGCCCGACGCTTCGCGGCCACGCATCCCCTGCCGGGTGCCAGCTTGCAGCCGGCCGGCACCTCCTACTTCAACCTGGTCTGGAACGATGAGGTGCTCTACGGGATGCTGGAGGGCTTTGCCCTGGCCTCACTGCTGATATTGTTCATCCTGGCGCTGGACTTCCGTTCCTGGCGCTGGGGCTTGGTGGCCTTCATCCCGCTCTTGGCCACGGTGGTGCTGATCTATGGCTTCGTCGGCTGGCGCAAGATCGATTTCGACATGCCGATAGCCGTCCTCTCCACGCTCTCGCTGGGCATGTCGGTGGACTTTGCAATCCATTTCACCACCCGCCTGCGGCAGCGCTACGCGGAGCGGCCAAACCTGACCGAGGCGCTCGTCTGGACGGTCACCCGTCCGGGCAAGGGGGTCCTGCGCAACGCGGTTCTCTTTGCGGCCAGCTTTGCCGTGATGCTGGCCTCCTCGCTCACCCCTTATGTGACCGTGGGGACCTTCGTCATGGCCATCATGCTCATCAGCGCCGGGGTGACCTTGGTCGTCCTGCCCGCGCTGGTCTACGCCCTGCGAGGCTGGTTGCCGGGGCTGGGGGCTGAAACCGTTGTGGAGTCGGCGTCAGAATATGCACTCAATCAAACCAATCAGGAGGTAGATCGACGTGAAAGTTAAGTTCAAGTTAGTCGCGTTGTCCTTAGTGGCGCTGCTCAGCGCCTACGGACTCTCTGGAGGGCTCCCGGCTCAGGCCCAGGGGCCCACGGCCGACCAGATCATGCAGCAGGTCGAGAGCCGCTTTCAGGGGAACGATTTCGTCGCCCCGCAGGTAACGCTCACCACCACCAATGCCCAAGGGGAGAAGCAGACGCTGCAGATCAGCCTCAAGGCGCTTCTCTACGACAAGAAGGACGTGAAGTACAAGGTCCTGCTCAAGGTGCTTCAGCCAGTGGACTCCAAGGGCACAGCCTTCCTAGCCATTGAGCGAGTCTATCCACAGCCGAACGACGAGTGGCTCTTCCTTCCGGCGCTGGGCCAGGTGAAGAAGCTGGACCCGGAGAACGCCCGCAACTCACTCTTCGGCAGTGTCTTCAATTTCGAGGACGTCACCGGTCGGCCGGCGGCCGCCGACACGCACAAACTCCTGCGCACCGAGACGGTGGACGGGCGCCCAACCTGGGTCGTCGAGAGCATCCCCAAGGAACCCAACACGGTGGAGTTCGGTCGCCGGGTGACCTGGGTCGATCAGGAGAGCCTGATCATCCTCAAAGAGGAGCTCTATGACCATCAGGGCGCGCTGCTGCGCACCGGTCAACTGCTCAAGCAGGAGAAGCTCGACGGCATCTGGACGATGATCAAAGCTGAAGTGAAGAACGTGCAGACCGGTGAGGAGAGCACCTTCGATTTCGGCCAGGTGCAGCACAACGTCGGCCTGGCTGAGAGCCTCTTCGATCCGGCGAATCTGGGCAAGTGAGAAGGCAGTTTAACTTCACCGAGAGGTGCAGAGGAGGGTGGGCCGGGTGCCTGCCCTCCTCCCCCTCGATCGGTCGCTTTAAGAAAGGAGCAAGACGATGTCATTGGAACGCTGGTTGCGCTTAGTCGCGGGGTCGTTCGTGCTGATCAGTCTGGCGCTGGCGGAGTGGGTCTCACCTTACTGGCTGATCTTCACCGCTCTGGTCGGTCTGAACCTGCTCCAGTCAGCCTTTACCAATTGGTGTCCGGTGATGGCCCTGTTGCGCAGACTGGGAAGGACAGAGGAGGGTGACGAAGAGCCAAGTATCTGCAGGAAGGAGAAGGCCAATGTCTCAGGAACAACTTAGCGATAGGTCTTACGAGTTGCATGCGGCCATCTGCAAGTTGCTGAGCCATCCCAAACGGCTGAAAATCCTCGATCTGTTGGCGCAAGGAGAACAGACCGTCGAAGAACTGACGCAGGCGCTCCGTCTGCCCAAGGCGAATATCTCCCAGCACTTGGCGCTGCTGCGCCAGGGTAACCTGGTCGTGGCCCGCAAACGAGGAGTCCACGTCCTCTACCGGTTGGCCAATCCCAAGATCCTGCAAGCTTTCGGGCTGATGCAAGAGCTGGTCCTCGATCAACTGGCGGCGATGGACGAGCTAGCCCAGGTGATCCGGGCGGCGCGACGAAGCGATGCGGTGGAGGAGCTGACCCTGGCCGAGTTGGTGGCGCGCGCTCGGGAGGGGGAGGTGCTCCTCTTGGACGTGCGCTCCCCTGAAGAGTACGAGAAAGGCCACATTCCGGGGGCGCTCTCGCTCCCTCTGGAGGAGATCGACCGACGCTGGAAGGAGCTTCCCCGGGACCAGGAATTGGTAGCTTACTGCCGCGGACCTTACTGCATACTGTCGGATCGGGCCATTCAGAAGCTACGAGAGCATGAGATCAAGGTGAGGAAATTGAGCGTCGGGTATCCCGAGTGGAAGCAGGCCGGCTTCCCCGTGGAGAAGGAAGGTCTCCCTTAGAAAGTACTATGGAGGTGAGTCAATGTGGCAATAGATCTGATCATCTTCGTACATATCTTGAGCGTCGTCTTCATGTCGGCTCCGCTGTACAACCTGATCATCGTCAACGAACGGGCACAGTTTGGCCCGATGAGCTACAAGATCGACCGCTACTTGGAGAATTTGATCAAAGGAAGTTCCATTCGCTGCTACGTTTACCAGCTCACCGCCCTGGTGACAGGGCTCTTGCTGGTTTACTTATCCGGTTTGGGGCTCGCCTCCATTGTTACCAATTGGGTGTTAGCGGCGAAGACCGGTCTGCTCCTGCTATTGATGGGGTTGCTTTCTTACGTCCACTTTGGGATACAGCCCCAGATCGAGAAGTTGTTGGCCCCGGTGAGCGAAGACCCTATTCCTGGAGAGGTTGTGGCGGCGATCAAACCCCTACGGATCCAGAGAAAGCGGCTGGCAGCAGGATGTCTCTTCCTGGTGGTCACGATCATTATCTTAGGACTTCAGGTCTTCACCCGCTTCAATCCGATCTTGACCTTAGCCCTCATAGTGTCGGCCGCGCTCTTCTCCTGGCGGGTTTACCGGAAGCCCATTCGGTATGGGTGGGTATAGCCTGGCAGAATAAGATAAGGATGGGATCCAGCAGATCGAAGCCTGTCATCTGATGAAAGAGGTGACTATGGTGCTGCTGGCTCAAAGCCGGGAGCTGAGCAGTGTGCTAGAGGAGCGAGCGTATCCGTCTTTGCGACTATCTTAAGAGCGAACAACTCGGTACTGAGGACTAAAGTGGTTCATCATCAGGCAAGGCTTCGATGAGTTGATCCACCCACTCGCTTAAGGAGGCAGAGTGCTCCTTCAGATGAGCCAAGGAGCCGAAGAAAGCCGTCTCGAGTTGGTCTCGCCGGGGGCTCTCCGCTTCAGGCATCTGTCTGAGCTGAGCCACCAGCTGGATGAACCGCGCGCATTCCTCCACTAATTCGTCAATATAGCGTTCGAGACCCTCATCTCCCATCTGCAGGGTTGCCCCAACGGGCTGGGTTGCCTTGGTCATGTTGCTGTTGCCCGCACGATCTGGGCGAATTCTTGTGGATCGAGCGAGGCCCCGCCCACCAGCGCCCCATCAATGTCGGGCTGCGCCAGGAGAACGGCCGCATTGCCCGGCTTGACGCTGCCCCCATATTGCACTCGCAACGCCTGGGCCGCTCGCCCGCCGTAGCGCGCGGCGATCTGTCCTCGAATGAAGCGGGCACCCGCCTGGGCATCCTGCGGCGAGGCCGTCCGACCGGTGCCAATGGCCCAGATCGGCTCATAGGCGATGACCAGCCGCCCGATCTGCTCAGCCGAGAGCCCCTCCAGATCGGTGTCGAGCTGACGTGCTAATATCTGCTCCGTCTCACCTGCTTCCCTTTGATCAAGGTTCTCACCCACACACAGGATCGAGATCAGCTCATGAGCGTAGGCGCTCTGGAGCTTCCGATTGATCAGCGCATCGCCCTCACCAAACTGCGCCCGGCGCTCCGAATGACCTAAAATAACGTACTCGCAGCCCAGCTCGCAAAGCATCGGGGGAGAAATCTCTCCGGTGTAAGCTCCCTGCTCAGCATAGTGCATGTTCTGTGCAGCCAGCCGGATCTGGCTCCCGCGCAGCGCCTCTTGCGTGGCCGCCAGCGCCGTAAAGGGTGGGGCGAGCACAATCTCTGTGCTTTTGACGCCTCGAACCAGCGGTCTGAAGCGCTCGACGAAGTTCTGCGCTTGAGCCAGCGTCTGATGCATCTTCCAGTTGGCGGCGACGATCGGAACCCTCACAAATTCATTGTAGCAGCTCACCCGCTCCTTACCAATTCGGCCTGCAATTTACTACGGTTGGTTGACAAACTTCGGCTCGCTGTGTCATGCTTGAAAGAATGAATGTACTTTACCAACAGAACCGAGGAGTGAAACAATGGAGAAATTCGATGAGCTCAAGGCACGACTGGCCGAGATCAGCGATCTAGTGCGTGCCGCCGCCGTGCTCGGCTGGGACCAGCAGACCTACATGCCTCCCGGCGGCACGGCCGCCCGCTCCGAGCAGTTGGCTACCCTGAGCAAGCTGGCCCACCAGCACTTCATCTCCGATGAGATTGGAGACTTATTGGAGGCGTCCGCCCAAGAGACGGAGGGCATGGACTACGGCTCCGACGAGGCCAGCCTGGTGCGCGTCACCCGGCGCGATTATCAGAAGGCGCGTCGGGTTCCCTCCGAGCTGGTGGCCGAGCTGGCCCGGGTGACGACCCTGGCGACCGAGACCTGGACCCAGGCACGGGCCCAGGCAAACTTCTCGCTCTTTGCGCCACATCTGGAGCGGATCGTCGCACTGGAGATCCGGCTAGCCGAAGCGCTGGGATACGACGAGCGGATCTACGATGCCCTGCTCGAGCAGTACGAGCCGGAGATGAAGACGGCCCAAGTTGAGGCAATCTTCGCCGAGATCAAACCCCAGCTCGTCCAGTTGGCCCGCGAGATCGCCGAGCACCAGGATCGAGTGGACGACGCGGTGCTGCATCGCTCCTATGACGAGCAGGCCCAATGGGATTTTGGCGTCGAAATCATCAAATCCTTCGGCTTCGACTTCCAGCGCGGTAGGCAGGACCGCTCGGCACATCCCTTTACCACCGGCTTCTCGCCGGATGACGTGCGGATCACCACCCGCTTTGAAAGCGATTTTCTCTCTCCGGCGCTCTTCGGCACCTTCCACGAGTGCGGCCATGCGCTCTATGAGCAGGGGGTCAGCCCGGCGCTGGCCCGCACCCCGCTGGACGGTGGCACCTCGTTGGGGCTTCACGAATCCCAGTCGCGCCTTTGGGAGAACTTGGTCGGGCGCAGTCGCGGCTTCTGGACTTTTTTCTACCCCCGCTTGCAGGAACGCTTCCCCCGGCAGTTGGCCGATACTGACCTGGAGAGTTTTTATAAGGCCGTCAACCGGGTCCAACCCTCGCTGATCCGCGTCGAGGCCGATGAGGTGACCTACAATTTGCACATCATGCTGCGTTTTGACCTAGAGAATGCCTTATTGGAAGGCAAGCTCAGGGTCAAAGAGTTGCCGCAGGCCTGGAACGCCAAGGTGGAGGAATATCTGGGACTGACTCCGCCGGACGACACCCAAGGTGTCCTGCAGGACATCCACTGGTCCGGCGGTATGCTGGGCTACTTCCCCACCTACGCGCTGGGCAACCTGATCTCGGTGCAACTCTGGGAGCGCATTCGCCAGGACATCTCTGATTTGCCGGCTCAGATCGAGTCGGGTCACTTCGAAGCGCTGCGGGCCTGGTTGAGAGAGAAAGTTCACCAGCATGGACGCAAATTCACGCCCGTCGAGCTGCTCCAACGGGTTAGCGGCAGCGCGCTGCAGGCCGAACCGTACCTGACCTACATCCAGTCGAAGTTTTCCGACATCTATGACTTGTGAGCGGAGCCGGGTGAATTGCGTGCGTCGCCGCGATGGCTCATAATAAACTTGATCATGGCCTAGAGGGGCGCAACTCCAGGAATGCCTAGACCGAAAAGCCGCAGGCAATGGCTGGCCCAAGGGCTCAGCGTGCTGATCATATTGGTCGGTCTCTTGTCCGAGGACGGCGAGGTGCGTCAAGCGTTTTTGTCCTATATCTCAGGAGGAGGCGGTGCTGTGGCCACACTGATTATCGTCGTTGCACTGGTCGTGCTTTTCGCGATGAGTGCTGTCCGCGTGGTGCGTGAGTATGAACGAGGGGTGATCTTCCGGCTGGGGCGGCTGATCGGAGCCAAGGGGCCGGGGCTGTTCTTCCTGATCCCCATCGTGGATAAAATGGTCAAGGTCAGCCTGCGGGTAATCACCATGGATATTCCACCCCAAGAGGTGATCACCAAGGACAACGTGACCTGCCAAGTCAACGCGGTGCTCTTCTTCCGGGTGGTTGATCCCAACAAGGCGGTCAACGAGGTGGAGAACTTCCTGCTGGCCACCAACCAGATCGCCCAGACCACCCTGCGCTCGGTGTTGGGTCAGGTCGAGCTGGATGAGCTGTTGGCCGAGCGAGAGAAGCTCAACAAGCAACTGCAAGCGATCATAGACGAGCATACCGATCCCTGGGGGATCAAGGTGCGGGCGGTGGAGATCAAAGACGTGCGGCTGCCGCAAGATATGCAGCGCACCATCGGTCGTCAGGCCGAGGCGGAGCGCGAGCGGCGCTCCAAGGTGATCAACGCCGAGGGCGAGCTGCAAGCGGCCGAAAAGCTGCAGCAGGCGGCGCTTATCCTGCAGAAGCAACCGGCCGCAATCCAACTACGCTATCTGCAGACGCTGCTGGACATCTCCTCGGACCGCTCTTCGACGATCGTCTTCCCGCTGCCGATCGACCTGCTCTCCGCTTGGGTAAAGGGCAGCGATCATGAGGCCAAGGCAGCCGATTGATGAGCGAAGCTGAGCCAGCGTATAAGCCCTACAAGATCAAGGCGGTAGAGCCGATTCGTCTGCTCCCGCGCGCCGAGCGCGAGCGGGCCATCCACGCGGCCGGCTACAATGTCTTTCGGCTGGCCGCCCAAGACGTTTATATAGACCTCTTGACCGACTCCGGCACTGGGGCGATGAGCCAGGCGCAGTGGTCGGCGCTGCTCTCCGGGGATGAGTCCTACGCCGGCAGCCGCAGCTACGCCCGCTTCCGGCAGACGGTGGCGGATATCACCGGCTACACCTACTTCCTACCCACCCATCAGGGGCGGGCAGCGGAGAACATCCTCTTTTCGACTTTGGTCAAGCCCGGCGACTGGGTGCCCAACAACATGCACTTCGACACCACCCGCGCCCATGTGCTGCACAACGGCGGCCGGCCGCTCGACCTGGTCATCGAGGCCGCCTATGATCCGGAAGCACAACTGCCCTTCAAGGGCGAGCTAGATATAGCCAAACTGGAGCGTCTGATCGCCGAGCACGGTCCGGAGCGGATTCCACTGGTGATGCTGACGCTCACCAACAACAGCGGCGGCGGCCAGCCGGTCTCGCTGAGCAACATCCGCGCCGTCAGCGAGCTGGCCCATCGCTATGAGATCCCGCTCTTCCTGGATGCGGCGCGCTTCGCGGAGAACGCCTACTTCATCAAGGAGCGCGAGCCGGGCTATGCGGACAAATCCCCTCTGGAGATCGCGCGCGCCTGCTTTGCCCTGGCCGATGGCTGCACCATGAGCGCCAAGAAGGACGGCATCGTCAATATCGGCGGCTTCCTGGCCATGAACGATCCCCAGCTCTATCAACGGGCCTCGGAAGCACTGATCCTGATGGAGGGGTTTCCCACCTATGGGGGGCTGGCCGGTCGCGATCTGGACGCCATGGCGGTGGGACTGCGCGAGGCGCTGGACGAAGCCTATCTGCGCGATCGCATTGGCCAGGTGCGCTATCTGGCCCAAGGGCTCAAGGCCGCCGGGGTGCCGCTCATCGAACCGATCGGCGGCCATGCGGTCTATATAGATGCCAAGCGTTTTTTCGTCCATCTGCCCCAGAGCGCCTTTCCAGCGCAGGCGCTGGTGGTCGAGCTCTATCTGGAGGGTGGAGTGCGGGCGGTCGAGGTCGGCTCGGTGATGTTTGCCCATCCCGAAGAAGAGAGTGGCAAGATGGTTTATCCTCGTTTGGAGATGACCCGCCTGGCGCTGCCCCGGCGGGTCTACACCCGGGAGCATCTGGATGCCGTCATCGCCGCCGGCGCGGCCATTCGGGCGCGCAGTGAGCAGGTGAGCGGCTTCAAGCTGATCGAAGGGTCAGGGCCACTGCGCCATTTTACCGCGCGCTTCGAGCCACTATAAACTTAGAGTGGACGCAGATGATAGGCGAGAAAACGCTCGATCATCGTCTGAGCTTGGGCCACCAGCTGGGCAGGTAACTTCAAGCGCTCCAACTTGTCAAAGGGCAGGAGGAGCGCCATCTGTAATCCCTTGGCCTCGCCCGGCGCCAGCGGTGTGCCCTGGGGCGGGCGGCCTTGGCACTCGGGGCCGATGACCCCGCCGCGTGCCACCGAGAAGTGGATCGGCCTATTCAGGGGCGCTCCGCAGCCGGCACAACGGTCCAGCCGCGGGGCTACCCCCAGCACGCGGGCCAGCTTCAGCTTGAAGGCCAGCTCACCGCGCGCCAAGCTGCCGGCCGGGAGCGGCTGACCGTCCAAGTAGGCCAATAATTCGGCGCAAAGCTCAAAGCTGGCCCGGTCGCCCCCGCCCTCTGGCAACAGCTTCAGCAGCAGACGTGCGGCGCGAAAGGCCAGTTGTAAATGCTCATAGTTGCGCTTTAATTTGGGATAGCTCTGGAGCAGATCGGCCTGGCTGAGCAGCTTGAGCTGCCGCCGGTCATAGTAGACCAATTCGCTCAGGCTGAGCAGGCCAAGCGCGGCGCTGAAGCGGCTGCGCCCGCCGCGCGCCCCCTTGGCCAAAAAGGAGAGCCGTCCCGCCTCGCGGGTGAGTGCCGTGACGATCAGGTCGCTCTCCTTTAGCTTGATCGTCTTCAAGATCAGCGCGGTGGCCTTAGCCAACTCAGCCATGATCAAACCCGCCCCGCTCTCTTTTAGGAGCGGGCCTTGACTCCCTCCAATATCAGCCGCATTAGTTCACGAAAGATCTCTGGGGGCAGCTCATCCAGATCTTCCCAGACCAACCACTTGAGACCGGCAAAGTGGCCCAGGCCCATCAGGCAGTAGGCCAGCGGCTCCGGCTCAGCTCGGCGCAATTGGCCCGCCTCCATCGCCCGGCGCAGCCCCTTGACATAGCCGGCGGCGATGCGGCGATAATAACCCTGACCGGCCTCCTCGTCTACAAACTCCGCCTCGCGCACGATGCGATAGGCTGCGCGGTGGCGCCGGATGAAGTGAAAGAAGCTGTCGAAGCCCGCGCATTCTATCTCGGCGCGCCGGCTCAGTCCGGCGGTGGCCTGGCGGATCTCTCGAATGAGCTTGCGATTGATCTCGCGGACCAGTTGAGCAAAGATAGCTACTTTGCTGGGGAAATAGAGGTAGAAGGTCCCTTGGGCCACTCCGGCGTTGCGGGTGATCTCTGCCACGGAGGTCGCGGCAAAACCCCGCTCGCCAAATAGTGATTCGGCGGCGCCGAGCAGGATTTGGCGGGTACCGAGCGGCCGGTTGGTGCTGAGCTTTTCCGGGACGGTGCGGGGGCGCACCGTCAAGCGTTCCGGCGGCTCGGGCTGAGCGGCCAGCCCCTGGGTGATCAGTCCGATGCTGGTCTGCACCACCGTGCGCCGCAGCGCCTGGGGTTCCCAGATGAGCCAGCGGGTGGCCAGAAATTCTTGCAGTCCCAGCAGGGCATAGGCCACCGCTTGCGGTTGCTGCACGCGCAGTTCGCCCCGCTTGGCTCCCTCTGCGAGCACCTGCATATAGCACTCGGCCAGTTGGCGATAGAAGCTTCGCGGCACCTGCATTTGCACGAACTCCGCTTCGCGGAAGAGCTGGTAGAGGGTGGTGTTCTCCGCGACGCAAGTTAGAAAGGCCTGGTGGGTGGCCAGCAGCTTGGCCAGGGAGCCGGACTGGCCAGAGATGGCACGCTCGCTGGCCAGAATGAGCCGCCGCTGCAAGATGGCGACCAGTTGGAGAAAGATCCCTTCTTTATCGAGAAAATACTGATAAAAGGTGCCGTTGGCCACCCGTGCGGCGCGACAGATGGCCGCCACCGAGCTTTGCTGATAGCCGTGGTGGCGGAAGGTCTGCTGGGCACCTTGCAGCAAGCGGCGGTAGGTGGCCCGGCCTTTGCGGGTGACCGGCGCGCGCTGGGCGAGCCCAGGGGCTGCTGAGTAGAACTGATCGTTCTTCATGGCGTGCTCCTACCGCGTCACGATAGGGCAAGAGGCTACGCCGGTCAAGGGAGAGCTTGTCCGGGGTAGGGCGCTCGGGGGGGGGTCCGCTCACTGTAGGTCCCTGCGATTGAAGGCTCAGGCCGGGTGGAGTAGACTACAACCAACTCGATCGCTGGGAGGGTATGATGAGCACTCTTAAAGCGCCGCCGGAGTTGAGCTATGAAGAATTCCTCGCCTGGTGCGATGAGGACACCTGGGCCGAATGGGTCGATGGGGAGGTCGTGATGGTCTCACCTGCATCTAATCGTCATCAGGGCATTGCCGGCTTTTTAGCCAGCATATTAGGCCTCTATGTCCAAGCGCACGATTCGGGAACCGTGTTGACTGCGCCCTTTCAGATGCGCCTGGCTGAGCTGCGCCGCGGCCGCGAGCCCGACCTGCTCTTCATCGCCAAAGCCCGCCGGCACCTGCTCAAGAAAACCTATCTGGACGGGCCGGCCGACCTGGTTATTGAAACCATCTCCCCGGAGAGCCGCCTGCGCGATCGCGGGGAGAGGCGGGCCGAGTACGAGGCCGCCGGGGTGCGCGAGTACTGGTTATTGGACCCGGAGCGCCAGGAGGCCGACTTCCATCATCTGGACAAGCACGGTCGCTATCGACTGATCGAGCTTGATCCTCTAGGAATCTATCGCTCCCAGGTGTTGCCCGGCTTCTGGCTCAAGCCTGACTGGCTATGGCAGGAACCTCTGCCTGCGGCCCTGCCGATCTTGGCCGAGATCGCCGGGGTATATCCCCAACTGGCCCAGCAGTTCGAGCGGGCGCTGGGAGGAGCTCGGCGGTGATGGCTCAGCCGAGTGCAGCGATGGGCAAGGACTCACAACGAAGCTCCATCCTGACCTTACATTATCCGCCGAAGACCAGCATTATTTGTATGACCGGCATGCCCAGACTGGTCAGTGGTCCCCCGACGACCGACTGCCCGCCGGAGAGCTGCCAACCGGAGAAGCTGACGCTGAACCAGTAGCCCAGCGTGACCCGCAGCCCGGCGAAATCCAACAGTTTGTATTCAGCGCTCAAGTAGGGCTGAGCGAAGAGAAACGAGCGCTTGAGCTGCACACTATTGGGGTGTGCCGTCACCTGCGCAAAGTCCCCCGAGACGCTGCGGAACAGTTGCAGCTCGAACGAGCCACGCCCCAGCAACACTCCTATTGCAGCGGCCAGTTGCCGCTGGGTCCCGATCAGCCTCTCCAAGGTGACTCCGCCGTAGTCCAAGGAAAAGCGGGCCTTATCGAACTCCGAGCTATTCTCCACCGGCGTTGTCCAACTGGCGCCCACGCCCAGGCCACCCATGCGCAGCGTTGCGTTGCCGCCGAACCCGCCGCCGCCGCGCAAGAGAAAGACCCCGTTATTCCCCAAATCAGGCCGGAAATGTACGCCCGGCACACTGTGCTCCAGACCGGAGAGGTCGAGCAGGGCACCGACGAAGAGCGGTCCACCACCTCCCAAGAAGGGCCCGGTGTTGGCCGGACTGCTCAGCTTGACGGAGAAACTCTGCACCCCTTGAGCCCAACCCACTGTAGCCACTCCCCCCAACAGCGCCAGTATAAGCGCCCCAGTCAAAACCCAACGCCGTAGTTTACCACCCATAGCTGTACCTCCTTACTCATTTAGTAGTACCTGGCAGTTTAGCACAAGCGCCCTCTCTGAGGGAAATTTGCCTTGGCTGTCATTGCCGGACGTTTGACAATGCCGCGCCGACTGATTATGCTGACGCTAGAAGCAAAGGGGAGCTCGGATGGACCGGGCTGAGAGGAGACCTAACGGTCTCGACCCTTCGAACCTGATCCGGGTAATGCTGGCGTAGGGACGAGGGACGACGTACCTTCTCCTCAGCAGACCCCCTAATACAAAATCGAGGAGATGTTGCTCATGTTGCAACGCACACTGGCCGCAGCACTCGCTCTGGCGCTGGGGCTCTCGCTGCTCGGCGGCTGGGTCGGCCCCGCGGCGCCGGCTCAAGCTCAAAAAACTCAGGACACGCTGGTAGTCTACACCTACAGCAGCTTCGTCTCCTACGGGGCGGCTCAGGCGGTCGCCCAAGCCTTCAAGGCCCAGACCGGTGCCCAGGTCCGGTTCGTGGCCACCGGGGACAGCCGCATCATGCTGGCCAAGCTGATCACCGAACGTGATGTCACCGGCCACCCACCCGCCGATGCCTTCATCGGCGTCGAGGTTAATGACCTAGGAACCGCCGAAAAACACGATGTCTTTGTGCCCTTGAGCGCCAAGGACATCCCCAATCTGGCCGACGTCCCTCCGGAAATCCAGTTCGATCCGACCGGCAAACTTATCCCCTACGAGCATGGGTTCATTACCCTGGTCTACGATAGCCGCAAGCTGAGCGCCGCCCAGGTGCCTCATACCTTCAAGGAGCTGCTCGATCCCAAGTTTCGCAAGCAGCTCATCCTCGAGGACCCCCGCACCTCCAGCCCGGGCTTGTCCTTCTTGCTCTGGACCATCGCCCAATTCGGCGACCCCAGCTATCTCGATTATTGGAAGCAGTTGATGCCCAATATCCTGACCATCACCCAGAGCTGGGATGCGGCCTTCGATCTCTTCTCCAAGGGCGAGGCGCCGCTGATGGTCAGCTTCTCTACCGATCACGCCTACGACGTCATCGTCAACAAGAGCGACCGCATCCGGGTGCTGACCCTGAACGGCGAGGGCTATCGCACGATCTTCGGCATGGGCGTGGTCAAGGGGGCTACGCATCCCCAGTTGGCCAAGGAGTTGCTCAATATCGTGCTCTCACCTGAGGTGCAAAGCCAACTGCCCGAGACCGAGTGGATGTTTCCGGCCAACCTCAACGCGACGGCCCGGCCGATCTGGTGGCAGAACGCCGTAGTGCCCAGCCGGCCGGTCGAGCTGCCCGCGGCACAGGTCTCGGCCAATCTGAAGCGTTGGATCGCTCAATGGGTCAAGACGGTTCTCGGCAGCTAACACCCCTGCTACGAAGGGCAGGCAGGGTGACACTGATCGCCCTGCCGCTGCTTTTCCTGGGCCTCTTTTTCTATTATCCCCTGGCCGGACTGGTCCAGTCTGGCCTCTCCAGCAATACCGGCTTCACCCTGGAGCGGCTGACCCGGATATTCTCCGATAGCTACTTGCGCCACGTGCTGCTCTTCACCGTCGAGGAGGCGTTGCTCAGCACCTTGGCCTCGGTGGCGCTGGGTTTGCCCTTGGCCTACCTGCTTACCGCCTATGACTTCCCCGGCAAGCGCTGGATCAAATCCTTGACCATCGTGCCCTTCGCCCTGCCGGCTATCACCGTAGCCTTGGGCTTTATTCTGGTCTTTGGCAACAACGGCGCGCTCAATCGCGGGCTGATGGCCCTCTTTCACCTCTCAAGCCCACCCTTGGCAATTCTCTATTCGCTGCAAGGCATCGTCTTGGCCCATGCCTTCTATAATGCGCCGATAGTCACCCGCTTTGTGGCCGCCGCTTGGGAGCGACTCTCGCCCCGCTACGAGGAGAGTGCCCGTGCCTTGGGGGCCCCGCGCTGGCGGGTTTTTTTAAATATTACCTTGCCGATGCTCATGCCGGCCCTGGCCTCCGGGGCGGCGCTGGCCTTCATCTATTCGTTCCTGAGTTTCCCCATCGTGCTGGCGCTGGGCGGGGCGCGTTTTTCCACCATCGAAGTGGAGATCTATCGCCGGGCGATCATCCAGATTAATTACAGCGGCGCGGCGGCCCTGGCTACGCTGGAATTATTGATCGCCCTGCTCTTCACCCTGGGCTATCTGAGACTAGCAGCTCGGTATGCCCGTCATCTGCAGTTGGCCACTCCTCGACCTACGCGCTCTTTACTAACCGGGCCGGCCGGCCCCCGGCGCTGGCTGATATATGCATTTATAGCCGCTTCCGCACTGCTCTTCGTCGCTCCTATCGCCGCCGTGCTGCTGGACTCCTTCTCCCGCACCTGGCAGGATCAGACGGTTTTCACTCTAGATTGGTACCTGGCCATTTTTCGTCCCACCTATTCCTCGCTGATCGCCGCCTCGCCCTTGCAGTCCATCTGGAACAGCCTCTCCTTCGCCGGTGCCAGCATGGTGATCGCCCTCACGCTGGGAACCGGACTGGCACTCAACTTGACCCGTCGGCGCTTTGTGGGCCGAAGTTTATTAGAACTCCTGGTCATGGCCCCCTTGGGCATCTCCTCGGTCGCCCTGGGCCTGGCGCTCTTGCGGACTTTCGTGCGGCCACCGCTGGCGCTCAGTGGACACTGGATCGCGATCGTCATCGCCCACAGCATTCTGGCCATCCCCTTTGTCATCCGCGCCGTGCGCCCGGCACTGGAGCGCTTAGCTCCCCGGCTCAGCGAGGCGGCTCACGCGCTGGGGGCCTCTCCCGCCCGGACGACCTGGGAGATCGTGCTGCCGCTGATCCGCCCTGGTTTATTAACCGGAGCTGTCTTCGCTTTCGCCATCAGCATCGCAGAGATGAGTGCGACAATCATGCTCACCAGGCCGGGCTTGCTCACCATGCCGGTGGCCGTCTATCGCTTCCTGGCCACCAGGCAGTTCGGCGCGGCCTCAGCGATGAGCGTGTTGCTCATCGCGGTGATCGCCCTGGCCTTCGTCCTAATCGAGCGCTCTGGCGAGCGGGCATTGCGAGGGTAAGCTATATCAGCATGAGTTGCATAGAATTACAAGATTTGTATAAGCGCTTTGGCTCCGTTCAGGCGGTGGCCGGCGTATCGCTGGCGGTTCGTGAGGGCGAGCTGCTGGCGCTGGTCGGACCCTCAGGCTGCGGCAAGACTACCTTGCTGCGCCTGATCGCTGGCTTCGAGCGGCCCGACTCCGGGGAGATCCTGTTCGGCGGTCGCAGCATCCTCGGCCAAGAACCGCAGCAGCGGCGAGTGGGAATCGTCTTTCAAGATTACGCCCTCTTCCCGCACATGAGCGTGCGAGAGAACATCGCTTATGGGCTGAAGTTCGTCCCGCTCACCCGCCGCGAGCGGGTGGCCCGCGTCGCACAACTCCTGCACTTGATGGGACTGAGCGGCCTGGAGCGGCGGGCTCCGGAGGAGCTTTCTGCCGGACAACAGCAACGAGTGGCCCTGGCGCGCGCCCTGGCCCCTCGTCCGCGCATCCTGCTGCTCGATGAGCCCTTGAGCGCCCTCGACGCCCAGCTACGTGAGACGCTGCGCTTGGAGATCAAACGGCTGCAAGGTGAGCTGGGGGTCACCACCGTGCATGTGACCCACGATCAAGAAGAGGCGTTGGCCATCGCCGACCGAGTGGCGGTGATGCAGGCCGGCCGGCTGGAACAGTTATCGTCGCCGCAGGAGCTCTATCATCGCCCGCAGACCGAGTTCGTGGCCCGCTTCATCGGGCGGGGGAATCTGCTGCCAGGCACCGTGGTCCAAAGCGAGCCGGATCAACTGATCGTCCGTTTGGAGGGAGCAACGCGGACCCTGGTGCAAGTAAGCACAGGAGATGCTACCTCAGCTTTGCCGCCGGTAGGCGCAGCGGTCCGGCTGCTGCTGCGTCCGGAGCGGATCTCTCTGGGGGATGACCGGGCCAATCGTCTGGAATGTCAGGTTGAAAGCTTGGAGTTCTTGGGTGAAATCTCCCGGCTGCACCTACGCTGCGGTGCTCAGGAGCTTATCGCGCAACTGCCCTCGGGGGCGACCGAGCACTGGCAGCAACATATTGGCCGGCGGATCACACTGAGCTTCGATCCGCAGGACGTTTGGCCGCTGCCGCCGAGTTCGTGAGCCGGCCTGCTTAATTCGTGCGCAACTTGCCGACTAGAGCAAGCAGTCCGTCTATGCGCTTAGGGGTCGCTTGCAGACAAGCTATCTTGCTCCCATCGGTCACAAAGAGCGTAAAAGGAGTATCAGGGATCAAGCGGACCTGTTGCACCCCAGCTCCGATGATAAAGCCGATCTGGCGTCGTACTTTGCTGGCAGAGATAAACTGCACCGCAGCCCCAAACGACCGCACCGACAGACTGCTGGGCGGGACTATGGCGAGAGCAAAGAGCTGCTTGCCTGAGCCATCTGTGACCTTGAGTATCGAGGCCGGTTGACTCAGCGGCAGGTTAATATCGCGCTCTTGAGGCAAATTCTGTAGACAAGCAGGTACAAGCGGTGCCGGAGGTTCTGGCTGCGGCGGGGTCGGCTGGGGAGAGGCCGGAGCCGGCAAAGCCAAGGCCGAAAGCAATATCTGAAAGATGGCCAATGGGGAGAAAAGGGGGAATAATATGGGAATAATCAGTGTCTGCTCATCTCCGGGCACGACCACAAAAGCTCCGGTTTTCCCGCTCTGCAAGTCTATCAAAGCCATGTCCAGAGAACCGACGAAGAGCACCAGGCCATAATTGCCGGCGAACTCCTGCCCGCCGAGCTTAGCGCCTGCTGGGATGGTGATCGTCCCATAGACCAGTGAGGGCTTTTGGCCGGTCAGCAGAGTCAGGAGGGCCGTCGCATCGGTGAATAACACTCCTTTGACGCCATTACTGGCGCTGAGCTGTCCGATGCTCTTGTGTTTCTTGAACTCCCGGGCCCAAGCCGCACTGCTCAGGTGGCTCTTTTGCTGCAACCGGTCTTGCAGGGCGGCAAAACCCTCAGCACTAGGAAAGACGACCTGAATAGCCGACTGCGCAATGGGAGCTTGCTGGGCTTGTACGAAGGGTGCGGAGCTGGGCGCTAGGGTCGAGCCGAGCAGCCAGAGTAGCACTGCTAGCGCAAGGGCAGTGCGACGGATGTGCATAATGGCCTCCTCCTTGGCAGAATGGGGTGCCGGGGGTGGGATTCGAACCCACACGGGGCGCTAACCCCACGGGATTTTAAGTCCCGCGCGTAAACCAGTTTCGCCACCCCGGCCGGGGTTCGTCCTCTTTGCCTGCTCCATCCGTTCACGCTAGTACGCCTGTTCACCCTAGTTTACACCTCCTTCTTGAGAGCTGCAACTTACTTTAGCGCGACCACGGAGACTCTAGTCAAGTCGGTGGCCCTCGCCCTAGAGCAGGCCCGGATTTTAGTTAACTATAGTTATTGACAAGCGGAACCTAACATATCTGGAACACGCCGTTGAAACACTTCCTAAGTCCGCTTGGCCGACGAAGCCACAAATTCCCTAAAAGAGCGAACTAACGCCGCACGCTCTTCCCAAAAGGTGTTGTAGGACAGCGTCTCCTTCGCTCAGCGGATCCATTGGCAAAGACTATATATATGCCTCATACGTTGAAGCGCCACCGCCGTTTCTCTTCTTTTGCTCTCGCGCGTTCGGCCAACGAACGGTGAAGTGTCATGAGCTTACCACTGTATTCACGATTACTTGATATTCCCTCCAGTTATTGTATACTCAGCTCGAGAGGCAAAGATATGTTTATGGCAGCTTGCATCGGACTATAGGGGTGACTGCAAATGAAGTTTCACTACTCAACGCGCAAGATCATCCAGGCAGCGGGTGTTCTCCTTCGGTTTGAATCGACTCATGCAATGGATTACTTCCGCCTCTTGAAGTTACTCTATATCGCCGATCGTGAAAGCTTGAAGGAAACAGGGCGTCCGATCATCGGCCAAACACCGGTGGCTATGAAGTATGGCCCTCTGCACAGCGAGGTCTACGATCTGATCAAGGGACAACACATAGACGAGCCTCAGTGGGCAAAATTCTTTCAGACGGACGGGTATCGGATCGAGCTGAAAGAACAGCCAGGGATCGACACCTTGTCTCGCTATGAAATCCGGAAACTGAATGAGGTGTCCCAGCGTTATGCAAACTTGGGGGACTGGGAACTTGCCAATCTGACTCACGATTTCCCGGAGTGGAAGGGGCGGGTTGTGCCGGGGACATCTCAACCGATTCCCTTGGAAGATATTCTTGAGGCGGTGGGGCGCGCCGAAGACATCGAAGAGATCCTTCAAGATGCGAAGGAAAAGGCCATTTATGACCGTTTCTTTGCAGGTGCGCCCGGTTGAAGACTGGGGACACCTTCGTCTTTAAAGACAAGGCAGTGGACGAACAGCTAGGATTAACCCAGCAGCCTGTCCGCCGGTGATGCCTTGGCTGCGACCTCTCTGAGCGCCGGACTGCCGCCCCGTAGCTTGAGCCAGCGGCGCGATCGCCCGGCTACAGGCAACACGAAACCCCCGATCACTCCAAGAGCAACTCCGCCATATCTCCCCAACAATGACGCCGCGCTATTTAAAGACCCTCACGCGCGAAGAAGCACTGCAAGTCCAAAGAGAGTGTGGATTTATTGGAAATGGTGTCAAGTACTTGACGTGGTGATTAGCATGGTGCTAAAATAAAATGCTGGAGATCGGGAGGTGCACCATGAGACCAACGGGCCGAACGCTGTGCTGCATGATCCTAGTTTTGGTTACAGTTGCCTTGGCCACTTACGCACAGTTTGGTGAGGCAGATACAGTAGTCACCAAACAAGGAACAACGATAGAGGGGAAAGTTGTGGCTGGCTTCCCTTCCGTGATCACGATCCAGACCACAGGGGGAACGTTACAGATCAAACTCAATGATATTCAGTTGCTCAAACGTGCCTCACAGGACATAATCAAGACCAAAGATGGTAGCATTTATAAGGGGACAATTACATCGACATTTCCTGACACTCTCAAGATCCAGATCCAGGCCGGCGTGATGGACGTAAAGTGGGCTAGCGTCCAGTCAGTTGCTCTTAAGAAAGTTTCTGGAACTCCAGGAGCGTCAACTCCTCAAATGAGTAACCTTATCGCTATCGTCGAGGCTAAGGATGGTTCGCAGGAGAAAGGTAAGATCGACGGGCTGCCTAATACCATTGAGGTTACAACCAGTGGGGGCACTGTGAGTCTAAGAATAGATGGCATCCAACAACTGATCTTCGGAGAGCCTGATACTGTCAAAACATGGGATGGCAGCGTCTTCAAAGGTAAGATTACGACAGAATTCCCAGATACGCTCCAGTTAGAACAGTCAGTAGGAGTTCTGTCGATCAAGACGGCGAATATCGGAAGTATAACCCTGCAGCTCCCTAGTAGTAACACACCGACAGTTACACCTTTACCGAGTGTCACTGCCTTCAACCCCTGGCAAGCAAAATATGTGGTGCCTGAGGCTCTGGTTGGCACGTTCGGAGGCGCAATAGGAGGCATGATAGGCATCGTATTCGGTCTAGTAGTAGGGTGTTCAACAGGCAATGATGTCCTGTGCCCAATATTCATAGCCATCGGTAATCTTCTGGGATCAACCCTGGGTGCAGTGTATGGAGTGCAGGAGATTGCCTCAATCTATCACGTTAAAGGGAACAAGACGCTCTCACGGTCACTAAGCTTTATGGGAGCCCTCCTATTGGGGCGTCTCGGTCCAGGCGGATATCTCATTGGAGCAGGCGCGGGAGCTACGATTGGTTATAACGTTAATGCCACGATTGAAGCAGAGAGTAGGTAGCAGTGTTAGAGCATCGCGGCAACCTTGGGAGGAGGAGGATAAGAGTGAGAATCTCAGCAGCCATCTTATTCGTTACCGCTGTTCTCTGCCTGTTCATCTTCAATCAGGCCGCCTGGGCGGTCGAGGGAGTCGGTGCGGGTAGCACCTTCCAGTTCGGTGTCGGTGCGCGCGCGCTCGGCATGGGCGGCGCTTTCGTGGCCGTTGCC